>WNGF01002460.1_pt1 | contig 63632 bp, 67 predicted proteins | sample 5400641 | NCBI WGS metagenome assembly WNGF01 (sample SAMN13153371, study PRJNA577476) | soil metagenome | isolation source: 80 cm soil or saprolite under grassland replicate 2 | place: USA:California | collected 2016-06-15
ACCAGAGCGGCGAGCGCCACTCGATCGTGAGCCAGTCGAGGAACCCCGTCGTTGCGGTCAGGCCGGTCGAGATCAGCCCGATCACGAGCGCGAGCCACCACCCGTGCGCGGCACCGCGGTTCGCGACCCCGACCACGCTTGCGAGCGCCATCACGGTGGCCGCCGTGTACGTCCCGATCGTGACGTCCGTCAGGGGCGGGTGGATCGGATGGCCCGGAAGGCCTCTCCAGAGGTAGCTGAGCTTCACCTTCGGCGCAGAATCCTACGCCGTCGCGCCGCCGCGAGTGACTAGTGCGGCTCTGCCGCTTCCAGGTACGCGACGAACGCGGCATGCTTGGCGAGGTACGCCTCGAGCGTCTCGAGCCCGGTCTCGAGCCACCGCTCGAGCCAGCTCTCGTCCAGCTCGTCCGCGATGTGATGCAGGCCGTGCTCGCTCATGCCCAAATGATCGGTACGTGGGGGCAGGCCCGCAATGAGCCGAACGGCCTAACTTGCAGGACGTTCGGGCCTATACCTTTGGACGAATGCGGGGTCTGCTTCTGATCAACCCCCGCTCGGGAACCGAGAGCCCGACTGCGGTGGAGCTGCAGGACGAGGCGCTGGCGCGGGGAGTCCACGCGCAGGTCCTGGAGCGGGGCGAGGACCCCGCGGAGCCGGCCCGGACGGCGGATACGGAGATCCTCGGCGCGGCGGGAGGTGACGGCTCTGCCGCACCGGTAGCCGGCGTCGCGGTCGCGCGCGGCCTCCCGTTCGTCTGCGTGCCGTACGGACGCGCAACCACCTCGCGCGCGACCTCGGGCTCGACCGTGACGATCCCGTCGCGGCGATCGACGCCTTCTGGGGCGAGGAGCGCAAGATCGACGTCGGGCGCGTCGGCGGACGGCGCTTCCTGAACAACGCTCGCTGGGTATCTACGCTGGGCTTGTCCACCGCCGTGAGCACGACCGGCGCCGCGGCCAGGTGCCTCCGGGCCCTCTGGCTCGGCCTGCGCAGGCGCCGCGGCGTCTGGGCGACGCTCGACGGGGATCCGGTGCACGCGCGTGTGGTGCTCGTCGCCAACAATTCCTACGAGCTCGACCTCTTCTCGCTCGGCGAGCGCGAGCGGCTCGACGAGGGGCTGCTGCACCTGTACACGGCCCGCGGCTGGCTACCGAACGCGTAGGAGGAGCGGCGAGGGCAGCGGTTCACGATCGACGCGGCTGCGCGCAGCCTGGAGGCGGCGGTCGACGGCGAGCCGGCCGTGCTCGAGAGGCCGCTCGTGTTCTCGCTCGAGCCGCAGGCGTTACGCGTGCTGCTGCCGCGCGCGCCAGGCTGAGAGCACCTTCGGCACGTTCTCGAATGCGAGCTCGTCCAAGGGCAGCTCGTCCGGAGCAAACCAGCCCAGCTCGGAGACGTCGTCCGCCGCCTCCGGCTCGCCGCCCACCACACGTGCGGTCCAGTAGAGGTTCAGCGTCGCTTCCGCCGTCGCGTCGCCGCCATAGCGGTCCATCCAGACGCCGACGAGCTCGACCGGCTCGGCCTCGAGGCCCGTCTCCTCGCGCAGCTCGCGGCGCAGCCCGTCGAGCGGGTGCTCGCCCTCGTCCAGGAAGCCGCCCGGGATGTCCCAGCGGCCTCGGAACGGCTCGATCGCGCGGCGGACGAGCAGGACGCGCCCCTCGTCGTCGACGCAGAGTGCGCCGGCCGTCGCCTTCGAGCTCGGGTAGGCGACGAAGCCGCAGGCGGGACACTCGAGCCGACGCTCGTCTCCGCGCAGCCCCTCCCCGCAGCGAGGACAGAACCGCCAGCCCGCGAGCTCCCCCATCGCAGCAACAATAGAACCCCGAGCGAGGAGGCCGAGATGCACGACCAGCCGGAGCCGACACCGGAGGAGCAGGAGCAGGACCAGGTGCCGGAGCGCCAGCACGAGGAAGAGGCGATGCGCGGAGCGGGGCACGACGGCCCGGAGCGCGCCCGCGGGCCGCAGCGAGACGAGGAGATCCACGACGCCTAGGTTCGTCCCGGCAACCGTGCACGAGCTCTCGCGGGTCGGCCTGCTCGCCGAGCTGCCCGGAGAGACGCTCTCGAGGATCGCCGGCCGGATGGAGCGGGAGGAGGTCCCGCCGGGGCGGCGGGTCGTGCGGGAGGGCGACGACGGCGAGCGCTTCTACGTGGTCGTGTCAGGCCTCTTCGCCGTCAGCCAGGAGGATCTCGGCCCGCGGCGGGTGCTGCGGCCCGGCGACTACTTCGGCGAGGTGGCGCTGGCGATGAACGTGCCGAGGACGGCCTCGGTGCGGGCGCTCACGCCGGCGGTGGTGGCGAGCTGCGACCGGGCCGCGTTCGACGAGTTGCTCCGGCCGTTGTTCGCGGACGACTAGCGCAGCTCGTAGACGGCGTTCGTACCCCCGCCGAGCACGATCACCTGCCCGGCCTGGGCGACGGCGGCGGGGTCCGCCAGCGGCTGCGGGAGCCGGGCGACGGTGACGACGGTGCCCGTGCGGGGATCGATCGCGAGCACGCGTGCCGAGCCGCCGCCGACGAGCAACAGGCGCCTCCCGAGCGGAGCCAGCGCGACGTGCGCGAGCGGCGTGGGCAACGTGGCGACGCGGGTGACGGTGCCGGCCGAGGGATCGACGGCGAGCACCGCCTGCGACACGCCGGCGACGGCGAGCCCGCCGGCGACGTAGATCTTCCCACCAAGCGCGGCGACGCCCGCGTAGCGAAGGCCGGTGGGGAGGCGGGCTACGACCGTGGGCGAGCGCCCCGGCCGGAAGCGGAGCACGGCGGTGGCGAAGCGGGTGCCGGTGTAGCCGCCGACGATGTAGGTCCTGTCGCCGATCGTCGCCGCGCCGAGGTCCGAGAGCGGCTCACCGAGGTTGCCCGCGCGGCTGGCGGCGCCGCGGCTCGGCTCGATCCGCACGACGGCGTCGGTCGACACCGCCTGCCCGCCGCCGAAGAGGTAAGCGCCGTCCCCGACGAGCGCGGCCGCGGCGTCGTGCGTCGCGACCGGCAGGCGGCCGGCCGCGCGCAGCCGCTCTGGCGGGCCAAGCAAGATCTCGTCGGAGGACGAGCCGCTTACGAGCCCGCCGAGGGCCAGTATCCGCCCGTCGGGTAGCGCCACCGCCGCAAGCCGCGACACGACCTGGGGCAGCGAGCCGACCCGGAGCACGTGCACGGTCGGCGCCGGTTGCCGTTTCGGCGCCGACTGCCGCTTCGGCGGGGCGTGCCCGGCCGGGAGCAGGTCGAGTCCGTCGGGCTTGTCGAGGTACCCGTGCGCGCGGCCGGCGACGCCGGTGTGCCCGTACTGCCAGACGATGCGCTTCGTCCGCGGGTCGATCACGATCACGCGGTGGTTGTAGTCGTCGTTCGCCGCGATCATCCCGTTCGGCCACCGCACCGCGAGGGATGGCTTGGCGAGCCGGTCCGGTCCGCTGTCGGTGCCGAACGACCAGGTGATCGCGCCGCTGCGGTTCAGGATCACGATCCGGCCGGGGATCGCGAAGCTCGCCACGAGCACCCGCCCGTCGGGCAATAGCTGCGCGTCGCTCGGGTAGGGCACGGGCGAGCGAATCGACCAGAGGAGGTTCCCGGAGGGCCCGAGGCGGTCGATCCAGCCGCCGATCTCGGTCACGAGCAGGCCGCCGTCCGCGAGCGGCGTGTCGCCGTTCGGGCTGGAGAACCCGCGGGGCGGATCATGGACGCAGCTGCTGCCGAGGATCCTCGCGACCGCGCCCGAACGGCGGAGGTACACGATCCGGCAGTTGCGGATGTCGGCGACGACGGTCAGCCCGCTGCGCAGCCGGTAGGCGTCGTCCGGCGTGTTCAGATAACCGGGGCTGAAGCCCGGAACACCGCCGTGGCCGTAGCTCCAGATGCGCCGCCTGGTGCGCGGGGCGATCTCGGCGAGCGTGTCGTTGAACTCCTCGTTCGTGAGCACCGAGCGGTAGCCGGGCGTGAAGAAGGCGTCGTCGGGCCCGCGGAGCGCATCGTCCTGCCAGACGATCTTCTTCGCGGGAGAGACGATCAGCGCGCGGTTGTTGTCGCGGTCGGCGATCAGCACGTAGCCGGGAACGACGCGCGAGTGCACCGGCGGTAGCCCGAGCAGCCGGGCCGCAGGCGAGCTCGTGACCCTTCTGTGACGGTGTCCGACCCCGGAGCTTCGCCCTGTGGCGCTCTCGTTGTGATGCCTGACGAGGTGGGTCGTGCTGCCCGAGTCGGAGCAGCCGGCCGCGAGGGCCGCGAAGAGGAGGACGGCGAGGACGACGCGCACGCGTCGGCACGCTACGTCAGCGCACTACCTCGACGGTGCCGGTCCGGTCGCTCGGACGCCAGGGCAGCCGGTTGCCGCGCAGCGCTGTCAGGACCGACTCGATCACGACCAGGTACATGAGCTGGCGGTAGACGAGCTGCTGGAGCGGCATCGCGACGAGCGACCAGGGCGACTCGCGGTCGAGGCGGAAGGCGTACCAGCCGAGCGCGAGCTGGAGCGCGGTGAAGATCGCCCAGTAGATGCCCACCCAGCGCGCGCCGAGGAAGAGGAGGCCGTAGATCGAGAAGAGGTCGATCAGCGGCGCGAGCAGCGGCAGCGCGATCTGGAACAGAACCAGGTATGGCAGGGCCCGGCGGCCGATCCGCTCCTCGCCTTTTCGCCAGAAGGCGGCCTTGTGCTTCCAGATCGACTGGAGGGTGCCGTAGCACCAGCGGTAGCGCTGGCGCCAGAGCGCGCCCAGCGACGACGGCGCCTCGGTCCAGGCCCGCGCCTCCTCGACGTAGACGATCTGCCAGCCGGCGCGGCCGAGCCCGATCGTCGCGTCGGTGTCCTCGGCGAGGGTCGCGTCCGAGATTCCGCCGATCTCGGCGAGCGCCTGCCGCCGGAACGCGCCGATCGCGCCGGGCACGGTCGGCATGCACCGGAGGACGTCGTAGAGCCGGCGGTCGAGGTTGAAGCCCATCACGTACTCGATGTGCTGCCAGCGCCCGAGCAGCCCGTGCCGGTTGCCCACCTTCGTGTTCCCGGACGCCGCCCCGACACCGGGATCCCGGAAGGGCTGGACGAGCCGGCCGAGCGTCTCGGGCTCGAAGACCGTGTCGGCGTCCACCAGCACGAGGACGTCGTGCCGTGCGGTGGCGATCCCGTGGTTCAGCGCGGCCGGCTTGCCCATGTTCGGCTGCCGGACGACCGTCACGCCCTCGAGCTGGAGTCGCTCGACCAGCTCCCCCGTCCCGTCCGTCGAGCCGTCGTCGACGACGATCACCTCGAGCTCGGGGTAGTCGCTCGCCGCCAGCGACCGGACGGCGCGCACGATCCCGACCGCCTCGTTGAAGGCGGGGACGACGATCGAGACCGGCGGCGTGAATGTCGGCTCGACCCCACGCCGGCCGACGAGCCGCCAGTGGCGCCTGGCGAAGGCGAACAGCACGACGATGCGCAGGACGAAGAGCGCGGTTACGACCGCCAGCAGCAGCGCAAGCGCCCACGACATCCAACGCGCGGCCGCGAGCGTCCCCACGAGCAGTCGGCCGCGCGTGCGCTCCCACGAGCGCGCGGGCAGCTCCACCTGCGCCCGCGAGAGGCCGGCAAGCTGCGAGACGGTCACGAAGCGGAAACCGCGCGCCCGCAGGCGCGGAACGAGCCGCTCCACAGCCGCGAGGGTCTGGGAACGGTCGCCGCCTCCGTCGTGCAGGAGGACGATTCCGCCGGAGTCGCCCCGGGGCGTCGCCGCCAGCAGGATCGCTCCGACTCCCGGCCGGCGCCAGTCCTCTCCGTCGAAGTCGGACAGGACGATCACGTACCCGCGCGAGGCGACGTCCGCCAGCGCGCTCGCCTGCCGCGGGGTGACGGCCGCCGGCACGGACGAGTAGGGCGGCCGGACGAGCCGCGTCCCGACGCCGACGGCTCCCGCGAGCGCGCTCTCGGTGAGCCTGATCTGAAGCCTCCGCTCCCAGCTCGGCACGCTCGCCAGATCGACGTGCGTGAACGTGTGGTTGCCGAGCTCGAAGCCGTCGCGGTAGAGCTTGTCGACGAGACCCGGGTTGCGCACGACCTTGCTGCCGACGACGAAGAACGTCGCCGGAACGCGAAGGCGCCGGAGGACGGCGGCGATCCGCGGCGTCCACTTCGGATCGGGACCGTCGTCGAAGGTGAGGGCGATCCGGTGACCGGGCTGGGGCTCGCGAGAGGTGAGTCGGCCGGCGCTCCAGCTCAGGATCGGCCGCGACCCGGCGAGCTGACCCTTCGCGCCGGTTACCTGCGGGGTTCGGCTCGCTCCGGTCGTCCTGGTCGAGAGACCCTGGGCGGTCAGTGCCGCGACGAGCGCTAGAACGAGGAGCAGGAGCAGGCCCCAGCGGGCCGCCGCCCTCATGGCCGGCTAACCCTTACCGTGCCCGTTGCCGTGCGTGGTGCTCGTCGTCGTCCCTGTGGAGTCGGTCGCGTGACCCGCGGGCGCAGCCGGCTGGTTGCGCCTCGTCTGGCCGGGAGGGGCGGCCGAGCCTCGCCGCGCCCAACCCTGACGCGGTGTCGCCGGGGTCTGCGCGGGAGGCGCCGCCGCCGTGACGGTAACGGCCGGCGCAGCGGGCGCGGCCGGCGCAGGGCGTACGGCCGTCGTCGTGACCGTCGCGGGAGCCGTCGTCCGCCCCGGGTTTGCCCGGACGCTCGAGCGTTGCGGCTCGACGCGTCGAGGAGTCGATGCCGCGGTGCGAACGGCGGCCCTGGACTGCCTCCGAGGCGCGGTGGTCGCGGCCGGCGAAGCGTCTCGAGCGAACGCGACCCGCTTCGCCCCCGGCACCGGAAGCCCCGGGAGACGGGTGCTGCCCGCCATCGCGACGCCGAGCGCCACGAGCCAGACCAGCGCGAGCGCGCCCGCGACGAGACCGGCAGCCCGCAAGACCCGCTGCCTTCGGCCGTCACGGGACACGAACACGTGGTGCTCGCGCGGCCGTGGCCGCGCGCCGGGGAGTAGCTGCTCATGCTCGAGGGTCGCCATCTCCATGTCCTCCCGATCAGTGGACGACTCCCGGGGGCTGTTCTTGCGCCGCCCTTTTGCGTGATTTACAGGCTCTTTACACGGCCGCCGCGATCACCGCGTCCGCCAGGCGCGGCCACGCCTCGAGCGCCCAGCCGCCGAACTCCCGGTCGGTCAGGCAGGCGAGGGCCAGATCGGCCTCCGGGTCGACCCAGAGGAACGCGCCGCTCCCGCCGAAGTGGCCGAACGTGCGCGGCGAGTTGCGGGCCCCGGTCCAGTGCGGCGCCTTCGCGTCCTTTAGCTCGAAGCCCAGTCCCCAGTCGTTGGGGTCCATCCGACCGATGTCGGGCAGGACTCCCACCAGCCCCGGAAACTGGACCGTGGTCGCCTCTGCGAGCGTTTCCGGCGCCACGAGAGCCGGCCGCTGGAGCTCGGCGCCGAGGCGAAGAAGGTCGTCGAGGGTTCCCTCGAGGCCGGCTGCCGGCGAGCCGCGCAGCTCCGCGGCCATCCCGAGCGGCCGCAGGACGGCCTCGGCAAGGTATTCCTCGAACGGCATCTCGGCGGCGTCGGCGACCGTCTCCGCGAGCACCTCGAACCCCGCGTTGGAGTAGATCCGCCGCAGGCCCGGCTGGGCGATCGGCGGGCCCGCGTCGAAGGGGAGGCCGGAGGCGTGCGCGAGCAGGTGGCGAACCGTCGCTCCGGGCGGCCCGGCAGGCTGGTCGAGGTCGATGACGCCCTCCTCGGCCGCGACCAACGCGGCAAGAGCCGTGGCGAGCTTCGTCACCGAGGCCCAGCGGAAGATCTCCCCGCGCGGACCGTGTGTCGCCGCGATCTCACCGCCCCGCAGGACGCCGACCGCGACCGTCTCCGCGGGCCAGCTCTCGACCTGCCTCAGAGCGTCCACGGAGCGCGATACTAGTCCGGTGGAGCGGCAGCTCATCTCCTCCGCATCGCCCTACGAGCCGGTGGCGGGGTTCTCGCGGGCCGTCCGCGTCGGCCGACACGTCTACGTCGCCGGTACCGCTCCGATCATGCCGGAGGGAGGCGAGCCGCCGGGCGACGCGTACGGCCAGACGCGCCGCTGCCTCGAGATCATCGGCGAAGCTCTCGAGCAGGCGGGCGCGAGCTTCGAGGACGTCGTCCGCACGCGCGCCTACGCTACGAGCCCGGACCTCTTCGACGACTTCGCCCGCGCGCACGGCGAGGTGTTCGCGGAGATCAGGCCCGCGAGCGCCTTTGTCGTGGTCACCGCGCTGGCCGACCCGCGCTGGGTGGTCGAGCTCGAGGCGGACGCGGTGGCGCCGGAATGAAGCAGATCTTCCCGCCGGACATCACGGGCAAGAGCTTCGCCGAGGGCGGCAGCGTGCTCGACCACAACTTCGGCCGGGGCGAGCCCTACACGCTCGGGGTCGAGGAGGAGTACATGCTCCTGGACGGGGACACGCTCGACCTCGTCCAGCACGTCGAGACCGTGCTCGCGGCGACCGCGGGCCACGAGCTGGAGGCGAGCGTCAACCCCGAGCTGATGCAGTCGGTGCTCGAGATCGCCACTCCCGTCTGCCGCACGGCGGCGGACGTGGACGCCGAGCTGCGCAAGCTCCGCGCCTACGTCACCGGGCTCGCGCGGGAGCAGGGGATGCGGGTCGGCTCGGCCGGGACGCACCCGTTCAGCCTCTTCGAGCGCCAGCGGATCACGGCGCGCGACCGCTACCACCACCTGGTCGACCAGCTCCAGTACGTCGCGCGGCGCGAGCTGATCTTCGGCCTGCACATCCACGTCGCGGTGGACGAGGCCGAGAAGGCGGTCCAGATCGTGAACGGCCTGCTCGCGCACCTCTCCCAGCTGCTCGCGCTGTCCGCGAGCTCGCCGTTCTGGCGGGGCGAGCCGACCGGCCTCGCCTCGAGCCGGCAGATGGTCTTCGCCGCCTTCCCGCGCTCCGGCCCGCCGCCGCGCTTCCGCGACTACGCCGACTACGCCGAGGTGGTCGGCCAGCTCGAGAAGACCGGCTGCATCGCGGACTACACGCACATCTGGTGGGACATCCGCCTCCACCCGCGCTTCGGGACGGTCGAGATCCGCGTCTGCGACGCCGTCACGCGCGGCGAGGACGCGGTCGCCCTCGCCGCGTACTGCCAGTCGCTCGTGAAGCTCTACTCGGAGCGGTACGCGGTCGGGGCCGAGATCCCCTCCTATCACCGGATCCTGACGACCGAGAACAAGTGGCTCGCCGCCCGCTACGGGCTAGAGGCGCCGGTGATGGACCTGGTGACGGGCCGCAGGAACCGCGTGCCGGTGGCGCAGCTGGTCCGGCGGACGTTGCGCGAGCTCGAGCCGCACGCGCGCGAGCTCGGCTGCGAGCGCGAGCTGGAGGGAATCGGCGAGATCGTCGCCAAGGGCAACGGCTCCGACCGGCAGCGTCGGATCTGGAGCGCGAAGCGCGACATCGTCGAGGTCGTCCGCGAGATCGCGAACGCGACGGAGCCCCCCGCGGTTGCGGTGTAGGGGGCTTAACCCGGCCAACCGCGGTGGTGGACGCGCAGGCGCTCGACCTCGCGGCGGTTGCGCGGGCCGTATGTCTCGTGCTTGAACGGCAGCGACTTGCGCAGCTCCTCTAGGTCGCGCCGGCTGAAGCGGTACGTCCGCTTCTTCGGTTCGACACCGTAGACGCGGGCGCCGTTTAGCCCGAGGATCTTCGCCTTGCGGAGCGGCGTCAGCGCCGGGTAGCCGAAGCGCTCCTGGTACTCCTGTGAGATCCGGAACGTCCGGAGAGCCTGGATCTGGTCTTGGGGCGACCCGTAGAAGATGCAGTCCGTGCCCCAGAGCACGTTGTCCTCGCCCACGTACTTGAGCAGCTTTCCGAGCACGTGCGCAGCCTGGTTCGGGTCGCGCATGATCGTCCACCAGGTGGAGCCGAGCTCGGCATAGACGTTCTCGTTCGGCCCCATGTCGGCCCGTTTCATGGCGGTGATCAGCCGGTTGACGCCGATGTTCGCGGTTAGCGCGGTGTACGGCCCCTCGCGCGGCCCGACCCGTTCGAAGCCGGAGTGGTACACGATGAAGTTGATGTCGGGGAAGTCCTTCGCGGCGCGGGGTACGTCCTCGGGCGACGCATAGCGACTGCCGGCGCCGAAGCCCTTGTGCGCGCAGATGATCTCGATGCCGAGCTCGCGCGCCTTCTGGATGAACGCGTGCCCCACCTGCGGGAGTCGTTTGTCGGCGTCGTCCAACCGCCAGGCGTTGCCGGGCGAACCGAAGGCGTCGGGAAAGTGCGTGAAGACCTTCCAGGCCGCGATCGGGTAGCGGCGAGCGTTCTCCTCCATCAAGTCGAGGTTTTCCTGGAGCCGGCCGTAGTTCGGCAGCACCTGCGCGTGCAGCAGGACCGGCTTCCAGCCCGTGACGAGCTCCGCGGTATGTCGCGCGTCGTCCATGATCGCTTGCGACAGCGGGCTTCCCTTGGGGGCGATCGGCAGCGCCGAGATCGTCACCATGCTCGTGTCGCTGCGCAGGAAGAAGTCCTCGAGGAACACCTCGCGCGAGAAGCAGGCGCGAGGGTCATCGGCGCCGCAATTGACCTGGGGGAAGACCGACCCGAAGAACGGACCGGCGCCGCTCCGCCGCATCAGGTCGTATTCGAGGAAGTGGCCCTGGACGTCGAAGACGAACTCATCGCCGGCGAGAACTGCGCGGGCTGCGTCCTCGTCGAGCCCCGCCGCGGACGGCACGTCCCAGCCGCCACCGAGCACCCTGCGCGCCGACTCGCCTGCACAGCCCTGGAGCGCCAGCAACGTGGTCCCGGCCCCGCAAAGCGAGCGGAGGAAGGTCGCCCGCGTCATTCCGACGCGCCTGGCGTTCTCCTCGCAGTCGCGCCGGGCTCGCCTGATCGCCTCCCGCTCGACCGCCGTGAGCGGTGGCGGCACGAATTCGCCGTTCGAGCAGGGACCGAACTTGATCGGGAGACCCGGGTCGCCCTCCGAAGTACGCAAACCCACCCTCCCAGTACGGGCCTCTAGGCTCGAGCGGTCCCGGACCTCCGTAGGCCGCGTGCTCGTACAACGCGCGATGGACCTGCTGCACAAAGGGCTTCGTATAGTCGGCGCGCGATGGGAACCGGCCGCGACGAGCGGGCCTGGGTGCGGCGGGCCCAGGCCGGGTCTGCCTCGGATTTCGAGGCGCTCTTTCGCGCGCACTGGTCTCCCGCGTACCGGGCGGCATACCTCGTCGTCCGCGACGCCGCCGCCGCCGAGGACATCGCGCAGGAGGCCTTCCTCGCCGCCGTGCGCGCGCTCGACCGGTTCGACCGGCGCCGGCCGTTCGGGCCCTGGCTGCACCGGATCGTCGTCAACCGCGCGATCGACTGGGCCCGCGCCCGCGCGTTGCGCCCCGAGGCCGATCCGGTCGACGCGCCGGCCCCCGAGCGGCCCGAGCGCGACGAGGAGCTGCTGCGCCAGCTCGACGCGCTCTCGCCGGAGCACCGGGCGGTGATCGTGCTGCGCTACCTGCTCGACTACACGCCGGGCGAGATCGCCGAGCTGCTCGAGCTCCCGCGCGGGACGGTCAACTCGCGGCTGCGGCGCGGGCTCGACCGGCTCAAGGAGCGGCTCGAGTGAGGCGGCTCGAGCGGATCGACGCTCCCGGCGAGCACGAGGCCGGCGAGCGCTCCTGGTCGGTCGTGCGGGCGGCGTACGAGGCGCGCGAGCCGGTGGCCTGGCCGCGCCGGCACGCGCGGCCGCTCGTGGTGGGCGCGCTCGTCGCGGCCGTCGTCGCAGCAGCGCTCAGCCCGCCAGGCCGCTCGGTGATCCACTCGCTGCGCAAGGCGGTCGGCGTCGAGCAGGCCCAGCCGGAGCTCTTCTCGCTGCCGGCGCCCGGCCGCCTGCTCGTCTCCGGCCCCGGCGGCGCCTGGATCGTGAATGCGGACGGCTCGCGTCGGCGCCTCGGTCCTTACCGCGACGCCACCTGGTCGCCGCTCGGTCACTTCGTGGCGGCCGTGCGGGCGAACGAGCTGGACGCGCTCGACCTGAAGGGAGAGGTGCGCTGGACGCTCCCGCGCCGCTCGCCGCGCTTCCCGGCCTGGACGGGCACCCGCTCGGACACACGGATCGCCTACATGTCCGGCGGGCGGTTGCGCGTCGTGGCCGGCGACGGGACGGGCGACCGGGCGGTCGCGCGCGCTGCGCCGGTCGCGCCGGCGTGGCGTCCGGGCCGTGGCCGGATGGTCGCGTATGCGAGAGGCCGCAGGATCGTCGTTTACAGCCTCGAGGCGCTCGCTCCCGTGCTCGTAAGGCGGGTCCCCGAGGCCCCGCGAAGGCTCGAGTGGTCGGGCGATGGGCGCCTACTGCTCGTCGTCGCTCCCCACTCTGTCCGTGTGTTCGGGCTACAAGGAGTCCTCTTTGCCGAGGACAACCCGCCGGCAGGCACCCGGGACGTCGACGCGGCCTTCGTTCCCGGCTCGCATCGCGTCGGCGTGATCCGCGTCGCCCGATCGACGAGCAACGTCGTGCTCCTCAACAGGCGGCGGAGCCTCTTCCGCGGCACGGGCGCTCTGGACCAGCTCAGGTTCTCCCCGGACGGGCGGTGGCTGCTCGTCACGTGGCCGACCGCAAATGAGTGGGTCTTCGTCCGTACGGGCGGCCGCCACCGGATCGTCGGCGCGTCCCGCATCTCGACGCAGTTCGGGGGGTTCCCCCGCGTCGCTTCCTGGTGCTGCGCGCGCTGATCCTCGTTCTCGCGCTCGTGCTGCCGCACGCGCCGGCCAAGCCTCGGCCGCAGGTGCACTGGCGGCACTCGCTCTCGCTGGGCCGGCCTGACCACGGAGCGCTCGTTCGCGGCGTCCGCTTCCCCGGCGCAGGGTCGACGTTCTTCACCTGGGACCCGATCCTCCGTCGCTCTCCCGACCGGCCCTGGCGGCGCTACGGCAACGACCGGCTCGTCCGGATCGTGCTGAACGTCCTCGCCGCCTACGCGCACGCCAACAGGGCTGCCCCGCGGGTCGGGATCGGGGATCTCAGCCGCCCGCACGGGGGCTACTTCGGCCCGAAGCACGCCTCGCACCAGAACGGGCTCGACGTGGACGTCTACTACCCGCGGCTCGATCGCCGCGAGCGCCCGCCGGTGCGCCCCGAGCAGATCGACCGGCGGCTCGCCCAAGACATGCTCGACCGCTTCCTTCGCTCCGGCGCGGTGAAGATCTTCGTCGGCCCGCACACGCACCTGACCGGCCCGCCCCGGATCGTGCAGGTGCTCGGGTTCCACGACAACCACATGCACGTCCGGATCGCGGAGCCGTAGGCTGCGCCGATCGTGCGGTTCGCGCTGGTCTGCTTCGTCGCCTTTCTGCTCGCGCCCGTCTCCGCTCCCGACGTTCCTGCGCAGACCGACGGCGCAATCGTCATCGGGCACTCCGTGCGCGGCCGGCCGATCGTGGCGTACGAGCGCGGCAGCCCGGCCGCGCCGGCAACGGTCGTGGTCGGCGTCATCCACGGCAACGAGCCGGCCGGATTGGGCGTGATCTCCCTTCTCAGGCACGTGCCGCTTCCGGTCGGCGTTCACCTCTGGCTCGTCCCGACCGTCAACCCGGACGGCCTGGCGGCAGGCACCCGCCAGAACGCCCACGGCGTCGACCTGAACCGCAACTGGCCGACGGCCTGGGTGCCGAACGGCCGGCCGTGGGACGGCTACTACTCGGGGCCGCGGCCGCTGTCGGAGCCGGAGAACCGCGCGATACGCGCGTTCCTCCTTCGTGTCCGACCCACGTTGACGATCTGGTACCACCAGCCGCTGACGCTCGTCTACGGCTCCGATCCGCACGTGGCCGTGCTGAAGCGCTACGCGCTGTTGACGGGGCTTCCGTACCGGCGCCTCCCTGCGCCTCGTGGAGCCGCGACGCGCTGGGAGCGGGTTCACTTTCCGCACGCTGCCCACTTCGTCGTCGAGTTCGCCGCGGGCCGCATCTCGTTTGCGACGGCGCGCCGCCACACCGAGGCGGTGCTCGCCCTCGCACTTCGAGGCTGACGGACGTCCTCTAAGCTCGCTTCATGCTGGCGGTGGGGGATCAGATTCCGGACGTGCGCGTATGGATGGGCCCGCGGGAGCCCGTCTCGCTGCGGGAACTCGCGGGCGAGAAGCCGCTCCTGCTGCTCTTCTACCTCTTCGACTGGTCGTCGACCTGAACGAACGAGATGGAGCTCCTGCGTGACAGGAGCGTCTCGGACTGGAATGCCGAGGCGGTGCGCGGCTTCGGGGTCGCGCACGAGTTCCGCGGGCTGCGCGACGTGGCCGAGCGGACGGCCTTCCTCGTCGACCGGAGCGGTACGGTCCGCGGCGCATGGCGGTACGAGTCGGCAGACGTGCCGGACTTCGACGAGCTGCTCTCGGCCGCCCGGGCTTTGTAGCGCTCGCCTGTGCGCTCTACCTCGCGGCGGGCGTCGTCGCGATGTGGCCCGCGCCGGAGCATTTCGGCTCGCGCTTCGCGGCCGTCGCGCGCCCGGTGCCGGGCGAAGCAGCGGCAGGCGACCACCTCCAGGCGGAGTACCATCTCTGGCTCGTCGGCGACCAGGTCGAGCGCGGAGCGAAGCCCTGGCTCGACCCGTACACCTTCCGGCCGGAGAGCGAGCCCCGCGTCAACCTCGGCGGTTGGCCGTTCGGGCTGCCCTACTGGCCGCTGGTCGCGATCTTCGGGACGGTGCTCGCGTGGAACGTCTTCCTGCTCCTGACCTACCTCGCGGCAGGCGGGTTCGCGTGTCTCTGGTTGCGCGAGCTCAGACTGGAGCGGGGGGCGGCGCTGGCGGGCGGCGTCGTCTTCGCGCTCGCGCCGTACCGGGTCGCCCAGAGCGCAGGCCATTTGCGCGGACCGGTCTCGGTGCTGTTACCGCTGGCGCTGTGGGCGTTCGAGCGGGCGCGGCGCGGGAGCCGCTGGTGGCTCGCCGGGGCGGGGGCGGCGCTCGCGTCGATCACGTTCTCTGACGCGCACCTGGCGCTCGGAGCGGTGCCGTTCTTCCTCCTCTACGCCGTCTGCCGGACGCGGGATCCGTTTCTGCTCGCGGGGGCGCTGCTCGGCGTCCTTGCCGCAATCGGCGCCGGCGTGCTCGTTCAGCACGTGGCGATCTCGGGCTCGATCAGCTCGGGAGGACGGTCGCTCCGGGAGGTGGCGCACTACTCGGCGGACGGGCTCGATTTCGTCACCCGCCATCGCCGGCACGGGCTCGAGAGCTTCGTCTTCCTCGGCTGGTTGACGCCCCTCCTCGCGCTCGCAGGGCTGGCGTTACTCCTGCGAGCGCGGCGGCTCGGCCTCGCCGTCGCGCTCGCGGTGGGGGCGATCGTGCCGATCCTGCTCGCGCTCGGGACCCATTTCCCGCTCTACGCGACGCTGTGGCACCACTTCCCGCCCCTGCGCTACCCCCGGGTGCCCGAGCGGCAGATGCCCGTCGCCTGCCTCGCCCTCGCCGGGCTCGCCGCGGTCGCCGTCGCGCGCATCGCCCGGACGTTCCCGCGCCAAGTAACAGTCTGTTACTTGGTCACGGTTTTGGCGCTCGTCGCTGATCTGCGCGTGAAGATCTACGACGCCGCCGTGGCCGGGCCGGGGAACCGCGCGTACGCGGCGCTCCGCCGTGAGCCTCCGGGACGATTGCTGGAGCTGCCGGTGCTCCATCCGGGGGTCGACCTCGGCAGCGTCTACCTCTACTACGACCAGGTCGCCCGGCGCGAGCGCCCCGGCGGCTACTCGACGGTCGCGCCGAAGCGGGCGGCGCTCCTGGCGCTCCGGCTCCAGCCGCTCGACTGCGGCGAATGGCGGCCCGGAAGCGAGGCGCTCGTGCGCCGGCTCGGCGTCCGCTACGTCGCCTTCCACGCCGGCCTGCTCGGCGAGCGCGCCTGGTTCGCCTGGCGCGCCCTCGGCGACCACGGCTTTGGCCGCCTCGCCCGCGGCGGCGGCGTGACCACGTTCGCGCCCGGACGGCCGCGCGGCCCGGCGCCGGTGCCGGAGCCCGCCCGCGACGTCGTCTTCTGCGAGAGCCTGACCGGCGGCTCGCCGCGCTTCCGGCACTCCGCGTTCTGGGCGCGCGGCTCCGCCTTGCGCGTGGGCCTCACGACGCGGGCCCCCGACCGGACGACGTTCACGGTCGGGGGGCGCGTCGTCCGCTCCGTCCGCGTCACCCGACCGACCACGGTCCGCTTTGCGACCGGCGGTCCGGGCTGGCACCTGGTCGGCGTCGACGTCGTCCGGACCGACCGAGGCCTTCGCCTAGACTCCGTCAGGAGTGTCTCGCCCTAGGCTACTGACGCTGATCGCAGTTGCCCTGCTCGCCGGCTGCGGCAGCGCGAGCAGGCCGAAGTCGCACGGGATCCTCGAGCGCAGCATCGGCCGCGGCGCGCACCAGGTGTGGCTGTTCGAGCCGAAGGGCGAGCAGCCGAAGACGCTCGTCGTCTTCATCCACGGCCGCGGGGACGAAACGGAGGACACCCCCGCGAACCACCGGCCCTGGCTCCGGCACCTCGCCGCGCGGGGGAACGCCGTCCTCTACCCGCGCTACGAGACGATTCCCGGCGACTCGCGCGGCCTCCGTTTCCTCTTCGACGCGCTCCCGCCCGCCGCCGCGCACGTCGAGCCGAAGGGGCTCCCGGTCGTCCTGATCGGCTACTCGCGCGGCGGAGGTCTCGCCGTCGACTACACGGCGCTCCATCCGCAGTTCGGGCTCCCCCGCGCCGTCCTCGCAGTCTTCCCGGTCCTGCTCGACCCGAAGCTCGACCTCCGTTCGATCCCGCCGCGTGTGCGCTTCGTCTTCCTCGTCGGCGACAGGGACACGCAGGTCGGCGCACTGGGCGCATCCGACCTCCTGCGCCAGCTCGTCGGCGCCGGCTACCCGCGGCGACTGCTGCGAGCCGAGCTCGTGCGCTCGCGCGGCGGCTTCCGGGCGACGCACCTCTCCGTGCTCGAGAACGGCCCCGGCGCCCGCCGCGCCTTCTGGGCCCGCGCCGACAGCCTGATCGAGAACGTCCGGCGCTACCGATTGGACCGCTACATGCGCATCGCGTGACTGCGCAGATCGTCACCGTCTGCCTATGCACTTGGGCAACCACGTAGACGAGTGAGTAACTGCGTCAAAAAGCAACTCCTGGAGCCGGGATTCGCAAGCCTTGTCATCACCGAGTCATCACGAAAACGTCTGAGCGTCGATTGGCCGGCTCGGCAAGTCCGACCTGGCGGCGCGGTTCTCGCTCGTCTGCCGGCGGCGGCGGAAGAACGCGCGGCGCCTTCTCCTTGCAGTTGAGCCGTTCGTGGGACGGCCTCCTACCGCGAAGGTTTTCTTCCTGTCGCGCCGTTGTCGACCTGGTCCGCGACCAACACCAAGCGCCCGTGCTCGTCCCAGCGCGTGCGGTGGCGGCGTCGGCGCGAGGGTGTTGAAGTCTGGGGATTCGTCTCCCCGACGGCATTCGCCTCGGCGGAGCCACCGGTCGACGAACCAGTCCACGAAGTTGCTGAGATCCGGATCAAGCGCTGGTTCTGCCGGGCCAGCATCTACGCGGTTCTTGTCAGCCTTCGCCATGGCCCCGGCATTCCCGTCGTCGCGTTGGGCTAACTGTCGACGGGGTCGCGGGTTCGAGTCCCGTCGCTCCCGTCAAACGCCTGAAAATCGGGACGTTCTGCTCCCACGGTAGGTACAAACGACCGCCGGCTTTTTGGCCTTCCCAAGGCCCGACCCCGCAGGGCATTTCGGCTGTGACCTCGTCGCGTAAAGGTCGAGAGCCCCGCCCGGCGGACGGGGCTCTCGCCTCATCGGTTCAGTGGCCGCTTCCCTGCTTGTGCGCCAGTGCCGACCCCCAGGCCATGTTCCGGGGCTTGAAGGTCGAGAACGGCGTGATCTGGGTCAGGTCGGTGCCGTCCGGGCGGATCTTGAAGAGCGCGAAGGCGTCGCCTTGCTCGATCCGCAGGAGGATCCAGTGCCCGTCGGGGGAGTAGGAGTTCCCGAGCGCGCGAGTGCCGCCCGGGGGGTAGTCGGTCACCTGCTCTCGGTCGCTGCCGTCGCGGGCGATCGTCCAGGTGTTGATCTGGTCGTTGGCGGTGGTGATGAACATGATCCGCTGGCTGTCGGGCGACCAGTCCGACTTGTTGCCTACGTCGTCCGAGTAGGGCGTCAGCTGGTGCAGTCCGCTTCCGTCGATGTTGGCGTCGAACAGCGCCCCGTCGCCATCCGGGGTGTAGCAGGTGAACGAGATCATCATCCCGTCCGGCGAGACCTCCGGGTCGGTGACGCCGGTTCCCTCGCAGTCGCTGACGAAGTGGCGATCTTTGCCGTTCAGGGACATGCTGAAGATCGCGTCGCGGCTGACGCCGTCGAAGCCCTCGTAGTAGATGCGGTGGCCATCGGCGCTGAACGTCGGGGAGGCCTCGCAGGCGTCGCCGTTGGTGAGGGGCAGAACCCGCATCCCGCCGCCGTTGCGGTTCATGGTCACGATGTTGCAGAAGTCGTTTCCAACCGGGTTCGCCGGGTCGAACTCGAACACGATCCGGTTGCTCTCCGGCGACCAGTGAGGCAGAAACGCGTCGCCGGGCAAGTTGGTGATCTGCCGCTGGTCGGTTCCGTCGGGTCGGATCGTGTAGAGCTGACCGCTGCCCGCGATCTCGCCGCGAAAGACGATCAGGCCGTTCGGCCCTGGAACCGTCGCTCCGCCTCCGGCTGGTAGCGCGAGCGCGACCAGAACACCGCAGAACCCGGCGAGGGTGCTCACCCTCCTCATGCCGGTACCTCCTTCTCCCCCAAAGACAGGGGCTCGCTTCGTCGAGATCAGCGTCTTGAACATCTGTTTCCCTCCTCGTTCGTCGAGGCAATCCACACCGTCTCGATCACGCGCTCGCAGGGTGCATTTGGGTTCAGTCCGGTCCTCTCCGCCTATGCGAGCGCAGCACAGAGCTCTGCTTCGATCGGCGGCAGGTCGCCGAAGCCGAACGAGAACGTCCCGTTCATGGCGACGATCTGGGGCTCGTCGTCGGTGATGACGGCGACAATCCTCCCGGCCGACAATGCGACCGTGCCCTGCCCTGGGATCGAGATGTGTCCCGAGAGGCCGGTGATCATGACGGTGGCGGAGTCGTCGTTGAGGGCGATGTGCCCGACCGATGGGCTCACCGTCGTCAGCGTGACGCCGTTTGCGCTGAAGCTGACCGTCAATCCAGGGGTAATGAAGAGCTCGCGTGTCGGGTTCCCGTTTTGGTCGACGAAGTCGATGATCCGAAGGGTGCCCTCGGCGTGCTCGACGATCGGGAAGGGGCAGATGTCGGTGACGGTGAACGTGTCGTCGATTGGGAGCACCGTCTGCTGCGGTGCAGCTGCGCCGGCAGACGCGGTCGACAGAGAGGCAACGCCGGCGAGCGCCAGCGCAGCCAGGGCGAGTCGTGCCTTCATTGGTTCCTCCTTTGGGATCGCACGTCGTCCGGCTCGAGCGCTTCGCGGGCGCCCATGCCGGCTCCGTCCGGCGCCGGAAGCCAGACGGAGTCGATGACTCGTTCGCACGGAACGCAGGCGCGCTCCGCCGCCTCCTTTACCGCAGCGCGCGAAGACCCATCGAACAGGCAGAGCACGAGGTCGTCCTCGGGAAACAGGATGGCGCCGCGATAGACGGTGCTTCCGGGCTTGCCTAAGCGTCTGGCCAACCGGGTGGCCGCAATGCGGTCGAAGTCGACCGCGCTGATCCCGGGCCAGTAGCACTTCGCCGTGTAGAGCATCGCGCGGCGACGATTGCGCGGCCGTGTCTCTGCGGTGTCTCAATCCTGTCTCAGCCGCCGTCAGGACTTGGCTGACCGCGGCTTTTGCAGGACACTTGGGTGAGACGGTGCGCGGCGACCGTATGGACTTCCGCATCCTCGGCCCGCTTGAGGTCTGCGTCGACGATGCTCCTCTGCGGATCGGCGGCCCGAGGCAGCGAGCGCTGCTCGCGTTTCTCCTCCTGAGCGCGAACGAGGTCGTTTCCCGGGACCGCCTGATCGACGAGCTGTTCGGGGAGGCGCGGCCGGAATCGGCGGATCACGCGCTGCGGGTTCAGCTCTCCCGGCTGCGTAAGACCCTGGGTGCCGCCGGCCAACAGCAGCGACTCCTTGCGTCTCCACCCGGCTATCTGCTGCGCGTCGAATGGGGCGAGCTCGATCTCCACGTCTTCGAGCAGCTGTTGGACGCGGGCCGGCAGGCACTCGAAGAAGGAGACGCTGAGCGCGCCGCCACCAAGCTGCGCGCTGCGGAGAAACTCTGGCGAGGTCGGCCGCTCGCCGATTTGGAGTTCGAGCCGTTCGCCCGCGTCGAGGTCGAGCGGCTGGAGGAGCTGCGCCTGGCAGCTGTCGAGGCGAGGATCGAGGCCGAGCTCGGGCTGGGACGCGAGGCGGCACTCGTTCCCGAGCTCGAAGCGCTCGTCGGCGAGCACCCGTTGCGAGAGCGGCTGCGGTCACAGCTGATGCTGGCGCTTTATCGCTGCAGTCGTCAGGCCGATGCGCTCGAGGCCTACCGTGTCGGCCGCTCGCTTCTGAGCCAGCAGCTAGCACTCGAGCCGAGCCCCCGCCTGCGCGAGCTCGAGCAGGCGATTCTGCGACAGGAGCCGTCGCTCGAGTTGGCGACAGACGGGCCGCGAGCAGTTGCGACGAAGCTTGCCTCGGCCTCGCCGCGCGAGCGTCCCAGCGACGGGGGGAAACGAACAGTCCCAGCGCCTGGGCCCCGCCGACGGTATTTCGTTTCCGGAGCGCTCGCTCTCGTGGTGCTCGCGGCGACCGCATTCACCGCCGTTCGCTTCACGTCAGACGCGCGGACGCTCGCGGCAGCGGCGAACAGCGTCGGAATCATCGATCCGCGCGGAGGCGGGGTGCGTGCGGTCGTTGACATCCGCGGCAAGCCGCAAGGGATCGCGTCGGGCGCAGGAGCGGCGTGGGTCACCGATGAAGCGAACGATCTGCTCCTGCAGATCGACCGGAAAGGCGCCGTGGAGCGGATCCCCGTCGGCCGCGGGCCGACGGGTGTCGCCGTCGGCGGCGGTGAGGTCTGGGTGGTGAACCAGCTCGACCGCACGGTCTTCGAGCTCAACCCGCGCGCCTTCAGGCGAGTGGCGACTTTCCGCGTCGGAAACGGTGCCGACGCGATCGCTTTCGGTCACGGTTCGCTCTGGGTCGCGAACACGAGCGACGGAACGATCTCTCGCATCGACCCCGCGACCGGAACCGCTGCGACGATCCCGCTCGCCGGAGCACCTTTGGGACTCGCGGTCGGGCGCACGGGCGTTTGGGTCACCACCTCTGCGGGGCAACTCTTGCTCCTCGACGCCGGCGGCAATCGAGTCACGAGGGCGATCTCCATCGGCAACGGCCCCACCGGTGTCGCCGTCGGTGGAGGCAGCGTCTGGGTGACGAATACGCCCGAGTCGACCGTCACACGGTTCGACCCGGGCAGCGGCACCGTGACGAAGATCAACGTCGGCGGCGCCCCGCAGGGAATCGCGTACGGCTCGCGCGCCGTGTGGGTCGCGAACAGCCGTGGCGGCACGGTCGAACGGATCGACACGAACGGCAACGCGATTCGGTCGCTGCACGTTGGGAACGAGCCGGCAGGGGTCGCGGTCGGTAGTGGACGCGTTTGGACGACAGTCCTTCCCGCACCGGATGCTCACCGTGGCGGGACGCTGAGCGTCGTTGAGTCGCCGGCATTTTCATCCCTCGGAAGGTCTCTCGACCCCGCCGTCTTCGGGGGCCTCGGCCAGTGGCAGATGCTCAGCCTCACCAACGACGGCCTCGTCACCTACCGCCGTACCGGCGGGATCGCTGGCGACGCGCTCGTGCCAGATCTCGCGACCGAGCTGCCGAGCCCGACGGGAGACGGCCGGATCTACACCTTCCATCTGCGGAGCGGGATCCGTTACTCGGACGGCACGCGCATACGCCCGGAGGACTTTCGGCGTGCGATCGAGCGCCTGTTCAAGGTTGGCAACGGCTACACGCAGTCTTTCTTCACCGGCATCATCGGGGCGCAGCAGTGCCTCCGCGCCCCACAAAGCTGCACGCTCCGCCGGGGCATCGTTACCGACGATCGCGGCGACACCATCACTTTCCGGCTGACCGCACCGGACCCGGACTTCCTGTACAAGCTCGCGTTCCCGATGGCGGACGCCGTTCCTGCGAACGCGCCGAGTCGCGACATCGGTCGTCGGCCGTTGCCAGCGACCGGCCCGTACATGACCGAAGCTGTTGCGCTGACGCCACATCCGCTGGACCGCAAACACGGACGCGGTATCAGGAGCTGGACGTTGGTTCGCAATCCGCGTTTCCACGAGTGGTCCGCCGACGCACAGCCGTCCGGCTATCCCGATCGAGTCGTGCTGCATGCGAACGCGGTAGCTCCGGACGCCGTCGCGGCGATCGAGCACGGGGTCGATGTCCTGCTCTCGCCGATGGCGCGTGAGCTGCCGCGGCTGGAGCGACGGTATACGACGCAGCTGCACAGCAATCCCAACGCTGCGACCTTTGCGTTCGTGATGAACACGCGCGTCGCGCCGTTTAATCGATTGGCGGTTCGCCGGGCCTTGAACTACGCGATCGATCGCAAGCGCATCCTGGCGCTTATGGGCGGCTCGTTCGAAGCGCAGCCGACCTGTCAGATCCTCCCGCCGACGCTGCCTGGCTACCAGCCGTACTGCCCGTACACGATCCAAGCCAACGCTAGCGGGACGTGGATCGCACCGGACCTCGCGAGGGCAGAACGGCTCGTGCGCGCGTCCGGCACGCGCCATGCGCAGGTCAGCGTGTTGGTGCCGCCGTCCGACCCGATCTTTCCGACGACGAGGATCGGCGGGTACATCGTCTCGGTCCTCCGGCGTCTCGGGTTCCGCGCCTCGCTCCGCGTGTTGCCGCAGCCGATCTTCGAGCGCGACCTTAGTGATTCACGAGCACAGTCGCAGATCGGCTGGTTCACCTGGTACCAGGACTACCCGGCGCCGTCGAACTTCATCGAGCCCCTACTGAGCTGCCGCTCTTTCACCCCGCATGACCCAGCGAACCTGAACGTCGCCGAGTTCTGCGACCCGAAGCTCGACACGCAGAGCGGCCATGCGGCCACCCTCGAGGCGCGAAGCCCGGGAATCGCGGCAGGAGAATGGCGCCGTATCGACCGACAGCTCACGAACCGCGCGACCTGGCTGCCGCTCTACAACCCCCGCGTCCCGGTGGCATTGTCGGAGCGAGTCGGCAACTACCAGTACCACCCGTTCTGGCAACTGCTGCTCGATCAGCTCTGGGTCCATTGAGCCCGCTCAAGCGCCGCGTGCGCGCGCTGCTCGGAGCGGATGCGTATGACTGAGGCCGGTCCCCCCGAGAAGCGCAGGCGAGACGCACCATGCGCCGTCGAAGAGGCTCCGCTGAACGCGCTCGGTCAAGAGCGTGCGGCTTCTGCTGCGTTCGCAACCTAGGCAACGGTGCATTCCCCCGCGCTCATACCGCGGGAGCCCGCCGGAAGCTCCTGCCGACACCCGGCAAGCCCCGCAACGGCAGGGACCCAACGGCCTGCTCTCGCGGGGGAATCCCCGCCTATCGCCGGTCGGCCCAGAAGCGCCAAAACCGGCCTGTCACGCCGGAGGTCTCGGGTTCGAGTCCTCCTGGCGCCGATCGCCGCAACCGCGTCTCACGGAGCTAAGGTCTTCGCACGGCTGCTTGTTGCCACAGCAGGAGACAGAGCTGGTCATCACAGAGACCACACCAGGACGGCATTTCGCGGTCACTTACGACCAGAAATCCGCATGACTAAGCCAAAAATGGCTTGCCCAGACGGCGTCTCTACATACCCATCGCGTGATACCCGGCGTCGACGTAGAGCGTCGTGCCGGTGACGTTGCGCGCGTCGTCCGACAGGAGGTACGCAGCCGCCGCGCCGACGTCGCCGGCCTCGATGTGCCTGTGGAGCGGCGAGCGCTCCTCGACGATCGCTTCCATCGTCGGGAAGCCGGCGATCGAGCGCGCAGCCAGCGTCCGCACCGGCCCGGCGGAGATCGCGTTGATGCGGATCTCTTTCCGGCCGAGATCCCAGGCGAGGTAGCGGACGGAAGCGTCGAGCGCGGCCTTGGCAACGCCCATTACGTTGTAGTGGGGCACGGCCCGCTCGCCGCCGAGGTAGGTCATCGTCAGGATCGAGCCGCCGGCCTCCATCAGCGGCTCCGCGAGCCTGGCGCAGGCGACGAGCGAGTAGGCGGAGACGTCGAGCGCGAGCCAGAAGCGGTCGCGCGGCGTGTCGGTGAAGCGGCCCTCGAGATCCTCCGTGGCCGCGTACGCGACCGAGTGGACGAGCAGGTCGAGGCGACCGTCGAACGTCTCCCCCGCCTCGCGGAGGACCCGTTCGAGATCCTGATCCGATCGGACGTCGCAGGCCGTAACAAGGGGCGATGAGACCGACTCGGCGAGCTCGCGCACGCTCTTCTCGATCCGCTCGCCCTGGAAGGTGAAGGCGAGCTCCGCGCCTCCGTCCGCCAGGCGCTTGGCGATCGCCCAGGCGATCGAGCGGCGGTTTGCGACGCCGAAGACGAGACCGCGCTTGCCGGCGAACGAGCCCTCCACGCGCGCGAGTCTACGAGGTTCGAAGCGCGCGCCTTCGAATTCCTGGCTTTGCGCTACGCTGCGAGCCTTGCGCCGCCCACTCGCTCTCTTTCTCGTCGCGGCGGCGCTCGTTCTCGTTATCTCTACCGCGGCGGCGGCGAAGCTCCGTCCGGTCGTGCTGCCGCGCTTCGGCGAGGTCGAGCCGACCCGAATCCACCACGGCGTGATCCGGATTCCCGCCGGGCACCGTCAGGGCCTCGTCACCGTCCTCGTCGATCTGCGCCTGCCGCCGCTCGCAGCGCGCTATGGGAGCGGGCTCTTCGCGTTCGGCCCGCGGCGAAAGCTGAACCTGGCGAGCTCCACGTCCCGCGCCTACCTCGCCCGGCTCGCGCGCGCCCAGAAGAGCGCCGCCTCCCGCATCCGCCGCGCGATCCCGAAGGCGCGAGTCCTCCACCGCTACCGGATCGTGCTCGACGGCTTCGCGCTTCGGCTCCCCTACCGGGACCTGCCCACGCTCGGGCGCCTCGCCGCCGTGCGCAAGATCTACCCGAGCCTCCGCTACCACCTCGACACGAACAAGAGCCCGTCCGTGATCCGGGCGGACACTTTCTGGGCGACGACCGGCGGCCAGGGCCAGGGGATCAAGATCGGCGTCGTCGACGACGGGGTCGACATGGACAACCCGTTCTTCAACCCGGCTGGCCTCTCCTACCCCGCCGGCTTCCCGAAGGGCGCGCGCAGGTGGACGACCCCGAAGGTGATCGTCGCCCGCGCGTTCCCCGGCCCCGGCTCCGGGCGGCAGGGCCGCCTCCCGCTCTGGCGCCCCGGCTCGTTCCACGGCACGCACGTCGCCGGGATCGCGGCCGGCGTCCAGGGGACGGTCGCCGTGGCCGGACCGGATCATCCCCAGGTCACCGGCTTGAGCGGGATCGCCCCGCGCGCCTGGATCGGCAACTACCGCGTCTTCAACGCCCCGGTCCTGACCGGCGGTCTCGACGCCTTCACGCCCGAGATCGTGCTCGCCTTCGAGGCGGCGGTGAACGACGGGATGGACGTGATCAACTTCTCCGGCGGGGGGCCCGAGGCGGACCCCGCCAGCGACGCGCTGATCGAGGCGGTGGACAATGTCGCCGCCGCGGGCGTCGTGCCGGTGATCTCGGCAGGCAACGACCGCGACGACTTCGGCCTCGGTTCTGTCGGCTCGCCGAGCAACGCGCCGGCGGCGATCTCCGCGGCGGCCGTCTCGAACCTGCACGTCTTCGGGAGCGAGCTGGCGGTGACCGCACCGGATGCGCCGGCGAGCCTCCAGCACGTTCCGTTCTCCTTCAACGTCCACGTCCCCACGCCGTGGGAGGAGGGCCAGACGCTGGTCGACGTCGGCACGATCACCGGCAGCGACGGCAAGCCGGTCGAGCGGCACCTCTGCGGGCCGACCGGGTTCGACCCGAACGACCCGCGCGCCTCGACGCTGCCGTCGGGCTCGCTCGGCGACGCGGTCGCGCTCGTCTCGCGCGGCTTCTGTACCTTCGACTCGAAGGTCGAGCGCGTGCGCCGGGCCGGCGGCTCGGGGATCATCCTGGTCGACAACCGCTCCGGCGAGGCGAACTTCATCCCGATCCAGCTCGCCCTGAGCGGCGGCATGATCTCCGACCTCGACGGCGCCCGGCTGCGCGACTTCGCGGACGCCCACGCCGGCCGCACCACCTTCCGCGTCTCGTCCGAGCAAGACCCGCGCGAGATCCAGACCGGGCGCAGCGGCATCGTGACGAGCTTCTCCTCCGCGGGGCCGACGAACTTCGACCACCAGCTCAAGCCCGACGTCGCCGCGCCGGGCGGACAGGTTCTCTCGGCCACGCTCCAGGAGTCGGTCGGGGAGCCGTTCGCCGTCTTCGACGGGACGAGCATGGCGGCGCCGCACGTCTCCGGGGCGGCCGCGCTGCTGCTCCAGCAGCACCCGACGTGGACGCCGCAGCAGGTGAAGTCGGCGCTCATGTCGTCCGCCGCGCCGGCCTGGGGAGACACCGCGCGTACGAGCGAGGCCTCCGTGCTGCTCGAGGGCGGCGGCCTGGCGGACGTCGCCGCGGCCACCGACCCGAAGCTGTTCACGCAACCGTCCTCCCTCTCGTACGGCTTCCTCGACACGACGAACGGCCCGGCGCGCGAGCCGCTCCTGCTCTCGCTCACCGACGCGGGCGACGGAGCCGGCGCCTGGACGGTCGAGATCCACCCGCAGGCCGGAAGCCCCGACGCGTCGATCGGCCCGGCGACCTCGGTGGTGACGCTCGCACCCGGCGGCACGGTCGACGTGCCGATCGTCGCCTCCGCGTCCTTCCACGCGCCGACGGGCGACGACTACGGCTTCGTCGTCCTCCGGCGCGGGGCCGACCAGGTGCGGGTCCCGTACTACTTCTCGGTCGAGCTGCCGCAGATCGCTCGCGCGCCACGCGTCACCATCAAGCGGAACCAGCTCGGGGACACGAGCGAGGGGACGAGCTACGTCGGCGCCTACCGGTTCCCGGCCGAGCCGTTCGGGCCGCCGCCGAGCTACAGCGGGCGCCCGATGAACGAGGACGGCGCGGAGCACGTCTACACGGTTCGGGTGAACACGCACGTCGCCAACGCCGGCGTGGCGATCGTCGCGGCGGGCCGGAACACGCTCGCCGAGCCGTGGTTCCTCGGCTCGCTGAACGAGGACGACGTCCAGGGCTACGCGGGCACGCCGGTGAACGTGAACTCGCTCACCTTCGAGTTCCAGTTCGACAACGGAGTCGCGGCGGTCGACTTCCCGCGTGAGGGCCGCTACTTCGTCTCCGTCGACTCGCGCGCCGATCCCTCCACCGACCAGCCCCTGCGCGGGCCCTACCTGCTCCACTACTGGCAGAACGACGTCACGCCGCCGAAGCTGCGCTTCCTGACGACGCGCGTGAGTGCGGGCCGGCCGATGCTGGCGGCGATCGTCACCGACCGCAACGCGGGCGTCGACCCGCTCTCGCTCGTGGTCGGCTACAAGCGGACACTCCTGCTCGCGGCCCTCTACGACCCGGTTTCCGGGCTCGCTCTCTGGCCGCTCGGCGGCGCGCCCAGGATCGGCGTCGGGCGGACGCCGATGATCGTCGTCGGCTCCGACTACCAGGAGTCGAAGAACCTCGACCAGGCGGGCGCGAACATCCTCCCGAACACGGCGTTCCGGTCCCTCAGGCTGCGCGCGGTCGCGGGGCCGAGGGTGACCTGGCTGCTGCCGAAGGCGCTCTCGTGCGCGGCGAAGAACGAGGGGCTCTTCGTCACGGCCGGCTCGTCGCACGGCGTGCGCAGCGTGCGGTTCTTCGACGGTCGCCGCCGGATCTCCAAGCAGACGCGCGGCATCGAGGGCCTCTACGCGGCCCAGTGGAAGACCCGCGAGGCGCACCGGGGACGCCACCTCCTGCGCGCGGTCGTGGTCGACCGCCGCGGCGCGCGGGCAACCGCGCTGCGCGTCGTGCGCGTGTGCCGCAGGTAGCGGTCGTCACAGGCGGCTCGAGCGGGATCGGAGCCGCGATCGCCCGCAAGCTGACCCAGCAGGGCTGGCGCTGCGTCCTGATCGCCCGCGGCGAGGAGCGCCTGGGCACAGTCGCCGGGGAGCTCGGAGCCGAGTGGGAGGCGTGCGACGTCGGCGACCGGGCGGCGGTCGAGCGGGTCGCGGGCGCGATTCGCAAGCGCCATCCGGCGATCGAGCTGCTCGTGAACGACGCGGGCATCCCTGGGCGCGGCGGCTTCCTCCGCCTCGATCCCGAGCGAATCGAGGAGGTGACCCGTACGAACTACCTCGGCGGTGTCTGGTGCCTGCGCGCCTTCCTGCCCGCGCTCGAGGCGGCGGTGCCTTCCCATCTCGTGAACGTGGTCTCCGTCGCGGGGACGGTGGCGGCCGGCTCGGCCGGGCCGTACACCGCCTCGAAGCACGCACAGCTCGCGTTCTCGCGGGCCGTGTCGAGGGAGCTGCGCCCGCGCGGGATCCGCGTCCACACGGTGCTACCCGGCTTCGTCGAGACGGAGGGGTTTGTGCAGCGGGCGCGCTTTTCGAATCCACTGGCACGGGCGCTCGTGGTGGAGCCAGAGCTCGTCGCCGACCGCGTCGTCCGCGCTGTCGAGCGCGACCGCGGCGAGGTCTTCGTCCCGCGCTGGTACCGGGTCGCGCCCCTGGTCCAGTCTCTCGCGCCGGGGCTCGTGGCGCGGCTCGGCAGGCGTGGGATTCGCCCGGCCGGAGACTAGAATCCCGCCCCATGTCGGGCGAGCTCACAGCCGAGGAGGTCGCGCGGGTGGCGGAGTTCCGCGCCGCGCTGCGGCAGTTCCTGCGCGGAAGCGAGCGCAACGCGCGGGCGGCCGGTCTGACGCCGCAGCGCTACCTCCTGCTGCTGATGATCAAGGGCGCCGCCGACCACAGCGAGCAGTCGACGGTGACGCAGCTCGTCGGGCGGCTCCAGCTCGCCCAGAGCACCGTCACCGAGCTCGTGCGGCGCGCCGAGGAGACCGGGCTCGTCGAGCGCGAGCGCTCGTCGGCGGACGGCCGGATCGCTCACCTGCGGCTGACCGCCGAGGGGGAGCGGCGGCTGGCGGAGTCGTTTACGAGCAACGAAAGCGAGCGCCGCGCGCTCCGGGACGCCTTCCAGCATCTCGAGGGGCGCGTCCTCCAGTCGTAGCCCTCCGTTCGGGAAGAGAACGGCCGTGAATGCCGTTGCGGAAGCCATATGAAGATCGAGCTCCTGTACTGGCGGGAATGCCCGTCGTACCCGGAGGCGCAGCAGCTTCTCGAGGAAGTGCTCGCGGCGCACGGGATCGACCGGCCGGTGGAAGTGCGCGAGGTGACCTCCGAGGAGGAGGCCGCGCGCGAGCGGTTCCCGGGCTCGCCGACGATCCGGATCGACGGGCGCGACATCGATCCCGCGGGCGCGTCGCAGCCGCCGGCGCTGACATGCCGGATCTACTACTTGCCCGACGGGCGCGTCTCGCCCGTCCCAAGCCGTGACCAACTCGAGGAGGCGCTCACCTGAGACGACGCTTGCGGCGTCTCCCTCAGGCCGCGCGGGCTTTGCCCGCGCGGCCGTCAGCAACGACCGGTCGACACAGACGACCGTTAGGAGGTTGGCAATGAGCGTTGCCCTGGGCGCCGAGGCGCCGCAGTTCGACCTGCCCGGCGTGGACGGGCAGAACCACTCTTTGGACTCGTACGGCGACGCGGAGGCGCTCGTCCTGATCCAGTCATGCAACCACTGCCCGTACGTGCAGGCGTGGGAGAACCGGATGAGCGCGATCGCCCGCGACTACGCCGACCGAGGCGTGCACGTGGTCGCGGTCAACTCGAACGACGCGGAGCACTATCCAGCGGACTCGTTCGAGGAGATGCGCGCGCGTGCTGCAGCGCGGAAATTCGCGTTCGACTACCTCTACGACGAGCCGCAGGCGATCGCGGGGGCGCTGGGCGCCGAGCGGACGCCGGAGGTCTTCGTCTTCGACCGCGACCGCCGCCTGGTCTACCACGGCGCGATCGACGACTCGCGGGACGAGACCGCGGTTCGGCAGCAGTACCTGCGGGACGCGCTCGACGCCGTCCTGTCCGGCGAGGACCCGGCCGTGGCAGAGACCCCACCGGTCGGCTGCACGGTCAAGTGGAAGTGACGATGCGGTCGGGTCCGAGAGCTAGCCGCTCAGCGGAGACCCTAGACCTCGCAGATCGAACTCGACAAGCTCGCGTCCGTCAGCACGAAATGCGCGTAGAGCGACAGGGATTTCGGCTCGGGAAGACGCAGAATACGCGAATGCACGCCAGCCATTGAGTGCGAGATCATGCTGAGCTCCGTTCGCGAGGTCCAATTGCACTCGTGCTACGTCGTTGCGTGCCACACCTGCAACCGATGCCCAGTCGACCGTGTCGGCACGGGCGCCGCCGTCATTGGCGAAGAAGACGACGGGGTCGCTCAACGCCTGACCGACAAGGCAGTGGAAACTCGATGCATCGCCCCTGAAAGTCGACGAAATGCAGACGTCGTCAGCCGCATCGCGCCCAGCCAGAATCTTGAGGAGACCGTCGCCGGCGGGAACGCTGATGAGTTGATCGAAGACGTCAGTCTGTACTCCGAAGCGGGCCGCCATGAGGTTGATTGCCTGGGGGACGCTCACGGGCTGTCCTGGAATATTCGCGCGCCAGGTCCACGTCGCGTTTGGAGGGGAACCACTAGTCGCGCGCGCAATTCCCGCGACTAACACGCACGCCGCAAGCGCGGGGAGGGTAGCCTTCACGAGCCTAGCTCTCATTGCCCTCAGCCTCCCTCAAGATGACAATTCGTCCAGGTTGCCGCGTACGGGTAAGGATTCTGGCAACCACCTTTCACGTAATCCGAGACTGGATAGGTGTGCCAGTCGTCGTCTGCGTATGACCAGAACCCGGTCCACCCGTAATCGCTACTTCTGATCAAGACGAACTTCTGCCCGTTGCGACCCAACTTCCCAGCTCATCCGGATCGAGTTCTGCGTTTGGCAGCAGATCGTCGTGGAAGACTTGGCGGTCTCCGTTCCCATTCGGGAGATAGCCTTGCCAGAACTAGTACGAGTCAGCGTTGACGGCGCCCGGAACGACAACTGCAGCGAAAGCGGCCAACAGGGTAAGGCTCCGAACTCGACTAGACCAATTCATCTACGCAAGTCCTAGGACGATTGTGCCAACCATGACGATGAACGCCAAGCGTCCGCGCTGGGCAATGTGACTCAGGTCAGCCTAATCGTCTGCTAGGCGCCGAACGCCACACACGAACTTGCCGACCTAGCGCTTCTCCAGCAGGTACCAGCCGAGGTCGGCGGCGTATTTCGGCGGGGCCAGCGTCGCCGCTCGCTCGCGTGGTTCGCCTTGGCAGCCGGCGAGATCCAGGTACGCGTCCAGGTCGCGCTGCTCCCGCTCGAACTCGGCCCGCAGGAGCACGAGACCGTTCGACTCGAACAGGTGGCGCAGGTCGATGTCCGCGAGCGCGCGGGTGTGCGAGGGGTCGCGGGCCCGCTCGAAGCGGTTCAGCTCGAACGCGGCGAGCGGGTCGACCGGCGCGATCTGGTCGACGACGAGCAAGCGCCCGCGCGGCCGTGTCACCCGCGCGAGCTCGGCGACGGCGAGCTCCGGCCGCGGGATGTGGTGCAGCGTCCGCAGCGAGCCGGCGAGATCGAACGAGCCGTACTCGAACGGCAGCTTCGTCGCGTCGCCCTCGACGAAGCTGACGTTCGAAAGTCGCTCCGCACGCGTGCGTGCCTGCTCGAGCAGCTCCGGGACGAGGTCGATACCGACGACCTCGCGCACGTGCGGCGCCAGCGCGAAGGCCAGAGCCCCCGAGCCGGTGCCCGAGTCGAGCGCGCGCTCGTCCCCGCTCGGCGCAACGAACCGCACGACCCGCTGCTCCAGCTCGGCGGCACGTGCGTCCTGCAACGCCGCGACGCGGTCAGCCGTCTTCGCGAACCGCTCCCGCGTGGCGTCTTGCATAGTCGAGCGCCTCCTCCTTCGTGGCGATCGTACCCGCCGCGCGCTCCTCCTCGATCTCGGCGAGCAGCCGGCCGATCTCCGGCCCGGGCGGCAGGCCGAGCTCGTCGCCCCGCAGAAGCGGTTCGTCCGGGTCGCTCACCCGCGCCTTCAACACAGCGTCGGACAGCTCCTGCGCGCCGACGAACGCGAGCGCCTCGAGCGCCCACGGCTCGGTCGCGCGGCGGAAGCGGAAGATCGCGCGCGGCGAGTCGTCCGGCGGCCGCTGCGCCGAGAGTAGGCTGCGCGCGTACCGGCGCAGCTCGTTCGAGACCGGAAGACGGCGCAGGCGCTCGCCGAAGACGGCGACCAGCCGGTAATCCGGCGAGTCGACGCGCTCGAGCCGGTCGTCGATTCGGCCGCTCAGCGGCTCGAGCAGGCCGAGGTCGTCCAGGCGCCGGTAGCCGCCAGGTGAGAGCCGCCGCAGCTCGCCGAGGATCCGCTCGCCGGCCGGCTCGGTCACCAGACTCGCGTGCTCACGCACGAGCCGCTCCGTCTCGGGGTCGAGCCGGAAGTCGAGCTCGTCCTCGAGCCGCACCGCCCGCAGAAGCCGGAGCGGATCGTCGCGGAAGACGCTCTCGCGCACCGCGCTCAGGCGCCGGGACTCGAGATCCCCCAGCCCGCCGAAGGGATCGACCGGATCGCACCCGCCGAGCGGCCGCGCGATCGCGTTGATCGTGAAGTCGCGGGTGGCGAGGTCGTCCTCGATCGCGTTCCGGAGGGGAGTGAAGTCGACGGTGCGGCCCTCCTCGAGCGCGACCCGCCAGGCGCCGTGGCGCTCGGAGAGCGGGAAGGGCGCGCCTCCCGAGCGCTTGGCGTATGCCCGAGCCGCCCGCTCGGGATCGCGGCAGGCGATGTCCAGGTCGACGAGCTCCCGCCCGAGCAGCTCGTCGCGGACGGCGCCGCCGACGACCCAGGCCGCCGCTCCCGCCAGCACCTCTTGCGCGACCTCGAGCACGCTACGCGTCCTGGTATCCCGCGATGGCCAACCCATTGTCCGCTCGATGCCGCACTTCCGCGCCTTCATGCATCGACTACCACTCTCCGTGCGCGCCTGGGATCGGAGTTGATCCCGCAGACGAGCTCGTAGTTGATCGTCCCGGCCACGCGCGCGTGGTCCTCCGCCAGCACGCCGTGGCCGAGGATCGTCACCGGCGCGCCGACCGGCTCCTCGCGTGCCAGCTCGACCGCGAACGCGTCCATCGAGACCGTTCCGACCACACGCCGGAGCTCGCCGCCAACCCGCACCTCGGTGCCGGTCAGGCCGCGACGGAAGCCGTCCGCGTAGCCGATCGGGACGATTCCGATCCATGTCGGCCTCTCGGCCATGAACCGCCGCCCGTACCCGGCGCTCTCGCCGGCCTCGAGCCGCTTGACCTGAGCGAGGTAGCTGCGCCACGCGAGCGCCGGCTCGAGCCGGTCCGCACGCGGGTCCTCGCCGAACGGGGAGAGCCCGTAGAGCGCGATTCCGCAGCGCGCGGCTTCGAAGCGGGACGACGGAAGCCGCAGGGCCGCGGCGCTGTTGGCGATGTGGCGGGTCAGCCGGCGGTAGGGCTGGGTCGCCTCCCGGAAGCGCTCCACCTGCTCCTCCGCAAAGACCGGGTCGGAATCCGCCGTCGCCAGGTGCGACATCAGCCCGACCACCTCGGCCGGCGGTGGCGGCAGCTCCGATAGCCCCCACCGACCCATGCCCGTGTCGAGCTTCAGGTGCACCCTGACTCCCGGCGGGATCTCGCCGTCTGCGACCACCAGCTCGAGCTCAGCCTCCCGCGCCTGGGCCACCTCGCGGCTCGACGAGACGGGGCCCATGACGAGGATCCGGACGAGCGGAAACTCGGCGCGCAGCTCGAGCGCCTCCGGTACGGTCGCCACGCAGAGCGCGCCCGCGCCCTCGTCCACGGCGGCGCCCGCCACGTCGACCGCACCGTGGCCGTAGGCGTTCCCCTTCACGACCGCCCAGAGCTGCGTGCCCTCGAGCGCGCGCAAGAGCGTCCTGGCGTTGCGCCGCACGGCGCCGAGGTCGACGGTCAGCTCAGACCGGTGCATCTTCCCCTCCGGGGGTCCCGAGCTGCACGTCGCGAAGCCAGAGCTCGAAGAGCGGGTCGACGAAGACCGTCTGCCCGTTCTCCTCCTCGAGCTCCGCCTTCGCCAGCAGCGAGCGGACGGCGTAATGGGCCCCCGACTTCTTCAGGTCGACGGCCCCGAGCGCCCGGGCGCCGTACGGAGCGTCCGGGAAGAGCGCGATCGCGCGGAGCGCCCGCTGCTCGTTCGCCTCGAGCCCGCGCCAGAGCGCCTCGAACTCGGCGGCGATCTGTGTCTTCGTCCTCGCCAGCGCCGTCTGCCACGTGTCCTCGTCCGCCTTCCCGCCCCGAGGAACCTCGTCCCAGAGCCGGTGCGCGAGCAGCATCGCCCGCTGTGGATGTCCACGCCCGGCTGCGAGCAGGGCGTCGAGGACACGGTCGGTAGTTCGCTTGGTGCGCGCGAACCGCTCGCCGATGTATGCCGCGACGTCGGGATCTGCGAGGCGCCCGAGGCGCAGCGGCTCCGCCTGCCCGTAGAGCGGCCGGCCCTTGACGTCGAACAGCTCGCGCATCATCCCCGGTTCGGAGCCGGAGAAGATGTAGGAGGCGGACTCGCCCTGGTGCTGGATGTGGCTGCGGAGGAGCTTGTCGAAGTCCTGCACCTTGGCCACGTCCTGGAACTCGTCGAGGGCGACGAGGACGCGCGAGCCGCTCCGGTCGGCGACCCGCTCCGGCAGGTCGAGGAGCGCGTGCAGCGCGGGCAGCGGGCTCGTCCGCGGCTCGAACTGGAGCTTGATCGAGATCCCCGGCGCTCCGAGGGAGAGGCCGAGCCCGGAGGTCCGAAGGATGCTCTCGATCGTCTTGCGGATCGTGCCGCGAAGCTGCGCGTAGGCCCGTTCGATCCGGATGGTGACGTCGGCAAGGCTGAGCACGCCGTAGAGGTCGACCAGAACGGGCACCATCTTCGCTTCCCGCTCGGCCTCCTCGAGCGTCTTCCGCAGGAGGCTCGTCTTACCGAACCGGCGCGGCGCGTAAAGACGCACATAGTGCCCTCCAGCGGCGAGCTCGAGGAGCTGCGCGATCTCCGCCTCTCGGTCGAGCACGTCCGCGGGAGCGACCGGCCGCGAGTAAACGAAGGGATTCGCTTCGGAAGCCACCGGGAGAGGCTAGCAACGGGTTCAGCCGGACTGAACCAAATGGTTCGGCAATGCTGAACCACCGGCCAAGGCGTGAGGGAGCTCGCGGAGGACATCGCTTGCCACCGCGCCGGCCTGCGGGACGAGCGTCGAGGCGACTCCCTGAGCCGCCGCGGCCGCCGCCGCGGCGAGGCGCGGCTCGAGGCCCTTCGCCAGGAAGGCCGCGACGATCCCGGTGAGGACGTCGCCGCTCCCAGCCGTGGCGAGAGCAGGCGTTCCCAGCGCGGAGACGAGCACGCCCTCGTCCGGCGCCGCGACGATCGTGTCGGCGCCCTTGAGCAGGCAGACCGCGCCGAAGCGCACAGCGCCGCGCCGCGCCGCCTCCAGGCGATGCGCCGATACCCAGCTCGAATCCCTCTCGAGCAGCCGCGCGAGCTCGCCCTCGTGCGGCGTCAGCACCGTCGCGCCGGGACGCTCGACCGGCTCCAGCTCGAAGAGCGCGTCAGCGTCGACGACCACGGGCCGGTCGAGCTCGGAGAGCAACCGCAGGACGACCTCCTTCGGCTCCGGCCCGCGCCCCAGCCCGGGTCCGAGCGCGACCGCGCCGGCTTTCCGGGCGAACTCGGCGATCGCTTCGATCGCCCGTGGCGAGATCAGGCCGTCGTCCTCCGGGCAGGGGAGCTTGACCGCCTCGAGCAGCCGCTGCTCGAAGACGGGCAGCGTCGACTCGGGCACGGCCACCGCGACGTAACCGGCGTCGGCGCGAAACGCCGCTTCTGCCGCGAGGGACGGGGCGCCGGTCAGGCCCGGCGAGCCGCCGACGACGAGCACGGTGCCGGCGGTGTACTTGTTCTGGCCCGGCTGCTTGCGCGGGACGAGCTGGAGGATGTTCCGGGTCACGAGCCGGTGCTCGGTCTCGAGCGGCTCGAGCCCGATGTCGGCGACGACCACCTCGCCCGCGTGGAAGCGTCCCGGGGCGATCGCCAGGCCGACCTTGAGGCCGTGGAACGTCACGGTCGCGGCAGCGTCCACGCATGCGCCGGCGACCTCGCCGGTGGACGCATCGACGCCCGAGGGGAGGTCGACCGAGACCACGGGCGCGGGGACCGCGTTGATCGCATCGATGATCCGCGCCGCCTCCTCGCGCGGCTCGCCGTGGAAGCCGGTGCCGAAGAGCGCGTCGATCACGACGTCGGCCTCCTCGAGCGGAGCGTCCTCGGCGAGACGGGCCGCCCGCCCCTTCGACTCGAGCACGTCCACTGCGATCCGCCCGTCGCCGCCGTTCGCACCGCCGCCGCAGACCGCGACGAACCGACGAGCGTCCGGGAAGCGCTTGATCGCCTCCTCGGCGACCGCCCGGCCGGCCCGAGCCATCAACTCCTTCACGTCGTGGCCGGCCTCGGCCTCCTTCATCTCGGCGGCCGTGTAGAGCGGCTCGAGCATCAGTTCCCGGATACGACACACACGGCGGTCGCGAGCTCGCGCGAATGCGTCATCGAGAGCTCGATCCGGCCCGCGCCGACCCGCTCGGCCCACGCCCTCGTCCGGCCGGAGAGCGTCACCCCCGGCTTGGGCCGCCCGGCGATCTCGATCTCTCGCCAGGTGAAGCGGACGCCCGAGCCGAGCGCCTTGCCGACGGCCTCCTTGCCGGCGAAGCGCGCCGCGTAGTGCTGCGACGGGTTCGGCCGGGACTCGCAGTAGGCGCGTTCCGCCTCCGTGAAGCAGCGCTCGCGGAACCTCGGGTAGCGCTTCAGCGCTCGCGCGATCCTCGGGATCTCGATCAGGTCGATCCCCACCGCCACGCTACGACCTCGCTTCGAGCCACTCCGGCAGCGCGGCGATCGACTCGATCACGCCGTCCGGCCTCACCGTCGCCTCCTCGAGCGCCTCCTCGCGGAACTTGCCCGTCTGCACCAGCACCGTGCGTAGGCCGAACGCCGTCGCACCGGCTACATCCGCCTCGATGTCGTCGCCCACCATCCACGTCTGCTCCGGCTCGTCCTCCAGCGCGTCGAGGGCGGCCGCGAAGTACGCGGCGCTCGGCTTCCCGAGCACGGTCGCCTCGGTGTCGGCGGCGTACTCGAGCCCGGCCACGAAGGCGCCCGCGTCGAGGAGAGCCCCTCGGGAGGTCTGCCACCAGCGGTTCTTGTGCAGGCAGTAGAGCTCGGCGCCGTCCTGGAGCTCGGCGAACGCGCGCGCGAGGTTCATGTAGCTGAAGACCTGGTTCGTCTCGAGGCTATCGTCGGCGCCGCCGAGGAGGACCGCGTCCGCGTTCTCGCCGACGAGATGAACGCCTTCGAGGTCCTCGACGATCGCCGGCATCGTCAGCGCCAGCACGCGCTTGCGGGCCAGCGCGTGCGCGGCGGCGACCGGCGTCGTCTGGAGCTCGTGGTCCTCCAGCTCGACTCCGAACGAGCGGATCTCCTCGGCCAGCCCGCGCCGCGAGCGCGTGGTGTTGTTGGTGACGAACCGAAGCCGGTGACCGGCCTCTCGCAGACGCATGATCGCGCCGGCGGCCCCGGGAATCGGCTCGCCGGAGACGTGGAGCACGCCGTCGACGTCCAGCAGAATCCCGCTCACGGGCAGAACCAGGATGGCGCGTGCATAACCTTCGTCTCGCCGAAGTGGGCGCTTTGCCAACCAAACCGGACGCGTAGCGTTGCCATGGAGCGCGAGTCTATTCGTGTCACCCGTTCGGTCACCATTTCCCGGTCGGAGATCGAGCTTCGCTTCTCGCGTTCGAGCGGTCCCGGCGGCCAGCATGCGCAGAAGAGCGACACGCGGGTCGAGGCGACCTTCGACGTCGAGGCCTCGGCGGCGCTCTCGGATGCTCAGAAGCGGCGGGTTCTCGCCCGCGCCGGGCCGGTGATCCGCGCGATCGCCCAGGACGAGCGCAGCCAGTGGCGAAACCGCGAGCTCGTGACCCGCCGCTAAGTGCTAGCTCGCACCGCAAGGCCCGAAGCGCACGCGGCGTCGTGCTGGACCGTGAAGCCCGTCGCGACGTCGAACGCCTGTGGCGCCACCGGCAGCTTCGACGCTCGCACGTTCACCCTCATCGTCTTGCCGTGAATCGAGATGCCCGCGGTCGGGCTCGAGTCGATCGAGGCAAGACAGAAGTCGTTCGGGGCCGTGGCCCCGCCGCTCAGGGTGACCGTGTGTGCATGCCACCCTCGCGGATTCTGGTGCGAGTCGCGCCCGAGCACCGGGTGAATCGTCGTGACGAAGGCCTTGCTCGTCGCCAGGTCGACCCACGCGAAGCCCACGACGGGGTTCGACCCGACGAAGGCGTCCGGATGGCGCGGAATCGGCGCCTTCGTCGTCACGGCCAGCCGCGCGGCAATCTTGTTCTTCGAGACGGCGCTGAACGACACGACGCTCAGGTAGTCGGGCCCTGACGTGGACGCCGGGGCAAGTCCGGCAACCATTGCAGCTGCACCCACGACAGTGATGACGAGGAGCGCAAGGATCTTCCGCATGTCTCCCCCTTGGACCGCTTTCGGTTCCCCGCATGAGTTGACGCCCGCGCGGGCCCGTTCTTGCGGCGGGCTCCGGATGGCCTCGACCGGCAGAACTAGTGCTGCGAGTGCCGCTCGACGCGCTCGAGGAAATCTCGGATCACCGCGAGCGTCTTCTCGGGCTCCTCGGCCTGGGCCATGTGCGAGCTCTCGTCCAGCAGTAACCACGTCGAGCCGGGGATGCCCCGATGGACGACCTCCACCGTTGCCGGAGTGACCTCGTCGTAGCGGCCGGAGACGATCAGCGTCGGTACCCGGATCTCCCCGAGACGGCCGGTGATGTCCCAGTCCTTGATCGTCCCCACGACGTGGAACTCGCTCGGCCCGTTCATCGTCCGGTAGACCTCCGGATTCGCCTCGAGGACCTCGAAGCAGCGGGCGAGCCAGTCGGGCCAGGGGTCGGTCCGGCAGAGGTGGCGCCGGTAGAAGACCATCGTCGCCTCCTCGTAGGCGGGGTCGTCGATCGTGCCCGCCTCCTCGTGCTCGCGCAGCGTCGCCTCGACGTCCGGCGGAAGCTCGGACCGCAGCCGCTGGATCTCGGGCAGCCAGCCGGGAACGCTTGCAGGGGAGCTCTCGACCACGAGCGACACGAGCCCCTCCGGCTGCCCGATCGCGTACTGCATCGCCAGCATCCCGCCCCACGAGTGGCCCAGCACGTGCACCCGCTCGAGCCCGAGCGCCTCGCGCACGGCGTCGACTTCGCGGACGAAGAGCTCCGGCATCCACATCGCGGGGTCGTGCGGCTCCGGCAGGGCCGAGTTTCCGGCGCCGAGCTGGTCGTAGAAGACGACGCGTCGCCCGTCCGCGAAGGCCTCGTACGGGACGAGGTGGAGCCAGTTCGCGCCCGGCCCGCCGTGCAGGCAGAGGAGGGGCGGCCGGCCCTGCTCCCGCTCGGCTGCCACCGACCGGTACCACGTCCGCGCGCCGGCGAAGGGAATGAATCCTTCGGTGACGCCCGTGCCGACGGCCACGCTCGAGATCTTCGCACCGGGCAGCCGCTCACGCATTTCTTACGCACGCCTGATGACTCTCTTACGAGCGCATAACCGCAGCCTGACATCGCCGGGCGACGATGCGCACAACGTCCGTCTGGCGACAAAGGAGTCGTTATGAGAAGGCAGCTCGTCTACCTCACGTTCCTCGCGCTGGCGGTCCTCGCCGTAGGCGCCTCGAGCACGTTCGCCGCCCGCAGCGACGCCAAAGTTCTCTACCTCTTCAATGGGCGGCTGCTGGCCGACGCCGGCGGCTCACCGACGCTCTTCGTCGACGTCAACGGCGGCAACCGGGCCGCGCTGAGGAAGCTGATCGGCCAGGGCGACGACCAGCGGTTCGCCGTGGACGCGAACACCGAATACATCCGCTGGACGCGCGGCGTCCCGACGGTCGTCCCGGAATCGAACCTCGTCGCGGGCGACCGCGTCACGGTAAGGGTCCGAACCGATCGCACCGCCTCCCTCGCGCAAATCGAGGCTACTCCCGCCGGAGTGGTGACCGACCGAGGACCGAACCCGCGCTTTGCGAACCGGCCGCTCTGGCTCTTCATCGGCACGCTCGACACGCCGGCGGCCAACCATCACCTGACGCTGCACATCTCGAACGGAAACCTGCGTGCGCTCCGCGCAATGCTCGGGCAGCCGCTCGATCAGACCTTCGCATACAACCGCGGCACCATCTTCGTCCTCTGGCAGGGCCGTGTGCCGCAGGTGATCTCGCCGAGCCAGCTCAGGAGCGGCGACAGGATCTCGGTGCGAATCCGCGCGCCGCGGTCTTCTTCCCTCGCCCAGGTCGAGCAGGTGCCGGCCAACCACATCGGCGACCACGAGCCGGGCGCCTAGATGGTTGATGCCATGAGATCGTTCGTCTCGGGGCGCGAGCTGGCTGCTCTGGGACTCGTCGACGGGACGCCGGCGATGCTGGCAGCATCGGTGGCGGCCCGGCGGCGGGGAGCGGACGCCCGGTGGAGGCCGGCTCCGCCGGCATCCGGTGGGCGGGAGCGGCCCAGACACGCCAGATCACGCAGCCGAGCGCGCGAGATCGTGGCATCAACCATCTAGCCCGCGTTCTTCTCCCTTCGACCGAGAGAGGTCGCCCGTGCGGCCTCTCTCTCACGTGAGGGCGGGCCCTGGAGGCTAGGCTCTCGCAGCGCAATGCGACTCTGGGGGTCCCTCGGCAGCGGCCGTGACATGGCGGTCGACCTCGGCACGGCGAACACGCTCGTGTTCATCCGCGGTCGCGGGATCGTGCTGTTCGAGCCGTCGGTGGTGGCCTTCTCGGAAGAGACCGGCAAGGTGCACGCGGTCGGGGCCGAGGCGAAGCGGATGATCGGACGCACCCCCGCGACGATCCGCGCGACCCGGCCGCTCCGGCACGGAGTGATCGCCGACTTCGAGGTGACCGAGCAGATGCTCCGGCACTTCATCACCAGGGCGGGCGGGAGCCGCTTCGCGTTCGCGCGGGTCGTGCTCTGCGTCCCGAGCGGGATCACCGACGTCGAGCGCCGCGCCGTCGACGAGGCCACACGTTCCGCCGGCGCGCGTGCCGTCTACCTGATCGAGGAGCCGATGGCCGCGGCGATCGGCGCGAACCTCCCGGTCGGCGACGCGGTTGCGAGCATGGTGATCGACATCGGCGGCGGCACGACCGAGGTCGCGGTCATCTCGCTCGGCGGAATGGTCGTCTGGGAGTCGATCCGCGTCGGCGGCTACGAGATGGACGACGCCATCGTCGACCACGTCAAGAACGTCCACAAGCTCCTGATCGGCCAGGAGACGGCGGAGTCGGCCAAGATCGAGGCGGGCTCGGTCTGGCCGCTCGACGACGCCGCGGAGACGACCGTCGCCGGCCGGGACATCGCCACGGGACTGCTGCGGCGTGTGACGCTGAGCGGTGGCGACGTGCGACATGCACTGGAGCAGCCTGCGGTGCGGATCATCAACGCCGTCAAGGACACGCTCGAGCGTACGCCTCCGGAGCTCGCGGCCGACCTCGGCGAGCGAGGGATCGTGCTTGCGGGCGGCGGCTCGCTGCTCCGCGGCATGGACGAGCGGCTGCGCAGCGAGATCGGCCTCCCCGTGCAGGTGGTCGAGTCGCCGCTGACGTGCGTCGCCGAGGGCGCCGGCCGAAGCCTCGACGAGCTGGAGACGCTCGACCGGGCGGCGAAGGCCCAGCGCCGCGTCCGCAGCCGCTTCTGAGAAGGCTTCGCTTCCCCGGGAAGGCTGTCGTTCGCGGCAGGTACCCTCGGGGCAGGTGCGTGCCGTCGTCGTCTTCGCCGCAGCGCTCGCTCTCGTCGTCGTGCCCGGAGCCGCAGCGTGGACCCCATTGACGCCGGACATGCTCGAGAATCACACCGACCCGAGCGTGCTCAGGACGCCTGCCGGGACAGAGCTCGTCGCGTACTCCGTCGCTCGGAGCGGTTCGCTCCAGCTGATCCGCGGCTCGCTTCCTCCGCAGACCATCGCGAGCGGCTGGCCCTCGATCGCGGATCCGCAGCTGGTCCAGCAAGGCGCGACGACCTTGCTCTACGTGGGCGGATCGACCCCGGGCCTGGCGTTGCAGGGAGCGCTTCGGTTCGGTTCCAGCGACGGCGGGTCAACGTGGACCGGCCCGCTCGAGACCAACCCGTCATCGACGATCGGCGACATCCAGGCGGCCGCAATCCGCCCGGACGGAACGCCGCTCTTCTCCCAGGACGGCACCGGTTTCGTCAACGTCTACCAGGGCTTGAACGGCGAGCTGCTGCACAACGCCTACCCGTCGTGCTGCGGCTACGCGGAGTCGTTTGCCGTCGACTCGACGGGACTCGCCGAGATCGCGTTCTGGTCGAACTTCGGGCGCAGCCAGATCGAATGGATGGCCCTGGATCCGGGCGGCGGTCCGACCGGGGCCGCATTCGACCTTTCCGGCGGCAACGCCGAGCAGGAGAGCGGCCGCGTCCCGCTCGTCGCGGATGCCTCCGGGAACTCGTACGTCGGTTGGGTCGGCGGGTCGGTCGTGAACGTCACCAGGATCACCCGCGAGCAGCCGAACGGGAACTATGCCCTCCCCACCGGAGCAGGAGCTCGCCACCTCGCGCTGACTTTCGAGCCGCGGCACGACAAGCTCTGGATCGTCTGGACGCGGAACGGCTACCTGTGGGCCGCGCGGGCCCGTCATCCGGCCGGCGCGTTCGCCCCGACGGTCGTGAAGACGCGGATTCCGGGCGGCCGGACCGCCTACGGCGTCGAGGCCGTAAGCGCCGGTGGGTCGGTCGACGCCTACCTGAACCTCGGCGGCGTGAGCGGCAGCGGGCTCTGGCGGACGCGATTGCTCCCCGGGATGCACGTGAGCGTTGTCCGCGGGCGCCATCCGCACGCGATCGTGACCGACGACCTCGTGCCGGTCGCGGGCGCGGTGCTCAGGGGCGGCGAAAGGTCGGTGCGGACGAACACGCGCGGCCGCGCCAGCCTAAAGGGTTTCCGGCACCACGCCGTCGTCCGCGTCAGGCACGGCGGCTACGCGCCGACCACGTTCCGCGTGCCCTAGACGACTAGGACGACCCTCGCACTACCGGAGATACGACGCCGCTCGGCGGCCGAGCACACGCGCGAGCAGGTCCCGCCGCGGCTCCGGCACCGACAGGAAGGCCCCTAGCCGCGCCGCCTCCTCCTCCTCGAGCGAGACCGCCGCCTCGGCCATTCCCTCGGCGCTCCAGACGCTGAAGCGGACGTGCGGCTCCTCGGTCAGGTAGCGCGAGACGCGGAGCGCCCTGCCCTCGTCGCGCGGGTGGGCGCGGAAGAACTCGACCAGCTTGCGCCGCTGCGGCGCCGAGCACCACGGGCAGAAGCGATACGCCGCCTTCAGCTCGCCGCCGCACTCCGCGCAGACGCGCATCTCCTGCCTCCTCTCGGCGGAACCGTAACTCCGGGAAGCGAGCCGCGCTAGTTTCGGTGGCCGGCGTGCTCGAGCGGCGCGGCCTCGCGCGCCGCCGGCGAGACGTAGCGCTCGGGATCGGCCTCGAACCGGTCACGGCAGCCGGGGCCGCAGAAGTAGAACGTCTTCCCGCGGAACTCGCTCGTGAGCGCCTGACCGCGATCGACGCTCATCCCGCAAACCGGGTCGCGCGCGCCCCGCCACAGCGTCGAGCCCACCAGCGCGGCCTCGACCAGCGTGAACACGATGTTCAGGAAGGTCGTGTAGTTCCACGTGATCCCGCGGCTCGTGATCGAGTCGATCGAGGGCCGGCGCTCGGGAATCAAGCCGGCGGCGTCGAAGATCCCGTCCACCGCGAGGGCCGCCGATGCCATCGCCAAGAACATGATCCCGACGAGCAGCGCGGTCAGGCGCCACCCGTAGTAGCGCCGGTAGATCAGGATCAGCGGGACGATGATCAGGTCGGCGTAGATGAACGCGATCACGCCCGAGAACGAGATCCCGCCTGCCCAGAGCACGGCCGCGAGCGGCACGTTCCCGACCGAGCAGACGAACGAGAGCACGGCCACGAGCGGCCCGACCACGACGTTCTCCAGTAGCTGCCAGGCGCCGCCCCTGTCCGTGAGGAAGAGGTCGTTGAAGACGCTCATCGGCAGGAGCGCGATGAACCCGGCGATCAGGAAGCCCCCGATGATCTCCTTCCAGAGCATCTCCCAATCCCCGCGGAAGTTGTGCGCCACGTCCGACCAGGCGTCGACCGAGACGAGCCGTTCGCGCCATGGCAGCGAACTCCCGGCGGAGTGGTGCTGATGGCCCGTGTCAGCGGCCTGCGCGTGCCCGCGCGCTCGCTCCTCCGCCCCCCGCGAGACGAGCGCGGTGATGGCGACCCACATGAGCACGATCAGGATCAGCCCGCCGGCGAACTCGGCCAGCGTGAACTGCCAGCCGATGAAGACCCAGATCACGATCCCGATCTCGAAGACGAGGTTCGTCGAGGCGAACTGGAACGCCACCGCCGCGGCGAGGCTCGCGCCCTTCTGGAAGGCCGACTTCGCGATCGCCACGGCCGCGTAGCTGCACGAGGACGACGCCGCTCCTAGGCCGGTCGACAAAGCGAGCGAGCGCAGGCCGCGGCCACCGAGCGCTCGCTCCATCCGCACGCGCGGCACCCACGCCTGGACGATCCCCGACAGCAGGAACCCGAGCACGAGCGCCCACCACACCTCCCACGCCATCTGGAACGCATTCCAGAAGCCCTGGCCGATCTCGTCCAGAACGTGCATTCCGGCCCGACGATAGCCGGAGCGAAGATTGACACCGCCGCCCGAGCGGGTAGCTACCTCCGGTGCCGGAGAACCTGATCATCGTCGACGGCGGGACGTCCCTCTTCTCCGACCGGAACGGGGCATCGAGGCGAACCAGCCGGAGGGCTTCTTCCACGAGGACGGAAGGTCCGCCTGCGAGGGCTGGCGAGAGCGGGCAAGCTGCCGGCGGAGCGATGACCGCAATGCTGTTCGACGCAATGGGCACGCCGTTCGACCTCGCACCGCTGCGCGCGCCGCGCCGCTTGCCGGTTCTCGAGCAGGCAATCGCAGGGATCGCCGGGTAGTCGTGCCTACGGCCGTCGATCGCGACGAGGTGCGGAGGCTGATCGCCGAGGAGGCGGGACAGCTGGTGGAAGTCCTTCCTGCGAAGGAGTTCGGCGAGGAGCACATCACGGGTGCCGTGAACATCCCGCTGAAGGAGCTCGACGAGCGGGCGCCGCGGGAGCTCGACCGCGACCGGCCGGTAATCGTCTACTGCAACGACTACCAGTGAGACCTCAGCCCGCGAGCCGCGTGGCGGCTCGAGAGCATCGGCTTCCGGCGGGTCTACGACTACGTCGCCGGCAAGAAGGACTGGGGCTCGTTCGGTCTCCCCCACGAGGGGACGAACGTCCCCGCGCGCACGGCCGGCGACCTCGCGCGGCGTGACGTGCCGACCTGCTCGCTGGACGACCGTCTGGCGGACGTCCAGGAGCGCGTCCAGGCGGCCGGCTGGGACACCTGCATCGTGGTCAACGAGGAGCGGGTCGTGCTCGGGCGGCTCGGCCGGAAGGCGCTCGCCGCGGACGACGACGTCTCGGCGGAGGAGGCGATGACGCCCGGACCGAGCACCGTCCGGCCGAGCATCGGCGCCGATGCGCTGCTCGAGCGCATGCGCGACCGCAGGCTGACGAGCTTCGTGGTGACGACGTCTGACGGGCGGCTGGTCGGCCTCGCTCGCCGCACCGATCTCGAGTGAGCCCTAGTACCCCGAGCCTGCCCCGCGGAGAACGAGGGGCAGGTCGCGATGGATCGTGCGGAGGACGCGACCCGAGGTGAGGCTGACGATCGAGTAGTCGCTGTCGGGCGAGGAACGGTGGACGAACGCGCGCGAGCCGAATACCTCGACGATCGCAATCGCGCGCGAGCCGAAGAGGTGAAGGCGTTCGGCGCCGTCGCGGCCGTACACGCGGAGCCCGCTTCCGGTCTCTCGCTGCTTCGCCGAGTCCCAGGTCGCTCCGAAGGAAAGCAGCGCGTCCCGCGCGACCACGGCCCATGCCGAGCCCGGATCGAGAACCTGGGACTGCCAAGTGCTCGTGTCGATCACCGTCAGCCCGCTCGGCCGCGTCCGCACCTCCAGGCGCCCGTCCTGCCAGCGCGCGGTCCCGTCTGAGCCGAACACGGCCAGCCGTCCGTCGCCGAGCCAGAGGGCCGACCGCGCCGATCGCTCCAGCGCACCGGTCTTCGCCTGCGCCCTCGGCTCGAGCCAGTCGTGGAGCCGGCCGAGGAACGACACCGGCTGGGCGAGCGTGTGGTACGTGACGCCGAGGCTCGCGAGATCGACCTCCCCGATCGGCCCGTTCGCTGCGACTGCATAGGCGCGCGCGCCGCTCGCGTCGACGGCGAGCCCGGCCCGGTCCTCGGTGCGGTAGCTCTGCGGCGCGGGAGTCGTGCTCGGCCCGCCGAGAACGCGGTCGAGATCGACCGTGCGCAGCGCCCCGTCCGCGCCTGCGACTGCAAGCCGCACCGGACCGAAGCTCGTTGGCTCGAGCAGCAGGACGAGCGCGGCGCGAGCCCGGCCGGCGGCGACGAGCTCGCCCGCGAGCGCGTGGCGCGCGAGAACGGCTCCGCTCGCCGTGTCGACGAGCGAGACCGACGAAGCGGCGGGGCAGCAGGAGCGCACGACGGCGAGCAACCTGTCCGGCGCCGCCCAGTCGAGCACCTGGATCTCGGCGCTCGGGCCGAGCACCAGGTCGTGGAGCGGCCGCAGCGTGGAGACGTCGAAGAAGCGGACGGCGGCCGGGCTCTCGCTGAGCTGTGAGTACCCGCTGCCGAAGACGAGCTGCCGCCGGTCGGGGGAGAAGCTCCACGCGCCGGTGTAACGCTCGAGCGAGATACTGCGGCCCCTGGGCAGGAGCGAGCGTGGGTCGAGCCGGACGAGCCTCGTGTCCAGCCGGCTGAAGCTGATGCCGAGCAGCGGGCTCGTGACCGGCGCCGGGCGGAGGACGAGCGGGCGGATCCCCTTCGACTGGCCGGAGCCGACCGATGTGACGAGCGCTGCCGCGACGAAGGCCGCGGCGGTGAGAGTCCGCGCCTTCACAGGCTCGTATTAAACCGCACGAGCCCGGAGAGGGACAGTCGGCTACTCGACCGTAACGGTCTTCGCCAGGTTCCGCGGCTGGTCGACGTTGAAGCCGCGCAGACGCGCGATCCGGTACGCGAGCAGCTGGAGGGGCACCACCGCGAGCGCGGCCTGGAGGAATGCCGGCGTCTTCGGGATGTAGATCACGTCGTCCGCGTGGTGCTGGATGTCCTCGTTGCCGTCGGTGGCGATCGCGATCACGTGAGCGCCGCGGGCCCGAGTCTCCTGGATGTTGGAGACGACCTTGTCGTAGACGTGTGAGTCGGTCGCCACGCACACGACCGGGACGTCCTCCTCGAGCAGGGCGATCGGCCCGTGCTTCATCTCACCCGCCGAGTACGCCTCGGTCGGGATGTACGAGATCTCCTTCAGCTTGAGCGCGCCCTCGAGCGCCACCGGCAGGCCGATGTTGCGCCCGAGGTAGAGGAAGAACGGCCGGTCGTAGAAGCGCTGTGCGATCTCCTCGATCGGGTGGTGGCCGTCGAGGAAGGCGGTCATCTTCGTCGGCAACGCGTACAGCTCGTCGAGGATGAACTCGATCTCGTTCGCCGGAATCGTCTCGCGCACCTCGGCGAGCTTGAGCGCGATCAGGGCGAGGAGCGACACCTGGGCCGTGAAGGTCTTCGAGGAGGCGACGCACTGCTCGAGGCCGGCACGGGTGTAGAGAACGGAGTCGACCTCACGCGTGATCTGCGAGCCCATCATGTTCGTGATCGCGATCGTCCTCCCGCCCTTCTCGCGGGCGAGGCGCATCGCGCAGATCGTGTCCGCCGTCTCGCCCGACTGGGTGATCCCGATCACGAGCGTGTCCGGAGCGAGCACCGGGTTGCGGTAGCGCCACTCGCTGGCGATGTCGTGCTCGACCGGGACCCGAGCCCATTCCTCGATCAGGTAGCGGCCGATCACGCCCGAGTGGTACGCGGTGCCGCAGCCGAGGATCACGATCCGGCGCAGGTCGCGCAGCTCCCCGTCGGAAAGCCCGAGGCTCTCGAGGACGAGCGTGCCGTGGCGGACGCGGTCGCCGAGAGTCTCCTTGATCGCGTCCGGCTGCTCGTAGATCTCCTTCAGCATGAACGTCTCGTAGCCGCCCTTCTCGGCGATCTCGTCGTCCCAGTCGATCTCGATCACGTCGCGCTCGACCTCGCCGGTCTCGACATCGATGAAGCGCGCGCCGGAGGCCGTGATCGCAACGACCTCGCCGTCCTCGACCAGCTGGATCGAACGCGTCTCCGAGATGAACGCCGCTGCCATCGAGGCCAGGAACATCTCGCCGTCGCCGACGCCGACCAGCAGGGGGCACTGGACGCGCGCGCCGACGAGCTCACCCGGATGGTCGTGGTGGATGACGACGAACGCGAAGTGGCCCTCGAGCTCGCGGTAGGCCGCGCGGACGGCCTCGACCAGGTCACCGTCGTAGTGCCGCTCGACGAGGTGCACGATCACCTCGGCGTCGGTTTCCGAGCTGAACGTGTGCCCCTCCGCCTGGAGCGACGCCTTCAGCTCGCGGAAGTTCTCCACGATCCCGTTTAGCACCAGCGCGAGCTTGCCCTCGTCGCAACCAATGAGCGGGTGCGCGTTCTGTATGTTGACGGCGCCGTGCGTGGCCCAGCGCGTGTGGCCGAGTCCGGTCGTCGCCTGGGAGCCGTTCGGCCCGGCCGCTTCCTTCAGGAACTGGAGGTTGCCGACGGCGCGGACGTAGTCGAGGCGCTCCTCCTCGCACAACGCGAGCCCGGCGGAGTCGTAGCCTCTGTACTCGAGCCGCTCGAGGCCCTGGAGCAGAAGGTCCTTACAGGGCTTGCGCCCGACGTATCCGATGATCCCGCACACGCCGAAACCTCCCTTAGAACGCGAAACGCCCGGCTGCTCCCCCACCCCCGCGTCCGGGGTGATTCAGCCGAGCTCTCGTCTCACGAGAGAGGAGATCGTAGCACAGGCTTCTTGAGCCTGAGCAGGCGTTTCCGCCTCGGTCAGGATCCGGATCACGGGCTCGGTGCCCGACGGGCGCACGAGCACGCGGCCCTTCCCGTCCAGCGCGGCGTTGAGGCTCGCGATCTCCTCGGCGATCGCGGGCGGGATGTCGCGGCGGGAGACGCGGACGTCGGCTCTGGCCTGTGGGTAGCGCGGCATCACGGCGGCGGCCTCGGCGAGGGTGCGGCCTTCGAGAGCCCCGCACAGGAGAAGCGCCGCTGCGAGCCCGTCGCCGGTGACGTGGTCTCGCAGGTAGATGATGTGGCCGGACTGCTCGCCGCCGAGGAGGCCGCCCTCGCGGCGCAGCGCCTCGAGCACGTAGCGGTCGCCGACGTCGGTGGTGACGACGCGGATCCCGTGCTCCTCGGCGAGGCGGTGGAGCCCGAGGTTTGTCATCACGGTGACCGCGACGAGCTCGACCTCGAGGTGAAGCATCAGGATCGCCAGGATCTGGTCGCCGTCGACGACGTGCCCGCGCGCGTCGACCGCGAGCATCCGGTCGCCGTCGCCGTCGAACGCGACTCCGAGATCGGCACGCTGCTCCTCGACCTTGTGTTGCAACGCACGAAGATCCGTCGCTCCGCAGCCGACGTTGATGTTCGTCCCGTCCGGCTCCGCGCCGATCGTCGTCACCTTCGCCCCGAGCCGGTCGAACGCCTCGGGCGCGATGCGCGAGTAGGCGCCGTTCGCGCAGTCGACCACGATCCGGAGCGCGGAGAGATCGGAGCCGAAGCGCTCGACGATGTGCTCGAGGTAGCTGTCGGTGGCGACCCCGACGTGATCGATCTCGCCCTGACGGCCTTGGAACGGCGCGTCGAGGAGCGCCTCGATCTCCTCCTCGGCCGCATCGGTCAGCTTCCGTCCCTCGCTGTCGAAGAGCTTGACCCCGTTGTACTCGGGGGGGTTGTGCGAGGCCGAGATGACGGCGCCCAGGTCGAGGGCGAGCAGCGCGACGGCCGGAGTCGGGAGCACGCCGGCGAGAATGGCGTTCCCGCCTGCGGCGACCACGCCGCGCGCGAACGCCTCCTCGAGCTCAGGGCCGGAGGCGCGGGTGTCGCGGCCCACGAAGACCCCCCCGCCGTTCGACCAGAGCGTCGCCGCGCGGCCGAGCTTCTCGACGAGCTCGGAGGTCAGGCTTTCGCCGACGATCCCCCGAATTCCGTCCGTCCCGAAATACCTGCGGCTCACGGCGGCGGAGCCTACAGCGGCTACGCGCCGGTCAGCCGGCCGACACTCGCGGTGACGTGCGCTCCGGCCGCGCGGTCAGGACGGACGCGCCGATGAGCGCGCACGTGAGGACCGTTGCGGCCACCACCCCCACCACCACCGTCTGGGTGACGATCTAGCGCTTCGAGAACTGAGGTGCCTTGCGCGCCTTGTGCAGGCCGGCCTTCTTGCGCTCGACGATCCGGGCGTCGCGCGTCAGGAAGCCGGCTCGCTTGAGCGGGACGCGCAGCTCCGGGTCGGCTTCGACGAGGGCGCGGGCGACGCCGTGGCGAACGGCGCCTGCCTGGCCGCTCGGCCCGCCTCCGTGGACGCGGACGCGGAGGTCGAACGTGCCCTCGACGCCGACCACCTTGAGCGGCGCCAGCACCTGCTCGCGGTGGGTGGCACGCGGGAAGTACTCCTCGATCGTGCGCCCGTTGAACCAGGTCGCCCCGTCGCCCGGCCGTAGGATCACGCGCGCCACCGAGGTCTTGCGCTTGCCGGTCCCCTGGTACTGCGCTCGTTCGGCCATCAGCTCTGCACCTCCAGCTCGGCCGGGGCCTGAGCCTCGTGTGGATGCTCGGGGCCGGCGTAGATCTTCAGCTTGCGAATCTGGGCGCGCGCGAGACGGTTGCGCGGGAGCATGCCCTTGACCGCCTTGCGCAGCACCTCTGTCGGCCGCCGCTCGAGCTCGTCGCGCAGGGACCGGCTGCGGAGACCGCCGGGATAGCCGGAGTGGCGGTAGTAGATCTTGTCGTCGAGCTTCTTGCCGGTGACTGCGATCTTCTCCGCGTTGACGACGACGACGAAGTCGCCGGTGTCGACGTGGGGCGTGTACTCGGGCTTGTTCTTGCCGCGAAGCGTGTCGGCGATCTGCGTAGCCAGACGCCCGAGGGTCTTGCCCTCCGCGTCGACGAGGTACCAGCGGCGCTCGACCTCGCCCGGTTTTGCGTTCCACGTCTTCTGCATCGTCACGGAAAAGCGGCGGACCGCGTCCGCCGCCGCGGGATTGTAGCGGTCCCCGCTATCGGGTCTAACCCAGCCGCATGCTGTGGATGTGGCTGGCTTGACAGCACATTTCTAACGCGTCATCTTTCATGGAGGAGGGAGGGAACCGGGCCAAAGGTCTGCGGCAAATGGAAAGCCAGCGTGTTCCAATCGATCTGTCCACGCTGCGGTCGTGGACGTTCATCACCAATCACGCACAGGTGCTGCTGGCGGTGGCACGCAACCCTGAGGCGACAGTCGCAGAGCTCGCCCAGGCGGCGCAGACCACCGAGCGGTCCGCGTACCGCGTGCTCGCCGATCTCCAGCAGGCTGGGTACGTCCGACGACGGAAGGTCGGTCGGCAGAACAGCTACGAGATCAACCCGGCCCTGCCGCTCTGCGACCCGACAGTCGAGAAAGAGCTCGTTAGTGATCTGCTGAGGCTCGTCGCTGACGAAGACGTCGAGGGGCACCTGTTCCAACGCCCTCCGCAGCGCCTGATTCGGGCGCCGCAAGGGGGCCGCCGCCCGGCACGCCTGTCATAATTGTCAGCCTTTTCCGCTTGAAAACAGGGAAAAGCCGCTTGTAATCAAGGCTCCGGCGAGAGACAATTCCATAACTGCGGAGGCGTCCACCGGGGAGGGCGGACGTGGACGATGTTGGACCAAACCTTAGGGAATTAGAGAAGAAGCCCCACCCCACGGATCAGCGTGAGGTGGGGCGTTGCACCGACCTCGTTTCCTCGACGCCCGGACACAGACGCGAAGGGAGGTGGCGCCTGGGCTGAGTTTATCGGCGCCGTACGCGCCGAGACATCTGACTAAACGAAGTTCACCCGAATGGGTGAACCCCGACTCAAAGGAGAACGCGCAAATATGCGTCGGAAAATCATTGTGTCCTTGGCCGCGCTCGTCGCGGTCCTGATGACAGCAGCGGTAGCAACAGCAGCAAGCGTCCATCTGAAGGGAGGGGCGAACGCGAAGCCGTCGTTTACGGACAACGGTCTCACGCTGACAGCCAGTGGGGCCCTGAGCGGGCTCGGGAACGGGGACATTGCGGTGGTCCTCACGGCAACGGCAAACACCACTGCGACGTGCACGAACCCCGCCGGCAAGACTCAGCCGCCGGGTCAAAACCCCGCGCCCACCACGGTCAAGGGAAGCCAGTTCATCCCCTCCAGCTCGATCGACAAGAACGGGAATGTTCCGTTCGGCGTCACAACGGATGCGCCGACGACGCCGATCGCGGGCGCCCCGGAATGCCCGAACCCGCAGTGGACCGAGACGATCACGGACTTGGCGTTCACGAGCGCCACGATCCAGGTCTACCAGCCGGCAGACCCGAGCGGCACCGGCGGTACCTTGGTCCTCACGGTCACCTGCACCTTCAGCTCACCGACCTCGAACGGACCTGTACCGAGCGGCAACGTGACCTGCACGCAGAGCTAGTTTCACGAGCAACGGCTCTAATCCAACTTCTGCGCCGGGGACGACCCCGGCGCAGAACCTTCTTTTGAGCACCGGAAGGAGATTCTCATGAGCAAGGGCAAGCGCTTTATCGTCGGGCTGCTTTCGGTGGCAGCGCTGGCAGTTTCGATCGCTCCGGCGGCAAGCAGCGACGTCGGGCCGGGCACGCACCAGTGCTCACAGCCCAGCCCGAGCAACCCGAACTGCCCGAACCACCACTAGGCCTCCGCTAGCCGGTTCCGCAGCAGGGCCGCCTCGAGGCGGCCCTGCGCTTTCTCCGCCACCGGAGTGGCGCAGCCGGAGAGCAGATCGTTCAATCCGACCAGCCGTCCCCGCTCGGCCGGGCGGGCGAGATCGACGAGCTCCGCGGTAGCGGCCACGTACGAGAAGCTCCACGCGACCCGAGCCCGAGCAACGCGACGCCCGACGTGTGACGCAAAAGTCAGTTTTTCCGCGCGGACGGCGAGGGTACGTTCGCGCTTGACGGCGAAGGCGCGGCGATGCTGAGGCTTTCCAGGAGGTGCTGTGGCACGTGACGGGACTCGGCGGCGAAGAGCGAGTCCCCAGTGCCCTGAGCGCCTGCCGCGGAGCGGTGGACGACAGAGCCTCTCGCCGCTCCGAGGACGAGAAGAGGTGATCGCTACGCGACTCGACGCGGGCGTCACGTCTGCGGAAGCCGACTGACGCGCCGCGGTGTCCTTTCCAAGGGAGACGGCGCATCGGCTAGATGTGCCGAGAAAGGGGACCATCGATGACGAAGGTGAAGCGCTTCGGCGCCCTGCTCTTCGCGGTTTGTGCGTTCGCGGCTGCGGTGGCACCGGCGGCGGTCGGAGATGCTGGAGGCGGCCCCGGCAGCAACAACGGGTGCCCCGGACACCAGCCACCGCCTCCGCCGGGTGGAGGATGCGGCCACTAAGCACGCGGTTGCTTCATCACGGAGCCCCGCGCGTTGCGGCGGCGCGGGGCTCCGTCCATCGATCCGACCAACTGAGATAGGTCCTCGCGGAAGACGGTAGCTCCGCCCCGCGCGGGGTGCCGTACCGCGGGTTGTCCGAGCATGTCTTTGGCGAGTCCGCCGACGGCGATCGTGCGGCGGCTGAGGGCGAGCTCGCGGAGGAAGGGCTCCGCCGCCTCGACCTCGCCGCGGGAGGGGCGCCGGTTCGTGTCCGGGCGGCCCGGGAGGTGCGGGTGCGTCGGGACGACATTCCAGCAGAGGGTCTCCTCCTCGATCCCGAGCTCGGCGAGCACGCGGCGGACGATCGTGGCGGTCGCCTCGGCCGGGCCGGCGCCCGTGAGCTGGCGCTCCGATGTGAACGGGATTCCGGAGACGCGTGCGCCGCGGTGGCCTGCCGCCTCGCCGACGAGCAGCAGCGGCGCCTCCGCCCGCGCCTCCAAGTAGGCGCGTAGCCGCTCGCGCCGGGTCGCGGCGCCGGCGCCCTCGCGGTAGAAGTTGAAGGTCGTCCCGATACGGGCATGCGTGAGCCGCTCGATGAATTCCTCCATCCGGATCCGAACTCTGACGGACGGCGGCCAGCAGCCGCTGGAGGTCGCCGAGGCCGTCGCGGAGTTCCTCGGCGCGGCGCGAGCCTCGCTCGACCTCGCCCAGTACGACTTCAATCTCGGGCCCGAGACCGTGGTCCGGGTCGCCGGCGCGATCCGGGAAGCGGCCGCGCGCGGCGTCGCGGTCCGGATCCTCTACAACGTCGATCACGCGAACCCGATCCCGGTGCCGCCGCCGCCGGAGCCGGACGTGCAACTGATCTCCTCCCTCGGCGTCCCGGCCCGCGCGATCGCGGGGGTCCCCGACCTGATGCACCACAAGTTCGTCGTCCGGGACGGCGAGACGGTCTGGACCGGCTCGACCAACTGGACGGACGACTCCTGGTCGCGGCAGGAGAACGTGATCGTGACGATCGAGTCGCGGGAGCTCGCGCACGCTTTCACGCTCGACTTCGACGAGCTCTGGAAGACCGCGATCGTCGAGAAGAGCGGCTTCGTCGAGCCGCGCGACGTGGACGTGGAGGGCACCGGCGTGAAGCCGTGGTTCACCCCTGGCTACGGCGAGGCGCTCTCGCACCGGATCGCGAAGAAGATCGGCCGGGCGAAGCGCGTTCGAATCTGCTCGCCGGTGATCACGGCGGCTCCGGTGCTGGCAACGCTCGCGCAGGTGATCGCGGACGGGCGCGCGGACGTCGCGGGCTGCGTGGACGGCACGCAGGTCGACGAGGTCGTTCGCCAGTGGCACGAGAACGGTAACGTCGCCTGGAAGCTGCCGCTGCTCCAGCGGATCCTCGACGCTCCGTTCTCCGGCAAGCGCTCCGAGCCCTGGGAGGTGGGGAGCCTCCACAACTTCATGCACGCGAAGATCGTGGCCGCCGACGAGACGGTCTTCGTCGGCTCCTTCAACCTTTCCCACTCCGGCGAGCAGAACGCCGAGAACGTCCTCGAGATCCGCGACGCGGAGCTGGCCGAGCAGCTCGCCGTCTACGTGGACGAGGTCCGCGCGCGCTATCCCGCTGTTACCAGCACTCCCAGCGGACAACCTCCTCGAGCGGGCGGCGTCGTTCCTTGAAACGGCTCGAGGCCTCGTTCGAGTGCGGGTCCGGAGCCCCTCGGCCGAGCGTGACGCCGGCTACGACCCATAGGTCCTCGGGGATCCCGAGCAGGCGCTTGAACGCGTCCCTCGCCTCGACGGTGACCCCGTAGACGCCCGCGGCGAGTCCCTCGTCGATCGCCGCCAGCAGGAGCAGCATCATCGCCGCGCCAGCGTCGACGAACCAGAACGGGACCGGCCATTCGATCTCCTCGCCGCCGGTGATGGCGAGCTTGTCAGGCCGCTGGTAGCGCTCGTGGTAGTCGTCCTCGCGAGTCAGCACGATCACGTGCGCCGGCGCGACCGAGAGCCAAGGCTCGTTGGCGGGCTCGATCACGTCGCGCTCGCCCACGATCTCCGCGATCTGCTCGATGGTGTCGCGATCGGTGACGACGAGGAGACGCTGGCCCTGCGAGTACCCGCCGCTCGGCGCCCGCCGGACCGTGCGGACTATCCGCTCCAGCGTCTCGCGGGGGATCGAGTCCGGCTCATAGTGCCGAACCATCCGGCGCTGCTTCAGAATCTCGCGGAAGTCCAGGCGGCCAGCTTAGACGGCCGCACCGGCACAGCCGGCACGGCCTCTTTTGGTCGGCGTCGGAAGCGAGCGCGTTGGACGGCCGCACCGGCACAGCCGGCACGGCCTCTTTGGTCGGCGTCGGAAGCGAGCGCCTTGGACGGCCGCACCGGCAAAGACCGGCACGGCCTTTTTTGGTCGGCGTCGCAAGCGAGCGCCTTGGACGGCCGCACCGGCACGCCGGCACGGCCTCTTCTGGTCGGCGTCGCAAGCGAGCGCCTTAGCGGTCGCACCGGCACAGCCGGCACGGCCTCTCTGGTGGGCGTCGGAAGCGAGCGCCTTACTCCCACTCGATCGTGGAAGGGGGCTTCGACGTGATGTCGAGCACGACCCGGTTCACGGCCGGGACCTCGTTCACGATCCGGCTCGAGATCGTTTCGAGCAGGTCGTAGGGCAGGCGGGCCCAGTCGGCGGTCATCGCGTCGTCGCTCGTGACCGCGCGGATCACCACCGGATAGCCGTAGGTGCGCTCGTCGCCCTGGACGCCGACCGAGCGGATCGCGGGCAGGACGGCAAACGACTGCCACAGCTCGCGGTAGAGCCCGGCGCGGCGGATCTCCTCCTGGAGAATCGCGTCGGCGTCGCGCAGGATCTCGAGCCGCTCGCGCGTCACCTCGCCGATGATCCGGATCGCCAGGCCCGGCCCGGGAAACGGCTGGCGCCAGACCATCCGCTCGGGCAGGCCGAGCTCCTCGCCGACCCGGCGCACCTCGTCCTTGAAGAGGAGGCGCAGCGGCTCGACGAGCTCCATCTCCATCTGCTCGGGAAGGCCGCCGACGTTGTGGTGTGACTTGATCTTCGCGGCGACCGCAGCGTCGCCGCCGGACTCGATCACGTCCGAGTAGAGCGTGCCCTGGACGAGGTGGCGGAGCGTCCCGAGTCGCTTCGATTCGCGCTCGAAGACGCGGATGAACTCCTCGCCGACGGCCTTGCGCTTGGCCTCGGGGTCGGCCACGCCCTCCAAACGCGCAAGGAACCGACCCTGCGCCTCGACGTGGACGAGCGGGACGTGGAAGTGGCCCTCGAAGGTCTCGACCACCTGCGCCGCCTCGTCCTTGCGCAGCAGGCCATGGTCGACGAAGACGCAAACGAGCTGGTCGCCGACCGCCTTGTGGACGAGCAGTGCGGCGACCGCGGAGTCGACGCCGCCCGAGAGCGCGCAGAGAACTCGGTCTCTGCCGACCTGCATGCGGATCCGCTCGACCTGCTCCTCGATCACAGCAGCCGCCGTCCACGTCGGCGGCGCGTCTGCGACCGCGTAGAGGAAGTTCTTCAGCAGGTCGGTGCCGTGCGGCGTGTGCACCACCTCGGGATGGAACTGGACGCCGTACAGGCGGCGGCCGGGGTCCTCGAAGGCCGCGATCGGCGCCGACGGCGAGCCCGCGGTGACGCGGGCGCCCCGCGGCGGCGCGGTGACCGAGTCGCGGTGGCTCATCCACCCCGTCTGCTCGGCCGGAAGCCCGGCGAAGAGCTCGCTCTCGGCGTCCGCCCTCACTTCCGTCTTGCCGAACTCGGAGACGCCGGTTCGCTCCACGGCGCCCCCGAGCTCCTGCGCCATCAGCTGCATCCCGTAGCAGATGCCGAGCGTCGGGACGCCGAGCTCGAACAGCTTCTGGTCGACGCGCGGCGCGCCTTCGGCGTAGACCGAGGCGGGGCCGCCCGAGAGCACGAGTGCCCGCGGGTTGCGCTCCCGCGCCTCCGCGGCCGAGATTCGGTGCGGAACGAGCTCGGAGTAGACGCGGCACTCGCGGACGCGCCGGGCGATCAGCTGCGCGTACTGGCCGCCGCAGTCGAGCACCAGTACCGGCCGCTCCTCCGGCCCTGGTTCTGCGACCGGAAGCGCGACCAGCTCGCCCACGGCCACTTACTTACCCCATCCCGATGCGCTGCGCCTGCTGGAGCGACTTGCCCTCGGTCTTGATCGCCGGCGCGAGCATCACCTCGGCCTTCTGGAAGTCGTGGATCGACTCGTAGCCGCACGTCGCCATCGACGTTCGAAGCGCGCCCATCAGGTTGAGCGTGCCGTCGTTCTCGCGCGCGGGGCCGATCACGATCTCCTCGAGCGTCGCGTTCTGCTCGACCGCGACGCGGGCGCCGCGCGGGAGCGTCGGGTGGAAGGTCGCCATCCCCCAGTGGAAGCCGCGGCCGGGCGCCTCCTTGGCGCGGGCGAGCGGGGAGCCGACCATCACCGCGTCGGCGCCGCAGGCGATCGCCTTCGCAATGTCACCGCCGGTGCGCATGCCACCGTCGGCGATCACGTTCACGTACTTGCCCGTCTCGAGCAGGTGCTGGACGCGGGCGGCCGCCGCGTCGGCGATGGCCGTGGCCTGAGGGACGCCGACGCCGAGCACGCCGCGGGTCGTGCACGCGTGGCCGGGGCCGACTCCGACGAGAACGCCTTCTGCGGCGGTTCGCATCAGGTGCAGGGCGGTCTGGTAGGAGGCGCAGCCGCCGACGATCACGGGTACGGGCAGCTTGGCGATGAACTCCTTCAAGTTGAGCGCCTGCCCGTTCGAGGAGACGTGCTCGGCCGAGACGACGGTGCCCTGGATGACGAGGATGTCGAGCCCGGCCTCCAGCGCGGCCTCGTGGTGCTCGCGCACGCGTTGCGGGGTGAGCGAGCCGGCCGCGAGCACACCCGCCTCCTTGATCTCGCGGATTCGGGCGGAGATCAGCTCCGGCTTGACCGGCTCGGCGTAGATCTTCTGCATCCCCTGCGTCGCCTGCTCCTTGGGCAGGCGGGCGATCTTCTGGAGCTCGCGCTCGGCGTTCTCGTAGCGGGTAAAGATGCCTTCGAGGTTGAGGACGCCGAGGCCGCCGAGGCCGCCGAGCTCGATCGCGATCTTCGGAGAGACGACGCCGTCCATCGCCGAAGCGATCAGCGGCAGCTCGAGCAGGTGCGGGCCGAGCTTCCAGCCGATGTCGACGTCCTGCGGGTCGCGCGTGCGCCGCGAGGGCACGATCGCGATGTCGTCGAACCCGTACGCCTGGCGTGCCTTCTTCCCTCGGCCGATCTCGACCTCCACGCTACTCGACCCCCTTCAATGCACGAAACCCAGGCGCCGTCGGGATCGCCTGGGCCGAAAAACCGTTCTCAAAGCCGTCTCTCAATTGGCATGCGATCGTACCACCGGCGTTGGACGATAGGCGCCTCGGCGCAGGGTCTGTCCAGGGACCGTCCGCTCAGCGGTCGCCCGAGACCGGCTCCAGCTGGGCGACCGCGACCCCGGCGACGAGACGACCCGACTCGCGCGGCTCGAACCGCCCTGCGCCGAGCTCGAGGGTCGAGGCCGCACCGGCGGCCACGGCGGTACGGAGGGCCTCCTCGTCCGAGCGGCCCCCGAGCCGCGCCGCGATGAACCCGGCCAGCAGGACGTCGCCCGAACCCACCGCGGAGACGGGATCGACGCGCGGCGCCAGCGCCCGGTAGCGGTTCTTCTCCCGCTCCGAGCGAAGGAGGGCCCAGCAGCCCGACTCGCGCGTGATCAGAACGTTCCGGGCCCCGAGCTCGGCGATCGCCTCGAGGCCGGTGAGGAAGTCGTCGTCGTCGTGGAACTCCTGTCCGACGAGTCCCTCGGCCTCGCGCTCGTTCGGCGAGACGAGGAAGGGTTCGGCCTGGGCCCCGAGGCGCAGCGGCTCGCCCTCCGAGTCGAGCACGGTCCGCGCGCCTCGACGGTTGAGCTCCCGCAGCGCCTCCGCGTAGAACGCATCGTCCATCCCGCGCGGGAGCGAGCCCGCGAAGACGACGTAGTCGGCACCGCGCGACAGGTAGGTGAGCTTCTCGAGCAGCATCTCGAGCTCGTCCGACTGGACGGCCGGGCCCCACTCGTTTACCTCGGTGTAGCTGCCACCGGTCGGGTCGACGATCGCGGTCGAGGTGCGCGACTCGTCCTCGATCCGGACGAAGTCGTTCAGGATCGCCTCGTTCGTCAGCTCCTCGACGATCCGGGTGCCGGTGAGCCCGCCGGCGAGGCCGGTCGTCACGACCGGGACGCCGAACTGCTTCAGCGCCCGTGCGATGTTGATCCCCTTGCCGCCGGCGAGGGTCAGACCCTGGCTCGCGCGGTGCCGCTGGCCCCGCTGGAAGTTCGGGACGGTCAGCGTCCGGTCGATCGCCGCGTTCATGGTGACGGTGACGATCACGGCGTCAGCAGTTCCCGCATGTGATGCAGGGTACGCCTCGCGTACCAGCCCACGCGGCCGCTCAGGTCCGGCCTGGAGACGGAGCGGCTCGCCACCAGCGGGACGCTGCCGAGCAGCCGGCCGCGCTGGTAGATCTGGACACGTCCCAGGGTCTGACCCCGGGACACGGGCAGCTCGGCCGCGTCCGCTGCGACGAGGCGGCGGACGAGCGGGCGGTCGACGCGGACGGTCGGAACGAGCGAGCCCGCGGCGACGAGCGCGAGCCGATCGCGGCCGTAGCCGAGCTCCGCGTAGGCGTAAGCGCGGCCCTTCACCACCGCGGCCACCGGCCGGTAGCGCGAGAAGCCCCAGTCGAGCAGCCGGACGAGACCGGTGTTGCGGGTGCCGCGGTCGGGGCTGCCGAGCAGCGTCGCGTAGACCGAGACGCCGCGCCGCCGGGCGGCGGCGACCTCCGACCAGCCCGCGGCCGAGGTATGGCCGGTCTTGACTCCGTAGATCCCCGGGTAGCTAAAGAGGAGGTCGTTCCAGGTGTAGAGCGTCCGTCCGCCCGAGATCGTGGCCGCGCGCTGCCGCACGATCTGACGCACGACCGGGCGGTGCATCAGCAGGCGCGCGAGCAGCGTCACGTCGCGGGCGCTCGAGAAGTGGCCGGAGGCGTCGAGCCCGTCGGCGCGCGCGAAATGGGTGTCGGTCAGGCCGAGCTTGCGGGCCCGCGCGTTCATCATCGCCACGAACCGCCCCTGGCTGCCCTTGCCGACGTAAATCGCAAGCGCGTCGGCCGCGTCATTCGCGCTCTGGATCAGGGCCGCCTCGAGCAGCTCGCGGACGGTCAGGCGGTCGCCCGCGCGGAGGTTCGCGCTGGACTCGCCGACGGCGGCCGCCTCCGGGCTGATCGTGACGACGTCGTCGAGCCTCGCATGCTCCAGCGTGAGGAGCACCGTCATCAGCTTCGTGATGCTTGCGATCGGCACGCGCGCCCGCGCGTCGTGCGCGAGCAGGATCTCGCCGGTGGCGCCGTTCTCGACGAGGTAGGAGCGGCCCGTGACCTGCGGCGGCGCGCCGAGTACGGGAGCCGCGAGCGCAAGAGCCGCGGCGGCGACGACCAGGCGCCTCACGGCCTCGATCTTAAACGGCCGCACCGGCAAAAGCCGGCACGGCCTCTTACGGTCGGCGTCGCAAGCGAGCGCCTTGGACGGCCGCACCGGCAAAGCCGGCACGGCCTCTTACGGTCGGCGTCGCAAGCGAGCGCCTTGGACGGCCGCACCAGCCGCTACGGCACCGCTCTCAGCGGACCCGGATCCGCTGGCCGACCTCGAGCGCGGTCGGCTCGATCCCCGGGTTCAGCGAGAGCAGCCGCTCGACGGTCGTGTCGAAGCGGATCGCGACGTCGCTCATCGTCTCGCCCTGGCGCACACGGTAGTAGCGGCGCCGGCGCGGCAGGGCGGTGGTGGTCGTCGCCGCGGTCGACGTAGCCCGGGTGGTCGTCACGGTTGTCGTGCTGGTGGACGAGCCGGTCTCGAGCCCGGCCCGGACGAGGAGAACGGCGATCGTGACCGCGGCGAGAAAGACGGCCGGCGCGGCGTACCGCTTCAGCTCGGCCCGCCAGCCTCGGCCCGCCAACGCCTACCAGCCGGAGACGGCCCAGACCTCGCGGCGGAGCCTCGTCGCCTCGAGGCCGGCCGCCGTGCGCCAGTCCCCGGCCCCGCTCCGGAAGGCGTAGATGACGCTGCGCGAGGCGTTCACGAGCGCGCTCGCCGGGCCGCTGGTGAAGGCCCGGGCGAGATCGGCGGGCGTCGCACCCTGCGCCCCCACTCCGGGCAGGAGCAAGATCGCCTGCGGCAGCAACCGCCGGGCCTCGCCGACGGCGCGCGGGTGCGTCGCCCCGACCACCGCGCCGACGCTCGAGAGCCCGCGCTGCCCGACGAGCTCCTCGCCGAGCTCGTGCACCATCCGGGCGACGTGCTGCCAGAGCGGGCGGCCGTCGGAGAGAGCGAGGTCCTGCACGTCGGCGCCACCCTCGTTCGAGGTCTTGACCACGCAGAAGATGCCCGCGCCGTCGCGACGACAGGATGCGAGGAACGGCTCGAGCGAATCGCGGCCGAGGTCGGGATTGAGCGTCATCGCATCCGCGAGCGGCGGGCCGTCACCGCGGGGCTCGAGGTACGCACGCGCGTACGCGCGCGAAGTCGAGCCGATGTCGCCGCGCTTCGCGTCCGCGAGAACGACCAGCCCGGCCGAGCGGGCGTACGCGCAGACGTCTTCGAGCGCGCGGATCCCGTCCGAGCCGAGCGCCTCGAAGAACGCGAGCTGCGGCTTCACCCCGACGACGTGCGGGGCAACCGCGTCCACGATCCCGCGGCAGAACCGCCCGCATGCCTGGGCGGCTGCTGCCGGCGAGAGGTGGGCGTCGCCGGCCAGCTCGACCGGAAGCAGGTCGGGCCGCGGGTCGAGCCCGACGAGCAGCTGAGACCGCTTGCGCTCGACCGCCTCCGCAAGCCGGTCGGGGAAGAGAATCGTCGCTACTGCCGGCTCCGCGCTCACGCGAGAGAGGCTATCTCCACGCTCGGTCGCGGGACGCGAAGGGCCGCTCAGCGGCCCTTCGGCAAACTTGGAAGGAGCTCGTGCGGCGCTAGTAGCCGCCGCCTCCGTCGCCGCTGCTGCCGCCGCCGCCCCCGCCGCGGACCGCCTGCTTGAGCGAGCTGCCGGCCGAGAACTTCGGCACGGTCGCGGCCGGGATCGTCACCTTCTGGCTCGGGTTGCGCGGATTGACGCCCTGCCGCTCCTTGCGGTGCTGCGTCGTGAACTTTCCGAAGCCGGTGAAGTTGACCTCACCGCCTGAGCGCAGCGTTTCCGTCACCGTCTCGAGCACCGCGTCGACGGCCTCGCCGGCCTCGCGCCTCGACATGTTCGCCTTCTGCGCCACGCGATCAACGAACTCTTGCTTCGTCACGTTCGCTCCTCTCCTCCCAGTTGTCGGTTGGGCTCACGGCGCAAGACCCTACCAGGTGTACGCTTTCGGCTCAACCATGCGGTTTTGCGGCACTTTTTGCCCTGTTCAGGAGCTCGGAGGCCCGAAAGAGCGGCCGCAGACGCACTCCGGCCCGCGCGAGCGAGTCCGCTCCGCCTTCCTCCCGGTCGACCACGCAGACGGCCGTTCCGACCCGCAGGCCGGCCTCGCGGAGCGCTTCGACAGCCTCCACAGCGGCACCGCCCGAGGTGACCACGTCCTCGACCAGGCAGACGAGCTCGCCTTCCTGAAAGAGGCCCTCGAGCCTGTTCCCCGTCCCGTAGTCCTTCGCCTGCTTGCGCACGATCAAGAACGGCAGGCCGGACGCGAGCGAGGCCGACGCGACCAGGGCAACTGCGCCCAGCTCGGGACCGGCGAGCCGCTCGGCCTCGGGCTCGAGCTCGCGCGCCGCCTCTGCGATGCGAGCGCCGAG
>WNGF01002349.1_pt1 | contig 63572 bp, 56 predicted proteins | sample 5400641 | NCBI WGS metagenome assembly WNGF01 (sample SAMN13153371, study PRJNA577476) | soil metagenome | isolation source: 80 cm soil or saprolite under grassland replicate 2 | place: USA:California | collected 2016-06-15
ACGGCTGTGGCGCAAGACCCCCTCGCTCAAGCCCTCGATGAAGTCTTCACCGCCCTCGGCCTCGACACTCACCAAAAGGTCGCCTGAACAACTTGAACGAAATTCACGATTTTCGGTCAGTCGTTTCACGAACGACTCCGGCGGCTTTCGGCCGCAGGCGGTCGCTCTGCGACCGGCGGCCGAGAGGTTCTAAACCGGAGCTAAGCACCGTGCCCTGTCTCTCGCGCCGACAACTCCACTCTGCCCCTCCGGCCGCGTCGAGCGGCCGCTCAGACATTCTTCCTTGTCCGGACGAAAGATCTCCTTCGCGGACAAGGTGTACCTTGACAGCTCAAGAGCATTCCTCCGACAACCTCTTTGGGCGCAAGTCCCCGCACGTGTTTCGGCCGGGTGTCCGCGAATAATCCGGGCTAGGCGCCCACGAGGAGGCGATCTCCCAGCATCCCCGGCAGGCCGGCGCGGTGGATCTTCTCTCGCGCTTTCGCGACGTCGTAGGGCACGCGGTCGAAGTGAACGACGCGCTCGGTGGAATCGTAGATCGCGTAAGCGGCCTTCGGGTTGCGGTCGCGCGGCTGCCCGACGGAGCCGGGATTGATGAGATAACGGCGCTCGCGGTGCAGCTCGAGTCGTACGCGCTCGCCCACGACCACCTCGACGCGGATGCCGTGTGGCTCGAGCGTGAACACGGAGGGAATGTGGCTGTGCCCGAAGAAGCACACGGCCGCATCGTTCTCTCGGAAATTGAGAAACGCGTCGCGGTCCGAAAAGATGTAGGCGTCCTCGTCCCGCGGCGACCCGTGACAGATCAAGAACCCGCCGTCCACTGTCGCGGGACCGACCGGCAACGTTTCGAGGAACTTGCGGCTCTGTGGAGTCAGCCTCTCCGTCGTCCAGCGCGCGGCCGCGAGCGCGATGGGATTGAACAGGTCGCCTGACTCCAGACCCGTCACGACCTTGTCGTGGTTGCCGCGAATGAGCACTTTGCGCCGCTTCAGCTTGCGAATCCGGTCGATGACGTGGTTCGGGTTAGCGCCGTATCCGACGAAATCTCCGAGCACGACGACGCGCTGGAACTTCTTGCGCCTCACGCGCGCGAGAACGGCCGCGAGGGCTTCGTCGTTGGAATGGATGTCGGAGAGGATCAAGTAACGCATGCGCTGAGGCTACGGCACCCGTCCGTCCAGAGCGATCAGGACGCGGTCCGCCGATTCTTCGACTGTTTCGTCGCCGGCGAGAGTCACGGGGATACTCCCCATTCTATAGAAAGGAGCGCGCTCGGCGAAGAGCCGGGCTGCTTGCTCGGGAGTCTGGAAGAGGGGGCGGTCCGTTTTGCCGCCCATCCGCCGCGAGACGACCTGAAACGGAACGTCCAGGAACACGGCCACGCCGAGGCGCCGGATGAGGTCGCGGTTGCCCTCCCGAACGTAGGCCCCGCCTCCGGTCGCGACCACGGCCGCCGGAATCGCCTCGGTGCCCTCGAGGAAAAGCGTCTCGCGCTCGCGGAAGGCCGCCTCTCCGAAGTTCTCGAAGAGGGCGCGGACCGTCAGGCCCGAAGTGCGTTCGATCTCAGCGTCGAGGTCCACGAACGGCAGCGGCGAGGCCTTCGACCCCCCGCGCCTCGCGCACTGTCTTGGTGCCACTCGTGAAGACCGGGCCGAAGGCCACATAGTCGCAGGCTGGGTCGGCAAACGCCCGCCGGGCCGCCTCACGGTCGTGGGTCGAGACGCCGATCGGGGCGTCCTCGACCAAGAGCCGGCGGGCCACTTCGGCAGGCAGATCCTCCTCGCCGACGTGCACGCCGGTGCCCGCGATGCGCGCGATGTCCACGCGGTCGTTGACGCAGACGAGGCCGCCGTCCCGCCGCCCGAGCCGCGCGACCTCCTCCACCTGCGGCAGCCATTCCCGGTCCGCCATCGCCTTTTCGCGCACCTGCACGCACCGCACCCCGACTGCGAAGAGCCTCCGGGCGATCTCGACGTGGTCTTGGACGCCGGAGACGCGTCGGTCCGTGATGGCGTAGATGGCTGGAAGTCGAAAGTCCAAAGTCCTAAGTCCTAAGTCCTAAGTGCTAAGTCCAAAGAGGACAGTCTAATCTCGGGCTCCTTTGAACTTTGGGTTTTGGACTTTGGGCTCTTCCCGTCGGCTACGACGCCTTCGCGAAGCGCTCCATGAACCGCGTGGACAGCCTCCCGTGTTTGAAGTCCTCTTCCTCGAGGATGCGGCGGTGGAGAGGAATCGTCGTCTTGATCCCCTCGATGACGAAGAGGTCGAGGGCGCGGAGGCCCCGCGACATCGCCTCGGCGCGATTGCGGCCCGAGACGATGAGCTTGCCGACCATCGAATCGTAGTGCGGCGGGATCACGTAACCCTGGTAGGCCGCCGTGTCCACGCGCACGCCGAGCCCGCCCGGCGGGTGGAAGGCCGTGATCCGCCCAGGCGAGGGCGCGAAGGTGAAAGGGTCCTCGGCGTTGATGCGGAACTCGATGGCGTGGCCGCGAGGCTTCATGTTGCGATCCGTAAACGACAGCGGCGCTCCCGCAGCGACGGCGATCTGTTCTTTGACCATGTCGATGCCCATGACTTCTTCGGTCACGGGGTGCTCCACCTGGAGCCGTGTGTTCATCTCCATGAAGTAGAAACGGCCGTCCGTGTCCAGCAGGAACTCGATCGTGCCCGCGTTGGTGTAGTGGACGGCCCGCGCCGCCTTCAGGGCCGCCTCCCCCATCTCGCATCGCAGCGCCTCGTCGAGCGCGGTCGACGGGGACTCTTCGATCAGCTTCTGGTGCCGGCGCTGGATCGAGCACTCGCGCTCGCCCAGGTGTCGGAGATGGCCGTGGTGGTCGCCGAAGATCTGGAACTCCACGTGCCGCGGCTCCTCAATGTATTTCTCCAGGTAAACCTCGGAGTTGCCGAAGGCCTTCTCCGCCTCGACCCGCGCCGTCTCGTAGGCGTTGGCGAGCTCGCGCTCGTCTCGTGCCACGCGCATCCCGCGCCCGCCGCCACCCGCCGAGGCCTTCAGGATGACGGGATACCCCGCCTTCTTGGCGAAGCCGATCGCGTCGTCCGCGGAATCGACCGAGCCGGGCGATCCGGGCACCGTGGGCACGCCGGCCGCGGCAACGGTTCGTCGGGCGAGCGCCTTGTCTCCCATCTTCCGGATCGCGTCAGGCGACGGCCCGATGAAAGTGATGTGGCAATCGTGGAGAATCTCGGCGAAGTAGGCGTTCTCCGAGAGAAAGCCGTACCCGGGGTGGATCGCGTCCGCCTCGGTGATCTCCGCCGCCGAGACGATGGCGGAGATGTTGAGGTACGAGGCCGAGGATGGATACGGACCGACGCAGACGTCCTCGTCGGCGTAGCGAACGTGCAGCGCGTCGCGGTCGGCCTCGCTGTAGATGGCGACTGTCTTGACCCCCAGCTCCCGGCAGGCCGAGATGATCCGGAGGGCGATCTCGCCCCGGTTGGCGATCAGGATTTTCTTAAACATCCGAAGCGGCTACGCGGCGAGCCGGATCGCGAAGAGCTTCTCTCCGTACTCCACGGGTTGCCCGTTGCGCGGATAGACCTCGACGATTTCGCCGTCCACGTCGGACTCGATCTCGTTCATGAGCTTCATCGACTCGATGATGCAGAGGGTCTTGCCGCGCGTGATCTTCTGACCGACCTCGGCAAAAGAGCTCGCCTCCGGAGAGGGTGCCCGATAGAACGTCCCGACGATCGGGGAAGTGATCACGTGGATGCTCTTGTCCTCGACCGGAGGCGCTGGGGGAGCCGCAACCGCAGGCGCCTGGCCGGCGGCGGAGGGCGCGACGGACATCGGAGCCGGGGAGGCCAACGCGCCGCCGTTGCCGACCGCCGGCCGCAGGCCTTCGATCCGAACTCGGAATCCGGCCTGCTCGACCTCGAGCCCCGACAGACCCCGCTCCGAGACCAGGTCGATCAACTCCTTGATTTCCTTGAACGAGAGCATCGTTACAGCAGTTCCTTTTCCAGCGACAGAGCCGCGCGGCGAAGCTCGAAGCGCCCGCGCCCGAAGTTGCCCTCCCGCGAGAGCAGGAGGAGCAAATAATACTCCTCCGTCACACGCGACAGGATCGCGATGGCCCGGTCGGTGATGACGGCGAGCTGCTCCACCGTGCCTGCCGGCGCCGCCGCATGCGGTGACTGCGCGTTCTTCACGAAGGCCCCGAGCTCCGCTGCCACCGACTCGACCGTCAGGCCTTCGAACTGGCCGTAGGAGTCGATGGGAATGCCGTCCACTCCCACGAGGGAGACGGCCCGGGTCCCCTCGACCCGCTCGGCAATGCGGCGAAGGATGTCTTGAAAGACGTTCATCGGAATCGCGCTGCTGCAGGGCTCGAAGGCCGGTCGTCAGCCGGCTTGTACCACGGAAAGCCACTCTTTCAAAGCGCGGATCTTGCCGAGCCGGCGCTGGAGGCCCGGGTCCGCCTTGGCCGCCCCGGGCGCCGAGGCCGCAGGCAGCAGCCGCGCTTCGGCGTCGCGCCGCAGGCGCTTCAACTCCGCGTCGAACGGGTTGGCTGCGACGAGCTCGTCGTAGATCCGGAGCGCTTCGGTGTAGTGTCCCTGCGCGAAATACAAGTCCGCCAGCGTACGGCCGGCAGGCTCGGCCGGCGGCTCGGCAGTTTTCTCGGCGGTCGCCTCCACCGCGGCGGGCGCGGTTGACGGTTCGAGTCGGTCCGTGGGCCTTTCCGAGGGAGGGAGGGCCGCAACGGGACGAGGACCGCTCTCGAAAGGAAAGTCGGCCTCTTGCGCGAAAACCTCGTCGAGCGGTGCCGCCGTGGGGGTCGGGGACTCGGAGAGTTCGGAGGCCTCCTCGACCGCGAACGGCGCCGAGGCTTCGGCGGATTCGGGTGGCGACGGCCCTGCCGGGGGCTCGGCGGGAATGAACGGAGACGGCGCCTCGGGAACTGCGCCGACCGCGAAAGGCCCGGTCGCCAGGTCGGGGGCGCCCGCGGCCTTCCTCTTCCCGCCCCCCGTGGACTCTTCCCACTTGATCGAGGTGACTTCGAGGATCTCCTCCTTCGCGCGGATCGGCCCGCGGGGGGCCTCCGGGATCTCCACGCTCCGCGACGAGCGCGCCTGACCCGGCACGAGCGGCGGTGGCTCGAAAAACGTCGGCGGGGCCGGCAGCGGCGGCGCTCCTCGCGAGGACCGCGGCGCGGGAGGCGCGAGCTCCTTCTCGAGCCGCGCGATCATGTCGTCCACGGCCCGGTCCCCTGAGAGCGCCCGGTAGAGCTTGTATTTCTTGATGGCTTCGACGCTCTCCCCGCGGGAGAGGTAGATGTCGGCGAGCGACTTGGCCGAGACCAGGTTGCCCGGGTCGGCCGTCAGGACTTTCGTGAACGTCGCGATCGCCTCCGAGATGTTGCCCGCCTCGAGGTAGGCGCGTCCCAGAGCGACTTGCGCCGACACGTAACCCGGGTGATTGCGCAGACCCTGCTGGAGCGTGATCAGGGCGTCCGCGACTCGGCCAGCCTTGCGATATTCCTCGGCGAGTGAAACGAAGAGCCGCGACGACGGGTCGAGCTCCAATCTCCTCTTCAAGTCGCGGATGCGAGCGTCGGCCGTCAGCTCAGCCACGCGTCCTCCCCGGGCCGGCGATCCCACGCGCCGGCCCGGTCCGCGAAGGACCTCCCGTCACGGGGTCGGAGTCGGCACGGCGCACGGCAGCGTGTAGGTGAACGCTTTCGACGCCGTGGCGGCGCAGGTCGTCGTCCGGTTGGTCACCGTCACGTCCACGGTCTCCACTCCGACTTGGGTGCCCGCGAGTTGACCCGCGGTGCACACAGGAATCGTGGTGATCCCGTTGTTGGGAACGGAGACCACGATGGCCGAGGGCGCCGAGGAGATCACCCCCGCCGTCCGGCCACCGAACGTGACCTCGACGAGGTTCGCCGACGTCGGGAAATTGGAGCCCGTCACGGTCACCGTCAGGCCGGGGAAAAACTGCGCTGCGGACGGGGCGACCCCGCTGACGATGGGACCGGTTGCCTTCACGAGGTACGTGAAGGAGCCCTTGCTGTCCGAGTCGCCATTGCTCACGTTCGTCACCACGATCGGACCGACGATGTCGGCGCAGCCCGTCGCGAGCGCATTCCCGGGAACCACGACGAGTTCTGTCGCCGAGACGCTGCTGATCGCGGCCCCGAAGCCGGCGAGAGAAACCGCCATGGGCGACGAGAAGCCCTGGCCGAAGATCGTGACCGGCGTGAGCGGCCCGTTGATGCTCTGGACGTTGTTCGTCCAGGCCGTGATCAGGATCTTCGTGACGTACGTAAACGTCGAGGCCGTCGTGCTCTGACTGTCCTTGCCAGACGCGACGTTGTGGGCCCGGATCGTCACGGCCGCGTTGACCTGGCCGGATTGCGGCGTCGCCGGCGGCGAGAGCACGATGATCTTGTTGAAGGTCACGGACACGGGCGGCGGAGCCTCCACGGTGCCGAAGAACACCTGCATCGGCGCCTGGAAGCCGGAGCCGATGATCGTGACGCGGGTCCCTCCTTCGTTCGGACCGGTGGACGGCAGCACCGCTGTGATCGAGGGGGTGTCGCCGGTGGTCGTGCCGTAGACGAAGCAGTTAGGAGCCGAAACCACGACCGGCGAGCCCGTGTTCGTTCCGAACGTGATCGTGATGTCCACGGGAACCGAAGGCGAGAGCGCCTCCGGGAAGGCCGGGGTCAGGACTGTCAACGCGGTGGCCGAGACGGACTGCACGATGGCCTCGCGCGTGATCCCGAGCGCCGTGAAAGTCACGCGGGTGGTCGAGGCGCTGCCGAAGAAACGACCGCCGTTGATGGTCAGCGATGTCCCGCCGGTGTTCGGGCCGAGGTTGGGGCTGCAGAAGGAGAAGAAGGGGACGGCCTGAGCCGAGGGCTGGAACGAGATGGAAAGCGTCGCGGTGGCCGTGGCGGTGCCGACTGTGACGCTCGCTTTGACCTTGGCCACGCCCACCGAGTTCGAGCAAACGGCCGTCACGGCCGTGCCGTTGGTGGTCACGACCGAGACGAGGGGCAGCAGGTTCTGCTGGAAGAAGCCGAAGTCGGTCGAGAAGGCGACGCCCGTGCCGTCCGGGACGTTGGCGCCGTTCAACGTCGCGACCGCCTCGATCTGAGTGCAGAAGCCGGCCGTCGGGTTCGCGTTGTTCGTGAAGAGGCGCACCTGAAGCGCATTCGATCCCCCCGAGTTGCCCCTGGGTGGCGTCGGCGTCGGGGCGTCCGCAGAGCAGGCGTGCAAGCCCGCCGCCAGCGCGACGACCGAGAGAAGTAGGAAGATCCGGCGCATGAGGTCCTCCCGTTAGCTTCCGCTGAGCCCCCTAAAAGGGCTGGCCCCCGGCGAATTGGAAAATCAGGATTCCGCTCGACGTTTCGCTCTGCACACGCTGCCCCGAGGCCGTCAGCCCGAAAAACGTGAGATCGAACGCCATCTGAATCTCGTTCTTGTTGGTCTCCCGATCGATCCCGCCGTTGAACGGCATGAGCTGATCGAAAGGAGATCCCTGGGTGGCCGAAGCCGACATGACCGGGAAGTTGCTGAGCGTGGCCGCCCCGCCCGGCGCGATCGTGATCCCGCAGCCGAACGTCTCGTCGGGCGGCACGCGCGTGCCGCCGTCCGTGCGGCGGTAGTGAACCTGATAGCTGTTGACCTGCACGGTCGCGAATCCCTGCGGGTCTGAGGCCGCGGCGTTCTTCAGGTGGCTGGTCAGCTGAATCGTCTGGACCTGAACCGGTCGTGAGCCCCGTGGCGAGAAGCAGGACGGCCCACAAGAGGCCATTTCGTCTCATCATTGCTCCCTCCCTCACGACCGCAGAATCCTTGGCGTGATGAAGATCAAAAGCTCGTCGTGCTTTTCCGTGCGGGTCTTGTTGCGGAAGAGGTTCCCGAAGATCGGGATCTTCCAGAGGCCTGGGATCATGTTGTTCTGGTCCTGGTCGTTCAGCTGGAAGATGCCGCCGATGACCGTCGTTCCCCCGTCGCGCACGAGGACCTGACCCTTGTACTGTCGCACGGTGAGCGGCACGTTCTGGCCGAGGGCGAGGTTCAAGGCGACGGCCGGCTCGCGTTTCATGACGTCCACTTCCAGAAGCACCGTGCCTTCCGCCGTGATCTGAGGCGTGACGGTCAGCTTCAGCGTCGCGTCCACGTAGATGACCGTCGTCGTGTTGTTCACGTTCGTCTGGACGGGAATCTGCGTGCCCGATTGGATCGAGGCGGCCGTGTTCGTGAGCGCCGTGACCTTGGGCGAAGAGATGATCTTCAAGAGGCCCTGGTTCTCGGCAGCGGAGAGCGCGATGTCGAGGTTGAAGCTGTTCAAGATGTTGGCCATCCGGATCGCGCCGATCGTGGTGCCGGCGTCGAGCGGAACGCGGAACTGAGTGTTGACCGAGTTTGGAAAGATCATGCCCGTCGTGTTCCCGTGCGCGACGTCGGCATTCTGGTTAAAGCCCCAGTTGATGCCTAGGCTGCGACCGAGGCTCTTGGTCGTCTCGACGATCCGGGACTCGATCATGACTTGCGGCGTCGCCGTGTCGAGGTTCTCGATGAGCTGCAGCACCGCCGGGAGGTAAGTCGGGATCTCGCGAATGATGAGGGTGTTCGTGCGGGCGTCCACGACGATGTCGCCGCGCCGGGACATCACGCTCTTGACGGTGCCCGTCACGTCTCCCGCCCTGGCGTAGGACAGCTTCTTGATGACGGTTCGCGTCGGCTCCGCCGCCTGCCGGGCCTCGGCGAGGCGCGCCCGGTCGGACTGCTCGGCCTGCAGCTTGGCCGAGGTCGCGATGCGCATGATGTTGTTCTCGAGCACGTAGCCCAGGCTGTTCTGCTTCAGGATGAGATCGAGCGCCTGGTCCCACGGCACGTCTTCGAGCTGCACGGTCACCGTGCCTCGCACCTCAGGGTCGATGACGATGTTCAAGCCCGTCAACTGCGAGATCGTCCGGAAGACGTCCTTGATGTCGGCGTCCTTCAGGTCGAGCGAAATCGGCTCGCCGGTGAACTGGCCTTGCGACTCGGCCAGCGTGCGCGACTGGAACGTCGCCCCTCCGGGAATCTGCTGCTCGCCAGGTTTGCTTCCCTCCTGCTCGTCGAGGACGGCCGCCGCGGCCTCGAAAAGGGCGTCGTCTTTCCTGGAGGGCTTGTTGCCCCGAGGCTGCAGCTTTTCGGGTGCGGCGGCGGTCGTCGTCGGCGCTGTCGTCGAGCGCTGAGCTTTGCGGATGCCCGCCGGAAGCTTGGCGGGAGCCGCGGAAGCTCTCGCTGCGCGCGCCGCGGTCTGCGGAATCGGCGCGGTCTGCGGAATCGGCGCGGGGGTTTCCTGGACGGGCGGCGGAGCGGAAGCGGCCGCAAGGGGCGGAGGCGGACCTCCGGACGCGGGCTGCGCCGACTTCTCGACGGGCGTGTCCGAAACCTCGGCGATCATCGTGCGGGAAGGCGCGTTGGCGGGTCCGGCCTCCGGCTGTTTTTCCGCGATCACGGCGGGCTTCGGTGCCCGCTCGGCGGAAGTCGGCTTGACGGGAGTCTCCGCAGCCATCGCGGCTGCCCCGTCGCCGACCATCAGAACCAAGCGCTCCCCATCGGCCTGGACGGCGTGCGGCACGGGCCGCGCGAGGTCCACGACAACGCGCGTCACCAGGTCGGGCTCACCGTGGAACTGGGCGATCCGCACGCGCGACACGAGGCCACCCTTGACCGGGATCGTGCGTCGGCGCACTTCATTCTTCACTCCCGACAGATCCATGACCACCCTGGGCGGGTTGCCGAGCACGAAGTCCTTTGGCTGGAAGACGCCGTCGCCGAGCAGCTTGATCGAGACCACGGCGCCCGAGCTATCCACCACGACTTCTTCGAGCGAATGCGCCAGCTCGCCTCGGGGCGACTTCGCCGATGCGACCGCCACCGGGAGCGCCGCGGCCGGTTTGGCGACTTCCTCCGACGTTGCCGGTGTGGCGTTCTCGGCAAGAGCTGTCGAAGAGGACGTGGGCAGCTCGAAAGCCACGGCCAGCCCTTCGCCCGCCGATCGGATCTCGTACTTGGCGCCCGGTCGATAGGCGATGGAGACTCGGGTCAGGTCCTTGCCGAGCTCCGTCATGGGCTCGACGCGAATGGACTGGACGAGGTCGCCCGAAGCCGCCGGCGGCGTAAAGCCCTCGCCCGGCGCAAAGTTGGGCAGGTCGACCACGAGCAGGTTTGGCCGCGGATCGTATGCCGTGTAGAGAAGCGGCGCGCTGGCAGACAGGACGAGGCGCGCTCCGTCGGTGTCCTCCGTGAAGGCGGCCTGGATCAGCCGCTTGCCGGCCGGAGCGGTTGAACGGGCCGGCGTGTCGGAGGACGACGGCGGGTTGGCCGAAGCGAGGTCGGAGGCCGACGCCGTTCCTTTCCCTCGGGCGGCGCAGCCAGGGCCTGCCGCCAGGACTAAGGCCACCATCGCCGTGGCGGTCCCTCTGAGTGTCCTTCGCATCATCCCTCCCGTCGCGATCGAAGCCATGTTCGACTCGACGTCAAGACTTGACCGTTGCATTCAGCTGCTTGGTTACGTCGCGAAACGGCTTCACGCTCTGCGGATCGTTCAGGTTCTGCCGGAAGCTGACCTCGTTCGGGCCGATACGGGTCACCTCGCCGTCGTAGAGCAGGTCCCCCGCTCGGATCAGGTAGCTCTTGTTGTCCGTGCCTCGGATCTGGGCCACGTAACCCGCCTTCGTCTTCCAGATGCCCTGGAGGATCAGATCGTCGATGGCGATCCCCGCAATCCCGGGCGGACGCTGCGCGCCGCCGCGGTTCTCGGCCCGGATCAAGAGCGAGCGGAACGGATCGCGACGGCCCGCCGGGTCGTAGGTGTACGTCCGGCCCGACTGCGCCGCCTCGTCTTGCTCGAGCAGCCGCTGGCCGGGCGATTCCGCCGCGGGGGCGGGCGTCGGCGCCGCTGTGGGAGTCTTGGCCGGCCGTTGGGCCAGGAGAATCCCCTGCCCGAGAACGAGCAGCAGCGACGCACAAACGGGCGTCCTCATCAGTCGACTCCCTTGCCTTCGGCGCGGTCCTTCATCTTGCGCGCGGCCCCGGCGGCCGGTGGCGTGGCGCCTTTCGCGGGTGCGCCTTTGCCGCCCGTCTTCGCCTGTCCCTCTTCGTCGGCCGTGTAGATGAACGTCTTGGCCACGAAGCTTGCGGCGATCGACTTGCCCGGCTGGTTCTCGAGACCCTGGACCTTGAGCTCTTCGACATTGATGATGCGGGAGAAGCGGCTCATCCGGTCGAAAAACAGCGCGAGGTTGTGGTACGTGCCGTCGAGCTGAATGTCGATCGGCCATTCCGAGTAGAAGTCCTTGTGGACGAAATCGCCCGGGGTGAACTTCTTCAGCCGGAAGTCGCCCTGGCGCGTGAGGGCCTCGACCCGCTTGATGAGCTCTTCGGTGTTGCGCTGGGAAGGCAGAATCAACAGCAGCTTTCCGAGCTCGAGCTCGAGCCGTTTGACCTCTTCGCGGAACTGGGACAACTTGCGCTCGGCGGCCCGGCCTTTCTGGATCTCCTGATTCAAGCCGTCGAGCTCGGTCTTCTTCCGCTTGATATCGTCGTTGATGCCGGAGAACCAGAGGTACTGCACGATCCCGGCGAGCACGATCGCGATCACGACACCGATGATCAGGGCCACGTACCACTTCTTCTCCTCGAGCTTGAGATCGAGAGCGGCCATGGCCTAGGACCTCGGCGCCTTGGTCGGCGTCTCCGCCGGCCCGGTCACGGCACCGGCTGCGGTGGCAGCGAGCGTCTGCGGGTTGGTGAACACAAGATTCATTTCCCAGGCGTAGATGCCTTGCCCGCCACCCTCCAATCCGAGGTTCTTGAAGACGGGCTCCTTGAAATAGGGACTCTTCTTCAGGTTCTCGAGGTAAGTGCTGACGGCGTTGGGGGAAAGCGTCCGGCCGCGCATCGTGATCTGACCGCCCGACACCTCGAGGCTCGAAAGCCAGACCAGGTCGGGCAGGGCTTTCGAGATCTCGTCCATGAGACGGACCGGCCCCTTCTGGTTGAGCTTGAGGCTGTTGATCAGGTCGATCTTGGCCTGCAGGTTGGCTTTCTTGACTTCATAGCCCTGCACCTCTTCGATGATCGACTTGAGCCGGTCGGCTTCGAGCCGGGCGCGACCGATGTCCTCGTCCAGCCGGCGCCTCTTGGATGTCAGGAGGAGCCCCATCACGCCGATGTAGATGATGCCGAGAGCCAGGCCCCCTACGAAGAGGAGGTTGTTGAGCCTGGCGCCGGTCGGCAGAATCGGCGTCTTCTTCTTGGCCGCCGCCTGCTTGGCCTCTGTGAGAAGGTTGATCCGGATCACGAGACTTCATCCCCGATGTGGCGGATCGCCAGGCCCACCGCCACGGCCATGCTCGGCGCGTTCTCGGTCAGCCATTCCCCGGAGGCCGAGCTGCCGGCGATGTCGATTTGCCGAAACGGGTTCATGATCTCGACGGGGATCCCGAACCGCTCTTTGAGCTCGGTGTCGAGATTCACGACGCGCGACGATCCGCCTGCGATGAACAGCTGATCGATCTTTTCCGTGGAGGTCGTGGCGATGAAGAAGTCAAAAGTCTTCTGCAGCTCCTGGCCGAGGTCGTCGGAAACCGAGCGAAGGATGGGGAGGATCTCCTGGATCGACGTGCCGGCTTGCTGCTCGCCCTTCTTCAAAGCCTCGGCCTGATCGAAAGAGAGCGAGAGCTGCTTCTGGATGGCGTCGGTGTACTGGTTGCCACCAAAGGAGATATCCCGCCAGAAGATCGTGTTCGAGCCCGAAAGGATGTTGACGTTCGTGACCGAGGCTCCGATGTTGACCAGGGACACGACCCTCCCCGGCTCGACCGGATAGTTCACTTCGTAGGCGTTCTGCAGGGCAAACGCGTCCACGTCCACCAGGGCGGGGTTCTTGCCGACCTGCGTGATGATGCTCGTGTAGTCGCCGATCTTGTCCTTCTTGACGGCCACGAGCAGCACGTCCATGGTCTCGCCGGCGCCCGCATCGAGAACGACGTAGTCGAGGTTCACGTCGTTGATGTCGAAGGGCACGTACTGCTCGGCCTCCCAGCGGATCGACTCCGCCAGCTCCTCGGCCGACATGGTCGGAAGGGAGATCTTCTTGATGATGACCGAGTGCCCCGAGAGCGAGGTCGCAAAATCGCCGCCCCGCACCCCCGTCTCGGAAACCACCCGGTTGACCGTGTCGACGACCAGGGAGGCGTCCATGATGGCGCCATCCACGATCGCTTCGGGAGATAGCGTCGAGAGGCCTGTCTTGACGAGCTTGTAGCCCCCGCCCTTGGCGTCCTTGAGCTCGACGAGCTTGACGGCCGAGGACCCAATGTCCAAGCCGACCAGGTTCTTCGACTTCCTGAACAGCACTTATATGCCCACCGAAAAAATTAATACGGTTAAGGGCTTTGACCAAGAGTTATTTCGGCTGACTGCCAAAGTAACAGAAGGTTTTTCCGCAGTCAAGGCCCCGGAGGGCCAAACCCTACGAAGAGACAAGGACTTAAGCCCTCCCGGGATCGGGTCTGGCTCGAAAAGTCCTTGCGCTGGGAGAAGGCTCCCGTTAGGATGACGCGCCTTTGCCGCGCCGACGCGCCGCAGGCCCTCTTCGGGGAGAACCATGGCCCAGCACTGTCAGTTTTGCGGAAAAACGCCGATGGCCGGCCACCGAGTCAGTCACGCCCACAACGTGACCAACCGCAAGTGGCATCTCAACTTGAAGTCGGTTCACGCGGTCGTCGACGGGGTCTCGCGCCGGGTTCGCGCCTGCACCCGCTGCATCCGATCCGGCAAGCTGGTCAAGCCCGCCGTTCGAGCCAAGGCCTGACGGCCTGGCTCAGCTCGATTCCCGTTCCCCGGCTTTGGGGACGTTGTACCGGCGGACGACCTCGCGCACGCCGGAGAGGGCTCGCAGGCGCGTCAGGATCTTCTCCAGATGTTTGGCGTCGGAGATCTCGAGAGCCACGGACACATAGCCCTGGCGGTCTTCGCTCTTCGCTTCAATCCGCCGGATGTTCGAGCCTTCCCCGGCAATCGCCTTGGTCAGGTCAGCGAGCAAGCCGGGCCGGTCGTCCACGACCACGTCGAGCTCGACCGCATGAGCGGCGCCGCCGGCGCCCGCCCAGGCCACTTGGATCCGGCGCTCCGGGTCGTACAGCAGATTTCGGACGTTCGGGCAGCTCTCCGAATGAACCGACACGCCCCGCCCCCGGGTGATGTAGCCGAGGATCTTCTCGCCCGGAAGGGGATTGCAACACTTGGCGAGTGAGGCCAGCAGATCGTTGTGCCCCACCACGACGATGTCGGGAGCGCCGAAGGGCAGGATCTTGCGGACGACACGGGAGACCGTCGACTCGCGCGTCTGGCGCGGGGCGCTGGCGATCACCTCCGCCGGCACGAAGCGCTCGAGGGCGCTCCGGGCCGCCATCTTGCCGTAGCCGATCGCCGCGAAAAGCTCTTCCAGTTTCGAAAAGCCCCACTCCTGGAGGGCCTGGGGCAAGTCCTCGTGCTGCCCCAGTTTCTTGACGCTCTTCTTGTACTTCTTGAGCTCCTTCTCGAGCAGCCGCCGGCCGAGATCGACGGCGCGAAGGTTCTCCTGCGTGTGGATGAACTGACGGATCTTGTGCCGGGCCCGGCTCGTGGCCACGAACGAGAGCCAGTCGCGGGAGGGGCTCTGGTTGGGCGCCGTCACGATCTCCACGATGTCCCCGCTGGCGAGCGGCGTGCGCAGCGGCACGAGCTTGCCGTTGACGCGCGCGCCCACGCAACGGTGGCCGACGTCCGTGTGGACCCGATAAGCGAAGTCCACGGGCGTCGCACCGCGCGGGAAGGCAAAAACCTGGCCCTTCGGCGTGAACGTGTAGACCTCGTCCGGGTAGAGGTCCACCTTGAGGGCCGAGAGGAACTGTCGCGGGTCCTTGACGTCGCTCTGCCAGTCTGCCAGCTGCCGCAGCCACTGGAAGCGTGCGTCGTCCGCCGTCGGGTCGAGGCGCCCTTCCTTGTATTTCCAGTGCGCCGCGATCCCGCGTTCGGCGATGAGGTCCATCTCCCTCGTCCGGATCTGGACCTCGAAGGGCTGTGCCGACTCGCTCATGACCGTCGTGTGGAGCGACTGGTAGAAGTTGGGCTTGGGCATGGCGATGTAGTCCTTGATCCGGCCCGGCACGGGGCGCCAGAGCTGGTGGACAAGGCCCAGGGCCGCGTAGCAGTCGCGAGTCTCCGGCGCGACGATCCGAAAGGCGAGCACGTCGTAAAGCTGCGCGACGTCCACTCCTCGGCGCTTCATCTTCGACCAGATCGAGTGATACCGCTTCTTGCGTCCCGTGACCTCGCCGGCGATGTGGGCTTCGGTCAGCCTTTTCTCCAGTTCGGCCCGGATCTGCTCGATCGTCTTCTCGGAGCCCTTCAGGTTGCGGTTGACTTCCCGGACCACACGGGCGTACTCCTCGGGCTCAAGATGGAGGAAGGCGAGATCTTCGAGCTCGCCCTTCAACAGGCCCATTCCGAGCCGGTTCGCGATCGGGGCGTAGATGTCCATCGTCTCGCGGGCGATCTCGCGGCGCCGTTCGGAAGGCAGGTGCTCGAGCGTGCGCATGTTGTGGAGGCGGTCGGCCAGCTTGACGAGCACGATGCGCAGGTCGGAGACCATCGCCAGGAGCATCTTGCGGAACGTCTCGGCCTGCGCCTCCTCGCGCGAGACGTAGGAAAACCGAGAGATCTTCGTCAGACCGTCCACGAGCTCGGCGACCTCCGCTCCGAAGTGCTGGGCGATCGACTCCTTGGTGGTGAGCGTGTCCTCCAGGACGTCGTGGAGCAGGCCCACGACGATCGAGACGTCGTCGACCTTCAGGTCCGCCAGGATGGAGGCGACGTTCAAGGGGTGGACGAGATAGGGCTCCCCCGAGCGGCGCACCTGGCCCTTGTGCTCGCGCGCCGAGAAGACGTAGGCCCGCCGCAACAGGTCCTCGTCGCACTGCGGGTTGTAAGCCTCGACTTTCTCGAGGATCTCCTCGAATCGGATCATGGCCACCCGAAGAGATTAGCAGGAGTATGCTGCGCCAGGCAGCACGGAGGAGGCGAGCCATGCGCAAGAGCAAGAGCGCGAAGGTCAAGAAGGGCGCGAGGTTAAAGGACCTGCCGGCGAAGCGGCTGACAGCCGCCCAGAAGAAAAGCGTGAAGGGCGGCGTCTACGCCATAGGGCGGATCGAACCGAGATTTCCCACCTAGTCGAGAGGGCTCTCTCGATCTACCGTCTTCCGGAGTTCTTCTTGGACAGCTGGGGCGCGGACGGGGCTTTCCCGGCCGGCGCCGGCACGGCGGCGAGCTTCCTGCGGTTCGCGAAGTTCTTCCAGATGACGACGATCGGCGAGGCCACGTAGATCGAAGAGTACGTCCCGACGATGATGCCGATGATGAGCGTCAGCGCGAAGGTGTTCAAGACCTCCCCGCCCAGGAAAAAAAGAGCCAGGACGACGAGCATCGTCGCGCCGGACGTCAGGATCGTTCGCGACAGCGTCTGATTGATCGAACGGTTGACGATCGTCTCGAGAGCCTCTTTCTTGGGTGAGCGCAGGTTCTCCCGAATCCGGTCGTAAACGACGACCGTGTCGTTGACCGAGTAGCCGACGAGGGTCAACAGAGCCGCTACGGTGACGAGATTGAACTCGCGCCCAAAAATCGCGAGCAGGCCGACCGTGATGAGCACGTCGTGCACGGTCGCCACGATAGCCCCGAAGCCGAACGGAAACGATCGGAACCTCAAGGCGATGTAGGCAAGCATGCCCATCGTCGACCAGAAGACCGCATACAGCGCCTTTTTCTGCAGGTCCGAGCCGACCTGCGGACCCACGTTCTCCGCCGAGAGCAACACGAACGGGCCGGCGTAAGTGTTGGCCTGGACCCACTCCTTGACCGGCAGCGAGAGCTCCGGCGTCTGCGCCGCTTCGAGCGGCGAGCGGAAGAGCCCCACTTCCGAACGCCGCGCCAGGATTCTCTCGGCCACCCGCGCGTAGTGGTCGGCGGCATTCACGTTCGGTCTTCCGGCCATTCGATCCGGATCGCCGGCCGAAAGCCGCCCCGCCAATGCATCCTTGCCCATCGTGTTGAGATCCACCTTGTCGCCCGCCTCGGTCTTTTGGAGGCCGCGGCTGACGGCGGCCAGGACCTCGCGCGCCACGTCCCGACCTTCCTTCTTCTGCTGCTCGACACGGATCAAGACCTGATTCTTCTCGACCCCCTCGTAGCTCTGAATGCCGGTCTCGCCGAGGTTCGCGCCGTCGAGAATCTTGCGCAGGCGGTCGACATCCGGCCGCTCGGCAAACTTCAGGGCGATCGCCGTGCCGCCCGCGAAGTCGATGCCGAACTTCAGGCCCTTCTGCACGAAGATCGCAAACACTCCGACGAGGATCAGCGCCCAGGAGGCGAAGATCGCCCACCACTTGTACCTCAGGAAGTCGATGTTGGTCTGGCGAAACAGTTCCATGGCTCGGTCCTCAGATCGACAGGGTGTCGATGTGCTGGCGCCGTCCGTAGACGACGTCGAACAGCGTGTGCGAAACGAAGACGGCGGTGAAGACGGAAATGAGCAGGCCGATGACGAGCGTTACGGCGAACCCTTTGACGGGTCCGGTGCCGAACTGGAACAGGAACACCGCGGAGATGATGACGGTCAGGTGCGTGTCGATGATGGTCGCGAAGGCCTTCGAGAAGCCGTTCTCGATCGCCGTGCGCGGAGCGCGGCCGCCCCGCAGCTCTTCGCGGATCCGCTCGAAGATCAGCACGTTCGAGTCGACCGCCATGCCAATGGTGAGGATGAAGCCGGCAATGCCGGGCAGCGTCAAGGTCGATCCGAAGAGCGCCATGGCGCCCAGCAGCAGCAACGCGTTCAAGATCAGCGCGAGCACCGCGTTCCAGCCGGCCAGCCGGTAGTAGACGACGACCGACACGAAGACGAGCAGGGCCCCCGCGATCGAAGCCGTCACGCCCTTGCGGATCGAGTCGAAACCGAGCGATGGGCCGACCGTGCGCTCCTCGAGATACGTCAGGCCGGCGGGCAGCGCTCCGGCGCGCAGGACGAGCGCGAGGTCGTTGGCTTCTTCCGGCGTGAACTGGCCCTGAATGACGCCCTGATCCGTGATCCGGTCGTTGATCACGGGCGCGGACTGGACCCGCTTGTCGAGGACGATCGCGAGGTGCCGCCCGATGTTGGCGCCCGTCGAGGCGCCGAACTTCTCCGCGCCCGCGGCCGTCAGGAAGAAGGTGACGGAGCTGGCCCCCAACTGACCGCGCGTGGGCCTGGCGTTCTTCAGGTCGCGGCCGGTGATCACCGCCGCCTTGTTGACGACGTACCAGCTGCTCTGCCGCTGTCCCGTCTCGGCTTTGCCTTCGAGCAGCTCGAGGTTGGGGGGAATCTGGTTGTTGTACCGCGCGAGAAGCGTCGCCTTGTCGGCCGGCCCCGAGTCCAGAGTGCCCTGGCGATCCACGAGCTTGAGCTCCAAGAAGGCCGTCGACTTGATCAGGTCCTTCACGCGCCTCGGATCGTCGATGCCCGGCAGCTGCACGAGGATGCGGTCGAAGCCCTGGCGCGCGATGAGCGGCTCGGCCACGCCGAACTCGTCGACCCGGTTGCGGATGGTCTCGATGGCCTGGGAGACCGCGTTCTCTTCCGTCGCGCGCCGGGCAACGTCTTTCAACGTGAACGTCCACTTGCCGCCGGCCACGCCCGCGTTCCAGTCCGGAAGATACCGTTTCGCAGCCTCGTCGAGCTTCTTCTCGTCGGTCTGCGGGGAGACGGCGACCGTGAAAGAGGTGTCCGAGACCGGCGTCACAGCCCCGATCGTGAAGCTCTGCTCACGGGCCTGGTTCTGGATCTGCTCGACGGCGTCGTCGCGCTCGGCCTTCAAGGCATCGGCCGTGTTGACCTGGAGCACGAGATGGATGCCGCCGCGCAGGTCGAGACCCAGCCGGACGCCCCGCTTCAAGGCCTCCTTCAGCGGAGGCTGTCCCGGGCCAGTCCAATCCTTCTTCGCCCGAGAGTACCCGGTCAGGATGTAGCCTGCGACGAAGCCCACCACCACGAGAAAGATGACGAGAAGACGCCAGCGAGTGCGTTTCGACAAACGAGCCTCCCAAAAAGAGAACGGTGGAGTCTATAAGACTATCCGGCGTCCGGTTTGGCCGCGTCGGGCTCGGAGGTTAGACCGGCGATCGCGCTGCGCAGCACCTTGATTTTCGTGTTGTCGCCGACTTGCAGGATGACAAAGCCCCGCTCCTCGTCGAGAGCGGCGATCCGGCCGAAGATACCTCCGCTGGTGACGACCTCGTCGCCCTTCTTGAGCTTGGAGAGCATGGCCTGCGTCTTCTTCTGCTTCTTGCGCATCGGCATGATCAGCAGAAAGTAGAAGACAACGAAGATGAAGATCATCGGGAGGAGCTGCACGATGCCTCCCATCGATCCCCCACCGGGCGCGGCCTGAAGCAAATCGATCATAGGCCGCGGATCATATAGCCTCGTTAAGGCTTCGAGAACGGCAGGGGTTTGTCGCGGGAAGGGACGGTCTTCCGGGCGGCCTCGGCGCGCTCCCAGAACTTCAGGAAATTCTCGCCGAGGACTCCCCGGACCTCTGCTTCCGAGTGGCCCCGTCGAAGCAGCTCCTCGGTGAGGATCGGGAGCTTCGAAACGTCTTCGAGTCGGGCCGGCGGATCCTCGATCCCGTCGAAGTCGGTGCCCAGGCCCGCCGCTCGCGCTCCGCCGAGTTTCAAGATTCGCTCGATGTGGTCCACCACGGCCGTCCAGGGCGCCGGCGCGTAGCGAACCGAGCTCAACAGCTCGGAGGTCTCCTTGTCGCGCCGAGCGGGATCGTCCTTCCACTTCTCCGTGAGCTCGGCGATCTTCGGCGCCAGCGCGGCCCGCTTGCCCCTCCAATCGTCCACCGATCGCTGGTCCAAGAAGAGCGAGCTGACGTTGACCATGACGATGCCGCCCTTTTCCGCGATGGCTCGGATCTGGTCGTCGGTCAGATTGCGCGAAACATTCGAAAGCGCGCGGCAGGACGAGTGCGACGCGAAGACCGGCGCTTTCGACACGGCGAGAACGTCGCGGAGTGTGTCGTCGGAAACGTGCGAGACGTCCACGAGCATCCCCAGGCGGTTCATCTCGAGGACGACCTCGCGGCCGAGCCCGCTCAAGCCTCCGTGCACGACGTATTTCCTGGGGTCGAAGTCTGGACGGAAGAACGAGCCGGACGAGTCGGCCCAGCCGTTCGTGTTGGTGTGGGTCAGCGTCATGTAGCGCACACCCAGGCGATGGAAGGCCGCGAGCGCGCCGAGCGAGTTCTCGATGGCATGGCCGCCCTCGATCCCGATCGAGACGGCGATCTTCCCGGCTTTCTTGGCTGCCCGGACTCCCGCCGGCGAGTCGGCGAAAACGAGGTCCGCGGGGTGAGTTTCCACCACGCGGTGGATCAGCTCGGCGAGCTCGAGGGCCTTCTTCGCCGAGCCGCCCTTCTCGGCATAGTCGGCCGGCACGTAGGCAGCAAGGAAAGCGCCCGTGACGCCTCCTTCGCGAAGCCTCGGAACGTCGACGTGCCCCCTCTTCTGCCGCGTGCCAAGGTCTGCCCAGTCCTTCTCGAGGCGGTAGGGGACGTCCTCGTGCGTATCGATCACGATCGCGTCCTGATGAATCCGCGTGGCGCGGGCCTTCAGGTCCTCGGCCTCCAGAGCCGCAGTCAGGGCGAGAGCGAGAGTGAAAAAGAGAAAAGGCTTCCTCATCCGGCGAAGGCTACATCAATCGATCTTTGACTCCGGCGGCGCCTCGAGCCGCGCGAGAGTTCCTGCGGAGAGGGCTTCTCGAATGGTCCTCATCCAGTCCAGGTAGAAGAAGACGTTGTGGATGGAGAGGAGCATCGGGGCGGAGAAGTCCTTGAGCACGAAGAGGTGCCGAAGATAGGAACGGCTGTGGCGGCGGCAGACGGGACAGGCGCAGGCGGGATCGAGAGGCTGAAGGTCGTTCTTGAAGCGCTCGTGCTTGATCACGACCTCGCCCTCGCGCGTGTAGACATGGCCCATGCGGCCGTTTCGAGTCGGCAGAACGCAGTCGAAGAGGTCGACGCCAGCGCGCGCCGACGCGAGAAGGTCCGCCGGCGTGCCGACTCCCATGAGATACCGCGGCTTGCCTTCGGGCAGAAGCGAAGCGGTCAGGGCCGTTATCGCGCGGATCGCTTCCTTCGATTCTCCGACGGCCACGCCGCCGATGGCGTAGCCCGCAAATTCGAGCTCGGCGAGCGCCTCAGCCGCGTCGCGCCTCAGGTCTTCCTGGGTGCCTCCCTGCACGATGCCGAAGAGGAGCCCCGGCCCGCGGTACGCCGCTTTCGAGCGCCGCGCCCACGAGAGAGTCAACCGGCAGGACTCGGCGACCTCTTTCTTCTCGGCAGGGAACGGCGGGCAGACGTCAAGGGACATCGCAATGTCCACGCCGAATGCTGCTTGCAGCTCCAGGGCACGCTCCGGGCTCAGGAAGAGCGGCGTGCCGTCTTCGGGACTCCGAAACTCGACGCCCTCTTCCGTGATCCTTCGGCGCGAGGAGAGGCTCATGACCTGGAAGCCCCCGGAGTCCGTCAGAAGGGCCCGCGGCCACCCGACGAAGGCGTGGAGGCCGCCGGCCCGCTCGATGGACTCGAGCCCGGGCCGGGCCATCAGATGGTACGTGTTGGCAAGCACGGCCCGGCAATCCCATGCCTCGAGCAGGTCGAACGTCACGGCCTTGACGGCTCCCCGCGTGCCGACCGGCAGGAAACAGGGCGTCTCGATGGACGCGTGAGGCGTCTGGATCCGGCCGCGGCGGGCCGCGGAGGCGGGGTCCCGCTCCTCGATCTGGAAGGCGCTCAGAACCGGAAGTGCGCGTCCACCGCGGCGCCGACGTCGCGCTTCTTCGGCGACGTCAAACTGACCCCGCCGTCATTCGAGATCATGATGGACGCATTGATCGAGACCACGGTCAGCTTGAGTCCGAATCCGGCCGTGTAGCTCCAGTGCGGGTCGGGCGCCTCGAAATCGTGCCAGGTGCCCGCCCGGATCGCGAAGATCGGCACGTTGATCTCGACTCCCACGGCAAATTGGCGGCTCTTGCCGCCGGGGACCAGAGTCTTGGACGCCAGGAGGTCGTAGTCGACCGCGACGGTCAGGGCGGACATCGGTTGCACGGCGGCGCCGGCGCGGATGGTCCGAGGCAGCCGCACGAAGGCAGGCGCTCCTTCGAGGCTCGGGTTGGTCGCGCTCTGTTTGACGTCGAACTTCGGCTCCGTCAGCGCCGCCCCGACGATGCCCACGCGCACCGTGGACAGGACATTCAGCATCGCGCCGACGTCGAACGTGAAGCCGCTGGTGCTGCGCGAGTTCTGCTTGATCGAGTCGATGATCAGGGAACCCACGTTGTCCTGCCCGACGTCGAAGGCGCGCGTGTGATTGTAATAGGTGCGTCCCCAGATGTAGCGTACGGCGGCGCCGACGAGCAGGGTCCGGCCGTAGAGGCCATAGGCGTAACCGACTCGAACCTCGCGCGCCTCCAGACCGATCGAGCTGACCCCCGAGTTGTTGAACGCCAGGCCGGTGTTGGGATCGTTGCCGGGCAAGATGTGCACAAGGTCGATGTTGGGATAGACGCCGGCGTAGGCTACGTCCCCGACGCCGACCGCCAGGCCTCTCTCGGCGAGCCCGAGCCCGGCCACACCCGATCCGACGGCTCCCACACCCGGCCGGGCCAGGCTTCCGAGGGCGGTCAGGGCCGCAGTCACCTGCGCCGCGGTCGCGTGCACGGGGTCAATGGCCGTCAGGACGTTCACCGATGTCACGAAATGACCCCGGTCGGTCGCGAGGGCCGCACCGAAGAGATCGAGGTCGAGCTTCGGCTCGACTCCGAGGCCGGCCGGGTTGGCCCAGAGTGCCGTGCTGTCATTCGCAACGGCCGTCTGAGCTCCGGCCATTCCGGCAGCACGAGGGCCGATGAATGGCTGCTGGGCGCTCAAGAACGCTGCCGAGAGGGAGAGGAGAACCGAGGCGGCGAAGAAAACCCTTGCGTGGCGCCTCGTCATCAACGCGCACATCATAGCATCCCGCTTCCTCGACGGATCGCCCGTTGACCCCCGAAAAGTCGCGTGCTAGGTTTGGCCGCCCTTCGAGGAGCCGATGCCCGATCTCGGAAAAAAGTTCACTTGCTACAACTGCGGCACGAAGTTCTACAACCTCGGCAAGCCGGAGGCGATCTGTCCCAAGTGTGGAGCCAACCAGAAGAATGCGAAGGCCGACGACGTGCCGCCGCCGACGCCGCGCCCGCCGCGGCGCCAGGTGCTGATGGAGCCGATCCCTGAAGAGAACCAGGCGGAGTTTGGCGAAGAGGGCCCGGCGCCGGAGGAGGACGTCAGGGACGACGACGAGGATGAGGGCGAGGAAGAGCCCGAGCTCGGAGAAAAACCGCGCGAGGACGAAGAAGAGTACTGACGGCGCCGGCCGCACGGTCTACGTCGGCCTCGGTTCCAATCTCGGCGACCGCCGCGCCCATCTCGGTGCCGCTCTCGCCCGCATCGCCCGACTCGCTCCTCTTTCTCGCATCTCGTCGATGTACTCGAGCGAGCCCGTCGGCTTCGACAGGCAGCCGAGTTTTCTGAACGTCGTCGCCGAGATCCGATGGCGCGGCTCGGCCCGCAGCCTGCTGGCGGCCTTGAAACGCGTCGAGCGCGAAGGCGGACGGGAAGCGACGTTTCGCAACGGACCGCGCGTGATCGACTGCGACATCCTCGACTTCGGAGGCCGTGTGGCGAGCTTTCGCGACTTGACCCTGCCCCACCCGCGCCTGGCCACGCGCCGCTTCGCCCTCGCCCCTCTGGCCGAGATCGCGCCGCTCTGGCAGCATCCCGTGCTGGGACTGACCGCCAGGCAACTGCTCGACAGGCTTCCAAGGCAGCCCTCAGTGCGAAGGCTCCCGAAGAAACTGTCCTGAGTCCTTTGTGCTTAGTCCTTGGTCGAAGACCCACGAAGGCCACGACTACGGACTAGGGACTAAGGACTTATTTCCTCCACTTCTTGAGGTCTTCGCGCGCGTCGTCCTGGATCTTGAGCTCTTCCACCAGGCGCACGGGCGAAGGAGCCCCCGTCACGACGGCCTCGGCCAACCGGATGGCCTCGGCCTTCTCGGTGGCGCTGCCCCCGGCAAGCACTTCGGCGAGGAAGAGCTGGTTGATCAGGCTCCGCGGCTCCGCCTTCAGCGCGAGGCGCAGGTTCTTGACGGCCTCTTCTCTTGAGACCCAGCCTGTCACGAACGGAATCCAGGGCGCCTGGTCGTGCAGGCGGCCGAGCACCCGATAGCCCCCACCGTCCTCAAAGACCGCGTCGAGGCCGATCACCGCGGTTGCGTAGTCCCGGATCTTTTCGGCTGCACCGGTCTTCGCGGCCTCGATCTTTCCGGAGACCAGAGCCCACTGGCCCCATGCCACGGCCGCCCAGAAGTATGACGGCGCGGCGTCCGGATCGCGCTTTTCGTCGAACGGCATGGGGTTGCGGACCCGCCGCTCGACGATGCGGATCGCCTCGTCGCCCGCTCGCCGAGCCTTGTCGTAGACCGCCAGCTGCCCGGCCTGATCGAGGCCCGTGTACGCGCCCCGGAAATAGAGAGCGCGTGCCAGCTTCCAGCGCGCTTCGGCGTTGTCGGGAGCTTGAGCCGCCGTGTCGTAGCCGGCGATGGCGAGCGCGATCTCCCGGCCGCTGGCCAGCGCTCCCACCCGGCCCTCCTGGCGCCGGGCGTAGTGAGCGTCGGCCTCGGCGAGGATCGGGTTGGAGCCCGAGGGCCGCAGCGGATCGGGGGGATTGATGCTCTGTTGAGCGACGGCCATCCTCGGCCATGCCAGGACGAGGAGGAAAGCAAGGAGAAAAAGGCGCCGCATCCGCGCCAAGTCTACTCCCGGCCGACTGTAGACTTCAGGCGGAGGCAGCCATGTCCGACGCCAAGCCCGTTCCGGTCAAGATCACCATAGACGAAGCGACCGCCGAAGGCCGCTACATCAATTTCGCCAACATCCTGCACAACCCGACAGAGTTCGTCTTCGATTTCGGCCGCGTCGTGCCCGGGCGGCCGGACGTCAAGGTACTCAGCCGCATCCTGGCGACGCCGTTCCACGCCAAGCAGCTGCTGCGTGCGCTGCAGCAGAACATCGAGCTCTACGAGCGCAACTACGGCGAGATCCGCGCCGACTTCCCGCAACCGATGCCTGAAGCGCCGGATCCGACAAACTGATCGCAACGGGATTGGTGCCAGATTGCGCAAGATTGCAGCGGGGTTTCATTCGTGCTGCAATCCCGATGCGATCGCTTTGCGATCGCTCTGCGATGACTTGATCACTCCGCCGCCGACGACCACGTCCCCGTCGTAGAAGACACTGGACTGGCCGGGTGCCACGGCGCGCACGGGAGTGTCGAAAACGACGCGGGCCGAGCCGCTCCCGCGAGAGTGAATCGTGGCCGGCGCCTCGACGGAGCGGTGGCGCACGCGCACCCCAGCCCGAAAGGGACCGTGCGGCTCGAAGCCGGAAGGAAATCGGAGGTGCTCCACTTCGGCTTCGGCCGAAGCGAGCTCGGACGCCGCACCCACGACGACACGGTTCGCCGCCGCGTCCCGGGAGAGGACATAGAGCCGATGGGTCGCCGCAACCGCGATTCCGCGGCGCTGCCCGATCGTGAAGCGGAAATGGCCGGCGTGGGCGCCGAGGGTCCGGCCCGAGGAGTCCGTCAGCTCGCCCGGCGCGCCGGGCAGCGCGAAGCCGAGCCGCGGCGCCTCGCGCGCGACGAAGTCGCCCGCAGAAGATCCGGGCGCCACGAAGCAGATCTCCTGACTCTCCTGCTTGTCCGCAGTCGGCAGCCCCGCGCTCCGGGCGCGCGCGCGCACCTGCTCCTTGGTCAGCTCCCCGACCGGGAAGCGGGCCGCGGCGAGCTGTTCGGGCGTCAGGTCGTAGAGAAAATACGACTGATCCTTGGCCGCGTCCTTGCCCTTGAGCAGGCGCGGTCTCCCCGAATGCGGGTCGCAGTCCGTGCGCACGTAGTGGCCGGTGGCCACGGCCTCGCAGCCCATCGCCCGGGCCCGGTCCCAGAGCGTGGCGAACTTCACTTTCGCGTTGCAGGCCGAGCACGGGATGGGGGTCTCGCCGGCAAGATACGAGGCGACGAAAGGCCTCACGACGTCGCGGCGGAACTCCTCTTCGAGATCGAGCACATAGTGGGGAATGTCGAGCGTCCAGGCAACCCGTCGAGCGTCGGACAGGTCGTCGAGCGTGCAACAGCGGCCCGAGCGACCGGGCTCGCCCGAATGGTCCCAGAGCTGCATCGAAAGACCGATGACCTCGTGACCCTGCTCCTTGAGCAGGAGGGCGGCCACCGAGGAATCGACTCCCCCGGACATCGCGACGGCGATACGCACGGGCAGATTCTACGAGAGTTTTTGGAATTCAGACTAAGGACTGAGGACTCGGGACTGAGGACTCAAGGAGCAACTGCCGTAGGGCATCCGTTTTTGAGGCTCGGGCCTCGTGAGTCTCCGTCCTCCGTCCTCGGTCGGGTCCTAACGCGGGCTCGTGACGATCAACATCAGCGTCGTTCCGCCCACGGTGAACTCGGCCTGGTTCTCGAGCGGCGACTCGGTGACTTGCTCCTCGCTCATGTACGTCCCGTTCGTCGAGCCGAGATCCACCAGCGTCACCTGGTCACCGGCGACCTCGACCGCGGCATGCGCGCGAGAGATCTCCGGATCGTCCAGGTTGATGTCGGCCCCCTGCCGGCCGATCACGACGCGCGGCTTGCCGATCGGAAAGATCTTGCCGGCGTCGGGGCCGGAGATCACAGCCAGTGAGAGCTTGGCGTCGGGAGGAAGCTTCAGCTCCGCGGGGGCGGGGCGAGCGGAGACCACGGCCCGCTTGCGGGTCGTCGACTCCTTGCTGCGGCCCGTGTCTTCCCCCGCCTTCCACTCCGGCGCGGCCAGGTCCCCGTCGGGCGGCACGGTCGCCTGCGCCTCGAAAGCCGGAGTGTTGTAGATCTCGAAAACGGCCAGGCACTTCGTGCACCTGACCTTCTTGGAGCTCTTGCCTTCGAACCGGCTCTCGTCGTACCGGTACCGCGCGTAGCACCGATCGCACTCGATGATCACGCGGGCACGGCCTCGGTCTGCCTGATCACGGCGGCACAGCGGGCGACGATCGCGACGGCGCGCTCGATCTCCTGCTCGGTGGTCCAGCGCGACAGGGAGAACCGCACGACGCTCTTCGCCTGCGCCGCCGAGAGGCCGAGGGCCAGCAATGCGGCCGACGGTGAGATCGTGCCGCTCGAGCACGCGCTGCCCACCGAGACCGCGACGCCCTCGAGGTCGAGGCGGATGAGCAGCGCTTCGCCCGACAAGCCCTCGAAGAGGATCGCGGACGTGTTCGGCAGGCGAGGCCCTCCGGCTCCGATCACCCGCGATCCGGGAATCGCCGCGCGGATGCCCTCCTCGAGGAGGTCTCGCCGGCTGGCGATCGCGCTCGCCTCGGCAATCAGCCGCTCCCGCGCCAGCCGCGCGGCGACGCCGAAGCCGACGATGCCCGGAGTGTTCTCCGTTCCGGCGCGGCGGCGCTTCTCCTGGCCCCCGCCGGGCGCCAGAGGCTCGACGGGAGCACCCCGACGGACGAAGAGAGCCCCCACCCCTTTGGGGCCGTGCAGTTTGTGCGCCGAGAGTGTGAGGTAGTCCACGTCCCACCGGCGCACGTCCAGGTGCACGCGGCCCGCCGCCTGCACGGCGTCTGTGTGGACGAGGGCCCCGCGCTCCCGCGCGGACCGCGCGATGGCTTCGATCGGAAAGAGGCCGCCATATTCGTTGTTCGCCGCCATGACGGAGACAAGCAGGGTTCCCGGGACGAGGCTGTCTGAGAACCGCTCCGGATCGATCTTTCCGTCCGGTCCCGGCCCCACGGCGACCGCCTCTAAGCCCGCCTTCGCGGAGAGGCGTTCGAAAGGGCCTATGACCGAAGGATGCTCGACTGCCGACCGCACGATCCGCCCCCGCCCGGAGGCGGCCGCGGAGAAGATCGCCAGAGCGTTGGCCTCCGTGCCGCCCGATGTGAAGAGGATTTCCTCCGGCCGCGCTCCGACGAGCGCCGCGACCTCATCGCGCGCCTCTTCGACCGCCCGCCGAGCCCGACGGCCCTCCGCGTGGACCGAAGAGGGATTGCCGGAGAGGTCGAGCGCCCGCTCGATCTCCCCTCGGACCTCGGGATCCAATTTTGTGGAGGCGTTGTTGTCGAGATAGATCATCGTTTGCGTCTGCGGGAACCGTCCGACGCGGCGGGGGTTCTCTGTCAACGATCGAGGTGATTATCTCTCCGAATACGGGGACAGGTAAAACCTGCCTCAAGGAATACCCGTACCACCAACGGGAGTTTAGATTCACAACATGACCTGGGCTCCGTCGCGCCTCGTGCTCCTCGCGACCTTCGGTCTCCTCTTGCTGGTCTCCGGCGCCCCGGCCGCGGCGCAGAATCCGCCCACCCTCTCCCAGCCCGCTGCCTCGAAGAAGGAGCGGCTCGCGGCCCTGCCCGACGAAGACCGGGCGTGGCTGACGGAGTTCGTCGCGCCGATCATCCTGCCGGAGGAGGAGAAGATCTTTCTGGAGCTCACCGAGCCTCACGAGCGCGAGCGGTTCAAGCTTCAGTTCTGGGCTCGGCGCGAGCGCGAGGGGCTTGGCGCGCCGCTTGGCCCCGGATACCGGTTACGCTACGAGGAGTTGCGCCGCCTCGCGGATGAAGTCTACGACGGCTGGCGCAGTGATGCCGGCCGCATGATCCTCCGGTACGGCGAACCGGCGGACCTCCACAAAGTGACCTGCGACAACATCTTCCGCAGCCTGGAGGTCTGGACGTACACCAACAGCGCGATCTCTCAGGGCACCGTCCGGTTTCTCTTCTACCGGCAGGGAGGACTCGGACCGCGCAAGCTCTGGGATCTCGGCGTCCGCAACAGCGACATCTTCGTGCCCGGCGCCTGCCGGCAGACCTTCGAGGACCTCTTCAAGGACTGTCCCGAGTGCCCGCCCTCGATGAGAGCCAACGACCGTTGCCTGGGCAGCTGTCCGGACAGTTGCGACGTCTACCGCGTCTATCAGCAGACCAAGGCCCGCCAGGGCAACGCTCTCGGCAGCCTCATGGAGAACGGAAAGCTCCTGGCGCCTGTACCGGTCCCGCTCGAGGGCGTCGAACAGATCAAGACGATGTCCGCGACAGCTGTCGACCCGAAAGCGAAGTCGATTTCCGTAACGCCTCCTTCCGGCACCGTGACGACGTCTCAAACGGCGCCGGCCAAGCCCTCGACGCCCGCCCCGGTCAAGCGCAAGCTCTCCAACAAGGAGATCAAGGAGCTCACCGCGAAGCTCGGCCAGAAGTACAAGGACTTCCTGGAGCTCGTGGACCTGATCATCACCGAAGAGGAGCGGCAGGTCTTCCTGCAGATCACCGAGAACTACCAGAAAGATTCCTTCATCGAGTCTTTCTGGAAGCGCCGCTCGATCGATTCGATGGGCATGCGCACCGACTACCGCGCGGTCCACACGCAACGCGTCGAGACGGCCAAGGAGCAGTTTCGGAACCTGCACAGCGACCGCGCACGGGTCTACATCATCAGCGGCCCGCCGGACGCGGTCATCCCGATCAACTGCGAAGACATTTATGTCCCTCTTCAGATCTGGTTCTGGGAGCGGCTGGAAGCCCTGAAGAGCAAGGTTTACCTCATCTTTTATCAGCCGTACGGCGTGGGCGAGTACAAGCTCTGGCTGCCGCTCGACGGAGAAAACGTGCTCCTGGCGGGCGCGGGCGGCCCGGGCGGACGCCGGGTGGACACCACTCGCTGTTTCGAGTCGCGCACCGTGCGTCAGGCCATGGCGTATTCGGCTGCCGCGCTCGGCAGCGGCCCCATGAGCATGGTCGGCGGGTCGAAGCTCTTTCAGCCGCCCACCGTCGAGACCGAGGGCATCGACCACATTCTCAACATGACGACCGAAGCCGGCGCCGGCGCGGTGCCGATCGCCGTGACGAAGCTCGTGCGGTTTCCCGAGCTGCGGGTCAACAAGATCGGCGTGGATCTCTCGTTGCTGCTTCCGAAATCGGAGCTCAAGGCGCGGGAGCTGGGCGACGAGAAGTTCTACAACGTGGACGTCATCGGGGAGGTCGTCAAGGACGAGCGCCTGATCGACAATTTCAAATACCGTTTCGACATCCCGACCGAGGAGGTCGGCAGCGACCAGATTCCGGTCACCGTGCGCCGTTACCTCTATCCGGGAGAGTACAAGCTCGTCATCAAGGTTGCCGACGGAAATCAGAACGCCGAGGCGCACCTGACCGAGAAACTGACCGTCCCCGAGCAGCCGGACGCCCCGCCGCCGATCATCGCGGCCGCGCGCCAGGAGGCGCGCACCATCGTCAAGAAGGCGATCGACCCGGGAAGCCTCCTGCCCTCGGCCATCGCCATCCTTCCGATCGCCAAGGAGCTGGCCACCGGCCTCCAGCGCTTCGAAACGAAGACGGCCGAGGGCATCCGCGCGGTCGACTTTTTTCTGAACGGCTCGAAGGTGATGACGAAGACGCGGCCGCCGTTCGACGCGGACCTGAACCTCGGCCCTCTGCCCCGCAAGCACACGATCCGGGTCGTGGCTTACGGTCCCGACGGCCGCAGCGTGGGCGAGGACGAGTACATCGTCAACGAGGGCAAAGAGGTCTTCCGCGTTCGGATCCTGAGCCCGGAGAAGGGCTCGAGAGCGTCGGGTCCCGTCAAGGTCGTCGCCGCCGTGGCCGTCCCCGAGGGCAAGGCGCTTCAGAAGCTCGAGTTCTACTCGAACGAGACGCGCGTCGCGACGCTCTACCAGGCGCCGTACGAGCAGACGGTCAACGTCAAGGACACGAAGTCCCTGGGCTACGTCCGCATCGTCGGCACCCTCGACGACGGCACCGTGGCCGAGGACCTGCGCTACGTCAACGCGCCGGCCTACATCTCGGAAGTCACGGTCGACGCCGTCGAGATCTACACGACCGTGACCGACAAGGGGCGCCCGATCTCGGGCCTCCAGCAGTCGAACTTCAAGATCTTCGAGGACGGCGTCCTCCAGAAGATCGAGTCCTTCGACTACGTCAAGAACCTGCCGCTCACGGTCGGCGTGGCGGTGGACACGTCGGCCTCCATGCTGGAGTCGCTGCCCGAAGTGCAGAAGGCGGCCACGGCCTTCCTGGACACCACGATCGGGCCAAAGGACCGCGCCTTCACGCTCTCGTTCGACAACGAGCCCTACGTCCTCTCGAAGCTCACCAACCGCAAGGACCGGCTCTTCCGCTCGCTGGGCGGTCTGCGGGCCGAGGGCTCGACCGCGCTCTACGACGCCATCGTCTATTCGCTCTATCAGTTCACGGGCGTGAAGGGCAAGAAGGCCCTCGTGCTCTTGACCGACGGCAAGGACACGGCTTCCAAGTTCGACTTCGACACGATGCTCGAGTACGTGAAGAAGTCAGGCATCTCGGTCTACGCGATCGGCTTCAAGATCTCGGGCACGGACCTCGAGGTCAAGTACAAGCTGAACAAGATCGCCCAATTCACAGGCGGGCAGACCTTCTACGTCGACAAAGCCGACCACCTCGACGCGGTGTACCGGCAGATCAACGAGGAGCTGCGCAGCCAGTACTTCCTGACCTATTACTCGACCAACGCCTCGGGCAGCAAGGAGAAATGGCGTAAGGTCGAAGTCAAAGTCGAGCCCACCAACCTGCAGGCGAGGGCAATCAGCGGGTATTACCCCTGAACCGATTTTAGACTTTGGATTTTGGATTTGCTCGGAAGGGCGGCGGCCGCTAGGCTGAGTCGGTGCCTGACAATCCAAAATCGAAAATCCAAAATCCAAAATTGATTCTCGCTTCCGCTTCGCCGCGGCGGGCGGAAATCCTGAGGTCTCTCGGCATCCCTTTCGAAGCGGATCCGTCCGACGTCGACGAGACGCCGCTGTCCGGTGAGGCTCCGGACGAAACGGCCTGCCGCCTAGCCTCCGCCAAAGCCGCCGTGGTGGCGGCCCGCCGTCCGGGTGCGTGGGTCCTTGCGGCCGACACTCTCGTCGTGCTCGATGAGGCGGTGCTCGGCAAGCCTGCCGACGACGCCGAGGCGGCCCGGATGCTCTTACAGCTCTCCGGCCGCGAGCACCGCGTGGTCACCGGAGTGTGCCTGTGCGCCGACATGGACCCCGGCACGACGCTGACCGAGTGGAGCCGGGTGCGCTTCGCGCCGCTCACCCAAGCAGAGGTGGCCTGGTACGTGGCGACGGGAGAACCGCGCGACAAGGCCGGCGCCTACGCCGTGCAGGGCCTCGGAGCGCGGTTCGTGGAGGGCATCGAAGGCTCCTTCACGAACGTGATGGGCCTGCCGGCCCGCGTGGTCTACCGACTGCTCAGGGAGACGCGGAATCCTTCCGCCGATCTTCTCGCTCTTTCTTGTTCCTGACTTTCATCTCGTACATGCGCGCGTCGGCCTGCGAGAGTGTCATCGGGAACTCGGCGTCCATGCGGTGAGTGGCCCAGCCGGCCGAAAGACCCAGCGGAATCTCGCCCGTGCCCGGAAAGGCCGGCAGGCTCCGGGACAGCTCTTCGGCCTTCTGGGCGGCCGAGCCTTCGTCGGTGCGCGGCAAGAGGATCAGGAACTCGTCGCCGCCCCAGCGGAACACGAAATCCGATTCCCGCACGCTATGATTCAGATAGTTCGCCACGAAGACGAGGACCTCGTCGCCCACCGCGTGACCCTTCAGATCGTTGATCTGCTTGAAGCTGTCCACGTCCGCGAGGAGAACGGAGAGCGAGATGCCGTAGCGGCGCACGTTGGCGAGCTCACGGCGGATGACGTCGTTGAAGTGGTGACGGTTGTAGAGGCCCGTGAGCGGGTCGCGAACGCCCATTTCCTTGAGCTGCTGTTCGGACTCCAGCACCTCCTTCATCTCTGCGGCGAGCTGCTGCTGGCTCGTTTCGAAGAGCAGAATGATGATGCCGACCGCGATCATCATCTCGAGGAACATCGCCGCGAAGTTCAGGTAGTGCAGCGGCTCGGGCCAGGTGACGGGAACCCCGAACCGAACGTACGCAGAGGCCACCACCGCCCGCTCGACCCCCCAGAGCAGCAGCGAGCTCGAGAGCAGCACGCGCCCGGCCGCCGAGCCGGGCGTGATCGTGAACGCGATCGCCGCCGTGGCGTAGGCCGCTGCGAGGACGAGCGCCATGGCCGATGGACCGGTGACGGAATCGGCCTCGGTGGTCGTCCACCACGCGATCGCGATCACGGGCAGGATCCACAGCAGCTCGAGCGGGCCGGAGCCCGCTCGCTCGTCGCGGAACCGCCGCACGCCCCGCAGCAAAAAGACGACGTGCGCGAGCAGGGCCGTGTGGAGCAGGAAGATGAAAGACCGATGCTCCAGCCCGGGCGCCACGTTCGGCATCACGAATTGCAGGCAGAGCCCGACCAGCAGGAAAGCCCAGGAGGCGATCCAATCGATGAACGCCCGACGCCGGATCTTTTGATAGAGAAGCAGAAACAGGACGAAGAGAAAGAACGTCCCGGCAGACTGAATGAGCAGGGAGAATTGGTAAACGGGCATCTCTTGTTCGAGGACTCGAGTCGAAATCTTAGCAGGTTGCTCAAAAACCGCGTGCGGCAATGAGGAAGACCCCTCGGACAACCTCGCTCGCGCTCGTGGGCCCGAAGAGGCCGCCGGCGGCCGCCTTCCGCGGGATGCCGAGCACGTCCATCGAGCGCTTTTCTCTCGACGGCTATCTCGCCGACCGGAAGGCGCCCGCACGGGTCGTGCTCTGCCCGCTGGCCGACGACGTCGAGGCCGACCTCGCCTTCCTGCGCGCGTCCCGCGAGCGCCTGCTGTGGCCCGCGCCCCCGCGCGACATCGCCGACGCGATCGCGGGCCTTCGGACAGATGCCCCGCCCGCGCGAGGCCGGCCTCCGGCGCGGCGCGGCGCGTCCCCGTCGGCGGCCTTGCTCCTCGAAGGGCTCGTGACCGGCGCCCGCGGACGAGCCGCCCTGGCATCGCCGGCACGCCTCTGGGTCGTCGAAAGCGTCCGCTGCGTGCGCCTCTCCGGAGAGGCCCGTGAAGATCGTCGGGCTCGTCGCGTCGCCGGCCCTGCTCGCGGCGCGCGACCGCTGGCGCAGGTTCGTACCGGCCCGCGCCGAGGTGTGGTCCCGGGACTAGGGCTTTCGCAACGCGGTCTCGTACACCTTCGCCTCGATGAAGAGGTCGAGCAGATCCCGGTCGATCAAGCCTCGCTTCGCCTCGGAGTGCAGAATGTCGAGGGCCCGGTCGTTGGACACGGCCTTCTTGTAGGGACGGTCCCGGGCTGCCAGGGCGTCGTAGATATCCGAGATCGTCAGGGCTCGCACGGGAACCGGGATCTCGGCCGCAACCAGGCGGCGCGGGTAGCCCGTGCCATCCAGTTTCTCGTGGTGGGCGTAGGCCCAGTCGGGCACGCGAGAGAGGTCGGGAGTCCAGGGAATGTTCGAAAGGAAGCGGAAGCTCTGCGTCACGTGCGACTCGATCTCGCGGCGCTCCTGCCCCGTCAGACTCCCCTTCGGGATCGAGAGGAACGCCACCTCCTCCGCGGAGACGAGAGGCGCCTCGGCACCCGACGCGTCGCGATACGTCAACTCGGCGAGGCGCGCGATCTCGGCGCTCACCTCCGCGGCCAGCAGGCTCGGTTCGTCTGCCTTCTGGATGACTCGCCAGGCGCGCTCGAGCAGGGCCTGCCGCTCGGCCATGGCCTCGGCCACTCGACGCTCCGGCCACCGCTCGCGCGCCGCGCGCTCCCAGATCTCGGCAGCCGAGGACAGGACGGCCTGGTCAAACCGAGACCGGATGAGCTCGCGGGCCAGCGGCGGGAGCTTGCGCGCCTTGACGAGCACCTGCTCCCGCACGCCGATCTTGCCGAAGTCGTGAAGCACGGCGGCATAGCGCAGCTCCCGCAGCTGCTCTTTGTCGATGTGGAATGCCGCGTACGGGCCCTGCGCGGCGCGGTCGGCGACCTCGGCGAGGCCGCAGGAGAGGAGCGCCACGCGCTCCGAATGGCCGGACGTCGTCGGATCTCGCTGCTCGATCGCCGTGACGCTCGCCCGGACGAAACCGTCGAAGAGCCGGCGGATGTTCTCGGTGAGTCGGCGGTTCTCGACGGCGACGGCAGCCTGCGCCGCGAAAGACTTCGCGAGCTCGACGTTGGCGTCGTCGAAGGGCACGACCTCGATCCGCATGAAGCCGGTGTCTCCTCCTCGCGGCAGCTGCCGCCGCGTGCGGTTCAAGAGCTGCAGGACGCCGATCGTGCGCCCCTGCGGCGTCTTCATGGGAACCGCCAGCATCGAGCGTGACGTGTAGCCGTAGCGGCGGTCGAAGCCGGGGTCGAAACGGTAAGGCGCGTCCGGTGCGAGCCGGTACACGTCGGACAGATTGAGGGGCTCGCCCGCGCGCGCCACGAAGCCGGCGATGGAGGAATCGTCCAGGGTCAGCGTGCGCTCCGCAAACTCGAACGGGACCGAGTCGTTCTGAGCATTGACGAACTTCAAGGCGTCGCCCGTCGGCCCCGGTTCGATCAGGTAGAGCGAGCCGGCGTCCGCCTGCGTCAGCGCCCGCGCCCGAGTCAGGATCGTCTCGAGGAGCTTCTGTGGGTCACGCTCAGCTGCCAGCGCGACTCCGACTTCGACCAAAGCGCGGATCTCGTCGGTGCGCTCGGCCAGCGAGTGCCGGGCGCGCGCCCACGCCGCGCGGTCCTCCAGGAAGCGGAAGACCGACTTGACCGCGAGGGCGAGATGAAGCGATGCGGCGACGGCGGGCAGAGAGAAAAGCATGCGCGCCGACCAGAAGGGATCGGAGACCGGGAAGCCATCGCCTGAGACGATGACGCCGATCCGGTCCGCCGCCTGGCCGACGCCCGGCGGCGGCGGCGCGCAGAGCTCCGGGGCAATCGAGGCGTCGGCCAGCACCAGGCCGATCTCGTCGGCGGCGAGGCGCCAGGTTTTAGCGTCGAAGGGGCGCGCCTTGAGCTTCTCCTCGGGCAGCAGAAAGAGAAGCTCGCCAACGGGCTTGCCGTGGAAGAGGACCCTCTGGAATCGCGGGGATCCGGCCTCGGGCACGGCCGGCTATTATCCCCGGGATTCAGCCGGGGGCGGCTGCTTCGCGACCGGCGCCCCGGGGGGTTCTAGACCGGAGCTGGGTTCACTGACGCTCTTCCGGGCCAAGATCCTTCCGGAGCTCCTCGATGGTCTCGGGGCGAAGAACCGCCTCCGCCCGGTAGCCCGCGTGATCGACGGCGAGCGCGATGCGGGCGTGTCTTTCGAGGGCCTGTCGACCCTCCTCGCCGAGCGCAAACCGGACATAGTGGACGGCCGAGATCCGGTCCTCGCGGCTCTGCCCGGGCGCGAAGAGCGCCGGGTACTCGCGCTCGCCCACGCGGAGGACGAGCTTGGCCGGCTCATCCAGGCCGATGAACCTGTCGAGCGTGGGCTGGACCTCGGCCGAATCGGTGACCTCGATGAACAGCGTGGCCGCCACTTCGTCAGATCCCGGGAGCAGCTCGTTGTAGACGGCGATCTCCTGCTCGATCTTGTCGGGGCGCACGATCCGCTCGACGCGCAGCATCTCCTGAATCTGAAACCGCACCGTATCCCGGTTCTCGAACACGAAGGTCATCAGCGGCCCGAGCGCCACCCGCCGCCGCTTCTTCAGGTCGATGACGCGCTGCCGGAACTCGGGCCGGGCCAGCTCGTACTCGTGAAGGTTCTGCAGGTCTTCCGCCGTGATGGGATTCAACGCGCAGCCCTCAGCTCTCAGGCCTCGACGCTGAGGCCATAGGCCTCCGCCAGAATCACCGCCGGGTGCTTCGCGGTCCGATCGGTTCCCTGGCGGATCTGCAGGCTCGCCAGCGGGCAGTCGGTCGCGATCGTGTCCGGGCGGGCCGACCGAACGGCCTCGAACACGGGCCGGCCGATCTGCAGGGAGATCGGGAAGTACTCGGTCTTCATGCTCCACGTCCCATCGTGGCCCGCGCACCTCTCGACAGTCTCGACCTGCGCGCCCGGGATCAAAGCGAGCAGGTCGCGCGACTTGAAGCCGATGTCCTGCACTTTGAGGTGACAGGACACGTGGTAGAGCACCTTGCCTGGCGAACGCGGGAAGTCGAGCGCGAGCTTGCCGTCGGCGTGCCGCTTCATCAGGTACTCGCAGAGGTCGAGCGTCGAGTCCGCGACGAAGCGCGCCTCGGAGTCCGCACCGAGAACGGGATACTCCTTCTTGAGCATCAGGCTGCACGTGGGTCCGGGCGCGACGATCGCATAGCCGGCCCGCGCGAACGGGAGCAGGGACGTCACGTTGTCGGAGCGGCACTCGCGCGCCGAATCGACGTCGCCGCTCTCGAGGAACGGCATCCCGCAGCAGCGCTGCTCCGGCACGACGACCTCGCAGCCGTTCTTCTGGAGGACCGCGACGGCCGCGCGGCCGATCTCCGGCATGTTGAAGTTGACCGCGCAGGTGACGAAGAGCGCCACGCGCCCCTCGCGCGGCGGGCCCTCTGCGGGTCGCGTCGCGCCCCCGCGACGCTCCCACCAGGCCGCGAATGTCTCGGCCGCAAACGTCGGCAGCAGCCGGTCGCGATGGACGCCCAGCGTCTTTTCCAAAAGCACCCGGGCCGGGCGGCTCTCGTTCAACGAGTTGGCGAGGGGAGCCGCGGCGCAGGCCAGCTTTCCGACGGCGTCCGCCGCCGAGAGCACCCGTTCGCGCAAGCCCAGCTTGCCTTCGTTCTTCACGCGCGCCGCGCGGTCTCGGAAGACCAGGCGCGGGACGTCCACGTCCCAGCGGTGCGGCGGGTAGTACGGACAGTGCGGGATGCAGAGCTTGCACTCGTAGCAAAGGTCCGAGAAGGAGTCGAGGTCGCGCTTCTCGAGGCGGTCCACTTCGCCGTCCACCTCCGGGCGGTCGAGAGCCCGGAAGAGGACGTCGAAAGACGGGCAGAGGTTGTAGCAGCGCCGGCAGAGATGGCAGACGTCGGCCACCCGCCGGAACTCCTTATCGACCGCGGAGCGGTCGTAGAAACCGTGCGCGGAGGGATCGAACAACGGCTAGCTCGATCCGCTCAGAACTTGCCCAGGGTGTCGAGACCCTTCTGGAAGCGGCCCGCGTGCGACTTTTCGGCCCGCGCGAGCGTCTCGAACCACTCGGCGACCTCCGTGAGGCCCTCCTCGCGAGCCGTCCTGGCAAAGCCCGGGTACATCTGCGTGTACTCGTAGGTCTCCCCCTCCACGGCCGACTTCAAGTTCACGTCGGTGTTGCCCATCGCGAAGTTGGTGACCGGATCGCCGACTTCCTTCAAGAAATCGAGGTGACCGAAGGCGTGGCCCGTCTCGGCCTCGGCGGTGTCGCGGAAGAGGCCGCCCACGTCGGGGTAGCCTTCGATGTCCGCGCGGCGCGCGAAGTAGAGGTACCGGCGGTTGGCCTGCGCCTCACCGGCAAAGGCGTGCTTCAAGTTGTCGTGCGTCTTCGTGTTTTTCAGCTCGGGCATGGTCGTCTCCTCCCTATTTCGTCGGTGTGCGGCGGCGCCGGCAATCCCGGCAAACGCCGAGGAATTCCAGGACTCGGGTGTCGATGTGATGCCCCCGCGCTTTGAGCCGTTTCTCCGAGGAGATGGCCTCGGGAGCGCGCTCGATGTCGAGTAGCAAGCCGCAAACCTGGCAGACAAAATGGTCGTGGGGGTCAATGTCGGCATCGTAGCGGGTCGCGCGGCCGCGATTCCAGGCCCTCAACCGGCCCTGGCCCACCAGGAGCTGAAGGTTGCGGTAGACCGTCCCGAGCGAGACCCGCGGCATCTCGCGCCGCACGCGTTCGTGGACCCACTCGGCCGTCGGGTGCGTGTCGGTCGAAGCAACCGCCTCGTACACGAGGTGCCGCTGGCGCGTCTGCCGCCGGGGTGCGGTGAGTTCCATATCAGTAACAAATACTATTAGCGATCGGGGAGCGCTGTCAAGCGTCTTCTTTCGGGACGCGCCGAGCGCTCCCTTTCGTCGCCTTTCTCCGCATCGGGCTCGTCGGAGTACAATTCAGCTCCTTGGAAATCGCGACATCGTCCACTCTCGCCGGGAGGGACTTCCCTCTCGGCGTTCCGGGCTTCACCTACCAGGACCTCCACCGGGAGGATCGCCTCGCCGATCTCGACCGTGCGTTCCTCGCCGAGCTCGCCGACGAGGAACCCGGCCTCCACGCCCGCCTGGCCGCCTACCGCGCGGAGGCGAAAGCGCTAAAACCTCTCGAGCTGTCGAAGCTCCTTGTCGAGGTGGCCCGCCCGCTCAGCCGCTTCCTGGCCAGGCTCTTCGGCATCGAGGCCGAGTGGCGGGCCCAGGCCGCTTCGGCCGGCCCGGAGGCCGTCCTCTTCCGGTTCCGTCGGGACTTTCTCCAGCGTCGCGCCGTCAAGACGAAGCTGCCCGGGGATCTGGCCGCCATGGACGTCGCCCCCGCAGGCGCCGAGGCGCTATCGATCGAGCAGCTCTTCGCCGACCTGCCGTGGGCAACCGACCCGGAGCTGGCGACCTCGCAGATGGTCGCGCGCCTGCTCGACCTCGAGAGCGAGTTCTTAGCCGTGCTGCGGCAGAAGAAGAAAGACGAAGTCAGCGCGGAAGCGCTCGAGCGGGCTTACGATCTCTCGGTGCGGGCGGGAGAGGCCGCGGGCTCCGATGAAGCCCTTCTCGGCTTCCTCGAGCGGATCCTCGAGCGCTACGCAGCCTGGTGCCACCTGCGGATGCGGCACCCGACGCTGCGTGCCGCCATCTCGCGCTGGGTTTCGTTCCGGCTGCCCGAAGCAGTCGACTACACGCGCCTGGTTGCCACGGACCGGCCTCGCCCGGACCGCCCCGAGGAACGGGTCGGTCCTGCCGGGCGCCGGCGCCGGCGCCAGGGCTTCCAGCTCACGGATCCGCGCATGACGCGACGCGAAGTCGTCGGGGAGACGCACTACTGCATTCTTTGCCACGACCGTGAAAAAGACTCCTGCTCGAAGGGCTTCCAGGATCTCAAGACCGGCGGCTATCAGAAGAACCCGCTCGGTATCCCGCTCACCGGCTGTCCGCTCGACGAGAAGATCTCCGAGATGCACCAGCTCCGGCGTGAAGGAGACGCGATCGGCGCCCTGGCCCTCGTCTGCCTGGATAACCCGATGTGCCCCGGCACGGGCCACCGGATCTGCAACGACTGCATGAAGGGATGCATCTTCCAGAAGCAGGACCCGGTCAACATCCCGCAAATCGAGACGGGCGTCTTGACCGACGTGCTCGCCCTGCCGTGGGGCGTGGAGATTTACGGCCTGCTGACCCGCTGGAACCCACTCTCCCCCGCGCGCCCGTCCGCCCTCCCTTACAACGGCAAGAAGGTGCTGGTCGTGGGCCTCGGGCCGGCCGGATACACGCTCGCACACTACCTCTTGAACGAAGGCTTCGGCGTCGTCGGCATCGACGGCCTGAAGATCGAACCGCTGCCCTCGTCCTGGACCGGCGCGGACGGCGGGGGCATCGAGCCGATCCGAGACTGGACGGCGATGGCGCGGCCGCTCGACCGGCGCCCGCTCGCCGGCTTCGGAGGCGTTTCGGAGTACGGCATCACGGTGCGCTGGGACAAGAACTTCTTGACTCTCGTGCACCTGACGCTGGCGCGGCGCAACCGCTTCTCGATCCTCGGCGGCGTGCGCTTCGGGGGCACTCTGGATGCCGAGCAGGCGTTCGCTTCGGGCTTCGACCACGTGGCCATCGCGGCCGGAGCGGGGCGTCCGACGATCGTCGGAATGAAGAACAACATCATCCGGGGCGTCCGCAAGGCCTCCGACTTTCTGATGGCGCTCCAGCTGACCGGCGCTTTCAAGGACGAAGGGCTGGCGAATCTGCAGGTGGAGCTTCCCGCCATCGTGATCGGCGGCGGCCTGACGGCCATCGACACGGCCACGGAGTTGCTCGCTTACTACCCGCTGCTGGCGGAAAAGACGTTGACCCGGTACGAAACGCTCGCGGCCGAGCGCGGGGAGATGGCCCTGCGGTCCGTCTTCGACACCGAGGAACGCGAGATCGTGGACCGCCTGCTCCGCCACGGAACCGAGGTGCGGCGCGAGAGGGAGAGGTCCCGCGCGGCGGGCGAGGCTCCCAACCTGGCGCGGCTCTGCCAGGAGTGGGGCGGCGTCTCGATCATCTACCGGCGCTCCATGGAGGAGTCCCCGGCCTACCGGTTGAACCACGAGGAGATCATCAAGGCCCTCGAGGAAGGGATCTCTTTCGTCGAGAACCTGGAGCCCGAAGAAGCCGTCGCCGACGAGAGGGGATACTTGAAGGCAGTCCGTTTCCGCCGCTCGCTCGGCGGCGAGGTCGTCGAGGTGCCGGCGCGAACCTGCTGGGTCGCGGCGGGAACGACGCCCAATGTGACCTACGAAAAGGAGCGGCCGGGGTCTTTCCCCATGGACGAGCGGCGGCGCTTCTTCCTTCCCCACCGCGCTGTCCCCGACGGCCGCGGCGGCTGGAAGCTCGAGCCGTCCACGGCTACTGACGAAGAGGCCTTCTTCACCGGCTACGCGCGGGAAGGCAAGTTCATCAGCTTCTTCGGCGACAACCATCCCGCTTATAACGGGAATGTCGTCAAGGCCATGGCCTCGGCCCGCAAGGGCTACCGGCCGATCACGGCCATTCTCCTGGGCGGCTCCGGGGCCCGCCCGGTGGCGCCCCTCGAGCAATGGGAGGCCTTCCGGCAGCGCATCGAGGATCGGCTGACCGCGCGCGTCCTGGAAGTGAATCGCTTGACCCCGACGATCGTCGAAGTCGTCGTGCGCGCGCCCGCCGCGGCCGAGAACTTCCAGCCGGGCCAGTTCTTCCGCCTCCAGAATTTCGAGGCCTACGCCCCCGTCGTCGACGGCTCCCCTCTCTTGATCGAGCCGCTCGCCTTGACGGGCGCGTGGGTGGACGCGAAAAAGGGCCTCCTCTCGATGATCGCGCTCGAGCTCGGCGGCTCTTCGCGGCTTTGCGGCACGCTCCGGCCGGGCGAGGTCGTCCTGGCGATGGGGCCGACCGGCACCGCAACGGAGCTGCCCCTAAACTCCACGGTCATGCTCTGTGGCGGCGGCCTCGGCAACGCCGTCCTGCTCTCCATTGGAAAGAAGGCGCGCGCGCTCGGCAACCGCGTCGTTTACTTCGCCGGCTACAAGAAGGCCGAGGACTTCTACAAGCGGGAGGATCTCGAGGCGGCCTCGGACGTTCTCGTTCTTTCCGTCGACCACGGCGCGACGATCCCGGTTCGGCGCCCCGGCGACCGAGAGGTCGTCGGCAACATCGTCGAGGCCATCGTGGCCTACGGGTCGGGCAAGCTCGGAAAAACCGACATCCCGCTCTCGCGGGTCGAACGCTTGATCGTGATCGGCTCGGATCGGATGATGGCGGCGGTGGCCCGCGCCCGTCACGGGGTTCTGGTCCCGTTTCTTTCGCCCGATCACGTCGGCATCGGCTCGATCAACTCCCCGATGCAATGCATGATGAAGGAAGTCTGCGCTCAATGCCTGCAGCGTCACGTCGATCCGGCCACCGGCAGAGAGAAGGAAATCGTCTTCTCCTGCTTCAACCAGGACCAGAAGCTCGACGAAATGGACTGGGACAACCTCGCTGCCCGCCTGCGGCAGAACACCGTCTCGGAAAAGCTGACGAACCTCTGGCTCGAGCGCCTCTTCGCGACAGGCGACGTGCGCAGCGTCTAGAAGAGTTCGGCGCCTACGGGACGCTCGCCAGGAAGAGCAAGTAGGGATTGATCGCCAGGCCCTGGCGTTGCGTGTCCTCGTCGCCGGGCACCCGGGCAATCGAGAAATGCAGGTGGGGGCCGCCCACGACGCGCCCGGTCGAACCGACGAAGCCGATCGTCTCACCCTTCTTCACTCTCCGCCCGGCGGCGATTCCCGGCGCGTACCGAGACAGGTGGGCGTAGTAGAAGAGATACTGGCCCGACGCGTCCTTCAGGTAGATCGTCCGGCCGCCCCGACGCTCGCGCGGCGTCTTGATGACCTCACCGTCAGAGGTGGCGAGGACCGGCGTGCCCCTTGGCGCGCCGATGTCGATGGCGAGGTGCTTGCGGTACCGGCCGCGCGAAGCGAGAAAGGTGTCCCGCAACTTCTCCACGTCGGCTCCCTCGACCGGGATCAAGAGCTTCGCCGAGAGAAGGTCGGAAAGGTCGACGTCCTCCGGGCGAATCCGGGCGCTGCCCGACTTGGGCCCGAAGAATGAGCCCACCTTTCGGGCAAGGGCAGCGAGCGCGGCTTCCCGGGGCTGACTCCCTTCGGTCGTTTTCGAGTCGGTCGCCAAGGCGGTCTCCGCGGGCTCGACCTGGCCCTCGGGAGAGGCCGGTCCTTCTTCGTGCACCCGGGCTTCCAGGACGACGTCGGTCTCCTGACATTGGGGCTGAGGGTACAAATAAGGCTCGGCCGGCAGGAACGGACCATAGACGATCAGCTCTTTCCGCTTGAGGCGCCCGGCCACGACCGTTCCGGACGCGTCCTGATGAATCAGCACCCTTGCTTTCTTGCGGTGATGCTTCCGGTGCTTTGCCTTGCCGGCCCCGGAACGGGCCTCAGCGGAAAAAGAAACAAGGAGGACGAGAACACAGCCCGTCAGAGAAGCGCGAACGGCCTTGTTCACGGGGCGGATTATCGGGGGGGGTTTCTGCGGCGGTCAAGAACAAAAGTCCCCATAGATCAGATATCTATGCTGGATCGGCATATCCTGTTACGGTGCCTCGCACGCCTGAACCGATGGGAGCTCGCCGGCTTCTCGAGCTGCCGATCCGATCCGCGGAGACAGCCTTTACCAGAGTTTCGGCAGTTTGAAGTGTTCCATGAGTTGATTCATGCCTCGAACGATCCCGGTGCGCTGCGCGTCCGCAGCGCTCTCGATCACGCCGACCGCAGTTCCACAGCCCACGCATTGAAGGACGCAGATGTATTTTTCCAGAGACCCGGCCCAAACCTTCATCTCTTTGAACTCGAAGCCCCTCGCATTGCAGTTTTGATTCGGACAGCGAGATGCAGCCATGGCCCAATCCTCCTCTAAAGTTTGACTGCGAAATGAACCGAGTCTAGGCCCGCTCGAGGTAGCTGTTGTCCCTTGTGTCGATCTTGACCCGCGTGCCCGCCTCGATGAACTGAGGCACCATCACCTGAAGACCGGTCTCGAGCGTCGCCGGCTTGTAGGACGCCGAGGCCGTCGCGCCCTTCATGCCCGGCTGAGTCTCGACGACCTTCAACGCCACCGTGTTGGGCAGTTCGATGCCCACCGGGTTGCCTTCCCAGAAGTCGACGTGGATGACGGTGTTCGGCAGCAAGTACGCCATCTGATCGCCGATGACCTCGTCCTGAAGAGCGACCTGGTCGTACGTCGTCTGGTCCATGAAATGGTGACCCGCCGCGTCCGAGTACAGGTACTCCATCTCCCTTTCGTCGAGCGAGGCCTTCTCGACCCGGTCGGTCGAGCCGAAACGCTGCTCGGCCATCGAGCCGTTGCGCAGGTTGCGCATCTTGACCTGCACGAAGCCCCGAAGGTTGCCGGGCGTCTTGTGCACCATGTCGTGGACCCGGTGCAGGTCTCCGTTGTGGAGAACCAGCATGCCCACGCGGATTTGAGTCGCCGGAATCATCATGGCGAGCTGCTCCCAAAGAACGGCGCAATCTAGCAGACGGCGCTCCAAAGAAAAAGCCCCGGTCGAGGCCGGGGCTCGCGTCAAAGGACGCCGCGGAAGCTCAGGGACCAACGGCGGATCGGCCTCTCCCCACCGGATTCCGGCTCCTCGGCGAGGTTCGTCTCACCGCAGGCCGGTCCGTGGTGCCGTCGCCTGGAAAAGCCAGGACGTACTCGGCGCTCTGAAGAGGGTAGACGTCGAAGATCCTGTGCCAGTCCCCTTCGCCGAAGGCGGACTCCAGCGAGACCGGACCCAGGACCGCGGTGCCGCTCGGCGGCGCATCGGGCGTGAACAGGGCGTGAGCGACGTCGGGCCGGGGGAAATCCGATCCGTAGGACGCGTTGATGAACTGCACCAGCTCGTCGGCGAGGATCGTGTGCCCGATGTTCGACATGTGCACGGCATCGCCGAAGGCGAACATGCCTCCCGTGACGAAGTTCTTGGTGATGTGCACCCCGCCATACGTGCGCCCGTTGGCGATCAGGTCCTGGCTCAACGCATAGAAGTCGAAGTACTTGAACCCGTTCGCCGCGGCCGCTGCCTGGATCGCGGTATTCATGTCCTGGATCCGGGTATCTATCTGGGCCACCTCGTCGGGATAGAGGAGAACGCCGATGTTGACCGTGGGCGGCGGCCCGGGGTTGAAGCTGCCGTCCGGCAGGGGCTTGCCGCACTGCGGGAGCGGCGCCACCGCGCAGGGGACGCCGAAACCGACCCCGAGCAGAGACTTGCCGCCCAGAGCAGCCAGCGGGGCGCTCGCGCCGAGCGTGACCAGCGTGCCGTCCGGCAGGGGGCAGGCCGCCACGCCCGTCGGGCACGGGAACGCCGCGTTGCCCGGTCCGAGCAGCGGGATCTTCTGGCCATTGACGACGATGGGTTGGCCCGTCGCGGGATCGGGAACGAACCGCGTGAGCGTGCTTCCCAGCGGAATGAGGTTCGGATTGGGCGTCCCGATGAAGACGCCGCTGCGCCCGGTCGCCTTCAGGGCGGCCGCGACGGCGTTGTACTTGGCCGTGAAGACCGGCAGCGGCGTCGCCGTGACGCCGTCCAGAAGAAAGCCTGCGCCGCCCGCCGTCAGGATGTCGTTGCCGATGATCCCGAGGGTAATGAAATCGGGAGCGAGCGACAGGGCCTGGTTCTGCGCCGAGCCGAGGCCGCGCAGCACGAGGTCGGCGATCCCGCCGTTGTCCGTCACCTTGTCGGAGACGTCGGCGATCTTGTAGCCCGGGACCGACAGGTTGTCGTACGGCCGCGCCAGCGCCAGGTTGGTCGGCACGCCTTGGACGGTCGAGATCGGCGCAAAGGAAACGGGCGACAGGCTCACCAGGCCGATGCACGTCGGGATCCCCGGGTTCGAGACCGTCGGCTGCTGGAAGCCCGAGATCCCGAAGGCCGTCGCGAGCTGGTTCGGATAGGAGAACACCTGTTCCCGATCCACCAGGCAGCCCGCTCCAAAACCGGCCCCGTAGCTGTCGCCCAGGGCAACGTACTTGTGCACGGTGAGCTGCGCGCCCAGCGGGCCGGCGTAGAAAAGCCCGGCGCAAAGAGCCAGCGAGCCAATGCGAGCGATGGTTCTCCTCATGGTCCTCTCCTTGCCTTGCCTAGAACGCGAACCGGAAGTTGATCGAGCCCACGTTGGCAGATTCTTTGTAGATGCCGAAGAAGTTGTCCGTGTTGGCCGAGCGCGCGTCGCGGTCTTTGAACCGGATGTAGGCGTCGCCGATGTCCACGCCCCAGCGCTCGGTGTTGTAGCCGAAGCCGATCGTGTAGACGTTGCGGTTGTTGTCCGAGAGGATGGGGCCCGCGTCGAACAGCGGCTGCGGCGTCTTGTCGTAGTAGTAGCCCGCCCGCACGGCGAACTCCCTGGTGACCTTGTACTCGAGACCCACGCGGTAGGCCCAGGAGTTCTTCCACAGATCCTGACGGTGAATGGCGAGGGCCGGCAGGTCCGGGAAAAGGATGTCGAGCGATTGGAAGCTGGACCACTGCGTCCAGTCGGCCTCGGCCGAGACCGTCAGCGGGGGCATCGCCTGCACCGCCACGCCGATGTTGACGGTGGCAGGGAACTCGATCGACGTTTTGACGGCGTGCTCGCCCTTTGGCAGTTGCGCGCCGACGGCCGCATCGAAGGCCGCGTTGCCCGTCGGCCGCTGGGTGAACTTGGCCTTGCCGTCGTAGTCGACCGTGATCTTGCTGCGGTACGCAGCGCCGATCGAGAACATCTCCACGGGTTTGAACAGAAGGCCGACGTTCCAGCCCCAGCCGTGGTTGTCGACAAGATCGCTGTTCAACTTGATGTGGGCGACGTCCACGACCGAGTTGGTGAACGGGTTGACGGCGGCCTGGTTGCGCTCGAGCTGGACCTTCGAGAACCGGAGGTCGGCGCCCGCCGCGATGGCGAGCTGCGGCACGATGCGGAACGAGAGAACCGGGTTGACGTCGGTGGACTGGATGACCGCATTTTGCGAGATGAAGCGCCCGGTCCACGTCTCCGGATTTTCCCAGCGCAGGCCCAGCCCGTAGGGAGCGAAGACGCCGAGGCCGAAGTTCAAGTCCTTCATCAGCGGCGCGACGGCGTAGATCGTTGGGAGCAGGAAGTTCTGCTTCTGATAGTGCTCGGTGACGCTGCCCGGGTACGGGTTGGAGCCCTCGAAGTCCCCCTTGACGCGGCTCAGCAGCGAGCCGCCGACCGACGCTTCGTAGTGCTCCATCCAGCCCAGGCCCGCGGGGTTGTAGAAAATCGCGGAAGGATCGTTGGCGACGGCCGTGAACGCGAGCCCCATGCCCGTCGCCCGCGCGCCCTGCGTCATGATCTGGAAACCGGAGGGGAAGGCGGGCGACGCCACCAGAAGACCGGCGGCGGCCAGCGCCGCACCCAGGAGCGGAAATCGAGTTCGTTGCCGATGTGTCACGGCTCTTCCTCCCTGCGATTGGCGTGTTTGATGGGAATCAAGACTGCCGTGCAATCTACGCCTCTGGTGAGCCGGCAGTCAACACGGGCTAGAATCCTCCCATCTTGGCGCGCGATAGCGACACGCCGACAAGCGAGGGTCTCGCCGCTCCGGCCCCGGCCTCGCACGCGGACCGTCCCCTGACCTCGGGAACGATTCTCGGGGGCCGCTACCGCATCGAGGCGGTCCTCGGCTTCGGGGGGATGGGCGTCGTCTACCGCGCGCGGGACTTGAAGCTCGATCTGGATATCGCGTTGAAGCGTATTCGCCCCGACCGCATGTCCGCCGAGCGCCGCGAGACGCTGCGCCGCGAGATCATCCTGTCGCGGAAAGTCACGCACGAGAATGTTTGTCGCGTGTACGACCTCGTCGACGTGGGTGGCGAAGAGTTCGTCTCGATGGAATTCCTCCCCGGAAAGACGCTGAAAGACATTGAGGATGAGGAGAAGACGCTGGCTCTCGGGCGCGGGCTGCCGATCGCAAAGGGTATCTGCCGGGGCCTCGCCACCGCGCACCGGATCGGGGTGCTGCACCGGGACTTGAAGCCCGAGAACGTCATCATCACGCAGGACGGCACACCGCACCTGATGGACTTCGGCATCGCCGTCGAGAGCGCCGTGTACACGGGCGAGAAGGAAGACACGGTCCCCGGCACGCCGCAATTTCTGGCGCCGGAGCTCTTGCGCGGCGAGAACCCGTCGATCCGCACCGACGTGTACGCGATGGGCGTGCTCCTCTACGAGATGTTCACGGGACAGGTGCCCTTCGACGATCCCGACACGGCCAAGCTCGTGCGGCGCGTCATCGCCGAGGCGCCTCCCAAGGCCGAGACGCTGCGGCCCGACCTTCCGCCGGAGCTGCTGTCGATCCTGGATCGCGCGATCGCCAAAGACCCGCAAACGCGCTTCCGCGACGCCGACGAGCTCGCCGACGCGATCGCGCGGTTCGAAGGCCAGGTCTTGGAGCGCGTCCTGGCCGAGGTTTCCGTCACGCGCGCCCGTATGGTCAAGCTGATGGTCATTCTCGAAGCCAACAAGTCACTGGCCGCGACGTTCGACCCCACGGAGACCCTGCGCATCATCCTGCACACGGCGACCGCGGAGACCGACGCCGAGCGCGGCACGATCTTCCTGCGCGAGCCGGGAGCAGACTGGCTCGTCAGCCAGATTCTGGAGGGCGGCTCGGTGGCCCCGATCCGCCTTCCGGTCGGCCGCGGCATCGCGGGCACGGTCGCCAAGACGGGCCAGATCATCAACATTCCCGACGCCTACAAGGACCCGCGGTTCGACTCGCGCACCGATCTGGCTTCCGGGTTCAAGACGCGCTCACTCCTCTGCGCGCCGCTGCGCACGCCTGGCGGCGAGATCGTCGGCGTCGTGCAGCTCTTGAACAAGCGTCACCGTCCCTTCACCAAAGAGGACGAGGAGTTCGTGGCGGAGGTCGGCACGCATTCCGCCCTCGCCGTCGAGGGCGTGCGGCAGCACGAGGCGGCGGTCGAGCGCGCCCGGCGCGAAGGGGCGGCCGAGGTGCTGAAGATCGCGCAGACGATGCTGACGCCGGGGGCGTGGCCGGAGACTCCGGGTTTCGAGTCGGCGCCGTTGCGCTGGCGCTCGGAGGCGCTCGATGTCTTCGCGTATGCGGTCGAGGCGGGCCCGACCTCGCTTTCCCTTCTGCTCGTCGAGGAGGCTCGCGAGGCCGGCGATGCGTTCAGCGCGCTCGTCCGGGCCCTGCACACGGGGCGCGGCCTGCTCAAGACGGCCTCTCCCGCCGAAACGGCGCACACGGTCCACTCCGGGGAGCCGTCCTGCGGCGTGACGGTGGCGCGTTGGGACGGCGCGCGTCTTGCCCTCGCCTCGGCCGGCGCCCCGATCCCTTACGTCCTGCGCCGGGCTCGGCCCGTGCCCTTCGAGATCGTGGAGCGAGGCCCCCTGCGAACGGCCACTTTCGAAACCGAGATCGGCGACCTTCTCCTTTTCGCCTCCCGAGGTGTGGGCCAGATCCAGTCCTCGACCAAACAAGCGCCCCCCGAGAAGGCGGTCCAGCACCTGGCGCGGGCGTCCGAAGGGCATCCGCTGAACGCCGCTTTCTCGCAGGTCGTCTCCGAATGGAAGAAGGCCGGCGACTCCCCCGGCCCGCGAGACGTCTTCTTCCTCGCCGCTCGCCGAACCTGAGGCCCGGACGGGATCTCAGAGTCCAAAGTCCAAGGTCCAAAGTCCAAAGAGGCTGGGCGATGGCTCCTTTCGACGCTAGGCTTTGGACCGGGGACTTTCCGGAAGGCGAGTCTGTCCGCCGTCGTAGACGATCCGCGGTCCCTCGATCCTCGCAAACCGGGGCAGGCGGTGCGGCCGAGCTTCCGTGGCCGAGGTGATGTCGAGGACGTTCCAGCCGCGCGCGGTCAGCGCATCGGCGATCAGTGATCGGTGGCAGCGCCACGGCAACGCCTCGGCGCACATCAGGGCCGAGGGGCGTTCGCGAGCCAGGCTTTCCGCGTGGCTGAGATTCTGGACAAATTCAGGGCTGTCCATGAAATCCGCGTAGCCCCGAAAGGCCTCGACCCGCCAGGCCGTATGCGGAGAGTCCGGCCGCGGCTTTCGCCGGCCGCCCAGCTCCGGCATCGCGACGTAGTCGACACCCGCCCTGGGCAGGCTCTCCTCGAGCGCCGCCCGATCGAAATGAGGCCACTTGCGCGAGGCCGGGAACCGGCGCACGTCCAAAAGGCGACCCACGCCGTGGACTCTGACGATCGCGACGAACGCGTCGAAGGGGCGGTTCGAATGACCCACGGTAAAGACGGAGTCCACTTTGGGCTCCTCTCCCGGCGGTGCCCTACCCGAGAACCGCGGTGGCGAGGGCACCGGGCCCGCCGTGGGCGCCCAGCGCGGGACCGCACTCGACGATCATGACGTCGGACTCGGGGTAGCGCGCGCGGATCTGCCGGGCCAGCTCGTCGGCGCCGGCGGCCGCGTCGCAGTGCGCCACGCCGAAGCGGCGCGTCACGGGCGCGGCATCCGCCTGGCGGAAGAGCAGCGACATCATCTTCTTCTTGGCGGCCTCGTAGCCGCGGGCCTTGGCGGCGCCCTCGGCTTTGCCCTCCTTCGAGAGGGTCAGCACGGGCAGCAGGCCCAGTACTTTAGCGAGCAGGCCGCGGAGAGGCGAAACGCGTCCCCCGCGCACGAGGTGCTGGAGGGTGGGCACCGCGATGAAAACGTGCACGCGCTCGGCCGCCTCGCGCGCGATCCTGGCCACCTCTGCCGCGGACTTGCCAGCCGCCGCCGCCTCCGCCGCCGCCCGCACGACGAGTCCCAGGCCGACCGAGGCGCTGCGGCTGTCCACGTGCTCGAAGGCGGTCTTCTGCACGGGCCGCGCGCCGACCAGAGCGGCCTGGTAGGTGCCCGAGAGGACGGAGGCGAGGTGAATCGAGACGATCGCTCCGGCGTGGGTCGAGACGTTGGAGTAGACCTGCGTGAAGTCCGCCGGAGGCGGCTGCGAGGTGCTCGGCGCCACGTCGGTCACGGCGAACCGCGCATAGAACTCCGACGGGGTGATGGTCACCTTGTCGAGGTAGTTCTCGGAGCCGAAGTACACGCGGATCGGCACGACGCCGATCTGGAGCTCTTCGACGATGCCCTCGGGGAGATCGCACGTCGAATCGGTCACGATGCCCACTCGCTGGGCCCGGTTCTGGTCGAAGCGCGTCTCGTGCTGCGCGTGCATGTCCTCGACTTTGGTTTGCGTGACCTCGGTCAATCGTCCCAGCGTCTCGAAGAGTTTCTCGGGCTCGTTCGTGTGGACATGGAGGCGGACTTTCGCGGCGCCGCCCGCGACGACGATCGAGTCGCCCAAGAGCGCCGCTTGCCTCCGCAGCTCGTCACGGTCGATGGAATCGCCCTCGAGCAACGCCTCGGTGCAGAATCGAAAGAGGATCGACTCGGGCGTCTTGTCGAAGATCGCGGCCTTGACTTCCGCCGGCGGCGCCTCGGGAATCGACCCGCGAGCCGCCTCGCGCAGGTACCGTACGATTCCTTCGAGCAGATACACGAAGCCCTGCGCGCCCGCGTCCACGACGCCGGCCTTCGCCAGCACTTTCATCTGCTTCGGCGTATTGTCCAGGGACCGTTGAGCCTCGGACAGCGACTCCGGCAGGAGTTCGGCGAAGTCCTCGACCTCCTGCGCGCGCTTCGCGACGTGGTTCGACCAGTCGCGCATGACCGAGAGGATCGTGCCCTCCACGGGCCGCGCGATTGCGCTCCAGGCCGATTCGCCGGCACGCACGACGGCCTTGCCGAAGTCCCGGCTCGTGATGCGCGGGCGGTCGGGCAAGCCTTCGGAGAATCCGCAGAAGAACTGGGCGAGGATCGCTCCGGAGTTGCCCCGAGCCCCGCCCACCGCCTCGTCGGCCAGGCTCTTCGACATCTCGCGCACGTGCCGATGGCGCACTCGGGAGATGCCCGCGGCGATCTTCTGAAGGGTCGACGCCACGTTGGTTCCTGTGTCGCCGTCCGGAACGGGAAACACATTGATCTTGTTCAAGGCCTCGGCGCGATCTCCGACGAATCGCGCCCCTGCGATGACGGCGCGCGAGAGGCGGCGCCCGTCGAGATAGCCGATCGCGATCAAGGCTTGATCGGCTCCGGAGCCCGAGCCGGCACGGTTCGCTCGTCGCGGGCGGTCCTGTATTCCTCGGCCAGCGCCGGCAGGCGGTCGAGATAGAAAAGCACCACGCCGCAGCCCATGCAGGCCCAGGGATAGACGCGTTCGGCCCCCCAGTCGAAGAGCTTCCGCTTCCAGGGCTTCTTCCAGAAGTATGACGTGTAGCCCCAGGTGTGCGAGCGCGAACGGAGCAGGTCTCCTCCGCACAACGGACACTTGCGGTGGAATGAGGGCATCAAGCGTCGCAAGGATATCCCGTAAACTGAGGGCCGTGTACCGCGGAGAGATCTTCAATAGCGTTACCCATCTCGTGGGCTCGATTCTCGCGGGCGCGGCGTTTGCGACGCTTCTCGTCCTCGGGGGACGACAGGGCGATCCCTGGAAGCTCTCGAGCTTTGCCGTCTATGGGGCCACACTCGTGGCGCTCTACCTCTTCTCGACGCTCTACCACGCGTTGAAAGGCCGGGCCAAGGCGTTCTTCCAAAAGCTCGACCACACGAGCATTTATCTCCTGATCGCCGGGACGTACACGCCCTTCGCCTTGAATCCCCTGCGCGGCCCGGTCGGCTACGGTCTGCTCGGCGTCGTCTGGTCGCTTGCGGCGATTGGAATTCTCCAGGAATTCCTCTTCAAGCGCCGCCGGCGGGCAGTGTCCATATCGATCTACATCCTGATGGGCTGGCTCGCGCTCGCGGTCGTCGTGCCGCTGGCCCGCGCCCTCGGCATCTCCGCCGTGGCGCTTCTCTTCTGCGGCGGCATTCTCTACACGGTCGGCGTCGTCTTCTACGTCCTGGATGAGAAGATGGCCCACAGCCACGGCATCTTCCACCTTTTCGTCCTCGGCGGAAGCGTTGCCCATTTCCTCGTGGTCTTGTTCTACCTCGCCTAGCCCAGACGCCCCTGTGCCTCGAGGCGGGCGCGCACGGTCTCGTAGGGCTCCCGCTCCCGTTTAGAAAATTCAATTGGCCCGCGAAGCGGGCCGCTACAGAGGTCTCCAGCGAAGGATCAGATTCCGGGCGGCGGCGACCTCATCGACGCGCCGGACGGGCGTCGACCAGGGTGCGCCGTGCACGAGATCGGGCTCCTCCACGCACTCGCGAGCGATCTCCCGCATAGCGTGGATGAAAGCGTCGAGACTGGGCTTGCTCTCGGTCTCGGTGGGCTCGATCATCAGGGCGCCATGGACGATGAGCGGGAAGGACACGGTCGGCGGATGAAAGCCGTAGTCCATCAGCCGCTTGGCGATGTCCCCGTTGGAAAGTCCGCGCTCCGTCTGGTACTTGTCGTCGAGGACGACCTCGTGGAGCGAGGGCGAGTCGTACTTCAAGTGGTACACGTCGGAGAGCCCCGCCCGGATGTAATTGGCGTTCAAGACCGCGCCGCGGGCCACCTCGCCGATGCGGTTGCCGTACGCGGCGATGTACGAGAGCGCGCGCACGAACATCCCGTAGTTGCCAAGGAAAGTGCGCAGGCGGCCGATCGAGTGCGGTCGGTCGTAGTCGAGGAAGAACGTCCCGTCCGTTCGACGCTCGACGGTCGGGCGGGGCAAGAACGGCACGAGCTTTTCGGTCACGGCCACGGGACCCGAGCCCGGCCCTCCCCCGCCGTGCGGCGTCGAGAAGGTCTTGTGCAAGTTCATGTGCATGACGTCGATGCCCATGAGGCCGGGCTTCGCCAGTCCGACGAACGCATTGAAGTTCGCCCCGTCGCAGTAGAGGAAGCCGCCCTTCGCGTGGACGATGCGCGCGATCTCGACAATCTCGTCCTCGAAGATCCCCACCGTGTTCGGCACGGTGAGCATGAGCGCCGCCACGTCTTCGGTCATGGCCTGCTCGAGAACGTGCAGGTCGAGCGTGCCGCGCGGGGTAGACTTGAGCTCCTGGACTTTGTACCCGGCGAAGTGCGCCGACGCCGGATTCGTGCCGTGCGCGGAGTCCGGAATCAGGACCGTCTTACGCGGATTGCCGGACTTTGCCAGCGCCGCACGAACCAGGAGAATTCCCGCGAGCTCCCCCTGCGCGCCTGCCGAAGGCTGCAGCGTCACTCGTGAAAGGCCGGTCAGCTCGATCAAGACCTGCTCGAGCTGCCACATCAGCTCGAGCGCTCCCTGTGAGACGGACTCCGGCGCGAAGGGATGCCCGGCCGCGAAGCCCGGCAGCCGCGCCATCTCCTCGTTCGTGCGCGGATTGTGTTTCATGGTGCATGACCCGAGGGGATAGAGGTTCTGGTCGATCGAGAAGTTGAGCCGCGAGAGGCGCGTGAAGTGACGCGCCACTTCGAGCCCGGGCGGAACCGCCACCACCGCGGGCACGTCGAGCGGCGGCAGCGAGTAGCCGATCTTGCCATTGCCCGATCTTTCGAACACGAGCAGCTCCTGGCGGGGTTCGGGCCGCTTCGGGTCGGCGCCGGGTGCCGCTTTGGCCTTGTCTTCGACTTGAACCGACATCAGCTCCTCCGTCCGAGCGCGGCGACGAGGCGATCCATCTCTTCCTTCTGGTTCATCTCCGTCGCCGCCACGAGAAATGCGTTGAGCCGCGACGCGTCCCAGCGCGAGAGCGGAACGCCACCCAGGATTCCGCGAGCCGCCAGGCGCGCGAGCATAGGAGCCGCCGGTTCGGGCGCCTCGACGAGAAACTCGTTGAACGTCGGTCCTGCGTACGCTATGCGGTAGCCGGGCAGCTTCGCGATCGCAGCCTTCAAGTACTCGGCCTTGGCGTGGCTTTGCAGGGCCACCTCGCGCAGGCCGTGCTTGCCGAGAAGCGACATGTGAATGTTGGCGGCGAGCGCCATCAGTCCCTGGTTGGTGCAGATGTTGGAGGTCGCCTTCTCGCGGCGGATGTGCTGCTCGCGCGTCGAAAGCGTCAGACAGAAGGCGCGGCCGCCCTTTGCGTCGTGCGTCTCGCCCACGAGGCGGCCGGGGATTTGTCGCTGGTGCGCCGTGAGGCAGGCGAGGAAGCCGCAGAGAGGGCCGCCATTATGCAGCGGAATGCCGAGGGACTGCGTTTCGCCGCAGGCGACGTCGGCACCGCCCTCGGCCGGCGACTTCAGGAGAGCGAGCGAGACAGCCTCGGCCACGACGGCAATTGCGATCGCGCCCTTTCCGTGCGCGGCCGTCGAGCCGGCGCTCCAGTCCTCCACGACGCCGAAGAAGTTCGGCGACTGGACCGCGACCGCAAAGGTCTTTTCGTCCACGGCCGAGGCCAGAGCGGCGGGGTCCGTCGCGCCGTCGGGGCCCACCGGCACTTCCACGACCTCGAGATCGAGGTTGCCGAAGTACGTCCGGACGGTCTCGCGGTATTCGGGGTGGATTCCAGCTGAAAGGACGGCCCGCCGGCGGCCGCGCACGAGGCGCTCGGCCATCAGCAGCGCCTCGACCAGCGCCGAGGCCCCTTCGTACAGCGAGGCGTTGGCGACGTCGAGCCCGGTCAGCAGGCACATGTGCGTCTGAAACTCGAAGATGGACTGCAGAGTGCCCTGCGAAACCTCCGGCTGGTACGGCGTATAAGAGGTGAGCCACTCGGCGCGGTACAGCATCTGATCGGCGATTGCCGAAACGTAGTGGTTGTACAGACCGGCGCCCAGGAAGAAATCCGTCTCGCGCGCATTGACCGTCCGGCGCGAGAGGCCGGAAAGCCATCGCCGGATCTCGATCTCCGAGAGCGGCGCCGGCAGTTTTGGCGCTTGCTTGACCGCGTCCGGGATCGACGAGAACAGGGCATCCACCGAGGGCATGCCGATGGCGGCCAGCATCTCGGCGCGGTCGGCGTCCGAAGTCGGGAGGAATTTCACTTTTGCTTCTCTTCTTCCTTCAAGTACGTGGAGTATTGCTCCGCAGACAGAAGCTTGCCCGTCTCGCCGTCGGAGGACAGCCTCACCTTGATGAGCCAGCCGTCCCCGAACGGATCGTCGTTGACGATTCCGGGCTCCGCCACCGCTTGCTTGTTGACCTCGACGACCTCGCCCGAGACGGGGACGAAGAGCTCCGACACCGCCTTGACCGACTCGACGGTCCCGAACTCGTCCTCCGCGTTGTAGACGTGGCCTACTTCGGGTAGCTCGAGGTAGACGATCTCGCCGAGCTCCTTCTGGGCATGGTCCGTGATCCCGATCGTGCCGATCTCACCGTCGATTCGGACCCACTCGTGGCTGCGGCTGTAATGGAGCTCTTCCGGGTTCACGCCGGCACCTCCTTCGGACGCTTGTAGAACGGGGTCGGCACGACTCGCGCAGCCGCTGCACGCCCTCGGATGTCGACCTCGAACGCGATCCCGACGGCGGAAGCCGCCGTCGGCAGGAGCGCCAGGCCGATCGGCTTGCCGAAGGTGGGCGAGTGCGTGCCCGACGTGACGAGGCCGGGCCCGTGCGCGGTCTTTGCCGGATAGCCGTGCCGCGCGATCCCGCGGTCGACCATCTCGAAGCCCACGAGCTTGCGCGGCACGCCCGCCTCCTTCTGGCGGGCCAGCGCGTCGCGCCCCAGGAAGTCGCCCTTCTGCATCTTCACGACCCAGCCCAAGTCCGCTTCCCAGGGCGTTACGGTCTCGTCTATGTCGTTTCCGTACAGGGCCATCTTCGCCTCGAGCCGGAGCGTGTCGCGCGCGCCGAGACCACACGGCAGGATCCCGAACGCCCCACCCTCCTCGAGCAGGCGCCGCATCACTTTCTCTGCCGCGGCGGATCGGAGGTAGATCTCGAATCCATCCTCGCCCGTGTAACCCGTTCGCGAGACCAGGGCGGGTTCGCCGAAGACACGAGCCCTCTTGAACGTGTAGTACTTCAGGTCCGTCACCGGCTCCGCCGCGGCGCGGTCCAGGAGCTCCCCCGCCTTGGGCCCCTGAACCGACAGGAGCGCGGTGTCGTCGGTCTTGTCGGCCACGGACACGTCCCGTTCGGCCCGGGAGGAGGCCCAGGCGAAGTCTTTCGGGGTGTTGCCGGCGTTGACGACGAGCATGTAATCGTCAGAGCCGCGGCGATAGACGAGCAGGTCGTCCACGAACGTGCCTCTCTCCGTCAGGAACGCCGAGTAGTGGGCATGGCCGTCGGTGAGCTTGGTGACGTCGTTGGGCGTCAGCCGCTGGAGATAGTCCGTCGCGCCCGCTCCTGTCACGTCGAACTCACCCATGTGCGAGACGTCGAAGACGCCGACGCGCTGGCGCACGGCCTTGTGCTCCTCAAGGATGCTGGCGTACTGGACGGGCATCTCCCAGCCGCCGAAATCGATGAGCTTCGCTCCGAGTTCGCGGTGCAGGTCGTAGAGGGGCGTGCGTTTCGGGGCTGAGGCTGCCGAGGCGGGGTCGGACATGCGGAGCGGAAACTAGCACAAGGCGGCGAAAGGCGAAAGATGCAAGGCGAGGGCGGGAAAGCCACCCTTCTCATAGAATCTTCGAGATTCCGAGGGAGGTGGTCGGACATGCCCGGGTCCTCTTCGACAAAGGGCCGATTGCCTTGAGCGTTTCCGCCGCAGACCGCGCGCGCGAGGCCGCTCGCAACTGCGAGGAGGCGGGGCTCCTGGGCGAAGCGGACATTCTGTATCGCCTCGCGGCCTCCCTCGAGCTCGAGGACCGCGCGTCCGCGTCGGCCTCGCTCGCGCGTGTGCTCATGGCCTCAAGCCGCTTCGACGACGCGCGCCCTCTCGTCGTCGATGGCGACGATCCGGTGCTCCTGGCCACCCTGGCGCTCGAATCGCACGAGTTCGACGAAGCCCGCCGCATGCTGGATGACGCGCGGCGGCGGGACCCCTTCGACCCGAGGAGCGCCTCCGCGCGAGGCCGCCTGGCCTTCCTGGAGAGGCGCTTTGCCGAGGCGGTGGGCGACCTGCTCGAGGCGGCCCTTCTGCGGCCCGAGGGCGTTCCCGATGCCACCGACATCCGCTTTCTGCGCGCCGCGCGGGCCCTCGCGGGATCGGAGATCCCGAGCTGGAACGAGGCCGCCCTGGCGGCCCGGGACCGCCTCGAAGCGACCGCGCACCGCTCGAGACCCCATCTCGTTTTCCCCGACCGGGTGTCGCAGCTCTTGCGCAGCCTCATCTCGCGCGGCGCGGAGGCGACGGGGGTTCTCGACGGGGCACGCCGCCTCTCCGAAATCCAAGAGCTCGCCGGGATGGGCGACTACGCCTTCCTCGCAGCCGCGGCGGGCGGCCTGCCGCGCCGGCTCGCGGCGGGCACCGTCCTGTACCGGGCCGGGGATGCCGCGGCGGAAACGTACCTCGTCCTGGCGGGCGGGCTGCAGTTCACGCGCGAGACGCCGGTCGGTCCGCAGCCCATGGGAGCGGCTTCCGTCGCAGACTTTGCGGGCGAGGAGACCCTGGTCGGAGCGCCGCGCACTGCCGAGGCCTTGACCGTCGGAGCGACGACGCTGCTCGGCTTTTCGCCGGAGTTTCTCTTCGAAAACTCGGACCGCGCCGCCTGGCTGCGCCACCTGAGGGCGTGCCTGGCCCGGCGGCTCTCGGGCTTGAACGACCTCTACCGCGAGTTCTTCCCCGGCCAAAGGCCGTCGCGCACGCTGGCGGCCGGCACGAAGGGCGCCGCCGCCGCGCTTTCGCTGGAGGAAAAGTCTCGCGGCTTGACGAGCGGTGGTTTCTCGGAGTCCGACCGCTTCCTCTTCGCGGCCTTCGCCGAGGAACGGAGCTTCCCGGCCGAAGCGGTCATCTTCCGGGAGGGCGACGAGGGCGACGCGCTCTACGCTGTGACGCGGGGCCGCGTGCGGATCTCCCGCTTGCTCGCCGGAGGCGAGGAGGCGCTGGCGATCCTCGGTCCGGGCGAGATCTTCGGCGAGATGGCGATCTTGAACCCTTCGGCCTCCGGACGGTCGGCGGACGCCCGGGCGCACGAGGACGCGATCTTGCTCGAGCTCTCTCGTGCGCGTTTCGAGGGTCTGGAGCGCGCCGATCCCGATGGCTGCGCGGACCTCTCCGCCCTTCTGTGCAAGCTCGCGGCCCGGCGCTGCGTCGAGACCGCCGAGCGCCTGGCGCGCTGGCGGATCATGGCCGGACCCGGGTGAGGAGGCACGGCCTCGTGAAAGTCTCCATCATCATCCCGGTCAAGGACGATCCACGTGTGGCCGACGTCGTGGCCGCGCTGCGCCTCGATTTGCCGCCCGACGGAGAGATCGTCGTGGCCGACGACGGCAAGCCGGGAGCCTTGCCGCCGCTGTCCGGCGCCCACATCGTACCGGTCCATGGCAGCAACCCCGGCCGGGCGCGAAACGTAGCCGCCCGCGCGGCCCGGGGACAGGTCTTGCTCTTCACAGATGCGGATGTCTTCATTCCTGCGGGCTGGGTCCAGACGGCACTCGCGATCTTCGAGGACCCCGCCGTCGCCGCCGCGCAGGGGAACACGCGCACCAAGGGCGCAGGCCAGCTCGCCCGGCGTCTGGACGAGGAGTACGACCGATTCGTCGAGAGTCACGCGGCCACCGGCTACGCCGACCTCTGCGATACGCGCTGCTTCGGTGTGCGGCGGGAGGTCTTCGAGCGCTTCGGCTTCGACTTCGAGGAGCCGTTCTGCGAGGACGCGAGTCTCGGCCGGCGGCTCTTCGAGGCCGGCATATTGATCCGATTCGTGCCCGCCTGGCTCGTGGAACACTACGCGCGGGGATCGGTGTCCGAAGAGCTCGCGCGGTTCCGGCGGTACGCGGCGGCCTCGGAACGCCACTTTCGGAGGACCGGCCGCGACCTGTTCCGTGCCCCCCAAGGCCCCGCCCCGAAAGGCCCGGGCGCGAGCCTTCTGCGTCTGGGCCGGAGATTGCCGGCCCTCACGCCGGCGACGAGCCTGGCGCTGTGGGCGCTTGCTCTCACACTGGGACGGCTCTCGGCGGCCACGCTGCCGGGCGGCAGGCAGCTCTTCTCGGGCGCGCGCCGCGCGGCCGTGCTCTCCGGGCGGCTCGATCCGAGGAATCGCGACGAGTGGCGGCCGCCCCGCCGTCCAGGGGGAACCGGGGATCAGTCCAGTTGGCCGGTCCGATGACTGCATACAACGAATCCGCTGTCGCGCTCTCGGTTCCGGAAGTCACCATCATCGTCGTGCCGAGGGAGCGCTTCGCCGTCACACGCCGCGCGCTCGAGATGCTGTACAGCGAGACCGACTACCCCTTCCGGCTCATCTATGTGGACGGCGGTTCGCCTCTGAAGATCGCGCGATACCTCGAGGAACAAGCCGGGCAGCGCGGATTCGAGCTCCTCCGCAGCGAGCGTTTTCTCTCGCCGAACGAAGCGCGAAACTGGGGGGCCGCCCGTGCATCCGGCCGGTACGCGGTTTTTGTGGATAACGACCTGCTGGTCAGCCGCGGCTGGCTCGCCGCTCTCGTGTGCTGTGCGGAGGAGACCGGAGCCGACCTCGTCGGGCCGCTCTACGGCGTCGGAGAGCCGGAGCTAGGCTGGATCCACATGGCCGGGGGAACCGCGCGAATCGAAGAGAACGGCGGCGTCCGACGTCTTACGGAAGAGCATCGGTTCGCGGGCCGACTTCTTCGGGAGATCGAGCCGGAGTTGCACCGCGTCGCGACAGATCTGGTCGAGTTCCACTGCATGCTGGCTCGCCGCGAAACCCTCGACGCCCTGAGCCCGCTGGACGAAGAGTTGCTCAGCACGGGCGAGCATATTGACCTCTGCCTTGCGGTTCGGCAACGCAATGGGAGCATCTACTTCGAGCCCGCGTCCCGGGTGAGTTACCTGCCCCCTCCTCCTCTCGATGCGGCGGACCGGCCCTATTTCCGGATGCGCTGGAGCGAGGCTTGGACCCGGCGGTCCCTGACCCGACTTCAGCAAAAGTGGGGGCTCGCAGCTAACGATCCCTACTTGGATGACCACTTGCGCTGGCTCCGTAGCCACCGCCGGCTTCCGTTACAGGCGAAGCAGCGCATGCTGGAGCGATTCTTCGGAGACCGGCTGGCCCGATTTCCAAAGATGGCCTTGGCGGCCGCCGAGACGGTCTGGAACCGCTGGAGCGTTCGAGAGACCGATCGGAGGCCGCGGAGCTCCCGCTCAGGCTGACCATGGCGGTCGCCGCTCAAACCAACCTTCAGCTCTACCGCCAGCTCACGGATCAGGGCGCGGCTCCCTCGGATCTGGCAGCCGTGCGGCGGGCTTACGATCTTGCCTCCTCCCTTTTCGCCGGACTCTATCGGGCGTCCGGCAAGCCTTTCGTCGCGCACGTCGTGGGAACGGCGAGCGTCCTGGCGGCGCAACGGGTCCCGCTCCCGCTCGTTACGGCCGGGCTCCTCCATGCAGCGTACGTCCAGGGCACCTTCGGCGATGGACCTCCCGGCCGGACGAGGCGGCGCGCGGAGCGGCTGATCGAGGCGATTGGCGGCGAGGCAGAACGACTGGTCTCGAGGTACGCAACGCTCCCCTGGAAGGCGGGAGATCTCTCAGCGTTCCGGAATCTGCCTGCTTCTCTCGACTCGCTCGACCGCGACGTCCTCACCATCCGGCTCGCAAACGAAGTCGAGGAACTCATCGACTACGGTGTCCTGCACCACGGGGACGCCGAGCGGCGCCGCGAGGAAGCCGTCCAGGCGCTTCCCGTCTGGATCAGCTGGGCGAGCGCCATCTCGGCCGACGGCATCGCGCTCGCTCTCGAAGCCGCCCGCGCTCAGCTCGTCACCTTCCGAGCACCCGACGAGCTCCGAACCGACCGGGTCCGTTCCTATCGTCCTCCTCCCGTGACCCGACCGACCCTCGCCTCCGGCACACGTCTTGCGCTGCGAAGGATCCGGGGCGTGCTCCGCAGGCTGAGCGTTCCACCGGGGAAGACGCGACCGTAACCTCGGCTCGGGCCTTCCCGAAGAGAATTCCCACGACTTCGGCGCACTTCCGGCCGGGATCGATGCAGCTCTCCTCACTGTTTCTTCAGCTTCACTTTGATCCTCGCCCGATCGTGGTCGGAATTCTGCGAGACGAGGACGCGGACGGTCTTCGGCTCGAAGCCGGGAGCGGACAGGACGAGCTCGTGCACTTTCGGGCCGGAGAGCTTCAAAGGCGACGACGACCCGAGCTGCGAAGCGATCCCGATCTTCTTGTCGCCTTCGAGGACGTCCGCGTTCGCGGGCTCGACCTCGAACTCGACCGGCCCCTTGGTGTCGCCGGCCAGGCTCGGGCCGATCTTCGGATAAGGCACCTTCGAATTGCGTTTCAGCTCGTCGTCGACTTTTATCACGTTGTCGTCGGCCGATGGCGCGACCACCAAGTCGATCTGAAGCGCCTGGTAGCCGGGCAGCTCGAGGCGCACGCGATGTGTGCCGTTGGCAAACTCCAGATCCTTGCCGCCGCCACGGCCATCCCAGTCGTCCGCGATACCGACGAACTTCCCGTCGATATACAGGCGCGCCTGGTCCGGGCTGCAGCTGAAGCGGGCCGACCGGCGCGTGCGGTAAACGCGGTCCGCGGGCTCCTGCGATGTGCTCGAAGCAGGGCCCGAGGGCGGATTCGCCGCGGCCACGGTCGAAGCTTCGGCCGGGGGCAGGGGCGGCGTCGGGACGAAGCGAGGCGCGGCGGTCGGCCGGGGTGAGCGCGTGGGCCCCTCTCCAGGGCCGGGGCGCGGCGCGCCCACGATCATCGTGTCGGCCGCCTCGGCCGGCCCGCGGGTCGGAAGCGCCGTCGGAACCGGCGGAGGTTTGCTCGCCGCGGCTTCCACGGGGGTCGCAGCGGCCGTCTCCCTGGCCGGGGCGGCGGGCCCGGCCGATGCGCCCGGCTCGCGTCGCTTCTCCGTCATCCGCCAGACCGCCACCAGAATCGCCGCCGCGACGAGCGTTGCCGCCAGGGCGAAGAGAGGGTGGGCGAGGGGACGAGAGGCCGAGGGTGGGGCGGGCGCCGGTACGGTCTTGTGCTTCTGGTCCTCTTCGTCGCGCCCCAGCGGGACGATCGTGACGACCTGGGTTTCCGCCAGCTCGGAGACCATCTTGTCGATCTCGCGAATGAACTCTTCGGCGTTGCCGGGCCGTCGGTCCGGCTGCTTGGAAAGCAGACGGGCGAAGACGTCCCGCGCCGCCGGCAAGAGATCGCCTCGCAGCGCGAGCGGGTCGCGCGGCTCTGTGTGCAGGATCTGGTACACGAGCGTGGTGATCGAGTCGCCCGGAAACGGACGCCCGCCCGTCAGCAACTCGTACAGAACGACGCCGAGCGAGAAGAAATCCGAGCGCCCGTCGATCTTGTC
>WNGF01000411.1_pt1 | contig 63479 bp, 65 predicted proteins | sample 5400641 | NCBI WGS metagenome assembly WNGF01 (sample SAMN13153371, study PRJNA577476) | soil metagenome | isolation source: 80 cm soil or saprolite under grassland replicate 2 | place: USA:California | collected 2016-06-15
CGGGTGAGCGGCCGTGGTCGGACTCGACCTTGCCGATGCCGGCCAGGACCTGCCAGCGCAGCTGCGGGCAGGTGCCGGCGGCGGTGACGTACAGTGCCAGGTAGTCAGCCGGGATATCCCCCAGCGCATACGAGCTGGCGTCCGTCACCTTGCCGCGTGCCGGCGGCGGTGGAGCGAGCCGGGCGATATGCATCGCATGCTGAATGGTGCGACCGACCGCGCCACCCACCTTGGCCAGGGGGAAGCCTGGGGAGGCGCGGCCGGTCAGCACGGCGAGCAGCAGCAGCGCTCCGATCGCGCTCCCCGCCCTGAGCTTGAACCTCGGGCTCACGGCACCTTCCAGCCGGCGCCGTCACGGCGAACGGTCACGAAGGCGGTGGGCATGTCGGATGGGGCGACCTCCGCGAGCACCATCACCCGGGTGACCGTGGCGCTGACCCGCTGTTGCTGCAGCGCCCTGACCCGGTCGACGGAGACCCGCTTCTGGCGTGCGTACCAGGCGGTGGCGGCGTCCTCGGGGCGCTCGGCGGCCAGCGGCGTCGCCGGCGAGCCCGCGGTGCCGGCCGCGACCGCCGCGGCCGGCGTCGCTCGCAGCGCGCGGGTGGATGCCGCGGCCGGCCCGTCGGCGTGGTCGTAGAGCGAGCTGACCATCGCCAGCAGCGCGATTGACAGCACGGTCGCGGCCGCCACCCGGCGCCCGAGGGGCGTGGCGAGCATCCGAAGGGGCAGCAGGACCAGCCGCTTCGCAACCCGCACCGCCGCGTCCCACGGCGGCGCGGACCAGGGTCCCGGCATGGCGGCGCCAGCGCGCCTTGCGGTGCGAACAGACGTTGCCTCGGCGTTCATCGGGTCAGCTCCTCGAGTCGATGCCGTTCCAGGCCGCTAGGCCCGCCGGCGGCGTATGGATCTCCGCGCGAGCAGCACGGCGGCGACGAGTGGCCAGGTCGACCCGGCGAGCAGGAGGCCGACGTATTCGTCAGTTCGGTGGAGCGCCTCCGCCATACGCATGACGGCGAACGACCCCAGTGAGGTCAGGCCGAGCAGCGCCGCGCAGGCCAGCACGGGCAGGAGCCAGTAACGCACCAGCGCGCCGCGGCGTCGGGGGCCCTCGACGGCGAACGGAAGCACGAACGGACCGGCCAGACAGAGCAGGAAGAGCAGCGCCTGCGCGCAGGTGGCCAGCATCGCGAGCACCCCGAGCGCGATCGCGAACGGCAGCACGTAGCCGAGCGCGGAGGTGGCGATGAAGGCCCGCTCCGGCCCGTGCCGGCCGATCGCCCAGTCATTGACCGAGCTCACGCTCTTGCGCAGGACGCCGAGCACGCTCGACCTGCTGCCCGGCGGGGCGGTGGCCAGCACCGCGCTGCCGGTCTGAACCCGCGACAGTGGATGCGCCACGAACGAGGTCCAGTACTGGCCGGCCAGGTCCTGCAGCGCCAGCTCCGGCTTCGCGCCGGTGCTCACCCGCTTGCTCGGCGCCGCGGTCGCCACGACGTCGAGCATCATGTTCGGGATGGCCACGCCGGGCGCCGCCGCGCCGCGGACGGTTGCCTGGGGCTTGGTGACCAGCACGGTCACCGCCACCAGGAGCAGCAGCGCGAGCACCCAGGTCCGCCGCGACGGCCGCAGCACCACGCCGTAGCCGACCAGGGCGACCATCACCAGCTCGGTGCCCGCCTCCAGCAGCATGCGGTGGTCGCCACGCCACGAGGTGAGGTTGCCGGCGGCGCTGTCGCCCACCAGGAAGTCGAGCAGGTTCAGCCGGTACACGTCACGCTGGCGCTCGATGGACGACTTGGCGAGCCAGGCGGTCCCATGCATGGCCTGACGCGCGTAGAAGTTGAGGACGCCGCGCCCCTCGACCACGACGGTCTCCCGCTGGTAGCCCCAGGGCTTGCCGACCGGGCCAGAGGGGTCGTCGGCCCGGTGCGGCTTTGCGATCGCGAGCAGCGCGAGCACGATGAAGGCGATCGCAAGGTAGCGCAGGAGGATGGCGCCGACCTGGCGCGCGACGCTTGGCTGGCGCGCCGGTCCGGTCCAGATCCTGGCCGCCGCAGCCGGAAGCCCGGCTCGGCGGCTCTCGGCGGTGCTGTTCACGGCTTCCCCTTCACGTGAACGTGGCTACCTGACTCGGCCCCTGCTCGAACAAACGTTCGACCAAACATATGTTCGAACTTCCTGGTACAAGAGTCAAGTTGAGAGAAGACCATTTGAGGAGCCGATGGCCTATCTCCTTGGCGCCAGTGAAATCCGCGAACCGTCAGGACCCGTGCGAAGTGAATACGACACGGGCGAACCGGCGGCTGAGGGACAGGCCCATCAATGCTCACCCCGGGGCGTCTCGGCAGACGACCCGGGTCGCGCTCAGGTGGCGACCACCGTGCCGTACGGCTGGGGCGGGGTCACCAGCGCCTCCTCCACCAGGCGGTAGAAGAGAAGGCCGCGGTGCCGGGCCGAGCGCCGGTTGAAGCGGAAGGTGAACTCGTCCAGGTACCAGTCGAGCAGCTCCGATGAGGCGGCACCCTGGTGGGTGCCGAGCAGCCAGCGCGTCAGGCGCCGCTCGACCTCCCGCAGGTGGACGAAGGGCGGCCCCGGCTCGGGTCCCGGCTCGGGTCCCGGCTCGGGTCCCGGCTCGGGGGCCTCCGGCTGGCCCCCGCCCGCCTGGCACGCACCCGGCCGGCTCCAGCCCAGGTCGGCCAGAACCGCCGGACGGCGCAGGCCCTCGACCCGGACGTGCGCCGGCGGCTCCACCGCCCAGGCGATGAACCGCAGCAGGTCCTGATCGCTCCCGGACGGCAGCCGCTGCATCCGCACCCGGCCCGGCTCGCCGCCCCGGTCCTCCACCGCGATCGCCACCACCGCCCGCGGCCGCCGCCTCCCGCCACCGGGGCGCGCGAGCGCCTCCCGTGTGAGCCGTGCGGACAGGACGGTGCGGCCCACGTCGGCCACGCCGTCGAGGCGGGGACGCCCGGACCGGACCATCGCCCGGCGCAGCCGGTGCAGGATCGTCCAGGCGGTCTCGTAGCTGCCCAGGCCCAGCGCGCGCTGCAGGCGGAGCGCCGAGACGCCCTCGTCGGCCGTGCTGACGTGCCAGGCTGCCGCGAGCCACTGGCGCAGCGGCGTGCGGGTGCCCTGGAACAGGGTGCCCGCGGTAACGGTCGTCTCATGGCCGCAGGAGCGGCACACCAGCCGGCGGCGCGACCCACGCCACGGCTCCCCGGCCCAGCCGCAGCGCGCGCAGAGAAAGCCGTCCGGCCAGCTCAGACGCTCGAGATAGTGGACGCATAAGCTCTCATCCGGGAAGAACGCGAGGAATTCCTCCCAGGTGCGTGGGTAGTCCTGCCCGGCGACCGGGTTGCCGGGCGCGCGCTGGATCGGGATCGGCGGGAGCATTTCGCCTATCTTCTCCCGCGCCTGCGACGGGACCCCTCTCGCGTGGCGGCGGCGCTAGAGCTCGCCCAGGTGCGCGACCGGCCAGACCTTCACGATGGCCCTGCCCACCAGCGCGGATCTCGGCACCTGGCCGAAGTACCTCGAGTCGGCCGAGTCCTCGCGGTTGTCCCCCATCATCCAGTAGTGACCTGGCTTGACCCGGACCGGCCCGAACTCCGAGGTGAAAGTCCTGGGGGGCAGGTAGGGCTCAGCCACCGGCCTGCCATTGCGCCAGAGCTTGCCGCCGCGCCCCTCGACGACGTCGCCCGGCAGGCCGACGACGCGCTTGATCAGGTCCTCGTTGCCCGGAGGGGTGCCGCCGAGACCCTGCGCCACGGCCCGGCGCACCCAGGAGAGCGGTCCGGGCGACTGCGCCGTGCTGTTGGCGGTCGGGCGGAGGAACACGATCACCTGGCCGTGGTCGGGGTCGCCGAGCCGGTAGGCCAGCCGGTTGACCACCACCCGGTCGCCGACGTCCAGGGTGGGCTCCATCGAACGGGAGGGGATGAAGAAGGCCTGCACCAGGAATCCCTTGACCACGATCGCCAGCACGAGGGCGGTGAGGATGAGCAGCGGAACCTCTGTGAGCAGGCGCATCCTGCGGCGGCGGCGCACATGCCTGCCGTGGTATCGCTGGACACGGGTGGGCCGCACCCGCTCGCTGGCGCTCAGTGCTCCTCGCTCCAGCTCGCTCGTGCTCATGCCTCCTCCATCGGCGGCGGGACGACGCCGCTTGACCGGCCCGGGATGACGCGGTGCGGAACCCCCACTGTAACGCTTTAGGCCGCTCGACCAGTGGGTGGTATGGGTGCGAGCACCCGGGCGGGCGGACCGGGGATTGCGGTCCGCCGGTCCCGCGGCCATCGTGGAGCGGCGGCGCGGAGGTGCGCTCCATCCCGACTCGGAGGACGGCGGTCTGGTGAGAACGGCGGTGAAGCGTTTCACGGTCCCCGACGCTCGGGGGCTCGATGCGGCGGTGGCAGGCCACCTCGCCCGGGGCTTCGTGGTGGTCGGCAGGACGGACCGCTTCGCGGTGCTGCGCAAGGGCAAGCGCTTCAATCCCGGTTACGCCCTGCTGGGCTCGCTGTTCTGCGGCGTGGGTCTGCTGCTCTACCTGCTCCTCTACGGTGTGCAGAGCGACGAGGTCGTGGAGGTCTCGATGTCGGAGCCGGGCCATGGCGTCGCCGACCTCTCGGACGATCGCCGCTGGTGGTGGGATGGCGAGCGCTGGGAGGACACCGAGCAGGCGGTGCCGCCCGGCCGCCGCCGCTCGCCCGACGGCGCCTACTGGTGGGACGGCGTGGCCTGGCGCCCGGTCCCGGCCGCCGAGCGCAGGTGGTGGAGTCCCTTGGGAGACCAGCCCTTGGGAGACCTGCCCTCGCCTCTGGGCCAGCTCAGCCCTCCGCCGGGACCGCCGCCACGTTCGCGAGGGTGAGGATGTCGGGGTTGCAGTCGCCCAGCCGCACCCTCGCACCCGGCCGGCCCACCTCCGGCTCGACCAGCAGGAACGCGGTCTCCGGCAGCGACCGCAGCAGCCGCGGCTCCACCACCACCTCGTGGAGCTGCCGCTGCGAGGGCGGCCCGCCGGCGCCGCCGGACAGGCCGCGACTGCGTCCCCATGCGCGCGAGCGGCTCGACTGGTAGCCGGGGCGGCCGGCGCCCGGGAACGGGAGCAGCCACGGTTCGTGAGTGACGGCCTCGCTGGTGGAACGGGTGAGCTGGTGGAGCAGAACGCGCTGGCCGCGGCCGGCGCGTTCGGCCGCGCTGGCCGCCTCGCGCGGGTCGTCGAGACGCATGAGCAGCGCCGCACCGCCGCCCAGCAGCTCGACCGCGTCGTCGCGCAGGTGGCCGAAGAGGGACACCTGGCGCACGCCGCGGCGCCGGGCGAGCTGCGCCAGCCGCTCCAGCTGGCTGCGCCGCAGCGGGTCGGCGCCGATCACCATCAGCACCGCTCGCGGCGCCGTGTCGCCCCCGGCGTCCTCGTCCCCGACGCCCTCCATGAGCAGCCGGGCCAGCAGGTCGGCGAGGACGTCGCCGAGCGGCGGCGGGCTCGCCGCGGTCAGGGCGGCGACCCGGAGGCCGGAGCTGGCACGCGCGGGCAGCTCGAGCCGCGCCATCTGCTCGGGAAGCAGGATCAGCTCGGCGGCGATGCCAGCGCGCTCGGCGAGCTGGAGGAGCTCGGCGGCGACCTGCTCCTGGCTCAGGTCGACCACGGTGAGCCGCGCGCCGGCGCCGAGCATCGCCGTGCCGGCGCTGGTGACCAGCGCCTCCCAGCCATAGGTCGTGCCGCCGTAGACGTCGGTCCGCTCGCGGCGCGCGTCCGGCGCGAGGGCAGCCCATTCGGCCGCCGCCGGCTGCCGCTCGAGCTGGCGGCGGCGATGCTCGTCCCTGGCCGCGGTCCAGCTCTGCAGCGCCCGCTGCCAGCGGTCCTGCGCGGCCACGCAGTCGGCCAGCCAGCGGCCGTGGCTGGCCTCCGCCTGCCGCTGCACGTCGCGCGGGTGGATCGCACCGAGGTAGCCGATGGTGCAACCGACCACCAGCAGGTTGAGCGCCCAGTCGGGCTGCCAGCCGGCGACCACCAGGGCGAGCAGCACGGCGAGCCCGCCCGCGAGGATCATGGCCGCCCGCTGGCCGCCGGCCCTGGCCTGCCTGGCCGCCATCTCCGGAGCCCAGTCCGGCCACGGCAGGTAGGGCACCGGCCGGGGGTGGGGGAACGGCTCGACCGTGACGGCCGCCTCGCGGGGTTCCCAGCCCCACCGCTCCTGCGCTGTGAACAGGGCCTTGAGCAGCGAAGCCTCGCCGAGCGTCCCGAGCTGGCTCATGCGGTGCCTCCTCGTGCCTCGGCCCGCGCCCGCCATTCGAGGCGCTCCTGAGCCTGCCGCACGAGCGGCAGCAGCTCCCAGTCGGCGACCTCGCGGGCGCCCAGGGCGGGCACGGCGCGCCGCACGGCGGCGACCGCGTCTCGCGTCGCGGTCGCCGGCTCTCCGGCGCCCCGCGAGGACGCGCCACGGCCGACGCTGAGCACCACCGGGTCGAGGCCGACGGCCACGGCGAGCAGGGCCGCCCCTGAGCCGCCGTGGCGCCAGGCGCGGTACCCGTCGTTGCCGGCCGCCGTGGCCCATCCGGGCATGGCGCAGACGGCTCGCCCGACCGCTTCGAACGCGGCCGCGAGCGAGTCCTGCGCCGGAAGGCAGAGGTGAAGGTACGAGCGATCCATAAGCCACGGATCACGCTATCAGGGATTCAGCCGTTCGCCCGGTCGGCGCTGGCCAGGGCGCCGTCCAGGATGTCCAGGCCCTCGTGCAGCAGCGGCTCGTCCATGACCAGCGGTGCCAGGATGCGCACCACGTTGTCGTAAATGCCGGCCTTGAGCATCAGCAGGCCGTTGCGCGCGGTCTCGGCGAGCACCTGACTGGCCGCCTCCTTCGCGGGCTGCCTGGTCGAGTGGTCGCTCACCAGCTCGAGCGCCATCATCGCGCCCAGGCCGCGGACCTCGCCGACGATGCGGTGACGCTCGCCCATCTCGCGGAGCCGCCCTCCCAGCACCTCGCCCATGCGCTGGGCGCGTTCGAGCAGGTCGCCCCGCTCGAACAGCTCGATCGTGGCCAGCGCGGCGGTGCAGGCCAGCGGGTTGCCGCCGTAGGTGCCGCCCAGCCCGCCCGGCCCGGGCGCGTCCATCAGCTCCTGCCGGCCGGTCACCGCCGCCAGCGGCATCCCGGCCGCCAGCGACTTCGCCGACAGCGTGAAATCGGGCTCCACCCCGGGATGCTGCTCGGTCGCGTACAGGGTGCCGGTGCGGCCGAAGCCGCTCTGCACCTCGTCGGCAACCAGCGGGATGTCCAGCTCGCGACAGATTTCGGCGATACGCTCCAGCCAGCCCGGGGGCGGGGCGATGAAGCCACCCTCGCCCTGGACGGGCTCGACCAGCATCGCGGCCACGTTCCCGGCGCCCACGTGGGTGCGGATGTGCTCCTCGGCGTAGTCCGCACAGGCCAGCCCGCACGACGGGTAGGACAGGTGAAAGGGGCAGCGATAGCAGTAGGCGTAGGGGACCCGGTGCACCTCGCTCGGGAACGGCTGGAAGCCCTGCTTGTACGGAGCGACCTTGCCGGTCATGGCGAGAGCGAGCAGGGTGCGGCCGTGGAAGGCGTTGTCGAACACCACCACGCCGGGCCGGCCGGTGGCGGCGCGCGCGATCTTGACCACGTTCTCAGTGGCCTCCGCACCGGAGCTCACCAGCAGGGTCCGCTTGTCGTAGTCGCCCGGGGTGATGCGGTTGAGGGCCTCGGCGACGGCCACGTACGGCTCGTACATGAGCGCGTGCTGGCAGGTGTGGAGATAGCGCTCGACCTGGGCTCTGATCGCCTCCACCACGGTCGCGGGGGTGTGCCCGGCATTCAGCACCCCGAGCCCGCCGGTGAAGTCGATGAAGCGGTTGCCGTCGACGTCCTCGATCACCGCGCCGTGCGCGGCGGCGGCATACACCGGGGTCATGGTCGAGACGCCGCGGGCCACCGCCCGGCGCCGCCGCTCCTCGAGCACCCGGCTGGCGGGTCCAGGCACCTCGTCCCTGACCTTGCGTTCCTGCGGCATGCTCACAGATTCGTTCCTCCTGCGTGCATCTATTCAGCCAAGAGCGCCTGTGCCATGGTGGTCGGGTGCCGCCGCCATGAGAAGGGCCTGCGCGTCCAGCGGCCGGTGGACCGGTTGTACGAACTGGCGCGTGCGGGCTGGAATGTGGCGCAAGGGTGTGTACAGTGATGCACCCGGCGCTGAGTGAGGTGGGGCCCGTGACCACCGCCGTTGCCGACCTGCTGGCAATTGATGACCTGTCGCTCACCCTGGTCGCCGGTAAGGAGGGGTTGGGGCGATCGATCCGCTGGGCCCACGTGTCCGAGCTGGAGGACCCGACGCCGTTCCTGCGCGGCGGTGAGGTGCTGCTCACCACCGGCCTCCGCCTCGAGGGGTCGACCCCACAGGTGCAGGCTGGTTTCATCGGCAAGCTCGCCGCGGCCAAGCTCGCCGGGCTCGGGCTCGGCCTGGGGTTCGGCTTCGACGCCACCCCGCCGGCCATGATCGACGCCGCCGACGCCGCCTCCTTCCCGATCTTCGAGGTCCCCTACGAGGTGCCGTTCATCGCCATCACCGAGGCGCTGTTCTCGCGGCTGGTCAACGAGCAGTACGTCCTGCTGCAGCGCGCCGGGATGGTGCAGCAGACGCTGTCACGGCTGCTGCTCGACGGGGCCGGGCTGGACGCGCTGCTCGGGGCGTACACGCGCATGACCGGCACGCGGGCGCTCCTGTTCGACCTGCATGGCGAGGTCATGGCGGCCGCGCCGGGCGCGACCTCGGTGATCGACCCGTGCGCCGCCTGGGCCGAGGTCCAGGGCCTGCGACCTGAGGGCAACGAGTTCTCGCTGACCCTCTTCGACCCCGAGGGCCAGCGCGCGCTGCTGCCGATCCTGGTCGCCGGCTCCCCCGCTGGCTTCCTGGTGATCGCGCGCGCCGAGCGGACCGAGCCGTTCCACCAGGTCGTCGTCCACCACCTCGCCACCGCCATCGCACTCGACCTGTCGAAGGCCCAGGCGGTGGCCGCGACCGAGCGCCGGCTGGTGGGCGACTTCCTCGACGCCCTGCTGGAGGGCGAGCTCTCCAGCGACGAGGTGCGGCGGCGCCTGCGCTTCCTCGGCCTGAGCACGTCCCGCCCGGTGGCGGTGCTGGTCGGCCGGCCCGATCCCGACCTGGGCCGCGGGCTGGAGGCGCTGCGGCGGCTGGCCGAGGACCGGCTCTCACGACGCTCGGCGCGCTACGTCTGCAATGTGCACGACGGCGCCGTCGTCGCGCTGCTGGAGGCGGGCGACCTGGCGGAGGCACGCGCCGCGGCCGAGGCGGTGGCCGGTGGGGCGTGGGCGAGCGGGCTCCAGGCCCGCTTCGGACTCGGCGCGCCCGAGACCGATCCGCGAGCGCTGCGGCGCGGCTATCAGGAGGCACGCTTCGCGCTCGTCACGGCGGTCAGCGCCGGCGCGCCGGGCGCGGTCGCCACGGTGGACGAGCTGGGCAGCCACCGCCTGCTGCTGGCGCTGCAGGAGGACGCGGCGCTGGAGGCGTTCTCGCGCGGGCTGCTCGGCCCGATCCGCGCCTACGACCGGCGCCAGCACGGCGATCTGGTGCAGAGCCTGCGGATCTTCCTGGAGCACAACGGCAACTGGGAGTCGGCCGCCCGGGCGCTGGCCGTGCACCGCCACACGCTGCGCTACCGGATTCGCAGGGTCGCCGAGCTGAGCGGTCGCAACCTCGACCTGGCCGCCGACCGGGTGGAGTTCTGGCTGGCGCTCAGAGCCGAAGAGGTGCTGGCGGGCCGGCGCCTCACAGAGCATTGAGCGATAGAAGTCAAAGCGTCGCGAACCTGTCCCCAGCCCATCGCCGAAGTGGAGAACTCATGCTCTTTCGGAGGCCAGATCGTCTATATGAGTACGGAATCAGTGGTGATAGCGTCCGCTCAAGCGGCGGTCGGCCTTATCCAGCGGGAGACGAGGTCGGATGCGACAGACCCAGATAGCGCCGGACGTCCCCTCGAGCTCACCGCCAACAGACGAGCTGGCCGCGATCGAGCTCATCGGCGTGAACAAGCACTTCCCCGCCGCCGGCGGCGGCGTGGTGGCGGTCGAGGACATGGACCTCGCCATCGCCTCTGGGGAGTTCTTCTCGCTGCTCGGGCCGTCGGGTTGTGGCAAGACCACCACTCTGCGGATGCTCGCCGGCTTCGAGGAGCCGACCAGCGGCCGGATCCTGCTGTACGGCAGGGACATGGTCGGCGTCCCGCCCTACCGGCGCGACGTCAACATGGTCTTCCAGCACTACGCGCTGTTCCCGCACATGAACGTCTACGACAACATCGCCTTCGGGCTGCGCCACAAGAAGGTGGCGAAGGACGAGATCGAGCGGCGGGTCACCGGGTCGCTGCGGCTGGTCGAGCTCCAGGGACGGGAGCAGCGCCGGCCGCGGCAGCTCTCCGGGGGTCAGCAGCAGCGGGTCGCGCTGGCCAGGGCGCTGGTCAACCGGCCGCGGGCGCTGCTGCTGGACGAGCCGCTCGGCGCCCTCGACCTGAAGCTGCGGCGGGCGATGCAGCTGGAGCTGAAGCGCATCCAGCGCGAGGTCGGCATCACCTTCGTCTACGTGACCCACGACCAGGAAGAGGCGCTGACCATGTCGGACCGGCTGGCGGTGATGAACGCGGGCCGGATCGAGCAGCTCGGCACGCCACGGGAGCTGTACGAGCGGCCGGCCACCCGCTTCGTGGCCGACTTCCTCGGCACCTCGAACATCATCGGCGGCCGGCTCGAGCGCCGCGACCGGGCATGGGCCCTCGCCGGGCTCGGCGAGGGGCAGCGCGTGCTGTTGCGGGCGACCGATGGCCTGCAGCCCGACCAGCAGGTGGAGATCGTGGTGCGCCCGGAGAAGATGGCGCTCGACGTGGTCGGGACACCACCGCCGCCGACGCACTGCGCGCTGCGCGGCACCGTCACCGAGGTCGTCTACTTGGGCACCTCGACCACCTACAGCGTACGGACCGACGAGGGAGCGCAGGTCCTGGTCTACCGGCAGAACGCCGCGACCATTCGAGATGACGACGTCGTCCCCGGCCAGGTGGGATGGCTCTCGTGGCTGCCGGAGCACTGCTACGTGCTCGCTCGGTCCGAGGGGCTCCAGGGGACGCAGGAGGAGGGAGCAGGATCGTGAGCCAGGACGAACGACGGATCGTGGACCCCGCGCTGCTGCGCGGGCTGACCATGCCACGCATCACCCGCAGGGCCGCGCTGCGCGGCGCCGGCGTCGCCGGGATGTCCGCGCTGCTCGCAGCGTGCGGAGTGAAGGGCACCACCAAGAGCGCCCCGCCGCCCGACCAGGCGAAGTTGTTCTGGGACAAGCAGGTCAAGGCGGGCGTGCTGAACTTCGCCAACTGGCCTGCCTACATCGACACCGACCCGGTCAACGGCAAGACCAGCCTGCAGCGCTTCACCGACGCCACCGGCATCAAGGTGAATTACAAAGAGGTAATTCAGGACAACGACTCGTTCCTGGGCAAGATCACGCCGTCGCTGCGGGCGGGCCAGGACACCGGCTGGGACCTGATGGTGATCACCAACGGCGGCTCGATCGAGAAGCTGATCCGGCAGAACTTCCTGCAGCAGCTCGACCTCTCCCGCCTGCCCAACTTCAACAAGTACGCCTCCGCGCAGTTCAAGAACCCGAGCTACGACCCCGGAAACAAGCACACCGTCGCCTGGCAGGCGGGCATCACCGGGATCGGCTACAACCCCAAGCTCACCGGCCGCGAGATCACCACCTTCGAGGACCTCTTCGACCCCAAGTTCAAGGGCCGGGTCGGCATGTTCGGGGACAACGTGGACCTGCCGAACTTCACCATGGTGGGCATGGGCATCAAGCCGGAGACTTCCACCGTCGAGGACTGGAGGCGCGCCGCCGACAAGCTCAAGCAGCAGCGCGACAGCGGCATCCTGCGCAAGTACATCGACAACGCCCAGGAGATCCAGGGGCTCGAGTCGGGCGACCTGTGGGCCTCCATGGCCTACTCGGGAGATATCTTCCAGATCAACGCCGAGCTGGAGAAGGCGGGCAAGGCCGGCGAGATCAAGTTCGTGATCCCCAAAGAGGGCGCGATGCTCTGGACTGACAACATGTGCATCCCGCTCAAGGCGAAGCACCCGCTCGACGCGCTCACGTACATGGACTATGTCTACCAGCCGAGCATCGCCGCCCAGCTCGCGGCCTTCATCGAGTACATCACGCCGGTGCAGGAAGCGGCCAAGCTGGAGATGCAGCGCCAGATCCCGACGGCCAGCCGCGACCAGAAGGACACCCTGGAGGCGGCCGTCAAAGACCCGCTGATCTTCCCGACCGAGGCGGACCTGGCCCGGACCCACCGCTACCGGGTGCTCACGCTCGCAGAGGAGAAGGTCTGGAACAGCATCTTCGAGCCCATCGTGCAGTCCTGACATGCGGCGCACGGCCCCCTACCTGCTCGCGCTGCCAGGGGTGCTGTGGCTCGCGGTGTTCTTCGTCGTGCCGATCGCGATGACGCTGTCGGTCTCGCTCCAGACCGGCAACGTCGAGCAGGGCTTCCAGTTCACCTGGCACTTCGCCAACTACTCGGACGCCATGAGCCGGTACCACGCGCAGTTCGTGCGCTCGATCGTCTACGGCGTCATCGTGACCGGCGTGACCTTCCTGCTCGCCTACCCGATGGCGTACTGGATCGCCTTCCACGGCGGCCGCCGCAAGTCGGTCTACCTCTTCCTGATCCTGCTGCCGTTCTTCGTCTCGTTCGTGATCCGCACCGTGGCGTGGCAGTTCATCCTCTCGGACAACGGCATCCTGCTCGGGCTGTTGAAGAAGCTGCACCTGCTCGGGCAGGGCTTCCACGTGCTGGCCACCTCGTACGCGGTGATCGGCGGGCTCACCTACAACTACCTGCCGTTCATGGTGCTGCCGCTGTTCGTCTCGCTCGAGCGCATCGACCCGACCCTGGTCGAGGCGGCCAACGACCTGTACGCGAGCCGGGTGCGGGCATTCCTGCGGGTCGTCTTCCCACTGTCCATCCCGGGAGTGTTCGCCGGCGTGCTGCTCACCTTCGTGCCGGTCGTCGCCGACTACGTCAGCGCCAGCATCCTCGGCGGCACCAACACGACCATGATCGGCAACGTCATCCAGACCCTCTACCTGACCAACAACGACTACCCACTGGCCTCGGCGCTGTCGTTCGTGCTGATGGCGGTGCTGATCGCCGGGGTGCTGCTGTACGCCAGAGTGCTCGGCACCGCGCGCGTCTACGAGGTGGCGTCGGGATGAGCAGCGCGACCGAGACCGCCCGGCGGCCAGCGCGGCCGGCGCCTTCCGCCGCGGCACCGCGGCGGCGCCGGCCGGGGCGCTGGATCGCCAAGGTGCTCCACGCCTACACCTGGCTCATGATCTTCTACCTGGCCGCGCCGATCCTGGTGATGATCGTCTTCGGCTTCAACGACACCCACTCCCGGGTGAACCTGCGCTGGCAGGGCTTCACCGTGAAGTGGTACGGGAAGCTGTTCGACATCCCGGACCTGTCCGCGGCGCTTCGCAACTCGCTGCTGATCGCCCTGCTGACCACGGTGATCGCCACCGTGCTCGGCACCATGGTCGGGCTCTCGCTCGGCCGCTACCGCTTCCGCGGCATGGCCACCCTCGACCTGCTGATGTTCGCCAACATCGCCGCGCCCGAGCTGGTGCTCGGCGCGGCCCTGCTGACGCTGTTCATCACCGTGCAGTTCCAGCGCGGCTTCCTCACCATCCTGGTCGCGCACGTGATGTTCACGATCGCGTACGTGGCGGTCACCGTGCGGGCGCGGCTGGCCGGCTTCGACCGGACGCTGGAGGAGGCCGCCCAGGACCTCGGTGCCGATCCGTGGGCGACCTTCCGCAAGATCACCCTGCCGCTGATCTTCCCGGGTATCCTCGCGGGCGCGCTGCTGTCCTTCGCGCTGTCCATCGACGACTTCGTGATCACCAACTTCAACTCGGGGCAGACGCAGACGTTCCCGATCTGGGTGTTCGGCGCCACGCGGGTCGGCGTGCCGCCGCAGGTGAACGTGATGGGCACGCTGATCTTCCTCGGAGGGATCGGGCTGGCCGTGGGCAACGCGATCGCGGCCCGCCGGCGCACCCTGGAGTGAGGCCGTGCCCCTGAGCAACGAAAGGACGACCATGCGCAAGCTGCAGAACCTGATCGGTGGCGAGCACCGCGACGCCGCCGACGGGCGCACCTCCACGCTGATCGACCCGGCGCTCGGGGAACCGTTCGCCGAGGCGCCGCTGTCCGGCGAGGCGGACGTCGACGCCGCCTGCCAGGCGGCCCTGCGAGGCTTCGAGACCTGGCGGGACGCCACGCCGGCGGAGCGGAGCCGGGCACTGCTCAAGATCGCCGACGCGATCGAGGAGCGGGCCGAGGAGCTGGTGCGCCTGGAGTGCCAGAACACCGGCAAGCCTGTGCAGATGACCATGGACGAGGAGGTCCCGCCCGCCCTCGACCAGATCCGCTTCTTCGCGGGCGCCGCGCGGATGCTCAGCGGGCTCTCGGCCGGGGAGTACATGGCCGGGCATACCTCGATGATCCGGCGCGAGCCGGTCGGGGTGTGCGCTCAGGTCACCCCCTGGAACTACCCCTTCATGATGGCCGTGTGGAAGTGGGCGCCGGCGATCGCGGCTGGCAACGCCGTGGTGCTGAAGCCCTCCGACACCACCCCGGTCACCACCCTGTGGCTGGCCGAGCTGATGGGTGAGCTCCTGCCGCCCGGGGTGATCAACGTCATCTGCGGCGACCGCGACACCGGCGCCGCCCTGGTCCGCCACCGGATCCCGGCCATGGCCAGCATCACCGGCAGCGTGCGCGCCGGGCGCGAGGTGGCCAGGGCGGCCGCGGACGACCTCAAGCGCGTCCACCTCGAGCTCGGCGGCAAGGCGCCGGTGATCCTCTTCGACGACGCCGACGCGGAGGCGGCGGCCGAGGCGATCGCCGTGGCCGGGTACTTCAACGCCGGTCAGGACTGCACCGCGGCGACCCGGGTGCTGGCCGGCGGCCGCATCCACGACGACTTCGTCGCCGCCCTGGTGGAGCAGGCCAAGAGCACCAGGACCGGCGCGCCGGACGAGGACGACGTGCTCTACGGCCCGCTGAACAACGCCAACCAGCTCGCCCGGGTGCGGGGCTTCCTCGAGCGCGCCCCGGACCGCGCCGAGGTGCTCACGGGCGGGCACGCCATCAGCGACCGGCCCGGCTACTTCCACGAGCCGACCGTGGTCGGCGGGCTCGAGCAGAGCGACGAGATGATCCAGGACGAGATCTTCGGTCCGGTCATCACCGTGCAGCGCTTCGACGACGAGGAGAAGGCGCTGGCCTGGGCCAACGACGTGGAGTACGGGCTCGCCGCGAGCGTGTGGACGCGCGATCACGGCCGCGCCATGCGCATGGCCAGGCGGCTCGACTTCGGCTGCGTGTGGATCAACACCCACATCCCGCTGGTGGCCGAGATGCCGCACGGCGGCTTCAAGCACTCCGGCTACGGCAAGGACCTGTCCATGTACGGCTTCGAGGACTACACGCGCGTCAAGCACGTGATGTCGAACATTGAGGCTTGACGGCTAAGTTAGACCAGGCCGGCGGCCGGAGCTGTCGTCGATGGCGGAGGCGGCGCCGTCGTAGTGGTAGCTGCCGTCGTCGGGGGTGGTGCCGTGGTGGTCGGCGCCGGTGCCGTCGTCGACGGTGGCGGGGGTGCGGTGGTGGTCGGTGGCCTTGTCGTGGTGGTGGGTGGCTTGGTGGTGGTGGTCGGCGGCCTGGTGGTCGCCGGCGGACTCGTCGTCGGTGGGTTGCTGACCGCCGATGAGGTGGGCGGGACTGGCCCGCCGCCCGATGCGCTGCTGATCGTGGTGACCAGCAGCGGCGGGGACCCGCTGCCGGAGCTGAGGCTGGAGGTCAGGCCGCCCATGGCGGAGCTCGCCGGGGGCGCGCCGGGTACGGAGACCGAGCCGGTCGACGAGGCGCTGGACCCGCCGGGGCCGGGCAGCAGGCCCACGGTGCCAGGAGCCGCGAGCCCGCTGGCCGCGCCGGGCGCGCCGCCCGCGGCGCCGCCGGCCTCGGCGACGGCGGTGCAGCCCGACCTGCAGGCGTTCGGCGTGCCGAAGCTGAGGCCGAGCAGCATGACCACGGCCACCCCGACCGCGACCTCCCATCGCCGCAGCCCGCGGCGCGCCAGCGCCCTCCAGCGCGACCGCCGGGACGGTCCCTCGGCGGCGTCCGAGGTCGCGGTGCTGGTCAGGAGATGCACGGCAGGAGCGCTCGAGGGCACCGGGGGCCTGTGCGCGTTCGGCGCCGGCACGGCCGCCAGGCGATCTTCGCCGCCCGGCGCGAGCAGCTCGGCGAGCACCTCCGACAGCTCATCCCCGCTGAACGGGCGGTGGAGGATGGCCAGGGGACCTCGGCCGGAGGGCAGCCCGCCGCCGTCGTCGCCAGGGTCCAGCAGCGCCAGCACGGGACCGCGGTAGCGCTGCCTGAGCTGCCGGTAGATGATGCCGCGGTAGCGGCGTGGGAAGTCGAGCAGGACCACGTCGACCGGAGGGTGGGCCCAGTCGTCCAGGTCCGCGGGGGACTCCAGGCACGCGAGCGAGCGACCGTCGCCCAGCGTCTGGACAGCGAACGTGCCCAGCCGGCCGCCGCGGGAGAGCATGATCACCCGCCGCTCCACGGTCACATCGGTCCCCTTCCTCGCCACCAGGACCGGCCAGAACCACTGGAGGCCCGAAGCTCTCTTCAGTTGGCGCGGTCACCCGGGTCAGAACGTTCCCATATGCGCAGGTCGACCTCAACCTACGGTTGATGTAGGAAAGATCGTTGTCTCCCTACGGAGACAGCACTACTGCGCGTACGAGTGGAGCCCCACGATCCAGGTGTTGACCGCGTAGAAGTTGAAGAGCATGGCGCCGAAGCCGACCAGGCTGAGCCAGGCGGCCCGGCGGCCGCGCCAGCCGGAGGTGGCGCGCGCGTGCAGGTACGCGGCGAAGATCGTCCAGACAATGAACGACCAGGTCTCCTTGGGATCCCAGCCCCAGTAGCGCCCCCAGGCCGACTGGGCCCAGATGGCGCCGGCGATGATCGCGAAGGTCCAGATCGGGAAGCCGAAGGCCGCCGTCCGGTAGGCGAGCAGGTCGAGCGTGCCCGCCGCGGGCAGGCGCTCCCACAGCGCGCGCCGGCGCGGCTCGTCCCCGTCCCCGCCCGCCCGCGGCTCGGCCGCGGCCTCCTCCTCCTCGACGTAGGCGGCCATGGTCTCGCGCAGCTCGACCCGGTCGACGGTGCCCGCGCCGCCGGCGACCAGCGGCGGCGCCGGCTTCGCGCTGCGCCGCTCGAAGTAGTCTCTGACCAGGTACAGCGCGCTGAAGATCGAGGCAAGGCAGAGGATCGACGAGCCGCTGATGGCGGCCGCCACGTGGATCTTGATCCAGCCAGAGTTCAGCGCCGGGACCAGCGGTCCGGCAGGCACCCGCAGCGCCACCCCGGCGAGCGCGATCGCCAGCACGGCCGGGAGGAGGATGAACGGCCCCAGCGTGCGGACCTCGGGCCGGCGCAGCACCCACACCAGGTAGGCGGTGACCGTGACGACCCCGATCATGACCGAGTACTCGTACATGTTGCCCCACGGCACCCGGTGGGTGGCGAGCGAGCGGGTCACCGCCGCGGCGACGTTGGTGCCCAGGCCGACCACGGCCACGGCCAGGCCCGCCCGCCCGGTCCAGGCAACCCTGTAGGCGAGCTCGAACCCGGTCAGCAGCGCCGCCACCACGTAGGACAGCACCGCCAGCCACACCAGCGTCTCTGACAGGTTGGCCAGGCTTGCCGAGGGCATCGAGCTCCTCCTCCAGTTCCTGCGCCGAGGTGACCCAAGGCGGTGACCCGGCGGCGTGACCCGCCGGGTGTCCCACACGATAGCCGGCGAGCGGGCGGGGAAACCTATTTCCCGGATCCCGAGGGCCGCGAGGCGGCGGCCCGGTCAAGGGTAATCCCACGCCGCGCCGCGGGCGACCCGAGAAGCGCCGGCTCGATGTCGCGGGCCAGGTCCTTGAACTCATCGACGAAGGAGATCTTGCCCTGCAGGGCGAGCCCGGCCAGCTCGACCCGGGTGCCGCCTTCCGCCGCGGGGGCGGCGCGCAGCCAGACCCGCCGGCGGGTCACATAGAGCGAGGGGATCAGGCCGACCAGGACGAGGCCGGCGGCCGCGGCCATGATCGGCACGCCCGGATCGCGGGCCAGCGTGAGCACCGTGTACTGCCGCAGCGAAGGGAAGTCGACCTCGAGCCCGCCGGCGAGCCTGCCTGACCTCCCGACCGGCAGGATGAGCGGCCTCCCCGGCGGCCCGAGGCCGGAGTAGTCGAGGGTGAACACGCTGTGCGCCTGCGACGCGTTGAGGTCGCCCGCGAACGGCACCACCACCAGGACCGGGTTGACCAGGCGGGGATCGTTCACGATCTGCTGCTCGCCGCTGGCGTCCGGCACCACCCGCAGGCCGGTGAAGAAGGTGATCTGCAGACCGACCTGCGGCTTGAGGGACGGCAGCCGGATCGCGCCCGTGGACACCTCCGAGCCGGGGTCGCGGTTGGACAGCACCGGCCCGTCCTGCAGCATTTCGCCGGAGGCCGTGCGGACCCGCACCACCGGCGCGTAGCCGTAGTCCGACTGGAACACGCGCACGCCGTCCACGGTCATCGGCCGGTTCACGGTGACCTTCTGCGCCTGGGTCTGGCGCCCCTCGGCGTCCAGCGCCACCAGGCGGGAGGTGTACTGCTTGGGCGTGAGGTTGTCGTAGAAGCTGTTGGAGAAGTCGTCGAGGCGGAGGCTGAACGGCGGCAGGTCACCGGCGCTGAAGTAGCGCCCGGGACTGAAGGCGTCGTAGTTGATGCGGGCGTCGGCCCAGGTCTCGCCCTCGACGATGGTGGTCTGGCCGCGGTAGCCGAAGCCCTTGCCGACGGCGAGCCCGACGAGCAGGACCAGGAAGGAGACGTGGAACAGCAGGCTGGCCGCCTCGCGCAGAAAGCCCTTCTCGGCGGAGAGCTCGCCGCGGCCGTGGGTGGCCAGCCGGAAGCGATGGCGCTTGAGCGTCTGGCTGGTCAGCTCGACGGCCCGCTCCGGGGAGGCGTCCGTGTGGAAGCTGGCGTAGTTGCGGTAGCGGTCGAGCTGCGGCCGGGGGGGGTGCGGCCGGGCGCGCAGCAACCGCAGATAGGCGGTGATCCTGGGCACGAGGCAGGCGACCAGCGCGGTGAGCAGCGCCAGGTAGATCGCCATGAACCAGGGCGCACCGAAGACGTCGAACATGCCCAGCCGGTCCAGCAGCGAGGCCAGCGCCGGGTGGTCGGCCGCATACTCCTGGACCCGCTGCGGCGAGATGTTCTGCTGCGGGAAGAGGCTGCCGAAGATGGCGGCGGTCGCCAGCGCGAGCAGCAGCACCAGCGCCGTCCGCATGGAGCGGAACTCACGCCAAGCCTGGCGCATCACGACACCCCGTTCACAGCGGTAGGTTCACCGAGCCGGCCCAGACCCGCAACTCGTTCAGGAAGCTGTCCCACAGGCCGGTGGCGAGGAGCAGGCCGATGACGACCAGCATTCCTCCTCCGGCCAGTTCGAACAACCGGAAGCGGCGGCGCAGGGCGGGGAAGCGGCCGACGGCGCCGCGGAAGCCGAGCGCGGCGATCAGGAACGGGACGCCGAGCCCGAGCGAGTAGACGAACAGCAGGATCGCGCCCCGCCGCAGGCCGCCGCCCCCGGCGGCGGCGAGCCCGAGGACGGCCCCGAGGGTGGGGCCGATGCACGGCGTCCAGCCGAGCCCGAAGACCATGCCGAGCGGCAGCGCGCCGGCCAGCCCGCCGGGGACGCTGTCGGCCCGCAGCCGGCGCTCTTTGTAGAGGAAGGCCGGCTTCAGCACCCCGGCGAGGAACAGGCCCATGACGATCACCACGATCCCGGCGATGCGCGTGATGAGCCCGCGGTTGACCAGCAGCCACGAGGTGAGCGCCCCGAGCGCCGCGCCGAGCGCCACGAACACCAGCGAGAAGCCGAGCACGAACAGGGCGACGCCGGCGAGCACCCGGCCGACCTGCCGCCCGCCGTGCTCCACGTCCTGGCCGGAGACGCCGGACACGTAGGACAGATAGCCGGGGACCAGCGGCAGCACGCAGGGCGAGGCGAACGAGATGAAGCCGGCCGCGGCCGCCACCGGGATCGCCAGGAGCAGGTTGCCGTTGGCGACGAGCTGCTGGGCCTGCTCCCCGAGGCTCACCCGGCCACCCCCGCCCGCGCGCCGCGCACCCGCGAGACCACCTCGCGCAGCAGGCCGGCCTGGAGCTCGGGCGAGGCGCGCCCGCCGCTCAGGGCGCCGTCGATCCTGGCGCCGATGCGCCCCTGCTCGTCGATCACCAGGGTGGCGGGCGGGAAGGCCGGGCCCTGCCCGCGCAGCCTCGCCACCAGCGCGGCCGAGGGGTCGTACAGGGAGGGGTATGTGGTCCTGAACTCGCGCTGGTAGGCCAGGGCCGCGGCACGCTGGTCCTTGACGTCGATGCCGACGAAGCGCACTCCCTCGCCGGCCAGGTCGCGGGCGGCCCGCTGCAGGCCCGCCTGCTCCGAGCGGCACGGACCGCACCAGGAGGCCCAGAAGTTGAGCACCAGCACGTGGCCGCGGGAGCCGCTGAGGTCGAGGTGGCCGCCGTCGAGCGTCTCGCCGGCCAGCGGGGGGAGCGCGGCGCGGTCACGGTCCGTGACCAGCGTGACGTTCGGTGCGACCGGCCTGACCTGGCCGGCGGCCGGCTCCGGGGCCAGGCCCTTGCCGCCGCCGCCCGTCAAGGCCACCAGGGCGATGATCGCCACGACGGCGACCAGGACGGCTCCGCCCGCTCCCAGGGCGAGCGCTCGGCTCGACATGAGGACCTCGATCTCCGCAAACGGGCCGACGGGTCGACCGCGACCAGGCTGGACGGCGCGCGTGGGCGCCCGGGCCCCGAGTGTATCGACCGGGGCGCCAAAACGGGTCTGAACAACCCGAGCCCGCCGCGAACGTGATCACGTGCACGGTTGGGCGGCTGTCATATGGCCTCTGACCTGCGGCGCTTTGCGTTGGCGGCATTCGGGGTCGGTGTTACGATGCGCGCGGGAGTGTAGCTGCCCGTCCCGATACGACGGCTGGAGGCTGGCTAGGGTGTCGCTGCTTCGACCGAAAGACGAGGGTCAGCGCTGGGTGTCGCTGTCGCTCGTCACGCTGGGGATCTGGTTCGCGATGATCGTCGTGTTCGCGGTGATCCCATCCTGGTGGCTGTACTTTGCCGATGGCACCCTGAAGTGGACCGACAACTTCACCCTCCGGCTCGGCATCCGCACGATCGTGCTTCCCAAGCTGGTGCTGCGGGACGCCATCGTGGTCGTCTGGTACGGCGTGGCGTTGGGCGCCGCGGGCGTGCTGATCGGGGTGTACAACAAGCGTCGCCCCAGGGTGCTGCCGTCGGGCGAGGCCAAGCGGGAGGCGACTGGTGGCTACCGGTAGCAAGGAGCGGGAGAGGATCGACCCGTGAACCCAAACAAGCCAAGCATTCACGATGACTACACGCTCCACACGGTGGATCCCAACTGGCTGCAGGAGCGCATCAAGCCCCGCAGGCACATCGCCCTCTCCCCGGAGCTGTGCATCCTGTGCCGAGCGTGCGAGGACGTGTGCCCGTGGGACTGCATCTACATGCTGGGGCCGGACATCGTGAAGGAGGGGGACAGCCCCCAGGAGGTCACCACCCTGGCTCAGACTTCGCATGCGCTCTTCGTGATCGACGACAATGAGTGCGTGCGCTGCGGCATCTGCATCGACCGCTGCCCGACCGGTGCCCTGTGGTACGCCCGGGTCGGCGAGACCAAGGCACCGGCCCAGCAGTAGTCGCAGGCGAAGGACACAGAAGGACACCGGATCGTCCCGCCAGCAGCTGGCGGGCTGGCCACCCTGAGGAGTCACGTCGTGGCGTTGAAGCTTCGGCCGCCGAGGCCCCCCTCACCGGGGGACATGTGGAACCGGATGCGCGAGTCGCAGCTGTGGAAGTCGATGTTCCGGCCTGGCTCGATCTACCGCCCCGGCTACCGCGACACGTCGCGGGACCGAGCCCTCGCGATGATGAACAACGTGCTGTACCACCTGCACCCGGTCAAGGTGAAGCGGCACGGGCTGAAGCTGACCTACACCTTCTGTCTCGGCGGGCTCTCGTTCTTCCTCTTCATCCTGCTGACCATCACCGGGATCTACCTGATGTTCTTCTACCGGCCCACGGCCGGTCTGGGACAGGAGCTCGCCTACAACGACATGCAGGCCCTGTCGACCACGGTGTTCTTCGGCCAGCTGGTACGCAACATGCACCGCTGGGGCGCGCACCTGATGGTCTTCACGGTGTTCCTGCACATGGCCCGGGTCTTCTACCACGGCGCGTACAAGCCGCCGCGGGAGTTCAACTGGGTCGTCGGCGTGGTGCTGTTGCTGCTCACCCTGCTGCTCTCGTTCACCGGCTATCTGCTGCCCTGGGACCAGCTCGCGATCTGGGCGGTCGCGGTCGGCACCTCGATGATGGGCTACACACCGGTGATCGGGAGCCAGGTCCGCTTCGTGCTGCTCGGCTCGGTCGAGATCGGGCCGGAAACGCTGATCCGCTGGTACGTGCTGCACGTGCTTGCGCTGCCGTTCGTGGCCACCATCTTCCTGGCGGTCCACTTCTGGCGCATCCGCAAGGACGGCGGCATCTCCGGTCCGCTGTGAGTAGGCACGCCCGGTGCTGGAGGAAGGCACGCTATGGCAGATGAGATCCAGCCTGACAAGGAAACCTTCGACCGCCTGATCGCGGCCGGGGAGTCGGAGCGCGTCGCCCGGGCAAAGGCCAAGTCGGTGGCGGCGCGCAAGGCCCGCGGGCCGAACCGCGGCTCGCTGCAGGGCGGCGCGACCGCTGCCGAGCCCGCGGCCGCCGCACAGCCCGCCGCCGCGGCTCCCGCGGCGGCCGCCTCCGCCGCGGCGGCCGCCCCGGCGCCTGCCGCCGCGGCGCCGCAACCCGCCGCGCCGGCGCGGCGGGGAGGCGGGGGGGCGGCGCCCGGCAACGGCGGTCGGCTCACGCCCGAGGAGCGCGCCGCCCGTGTGGCCGCGGCCGTGGGCGGCAAGGGTCTGCCCGGCCAGGTCGGCGCGGCCGGCAAGTACGGCGAGACGCATCGCCTGCTCGCCATGGTCCCGCCTGAGGGCATCCAGCGGGCCGAGCCGCGCCAGGAGGACAAGGTCAACGTCTGGCCGCACCTCCTGGTCCGCGAGGCGGTGGCGGCCTTCGCCATGTTCGCCTTCGTGACGGTGTTCTCGGTGTTCGTCAACGCGCCTCTGCGTGAGCTGGCGAACTCCAACCTCACCCCCAACCCCTCCAAGGCCCCCTGGTACTTCCTGGGCCTGCAGGAGCTGCTGCGGTACTTCCATCCCATGGTGGCCGGCGTGACGATCCCCGGCCTCGGCCTGCTGGCAGTGGCCGCTGTGCCCTACTTCGACAAGAACCCGTCGATGCGGCCCGAGAACCGCAAGCTCGCCATCCTGATGTTCACGATGTTCTTGATGTTCTGGGCCGTGCTCGTGCTGAACGGGTCGTTCTTCCGCGGTCCCGGGTTCAACTGGGTCTGGCCCTGGCAGGAGACCTGCCAGTCGATCGTCCACCCGGACAAGGCCTGTCTGTTCTTCGAGCTGTAGAGGTCCCGCGATCTCCCAGGTGACGAAAGGGGACACCGTAGCAATGGCGACTACCACGGGCGTCCGTCCGGCGACCCCACGACCGGCGCCCAAGAAGCCGGGAATGAGCCGGCGCTCGTTCCTGCGCACCGCGTGGCTGGCCAGCCTCGGCGCCAGTATCACCGGCTTCTCGCTGGGAAGCGTCTACTTCCTGTGGCCCAACCTGACCGGTGGGTTCGGCACCAAGATCAAGGCCGGCACCAGATCCAACATCGCCGCCGACATCAAGGCCGGCAATGGTCAGGCATACAACGCCGAGGGCCGCTTCTACCTGGTTCCCTACGACGAGGCCGACGACAGGGAAGGTCTGTACAAGGGCGTCAGCGGAGCCGGCCTCATGGCCCTGTACCAGCGCTGCGTGCACCTGGGCTGCCGGGTCCCGTGGTGTGAGAGCTCGCGGTGGTGGGAGTGTCCCTGCCACGGCTCCAAGTACAACCAGGCCGGGGAGTACAAGGAGGGCCCGGCCCCGCGTGGGCTCGACCGCTTCGCCGTCGCCCTCCAGGGCGACCAGGTCGTGGTCGACACCTCCAAGATCGTGACCGGACCACCGCGCGGCACCAACACCACCGGCCAGGAGCTCGAGGGCCCGCACTGCATCGGCGGCAGCGTCAGCGGAGGGGAGAAGGCCTGATGAGCAAGGGGGTCGTGCTCCTCTTTCTGTTCGCCGCGGGGCTCATCGTCCTGACCATGCTGATCGTGGCACTGGCCTCCGCGCGCCAGAAGGCGGCCGCCGCCGGGCACCTGCCGCCGTCGCGCCGCCCCGGCCCCGATGACGAGGCGCTGGAGGGCCGGCTGCTCGAGGGCTACCAGGCCGCCGGTGTGGTGCTGACGGTGCTCCTGACCGTGCTGCTCCCCTTCCTCTACGTCCGCGAGCCGAGCAGGCAGCGCGAGGCGACCTCGAAGTTCAGCACCGAGTCGGTCGAGCTGGGCAAGCAGACCTTCGAGACGTTCTGCGCCCGCTGCCACGGTCTCAACGCCACCGGCGGGGTGGTCAAGCGCTTCGTGATCCCGGGCGTGAAGGGCGCCAAGCCGGCGGACTACCCCGCGCCCAACCTGCACGAGATCTGGCAGCGCCACGAGGGCCAGGACGTGGCGCAGGTGGCCTGGCAGACCGTCCAGCAGGGCAGGCCGCACACGCCGATGCCCACCTGGGGCGTGCGCTACGGCGGCGCCATGAACGACCAGCAGATCACCAACCTGGTCAACTACCTGCTCTCGATCCAGAGCGACAACAAGAAGCGCCCGGAGCTCGATTTCAAGGCGCTCGGCACGCGTGAGGAAGCGCTCGCGCTGATCCGGGCCCTCCGGGCCGGATAGGTCTCGAAAGGAGGCAGACGGTCCCGTGAAGGGTGCCCTCGCTCTCGCCATTGCCGTCCTGCTGTTGCCAGGGTCGGTGATCGTGCTGCTGTCGGCCAACTTCGGCGCCCTCAAGGGGTATCTGATCGGCGCGGCGGCCTTCTTCGGCTTCGTGTTCATGCTGACGCTGATCTGGACCTTCGGGCTGCCCGGCACGCCGGCGCTGACCGGCCCGAAGGGCACCGACCCGTCGTTCAAGCAGTTCGAGCTGTCGAGCCCGAAGGCCCAGGAGCACAACGCGGTGCAGCAGTTCCAGGGAAGCGAGGGCAACGGCTGGCTCGCGGAGCCGCAGGAGCCCCAGGGCGGCGGCAAGCTCCCGCCCGACCAGGAGACGCTGCGCGGCGACCTCGAGACGGCCAAGCAGGCGATCATCCAGCGGCTGATCACCGAGACCAACACGGGCATCAAGGACTCGAGCAAGGAGCTCGACGTCACCAACCTCGACACCAAGGTCTTCTACACCACCCAGAACGGCACCGAGCTGACCGCCGTGGTGATCAGCGGCAAGGAGCCGCCCGCGGGCTCGGGCCTGGAGAAGCCGAGCTTCGCGCCGAAGACCTTCTTCGCCTACCGGGACCCCGGCGCACCCTACCGGCCGAGCCTGATCGTCATGGGGATCTCGTTCCTGCTGCTGGTGGCGCACGTCATCGGCCTCGGCGTCGCTGAGAGCCGCCGTCCCCTCGGCGTCGCGCCCCGCACGGCCGACGCGGCGGGCCGCACCTCCAGCCGCGTCTGAGAGCGCCCGCCGCGCTCCACCCCGCCGGCGTCAGCGGGTCGCGCGGTCGACCGGAGCGGCGACCATCGTCTCGACGGCGAGCACGTCCGGCAGCAAGGGCAGCCTCGTCGAAGGCGGCGGAGGCTCGCGCACCATGACCGCTCCCTGGAAGCCGAGCTTCACGGCTGTCTGCACGTGCGGCGGCCAGTCGTCGACGAACAGGATCTCCTCAGCGGGCAGCCGCATCCGCTCGCGCGCAACCGCGAACAGCAGCGGGTCGTCCTTCGGCCTCGCCTCCTCAGCCGAGATGACGAAGGCGTCGAAGAACCGGCGCAGGTCCATGCGCTCATAGTGGAGGCTCAGCGAGGGCCAGCCCTCGGCGAGGACACCCAGGCGCAGGCCGAGCGCCTGCAGCCGCGCGAGCGCCCCGGGGACGTCCGGGAAGGGCTCCATCGCCCGGCCGTCGACCCGCGCCCGCGCCAGCGCCGAGGTCAGCTCGGGCCGCGGGTCCCTCGCCCCCAGCGACTCGAGGACGATCTCGTAGAAGACCTGGAACAGCTCGCGCTCCTGCTCGACTGTCACGATCGGCTGCTGGTGCCGGTCGTCGAGGTACTCCATGCCGACCTCGATGGCGCGGTCCAGGTTGGCCAGGCTCAGACCGGGCAGGTAGGCACGCACAAGCTCCTGGAACCGAGGACCGGGGAACCAGCGCCGCCACGCCTCTGGGGCCGGAGCGGCCGCACCCTCGACCGGACGGACCAGCACGTCCGCCGAGTCCAGCAGCACCCCGCGGATCTTGCGTTCGCTCAGAATCTCGTTCGCCCCCTCGACCACGGTCGTCGCCCAGCAAGCGAACACGTTAGCTCTTCGGCCGGAGATCCGTGGCGAGCCTGCCGCGAGGTGACAGCCGCCGACAGGCCCTAGGCCATGCCGCCGTTGGAGCGGGAGATCACCAGTCGCTGGATCTCGCTGGTGCCCTCGAACAGGCAGTAGATCTTCGAGTCCCGGTGCCACTTCTCGACCGGGAAGTCGCGGATGTAGCCGTATCCGCCCAGGATCTGGATCGCCTCGTCGGTCACGCGCACCGCGACCTCGCCCGCCTTGAGCTTCGACATCGAGCCCTCGGCGTGCGTGAACGGCATGCCGTTGCGGGCCATCCAGGCCGCGCGCCAGGCCAGCAGCCGGGCCGCGTCGATCTCGGTGGCCATGTCGGCCAGCTTGAAGGCGATCGCCTGCTGGGCCGCGATCGGCCTGCCGAACTGGACGCGCTCGCGGGCGTAGTCGCGGGCGAACTCGAAGGCCGCCCGGGCGATCCCCACCGCCTGCGCGGCGACGACCGGCCGGGTCGCCTCGAACGTGGCCAGCGCGACCGAGGAGCGGCTCGGCTCCTTCTGGCGGGCGCGCTCCAGCTTGGCCTGGAGCCGCTCCTCGCCGCCGAGCAGGCAGTCCGCGGGCACGCGGCAGTCGTCCAGCAGCACCTCAGCGGTGTGCGAGGCGCGGATGCCGAGCTTGCGCTCCTTCTTGCCCTGGCTCAGCCCCGGGGTGCCGGGCGGGATGACGAAGCTCGCCTGACCGCGGTGACCCAGCGAGGGGTCGATGGTGGCGACCACGACGTGGACCGCGGCGATGCCGCCGTTGGTGATGAAGACCTTGCGGCCGTTGAGGACCCAGTCGCCGCCGTCGCGGACCGCTCGGGTGCGCAGCGACGAGACGTCGGAGCCGGCGCCGGGCTCGGTGACGGCGAAGGCGGCCACCTGGGGATCCTCGGTCGTGCCGAAGATCTCCGGAACGAAGCGGCCGATCTGCTCGGGCGTGCCCTGCATCATCAGCGCCATCAGCGCCAGCCCGCTGCCGAGGATCCCGAGGGCGATGCCGGCGCAGCCCCAGCAGAGCTCCTCGACCAGGGCCGGCTGCAGCACGCCGGTCTCGTCCTCGGCGACCATCTGGTAGTAGTCCTTGCCGTAGAGACCGATCTCGGCGGCTTTGCGCAGAACCGGCCAGGGGAAATCCTCGGTCTCGTCGTAATGGGGGGCGACCGGCCGGATCTCTTTCTGTGCGAACTCGCGGACCCACTTCTGGGCGGCGACTTGGTCTTCGGTGAGCGCAAAGTCGATCATGGCCTCCATCCTTTCCGGACATCGGTCGCTCCGGATGGTGGTTACTGATGAGTAACCTACTGAACGGTAGCATGCGCTCTCGAAGGGCGCGAATCAAGGGAGGCGGCAGACGTTGAACAGCCCCGCGAGTGCCGGAGCCCGGCTGCCGGCGCCGGCGCGTCGCGCCCAACTGCTCGACGTGGCTCGCAGCGTCTTCGCTCGGGACGGCTACCGGGGCACCTCGATGGAGGCGATCGCCGAGGCGGCCGGCGTCACCAAGCCAGTGCTCTACCAGCACTTCTCCTCCAAGCACGCGCTCTACGCTTCGCTGCTCGAGGCAGAGATCGGGCAGCTCACCGCCGCGCTGGTGCGCGCCTTCGACCTGGCCGAGGGCAATGAGGAGCGCCTGCGCCTGGGCTTCGGCGCCTATCTCGGCTTCGTCGAGGCCCGCGAGGACGCCTTCCTGCTGCTGTTCACCGAGGGGATCGGTCTGGACGACGCCTTCCAGCGGCGCGTCTCGCGCTTCCGCGAGTGGGTCGCCGACCGCATCACGGCGATCATCCGCGCGGAGGCAGGGCTGCCCGAGGCCCGTGCCCGCGCGCTCGCGGTGGCGATCGTCGGCATGGCCGAGAGCGCCGCCACCTGGTGGCTGAGCGAGCGGCGCCCGCTGCCCATCGGCGATCTGGCCGACGAGCTGGCCGGGCTCGCCTGGAAGGGCTTCGCCCGCTATCCGGGCCCGCCCGGCGAGCCGGAGCCGCCCGGCCTCGCGGCCGGCAGGGGCGATGACCGGTAGATGAACTGCGTATGACGGTCCACACTCCCTATATCCGCTTGATCTCTCCGGACGTGCGTATTGCCTCGGTCGAGCGAGTAGAGAGGAGCGGGAGGATGGCCGAGAAGAGGGCTCGCTCGTCAGCGCAGCGGAGGTCTCCGGACCGGTCGCCCGGCGAGGGCGGCGCCGCGGTCTCGCTCGACGCCACCGACCTCGCGATCCTCCGGGTCCTGCAGGCCAACGCCCGCGCCACCTACACCGAGATCGGCAGGTCGGTAGGCCTGTCGGCGCCGTCCGCGCACGACCGCGTGCACCGGTTGGAGCGGCGTGGAGTGCTCCGCGGCTACCAGGCGGTGGTCGATCCCGAGATCCTCGGCCTCGGCGTGCTGTCGCTGGTCGGAGTGCTCCCGGCCATCGCGGCCGACCTGGCCGCGATGGAGGCGGCCTTTGCCCAGATCGAGCAGGTCGAGGCCGCCTACCACGTCACCGGAGAGGAGAGCCACGTGCTGGTCGTCCGCACCCGCGGCATCGACGGGCTCTCCGAGGTCCTGCGGCACATCCGCGGGGTCGAGGGCGTCGCCCGCGCGCGCACGTCCGTGGTGCTGTCGACCGCGTTCGAGCGCGGCCCTGCGGTCTGAAAGCGGCCAGCCTGAAGTCCTGCACGTAACTCGAAGCAGAGGTGATGCTGGGAGCTGCCGCCGATGCGGGTAGTACGGACCCGCCGGCCTCGTGGCATACTTCCAGCGGCGTTCCAGCAACCAGAGAGGAGGTGCGGACATGTTCCAGATCGTTTCCGCGCCTCCCGCGGCCAGCTAACGACGCCGTCTGCGGGAGGCGCGCCAGGGCAAGGGAGAGCTCGCATGACTGCGCGGCTTCGCAGCGTCACGTTTGACTGCACCAACCCCTACCGCCTGGCCGGCTTCTGGAGTCAGGTCACCGGTTACCAGCAGGACCCAGACAACCACAACCAGCCGGCCGACCCCGAGGCGCTCCTGGTCGCACCGGACGGGCAGCCGAATCTGCTGTTCAGCAGGGTGCCCGAGGCCAGGACCGTCAAGAACCGCGTCCATCTGGACCTCATGCCGACGGATGGAACCCGCGACCAGGAGGTGGCCCGGCTGCTTGGGCTGGGCGCCACGATGGTGGCCGACCACCGTCGGCCCGATGGCACCGGTTGGGCCGTGCTCGCCGATCCAGAGGGCAACGAGTTGTGTGTCGAGCGCAGCGCCTCAGAGCGGACGGCAGGTCGGGCCACCATCGGCTGACCAACCCGATGGCCAGCGTGCTGCGCGGCCCCACCGCGCTGCTGTCCGCCAGTTGCATGCCTCTTTCGCGAACGCACCCGCGCGGATGCTGGCGAGCGCCGCGCCGCACAGCTGGACCTGGCGCTCCTCCGAGAAAGATCTCGAACCTCTTGGAGGGTTGACAACAGGAATTTCGCCATGAAACTCCCTATCAGAGGTCGTTGCGGCCCTGCCGCCAGATCGATGGGGGAGTGCCATGCGCCGAGCCGTCTCCGTCGCCGCTGTGACCGCCGTTGCCATGGCCTTGCTCGCCGTGCCGGCACGGGTCGCCAGCGCCACCCCGCCGCCGCTGCCGGACTCGATCGCCTCCCTGGGCGACTCGATCAGCAGGGCGTTCGACGTGTGCTGCTACTACGGGGATCACCCGAGCCACTCCTGGACCACCGGCGGCTCCAGCCTGGACAGCATCCGGAGCCATTACGAGCGCATCCGCGCGCTGAACGCGGCGATCGCCGGCCATCAGCAGAGCGACGCCGTCACCGGCGCCAAGATGGCCGACGGCCCGGCGCAGGCGGCCAGAGCGGTGGCGCAGGGCGCGCAGTACGTGACCATACTGCTCGGCGCCAACGACCTGTGCACCTCGTCGGCGGCGACCATGACCCCGACCGAGACCTTCCGCCAGGAGTTCGAGAGCACGCTGGCGACCCTGGACCCGGACCGGCGCCAGGTGCACGTGTTCGTCGCCAGCATCCCCGACGTGGTCCACCTCTGGGAGGTCCTGCACGGCAACCTGACCGCGCGGCTGGTGTGGAGATTGGCGGGGATCTGCCAGTCGGTGCTGGCCGAGTCCAACAGCGCCGCCCAGCGCCAAGCCGTGGCCGACCACGAGGTGGCGCTGAACACGGTCCTGAGCGAGGTCTGCGCGAACTACGGCAACTGCCGCTTCGACAACCTGGCGACCTACCAGTTCCAGTTCGGCGCCGGGGACGTGTCGATCCTCGATTTCTTCCACCCGGACCTCGACGGCCAGCGCAAGCTCGCCGATGCGACCTGGGCCGCCTCCTGGTGGGGCGGCGGAGTGTGACCGTCGCGCCCGCAGCCTGTCGGAACAGTTGGCGCACTCGTCGTCGCTCTGGACCAGATGATCACCGCCGGCCAGGTCCCCGGCACCGATGAGGTCGGCTGGTTACAATGACGCGCCCTGAAGGAACTGAGCGAAGGGGAGGCCATGGGCGCGGGCGGGGTGGGGCCTGCGGCTGAGCGGACGGCTGCTGGGGTGCGGGGCATGTTCGACCGCGTGGCGCCGCGGTACGACCTGGCCAATACGGTGCTGTCGTTCGGCCAGGACCACCGCTGGCGCGAGGCCGCCGCCGCCGCCAGCGAGCTGGCCGCCGGCGAGATCGCCGTCGACGTGGCCTGCGGCACCGGTGGGCTGACCCTTGAGCTTGCGCGTCTGGAGCCAGGTGCGACCGTGCTCGGACTCGACTTCTCCTGGGAGATGCTGCGGCGCGCGGCGGCGATGCTCAGTGAGTCCGGAGCCGGCGTGGGAGGCCCGCCGGGACTGGCGGTCGCCGATGCGATGCGGCTGCCGCTGCGCGACGCCTCGGTCGACGTGGTCACCATCGCCTTCGGGCTGCGCAACCTGCCAGAGCCTGGGGGCGGCCTGCTCGAGCTGCGGCGGGTCCTGCGGGCGGGCGGGCGGCTGGTGGTGTGCGAGTTCTCGCGCCCGGTCGTGCCCGTGCTTGGCCGGGTGTACGACCGCTATCTGCATCGACTGCTGCCGCTCGCCGCACGGCGGCTCAGCTCCGATCCCGAGGCGTACCGGTACCTCGCGCGCTCGATCGGCGCCTGGCCCGACCGTCCAGAGCTGGCCCGCTGGCTGCGGGACGCCGGTTTCGAGCGGGTCCGCTGGCGGGACCTCACCGGCGGCATCGTCGCCCTGCACCGCGGCACGGTCCCCGGGTAGCCGCCGTACGCCTGCGTACCCTGTAGATTCTTGTTTGCTGGTGGGGTCCAGCGGGCCTACACTCCCAGCGGCGTATTTGTGCATCGTTTCACAAACGCGCACCCTTGGAGGAGCGAGCCTTTGAGCGATCGGTATGACGCGCTCGTGGTGGGCGGCGGCCCCGGCGGAGCCGCGACCGCGTACCACCTGGCCCGGGGTGGGGCCCGGGTGCTGCTGTGCGAGCGGGCCACCTATCCGCGCGAGAAGGTCTGCGGCGACGGCCTCACCCCACGGGCGGTGGGGGCGCTGGACGCCATGGGCCTGCGCGAGGAGTATCAGAGCTGGTCGCGTCACGCCGGCCTGAAGGTGCACGGCGGCGGGGTGGTGATCGAGCTTCCCTGGCCGGAGCTGGAGGGGCTCCCCTCCTTCGGGCTGTGCCGCCCGCGCACCGACCTCGACCAGCTCCTGGCGCGCCAGGCGGTACGCGCGGGCGCCGTCGCGTGGGAGGCCACCGACGTGGTCAGCCCGCTGGTCGAGGCCGGCCTGGTGCGCGGCGCGGTGGTACAGCGCGAGGGCGAGGACCCGGTCGACATCCGGGCCGAGGTGGTGGTGGCCGCCGACGGGGCCTCCAGCCGCTTCGCGCAGGCGCTCGGCCTGACCCGGGACCCCAGGCGGCCGATCGGCGTCGCGATCCGCCAGTACTTCCGCAGCGAGCGGCACGTCGACCCCTGGATCGACTCGTATCTCGAGCTGTGGGGCGACAACGACCTGCTGCCGGGCTACGGCTGGGTGTTCCCCATGGCCGACGGCACCGTCAACGTCGGCGTCGGCCTGCTCAACACCTCGGCCCACTTCCGCAACCTGAACTACCGCAAGCTCCTCAAGGAGTGGGCACCGACCGCGGGCAGCGACTGGGGCTTCGGCCTCGACGACGCCGAGGGCAGGCCGCGCTCGGCTCCGCTGCCGATGGCCGCCAGCCGGCACCCGCCGCTGCACCGTGGGGTGATGTTCGTGGGCGATGCGGCCGGTCTGGTGAATCCCTTCAACGGCGAGGGCATCGACTACGCCATGGAGTCCGGCCAGCTCGCCGCCGAGGCGGGTCTCGCGGTCCTGGCCAGCGGCGACCGCACCCACCTCGACCACTACCGCCTCGCGGTCGAGCGCCGCTTCGGCAGCTACTTCGCGCTCGGCCGCCTGTTCGTCAAGCTGATCGGGGAGCCCAACGTGATGCGGATCGCCACCAGCTACGGGCTGCCGCGGCCGTACCTGATGAAGATCGTCCTGAAGCTCCTTGCGAACCTGTACGAGCCGCGCGGTGGGGACGCGGCCGACCGGGTGGTCAGGGCGTTGACCGCGATGGCGCCTTCGAGGTGAACGCCGTGCGTGGACACCGCCTTCTCGGGTATACGCTGCCGCAGGACCACGGCGGTCGCCGTGGGGGCCGTCACGAGAACCGCTCCGCATTGAGAGGCTGCCCGTGAATCTCGGTGCCTTTGCTCCGATCATCGCACTGCTGGTTCTGGCGACCGGGTTCGCGGTGCTGTCGATCCTGGTGTCGGGCTGGATAGCGCCGCGCCGGCCGAACCGGGCCAAGTACTCGCCCTACGAGTCGGGCATGGAGCCGGGCCGCCTGCCCAGAGGCGAGCGCTTCCCGGTCAGGTTCTACCTGACCGCGATGCTGTTCGTGGTCTTCGACGTCGAGGTGATCTTCCTGTACCCCTGGGCGGTGGTGTTCCGGCAGCTCCGCCTCTTCGGCCTGCTCGAGATGGGGATCTTCCTCGGCCTGCTGGTGGTCGCCTACGTGTACGAGTGGAAGCGCGGCGGACTGGAGTGGGATTGATGAGCAGCGGGAGCGGTCTCGAGAAGCTGCCGGGCGGCATCCTGGTCACCACGGTCGAGAAGCTGGCCAACTGGGCGCGCAAGGGCTCGCTGTGGCCGGCGACCTTCGGGCTGGCCTGCTGCGCGATCGAGATGATGGCCACCGGTGCCGGGCGCTACGACCTGGCCCGCTTCGGCATGGAGGTGTTCCGGGCGTCGCCGCGGCAGGCGGACCTGATGATCGTGGCCGGTCGGGTGTCACAGAAGATGGCCCCGGTGCTGCGCACCATCTACGACCAGATGCCGGAGCCGAAATGGGTCATCTCCATGGGGGTGTGCGCCACCTCCGGGGGGATGTTCAACAACTACGCGGTGGTCCAGGGCGTCGACCAGATCGTTCCGGTGGACATGTACGTGCCTGGCTGCCCGCCACGGCCGGAGATGCTGATGGACGGGATCATCAAGCTCCACGAGAAGATCGTGAAGGGTGAGCCGCGCTCCAAGCTCGTCCTCCAGGAGGCGTGAGCGACCGATGCAGCCGCCTGACGCCATCCAACCGGTGCTCACCGGACTTCATGAGCGCTTTCCCGAGGCCGGGGTCCAGGTCGGCGGGCACCGCGGCGAGGTCACGGTCGAGCTCGACCGCAGCCACCTGGTGGCGGTCGCGACCTGGCTGCGGGACCATCCCGCGGCGCGCTTCCGGCTGCTCTCGGACCTGTGCGGCACCGACTACCCGGAGCGCCCCGACCGCATCGCGGTCGACTACCACCTGTACTCCCTCGACCACAACATGCGCCTGCGGCTCAAGGTCCGGGTCTCGGTGGAGGACCCGCACGTGCCCACCGTGACGGCGGTGTGGCCCACCGCCAACTGGCACGAGCGCGAGGTCTACGACTTCTTCGGGGTCCGCTTCGACGGCCACCCGAACCTGGTCCGCATCCTCATGCCCGAGGACTGGGAGGGGTACCCCCTCCGCAAGGACTACCCGCTCGGCGGGGTGGACGTGCAGTACCAGGACGCCCACGTGCCCCCTCCCGACACCAGGCGCTACAAGGGAGGCTGGACCAGCACATGAGCGAGCGCGGAGAGCTCGAGGTCTCGGTGCCGCCCGGCGAGGCGCTCGACCTTCCACCCAGGCCGCCCGCCCGGCGGATCTCGCTGAACGAGCGCCGGGCGCAGCAGGTGATCGCCACGGGCGGCGGCGACTGGGCCGAGGTCACCGCGCGCGCCCACGCCGCCGGCGACGACGAGCTGATGGTCGTCAACATGGGGCCGCAGCACCCGTCCACCCACGGCGTGCTCCGGCTGGTGCTCGAGCTGCGCGGCGAGGAGGTGGTCTCCTGCCAGCCGGTGGCGGGCTACCTGCACACCGGCATCGAGAAGTCGGCCGAGTACCGCACCTGGATTCAGGGCGTCACCTTCGTGACCCGCATGGACTACCTCGCGCCGCTGTTCAACGAGACCGCCTACTGCCTGGCGGTGGAGAGGCTCCTCGACGTCGAGGCGCCTCCCCGCGCCCAGGCTCTGCGGGTGCTGCTGATGGAGCTGAACCGCATCGCCTCGCACCTGGTGTGGATCGCCACCACCGGCATGGAGCTCGGCGCGCTGTCGATGATGCTGTACGGCTTCCGCGAGCGTGAGCAGATCCTCGACATCCTGGAGGAGATCACCGGGCTGCGGATGAACCACGCCTGGGTGCGGCCCGGCGGCGTCTCCCAGGACATGCCCGAGGGCACCGATGACAAGATCCGCGCGTTTGCGCGCGAGATGCGGGCCAAGGCTGACGAGTACGAGGACCTGCTGACCCACAACCCGATCTGGATGGAGCGCACCAGCGGCGTCGCCCGCCTCGAGCAGGAGCGCTGCATCGAGCTCGGCGTCACCGGACCGATGCTGCGCGCCGCCGGCCTCGCCCACGACGTCCGCAGGGCCGAGCCCTACTGCGGCTACGAGCAGTACGACTTCGAGGTGCCGGTCGCCGAAGGGGCCGACGCCTACTCCCGCTACCAGGTGCGCGTGGCCGAGATGCGCGAGAGCCTGAGGATCGTCGAGCAGGTCCTCGAGTCGCTGCCCTCGGGGCCGATCATGCACCCCGACCCGAAGATCGGCTGGCCGGCGCGCCTGGCGCTGGGACCGGACGGGCTCGGCAACTCGCCAGAGCACGTCCGCCACATCATGGGCGAGTCCATGGAGGCCCTCATCTACCACTTCAAGATGGTCACCGAAGGCTTCAAGGTGCCGACCGGCGAGGTCTACGTGCCGGTCGAGTCGCCCCGCGGGGAGCTCGGCTACCACGTGGTGAGCGACGGGGGGAACCTGCCCTACCGGGTCCACGTGCGCGACCCCTCGTTCGTCAACCTCCAGGCCGTCCCGGACATGGTCGTGGGCGGGCTGGTGGCCGACGTCATCGCCGCCCTCGCATCGGTCGACCCGGTCATGGGGGGGGTGGACAGGTGATGGCGTGCCGCTGACCGAGAAGACCCTCGCCAGCGCCGACGAGCTGATCGCCCGCTATCCGGAGCGGCGCTCGGCGCTGCTGCCGCTGCTCTTCCTGCTGCAGGCCGAGGACGGCTACGTCTCGCCGGCGGGCATCGCCCAGGTGGCCGGCCTGCTCGGCCTGACCAGGGCCGAGGTGGCCGGGGTGGCCACCTTCTACAACATGTTCCGGCGCCGGCCGGTGGGGAAGTACCTGGTCTCGGTGTGCCGCACCCTGCCATGCCAGCTCCGCGGGTCCGGCGAGATCGCCGGGGCGCTGTGCCGGCGGCTCGGCGTGCCGCCCGGCGGGACCGACCCAAGCGGCGCGGTCACCGTCGAGGAGGTCGAGTGCCTGGCCGCCTGCGACGGTGCCCCGGTGCTCCAGGTCAACACCGAGAACTACGAGCGGCTGAGCAAGGATGAGGCGCTGGCGCTGGTGGAGCGGCTGCTGCGCGACGAGCTGCCGCCGCCGACGCTGGCCGGCGACGGCGCAACGACCGAGCTGTCCACCGCCAGCCTGCACTGGCGGCTGGCGGGCGTTGGCGACCCGCCGTCGGAGCTGGCCGGGCGCAGGCCCTCACCGGAGGGATCCGGGGGTGAGCTGCCGTGACCGAGCCTGTCAGCGTCCTGTCGAGCCGCTGGCGCGACGGGCGGGCGCACGAGATCGCGCGGTACACCGACCTCGACGGCTACGCCAGTCTCGACCTCGCCTTCGCCAAGGACCCGGCCGAGCTGGTGCAGATTGTCAAGGACTCCGGCCTGCGCGGGCGCGGCGGCGCGGGGTTCCCCACCGGCATGAAGTGGGGCTTCCTGGCCAAGGGCACGGGCAGGCCCATCTACCTGGTGGTCAACGCCGACGAGAGCGAGCCGGGCACCTTCAAGGACATGGAGCTGGTCGAGCGCGACCCGCACGCGCTGGTCGAGGGCACGATCGTTTCGGCCTACGCGATCGGCTGCCAGCAGGCGTTCATCTACCTGCGCGGCGAGTGCGGCTTCGCCGGCCGGCGCCTGTCCGCCGCGATCGGGCAGGCCTATGAGCGTGGCCTGCTCGGCCGTGACATCAAGGGCTCCGGCTTCGACCTCGAGGTGGTGCTGCATCGCGGCGCGGGCGCCTACATCTGCGGCGAGGAGACCGCGCTGCTGTCCTCGCTGGAGGGCGAGCGTGGCCAGCCAAAGCTGCGGCCGCCGTTTCCCGCGGTCGAGGGCCTGTACCGGGCGCCGACCACGGTCAACAACGTCGAGACGATCGCGAGCGTGCCCTGGATCTTCCGCCAGGGGGTGGACTGGTTCCGCTCCATGGGGACGGAGAAGTCGCCTGGGCCGAAGCTGTTCAGCGTGTGCGGCGACGTGCGGCGGCCGGGCAACTACGAGTACCCGCTCGGCACGCCGGCCAGGGAGCTCATCGCCGGCGCGGCGGGCGGCATGCTCGACGGCAAGGAGCTCAAGGCGTGGACGCCGGGCGGGTCCTCGACCCCGATGCTCACCGCCGACCACCTGGACACGCCCATGGACTTCGAGAGCATCCAGCGCGCCGGCAGCCTGCTCGGCACCGGCGCGCTCATCGTGCTCTCGCAGGACGTCTGCATCGTCCGCGCCTGCCTGAACTTCACCCGGTTCTACGCGCACGAGTCGTGCGGCAAGTGCACGCCCTGCCGCGAGGGCACCGACTGGATGTGGAAGATCCTCACCCGGTTGGAGGGCGGCCAGGGCCGCCGCGAGGACATGGACACGCTGGCGGACATCTGTGACTCGATCTTCGGCCGTTCCTTCTGTGCCCTCGGCGACGGCGCCACCAGCCCGATCGTCTCGGCCCTTCAGTACTTCCGTGCAGAGTTCGACCAGCACGTCGACGGTCACGGCTGCCCCTTCGGCGGGGCGCGCGTGGCGGTCGGCGCGCATTAGGGAGACCTAAATGGCCGAGAACCCGCCGACGATGACTGTGAAGATCACCATCGACGACCAGGAGATCGAGGTCGCCCCCGGCACGCTGGTGATCCGGGCCGCCGAGCAGATCGGCATCCAGATCCCGCGCTTCTGCGACCACCGCCTGCTCGCGCCGCTCGGCGCCTGCCGGCAGTGCCTGGTCGAGGTCACCGGGCAGCGCAAGCCGCTGACCGCCTGCACCACCACCGTGACCGACGGCATGGTCGTCAAGACCCAGCAGACCAGCGAGATCGCCCGCGCCGGGCAGGAGGGCACGCTCGAGCTCCTGCTGATCAACCACCCGCTCGACTGCCCCATGTGCGACAAGGGCGGGGAGTGCCCGCTGCAGGACCAGGCGTTCGCCCACGGCCCTGGCGAGACCCGCTTCGTCGAGACCAAGCGGCGCTACGAGAAGCCCACCAAGATCGGCGAGACGGTCCTGCTCGACCGCGAGCGCTGCGTGCTGTGCGCCCGCTGCACCCGTTTCTCCGCCGAGATCGCCGGCGAACCGTTCATCGAGCTGTTCGAGCGGGGCTCGCTCGAGCAGGTGGCGATCTACCGAGATGATCTATATAGAAGCTACTTCTCCGGCAACGTGGTGCAGATCTGCCCGGTGGGCGCGCTGACCTCCCCGTCGTACCGCTTCCAGGCGCGCCCCTTCGACCTCTCCTCGGCGGACGGGGTCTGCAACCACTGCGCGGCCGGCTGCAACCTGCGCATCGACTCCCGCCGGGGGCTGGTGACCAGGCAGCTCGCGCGCGACAACGACGACGTGAACGAGGCGTGGAACTGCGACCGCGGCCGCTACGGCTTCGCCTACGGCCAGGACCCTGAGCGGGTGCTCGTCCCGCACCTGGAGGAGAACGACAAGCTGCGCACGGCCTCGTGGAGCGAGGCGCTGCGGCGCGTCGCCGACGGGATCAGGGCGCAGCGCCGCAAGGGCGTCGGTGTGCTGGTCGGCGGCCACCTGACCGACCAGGACGCCTACGCCCTTCAGAAGCTCGCGCGCGTGGCCCTGAGCACCAACAACGTGGACGTGCGCACCTGGCCGGGCAGCGAGGCCGAGACCGCGGTGGCCGCCCGCGTCGCCGGGATCGGGCCTGACAAGGGGGTGACCTACGGCGACCTCGAGGCTGCCAGGGCGGTGGTGGTCGTCGACCTCGACCCGCACGAGGAGTCGCCGATCCTGTTCCTGCGACTGCGCAAGGCCGCGCTTCGCGGGGTCAGGGTCGTGGCGGTCGGCGCGCGGCCGGGCCGGCTGGCGGAGCTCGCCACGGTGGTGCCGACCGAGCCCGGTGCCGAGGCCGCGGCGCTCGCGGCGCTCGGGCGCGGCGAGGGTGAGGTCGGCGGGCTGCTGACCGGGACCCCGGAGCCGGGCGCTGGGCCGGTCGTCGTCCTCGCCGGCTGGCGCGCGGCGGGGACCGGCGCGCTGGCCGCGGCCGTGCGCCTGTCCGAGGAGCTCGGCGGGGCCTTCGCATGGGTGCCGCGGCGGGCCGGCGACCGCGGCGCGCTGGACGTCGGGGCCCGGCCCGACCTGCTGCCCGGCGGTCGACTGGTGAGCGACGACGGCGCCCGCGCCGAGCTGGGCGGGGCCTGGGCGGCTGAGCTGCCGGCCGAGCCGGGGCTCGACGGGCCGGCGATCGTCCGCCGGGCGGCCGAGGGGCGGCTCGGCGTGCTGCTGCTCGCCGGGGTGGACCTGGTGCGCGACTACGGCCCGCGCCAGCTCGCCGAGCAGGCCCTGGACAACACCTTCGTGATCGCCATCGACCACAGCGTCAGCCCCACCACGGAGCGTGCCGACGTGCTGCTGCCCGGCGTCCTGCACGCTGAGACCGAGGGCACCTACACCGACTGGGAGGGTCGGGTGCAGGCGCAGCGCCCCGCCGTGCCGGTTGGCGGCTCCGCGCAGACCGTCTGGGAGCTCGCCGACCAGCTCGCCGTCCGCCTGGGGGTCGATCTCGGCCTGGCCACCTCGGACCGGGTCGCGGCCGAGACCGAGCGCTTCCGGTCGCGGCCAGCGAGCCTGGCGGCTCCTGTCCTGCCCGTGGCGCGCGCCGGCGCGGCGGCCGGGGAGCCCGGGGACGGGCTCGCCCTGGTGACCTACCCGTTGCTGCTGGACGGCGCCTCGATGCTCGCCCGCGCCGCCGACCTGAACCGCGAGACCCTGCCGGCCTTCGTCGAGGTCCACCCGGACGACGCCGACCGGCTGCGGCTCAGCGACGGCGCCAGGGTGGAGGTCGACTTCGGTGAGGACCGGGTGGTCAAGCTCCCGGTCAGGGTCAGCGGCGCGGTCGCGCCCGGCTGCGCCTTCATCCCCGCCAACCAGCCGGACCTGGCCCTCGGCGAGCTGCTCGGCGCCGAAGCTCAGCCGGCGCCGCGCGTGGTGCTGCGCGCGGTCGAGGGGGTGGCGGCATGAACTGGTGGGACCTCCTGATCATGCTGGTCAAGGTCGTCGGGATCTTCGCCTTCCTGATGCTCACCGTGCTGTTCGTCATCTGGCTGGAGCGCAAGGTGGTGGCCTGGATGCAGACCCGCGTCGGGCCCAACCGGGTCGGCCCGGCCGGCCTGCTCCAGTCGCTCGCCGACGGCATCAAGCTGTTCTTCAAGGAGGACGTGCGGCCGAGCAGCGCCGACCGCTGGCTCTACGGCCTGGCGCCGGTGGTGCTGATGGTGCCGGCCTTCCTGGCCTTCTCGGTGATCCCCTTCGGCCGCAACTTCGGCACCGAGCGCGCGCAGCTCACCGACCTGAACGTCGGCGTCCTGTTCGTGCTCGCCATGGGCAGCCTGCAGGTCTACGGCATCGTGCTGGCGGGCTGGGCGTCGGGGTCCAACTACCCGCTGCTCGGCGGCATCCGCTCCTCGGCCCAGATGATCAGCTACGAGATCGCCCAGGGCCTGTCGCTGGTCGGGGTGTTCATGCTGGCCGGCACGCTCTCGGTGCAGGGCATCGTTGCCGGCCAGCACGGGACCTACGAGATCCCCATCGGCGGCTCCCAGATCCCGGTCTTCCCGCACTGGTACGTGGTGCCCCAGCTGCCGATGTTCCTGGTCTTCCTGATGGCGGGGATCGCGGAGACCAACCGGGCGCCGTTCGACCTGCCCGAGGCGGAGCAGGAGCTGGTCGGCGGCTACCACACCGAGTACTCGGGCGTGAAGTTCGCGCTGTTCTTCCTGGCCGAGTACCTGAACATGATCACCGTGTCGGCGGTGGCCGCGACCCTGTTCCTGGGCGGGCCGGACGGTCCCATCTTCCACAACCCGAGCTGGCTGCGGTGGCTCTGGCCGATCCTGTGGTTCGTCGCCAAGGTGTTCCTGTTCCTGTTCCTGTTCATCTGGCTGCGGGCGACCCTGCCGCGGCTCCGCTTCGACAAGCTGATGGCCTTCGGCTGGAAGGTGCTGATCCCGGTCGCGCTGTTCTGGATACCGGTGACGGCGCTGACCATCATCCAACCGTTCTCGACGGGCTCCAGGAAATGGCTCGCGTTCGTCGCCGCCGCGCTGCTGATCCTCCTGCTCGCCTCGCTGCTGTTCAGCCGGGAGCCACCGGCCGAGGAGCGCGGCACCGCCACGAGAGGTTCGACGCCATGACCCCCGAGATCCTCAAGGGACTGTCCGTCACCTTCCGGAGCATGTTCCGCAAGCGGAACACGGTCCAGTATCCCGAGGAGAAGCGACCGATCGCGCCGCGCTTCCACGGCCGGCACCTGCTCAACCGCTACGACGACGGCCTGGAGCGCTGCATCGGCTGCGAGCTGTGCGCCTACGCCTGCCCCGCCGACGCGATCTACGTGCAGGGCGCCGACAACACCCCCGAGGAGCGCTGGTCGGTGGGCGAGCGCTACGCCGCCATCTACCAGATCAACTACAACCGCTGCATCTTCTGCGGGCTGTGCATCGAGGCGTGCCCGACGAGGGCGCTGACCATGACAGGCGAGTACGAGCTGTCCGCCGCCACCCGCGGGGAGCTGGTCTACTCCAAGGAGCGGCTGCTGGCGCCGGTGCCGGCCGGGGCCGAGCCGCCGCCGCACCGCGACGCCGGGGACGCGACGCCGACGATCGCCCGCTACGGCCCGCAGGCTTCCCTGTCGCAGGAGTCGGTCGAGCCGGTGTGGGCACTCCTCCAGGCGCAGGAGTCGCGCCAGGCCGACCGTGACCTGCCCGGCGACGAGGCGGTGCCAAGGTGAACCCGGTCAGCACCGCCTCCGTGCTCGCGGCCACCACCGCGGCGCAGCGGGCCGAGCTGATCATCTTCGTGATCCTCGCCCCGGTCTCGGTGCTCACCGCGCTCGGCATGGTGCTCAACCGCAACGCCGTCTACTCGGCCCTGCTGCTGGTGGTGAACTTCTTCTGCCTGGCGGTCTTCTACGTGCTGCTGCAGGCGCAGTTCCTGGCCGTGGTGCAGGTGATCGTCTACGCGGGCGCCATCATGGTGCTGTTCCTGTTCGTGCTCATGCTGCTCGGCATCTCCAACGAGGACGTGCTCAAGGAGACGATCCGCGGCCAGCGCCCGGTCGCGGCCGTCCTGGTGGCGCTGCTGCTGGCCGGGGTGGTCTGGGCTCTTTTCACCAAGCCGTTCAGCGGCGCCGGCGTCGACCTCAACCGGGTCGCCAACGGCGACAACGTCCGCGCGATCGGGCAGCTCCTGTTCACCCGCTACGTGTTCGCCTTCGAGACCACCGGCCTGCTGCTGGTGGTCGCCGCGGTGGGCGCGCTGGTGCTCGGCAAGCGGAGGCGGCCATGAAGGTGGCGCCGAGCTGGTACCTGGTGCTGTCGGCGCTGCTGTTCACCATCGGCGTCGCCGGCGTGCTGATCCGGCGCAACGCGATCGTGGTGTTCATGTGCGTCGAGCTCATGCTCAATGCGGTGAACCTGTCGTTCATCGCCTTCTCCAAGCTGAACGGCGACCTGAACGGCCAGGTCCTGTCGTTCTTCGTCATGGTGGTGGCCGCGGCCGAGGTGGTGGTGGGCCTGGGTATCCTCGTGGCCATCTTCCGCAAGCGCTCGTCGACCAGCGTCGACGACGTCAATCTCCTCAAGGGGTGACCGGCTCCTGAACGCTACCGGCGCGATCCGCCTCGTCTGGCTGGTGCCGCTGCTGCCGCTGGGCGGCTTCGCCGTCAACACCCTGGTCGGGCGGCGCCTGGCGCGGGCGGCCGGCTGGCTGGCCACCCTGCTGCTGGCGGCAGCCTTCGCGATCACCGTCGCGGCCCTGCTCGAGCTGCTCGGCAAGGACCCCGACTCGCGCGTGGCGATCCTGCGTGGCTACGCCTGGTTCGTCTCGGGCGACCTGCGGGTCGCCTTCGACCTGCGGGTCGACCCGCTGTCGATCACGCTGGCGCTGGTGGTCACCGGAGTCGGGTCGCTCATCCACCTCTACTCGATCGGCTACATGGCCGCCGATGCACGCAGAGGCACCTACTTCGCCTGGCTCAACCTGTTCGCCGCGGCGATGCTGATCCTGGTGCTGGCGCAGAACTTCCTGGTGATGTTCCTGGGCTGGGAGGGCGTCGGCCTGTGCTCGTACCTGCTGATCGGCTTCTGGTTCAGCCGGCCGGAAGTGCCCGCGGCGGCCAAGAAGGCGTTCATCGCCAACCGCATCGGCGACGTGGGCTTCCTGATCGGCATGTTCCTGATCTTCGCCACCTTCAGGAGCCTGGACTTCGACCAGGTCTTCGGCCGCGCCGGCAGCCTGGCTGGAGGAACGGCGACCGCCATCGCGCTGCTGCTGTTCCTGGCGTGCACCGGAAAGAGTGCGCAGATCCCGCTGTACGTGTGGCTGCCGGACGCGATGGCCGGCCCGACCCCGGTCTCGGCCCTGATCCACGCGGCCACCATGGTGACCGCGGGCGTGTTCCTGGTCGCCCGCACCCACGTGCTGTTCGAGGCATCCAGCGCCGCCGGCGCGACGGTGGTCATGATCGGCGCCCTGACCGCCATGCTGGGCGCCCTGATCGCCATCGGCCAGGACGACATCAAACGCATCCTGGCCTACTCGACCGTGTCCCAGCTCGGCTACATGTTCATCGCCGTCGGGCTCGGCCCGATCGGCTACGCCGCCGGCATCTTCCACCTGGCCACCCACGCCTTGTTCAAGGCCCAGCTCTTCCTCGGCGCGGGGTCGGTGATGCACGGCAACGACGACGCCACCGACGTCAAGCAGTTCGGGGGCCTGCGGCGGCTGATGCCGCTGACCTTCGTGACCACCATGGCGGGGTGGCTGGCGATCATCGGCTTCCCGTTCACGTCCGGCTTCTACTCCAAGGACCAGATCCTCGGCGCAGCCTTCGACCACGGCGGGGTCGGCATGGCGGCGTGGGCGATCGGGGTGCTGACCGCCGGGCTCACCGGCTTCTACATGTCGCGGCTGGTGTTCCTCACCTTCTTCGGCGAGCCGCGCTGGCCGGAGGGCCGCCACCCGCACGAGTCACCGCCGGTCATGACGGTCCCGCTGCTCGTGCTCGGCCTGCTGGCGCTGATCGCCGGTTTCACCCTGAGCACGTTCACCGGGGTCGGCGGCCGCGTCCAGGACTTCCTGCAGCCGGTCCTCGGCCAGGCCCCTGAGGCCGCCACCGCCTCGCTGAGCGCCTTCTGGCTCAGCGTGATCGCCACTGGGCTGGCGTTGGTGGGCGTCGGCATGGCCTGGTACGTGTACGGCAGCGGGCGGGTGTACTGGCTCGCCCCGCGAGCGCGCTTCGCGGCCGGGTGGCGGGTGCTCACCGGCAAGTTCTACGTGGACGAGCTGTACGAGCTGTTCACGGTCAGGCTCGGGCGCGCGCTGGTCGGGTTCCTGGCCGGGCCGGTGGACGTCGGCGTCATCGACGGCGCCGTGAACGGCCTGGCCGGCGCGGTATCGAGCGCCGCCGGCCGCGGTCGCCGGCTGCAGACCGGCCTGGTGCGCACCTATGCCGTGGGCGTGCTCGGCGGCGCCGTGCTGCTGCTCGCCTTCCTCGTCCTGAGGACCTCGTCATGAGGGAGGAGAGTCCACACCCGTGCTGCTGACCTTCACCGTCTTCGTCCCCCTCGCAGGGGCTCTGGCGCTGCTCGCGATCCCGGGCGAGCGGCAGCGGCTCGCCCGCTGGGTCGCGCTGGCGTTCAGCCTGGCCGCCTTCGGGCTGGCGGTCGCGCTGGCCGTCCGGTTCGAGGTGGGCCGCGACGGCTTTCAGCTCGGCGTGACCGCCGACTGGGTGCGCTCGCTCGGGGTGCGGTTCCGGCTCGGCGTCGATGGTGTCAGCCTGCCGCTGGTGCTGCTGACCACCGTGCTCACGCCGCTGGCGATCGTCGGCTCATGGCGCATGGAACGACGGCTGCGCATCTATCTGGCGCTGCTGCTGGTGCTCGAGACCGCCCTGATCGGAGTGTTCGTCTCCCTCGACCTGTTCCTGTTCTACATCTTCTGGGAGGTCGTGCTCGTCCCCAGCTACTTCCTCGTCGGCGTCTGGGGTGGCCCGCGGCGCATCGCCGCGGCGGTGAAGTTCTTCGTCTACACCCTGTTCGGCGGCCTGCTCATGCTGGTGGCCATCGTGGTCCTCGCCTACCTGCACGCCAAGGCGACCGGCACGGCCAGCTTCGACTACGAGACCCTCCGTGACCTCTCCAAGGACCCGGTGACGCAGCGCTGGCTGTTCCTCGCCTTCTTCGCGGCCTTCGCGATCAAGACGCCGCTGGTCCCCTTTCACAGCTGGCTGCCCGACACCTACGTGCAGGCCCCGACCACCACCACCGTGCTGCTTGCCGGGGTGATGTCGAAGATGGGTGTCTACGGGCTGCTGCGGTTCGCGCTGCCGCTGTTCCCGGACGCCGCCCACTGGTTTCAACCACTGCTGCTGACGCTGGCCGTCGTCAGCATCCTCTACAGCGCCCTGGTCGCGGCCGGGCAGCGCGACTTCAAGCGGCTGGTCGCCTACTCGTCGGTGTCGCACCTCGGCTTCATCGTCCTCGGCATTTTCGCCTTCACCGTGCAGGGCCTGCAGGGCGGCGTGTTCTACATGGTCGCCCACGGCCTGCTCATCGGCGGGCTGTTCTTCATCACCGGCATGCTGCAGGACCGCCGCGGCACGACGGAGATCGGCGAGCTCGGCGGCCTGCAGCAGGTGGCGCCCCGCATGGCCGGGGTGACGCTGGTCATCACCCTCGGGGCGGTGGCCCTGCCCGGCCTGGTCGGCTTCGTCGGCGAGTTCCTCACCCTGATCGGTGCGTTCCTGGCCCACCGCGCCTACGCGGTGGCCGGCGCGACGGGGGTGATATTCGGCGCGGTCTACCTGCTCTGGGCCTACCAGCGCATGTGGCAGGGCGCGCTGACCAGGGAGGAGAACCGCGCCATCGGCGACCTCGACGGGCGCGAGTGGACGATCGTCGTGCCGCTGCTCGCGGCGATCATCGCGCTCGGGGTCTTCCCGCGCCCGCTGCTCGAGCGGATCGAGCCGGCCGCCCGGCAGGTCGCCCAGATCACCGCCCAGGCGGCCGGCCAGCGCTCCGGCAGCGCCCTGGAGGCGGGCAGTCCCAACCAGTCCACACCGTGACCGCCCGGGGCACCGGCCCCGGGCTCGATGGAGGAGCCCGTGCACCTGCTGGCCCAGACCGCTGACGTGCCGCTGGACGCGCCCCAGATCGCCTGGCGCGCGATCGCGCCCGAGCTGGCCCTGGCCGGCGCCGGGGTCGTCCTGCTCATGGTGGTCGCGTTCTGGCCGAACGCGCGCCGGAGCCTGCTCGCCCTCCTGACCCTCGCCGGCCTGGCGGTGGCCGCCGGCCTGGTCGCCTGGAACTGGGACCTGTCCGAGGTGGCCTTCGGCGGCGCCGTGTCGCTTGACGGCATCACCCGCTACTCGCGGGTGGTCCTGCTGGCCGTCGGCGCACTGACCGCCCTGATGGCGGCGGCGGAGGGGCCCGAGGAACGCGAGGAGCCGGAGCGCGCATCGCCGCCAGAGGTGTTCCCGCTGATGCTGTTCGCGCTCACCGGGATGGTGCTGCTGGCGGCCGCCTCGGACCTGCTGGTGGTGTTCATCGCCCTGGAGCTCCTCTCGCTGGCGCTGTACATCATGGCGGGGGCCAACCGCCGCGTCACCGCGCAGGAGGCGTCCATGAAGTACTTCCTGCTCGGCGCCTTCTCCTCAGCCTTCCTGCTGTACGGCATCGCGCTGTGCTACGGGGCCGCCAAGAGCACCAACCTGGCCGCCATCGCCCGCGCCACCGCCGGCACCGAGATCAACGTCGCCCTGCTGCTGGCCGGCGTGGCCATGCTCGCGGTCGGCTTCTGCTTCAAGGTCGCCGCGGTGCCGTTCCACATGTGGACCCCGGACGTCTACCAGGGCGCGCCAACACCGGTGACGGCGTTCATGGCGGCCGGTACCAAGGCGGCCGGATTCGCGGTCTTCCTGCGGGTGTTCGCCGGTGCGCTCGGCGGCCTGGTGCTCGAGTGGCGGCCGGTCATCGCGGGCGTCGCCGTGGTCACCATGCTGGGCGGGTCGCTGCTGGCGATCGTGCAGTCCGACGTCAAGCGCATGCTCGCCTACTCGTCGATCGCGCACGCCGGCTACCTGCTGATCGGTCTGGCCGCTGCGCCGACCAACGCCGAGGGCATCTCGGCGTCCATGTTCTACCTGCTCGCCTACGCCTTCATGGTGATGGGAGCGTTCATGGTGGTGCAGTACGCCGCCCGGCTGCCCGAGGTGTCCAGGAAGCCGGTCCCGGCGGGCGACGGGGCCGCGGCGGGGGACGGGGCCGCGGACGCTGAGGAGCGCGAGCGCTCCTCGCTCGACGACCTCCGCGGGTTCGGGCGCCGCCACCCCTGGCCGGCGGCGCTGCTGGCGCTGTTCATGTTCGCGCTCGCGGGCATCCCGCCGCTGTCGGGGTTCTGGGCCAAGTACTATGTCTTCCAGGCTGGCGTCAACGCCGGTCTCACCTGGCTGGTGATGATCGGCGTGGTCAGCTCGGTCATCTCGGCGTTCTTCTATCTGCGCGTCATCATGGTGACGTACCTGCAGGAGCCGGCAGCGCCGGAGGAGCCGGTCATCGAGCCGGGCGGGCAGGCTGCCCCCCCGCTCGTCCTGGAGGCGGCCGGCGGCCGGCCCCAGGTGGCGCTGGGTCTGGCGCTCGGTGTGGCGGCCGTGCTCACCGTCGCGATCGGCCTGGCTCCGCAGGTGCTCGTGACCGCGGCACAGACGGCAGGAAGGATCCTCGGGTAGGTGTCACCAGCAGCACGATCGCTTCTCTCCGCCGACCTGGCCGCCCTGGAGGCCAGGGTCCGAGCTGGGCTGGAGCACGTCGAGGTCGCGCTGGCGGAGGCGGTGGCCAGCGCCGACCCGTTCATCCAGGAGGCGGGCGGCTACCTCGTCCGCGCCGGCGGCAAGCGTTTCCGGCCCACCCTCGTGCTGATCTGCGGTCACCTCGGCGATCCCGAGGAGCCACGCCTGATCGGCGCGTCGGTGGCGATCGAGCTGACCCACCTTTCGACCCTCTACCACGACGACGTCATGGACGAGGCCGAGGTGCGGCGCGGGGCGCGCTCGGCCAACGCCCGCTACGACAACAAGATCGCCATCCTCACCGGCGACTACCTGTTCGCCAGGGCCTCGGACGTGACCGCGGACCTGGGCGCCGAGCCGACCCGGGTGCTCGCCCGTGCGATCGGCCGCGTGGTCCAGGGCGAGATCCGCGAGGTGCGCGGCGTGCTGCCGGACGAGGACCCGGTCGAGCACTACCTCAGCGTGCTGCGGGACAAGACCGGCGCCCTGATCGCGGCCGCCTGCCGGCTCGGCGCCTGGCTGGCCGGCGCATCGATGGACATGGTCGAGGTGCTGACGGAGTTCGGCGAGCGGGTGGGGGTCGCCTTCCAGCTCGGCGACGACCTGCTCGACATCACCGCGGAGACCGAGCAGGCGGGCAAGGAGCCAGGCACCGACCTGCGCGCCGGCATCCGCACCCTGCCAGTGCTGTACCTGCTGCGCCGCGGCGGGCGGCAGGCCGATCGGCTCGCCCAGATCCTGGAGGCCAGGCGCGACGACGACGAGGCGATCGCCGAGGCGCTCACCCTGCTACGCCGGTCGCCCGCCCTGGCCGAGGCCCGCGACGTCGCCCAAGCCGAGGTCGACCGCGCCAAGGCCGCCCTGGCGACCCTGCCTTCCGGCGCCCCCCGCCTGGCCCTCGAAGCCGTCGCCGACCAGGCCTTCAACCGCCAGGCCTGAGACATCGGGGGGACCTGGCCCCCCCTGACGCCAGGTCCCCCGTGATCGGCAGCGTGGCTGCCGCTGGCCAGCCCGGCCGGGTCCACCGCTTGCAGGAGTTGCGACCGGGCATTGACTGACCGCTATGCAAGGTGATAGCAGAGCACTCCTTGCCGGTTTTGACATTTCTTGCCAACCAGGTGCGAAGGGGCTGGACGCGCGTGAGCGGGGATTTCGCGTGAGCGGGGATTTCCCGAGCTTCGGGCACGCCCTCAAGTACCTGCGCCGGCGGGCCCGCCTCACCCAGCGCGAGCTGGGGCTGGAGGTCGGCTACAGCGAGGCGCAGATCTGCCGCCTCGAGCAGAACCGGCGCCTGCCCGACCCGGTCACGCTGGCCGCGCTGTTCCTGCCCGCGCTCGGGCTGGAGCGCGAGCAGGCGCTGGCCGCCCGCTTCCTGGAGCTGGCCGCGGAGGCGCGCGGCGAGCGCCGGGCTGCCTCCCACCCGGCGCGGCCGGCGCCCGAGCGCGGGCTCGCCGCGCACCTGGCGCCGGCGCCACCGGCCGCGCCAGCCGAGGTGCGCGAGCTGGACGCCGTCCCGGCGGCGCCGCGGTACGCGGTCCCGCGCGCGGGCGTGCTCGCCGAGCTGCGCGAGCGCCTCGACAGCGACGGTGCCGTGGCGGTGCTCGGCCTTCCCGGCATGGGCAAGACCACGCTGGCGGCCGCGCTGGCCCGCGGGCACGGCCCGGAGCCGGTCTGCTGGCTCACGCTCAGCGCCGGCCTGACCACCTCGATCGACTCGCTCCTCGGCCGGCTCGGCCGCGCCCTCGGCGTTGAGGAGCCGAGCCCTCCGCCCCCACTGGAGGCGCGGCTGGAGCGGTTCGCCACCGCTCTCGCCGCGCGCCCGCTGCTGCTCTGCCTCGACGGCGCCCAGCTCATCCGCGATGACACCACGGTGCTGCGCGTGCTCGGCCACCTGATCGAGGCCACCCCGGCACGCCTGCTGCTGACCAGCCGCGAGCAGCTTCCGCTGCCGGGGCTCGCGGTGCTGCGGCTCGGCGGCCTGGAGCCGTCCGAGGCGCGCACGCTGGTCGACCGGCTCGGCGGCCCGCTCCCCGCCGGCCTCGCCGAGCGGCTGATCGCCCGCACCGGCGGCAGCCCGATGCTGCTGCGGCTCTCGCTCGCGCGGCTGCGCACCGCGCCCAACCCGACCGAGCTGGTCGAGCACCTGGAGACCCAGCCGGAGGTCGCCGCCTACCTGCTCGACACCACCCTTCGCCAGCTGCGCGAGCCGGCCGCCGGGCTGCTCGCGCTGCTGGCCATCTACCGCCAGCCGGTCGACCTCCACGACGAGACCCTGGTCGACCTGTACCAGGCGTCCGAGGGTCCCTGCGACCTGCTCGAGGATCTCGCCGAGCTGCAGCGTCACCAGCTTGTCGACCATCCCGCGCGGGCGCGGCTCCACCCGCTGGTGCGGGACCACGTCTACGCCCGCCTGGTGGGCGACGTGGCACGGCGCCGCCGCCTGCACCAGGTGGCCGCCACCTGGTACGAGCTGGTCCGCGAGGATGCGCTGGAGGCCGGCTGGCACTTCAGCCAGGCTGGCGAGGTCGCGCAGGCGACCGAGGTGCTGATCGGCCAGGTCCGCGCGCTGGTCCGAGCCGGTCAGGCGCTGCCGGCGGCCGACCTGGCGGGGGCGCTGCTGCGGCGGGCGCGCCGCGCCGGCGCAGGGCCCGACCTCGTCCGCCAGCTCCTTCAGGCTCAGGGGGATCTGCTGGTCAACACCGTTCGCGCCGGCGAGGCCGAGTCGGCCTACCGGCAGGCGCTCGCCCTCGGCGCTTCGCCGGCACTGCACGCCCAGGTGGCCTGGCGGCTCGCGGAGAACCTGCTGCAGCGGGCCCAGGTGGACGAGGCGCTCAGCCTGTGCCTCCAGGCCAGCGCCGCGCTTGACCCCTCCGACACGCTGCTGCTCGCGCAGCTGGCCGCCACCGAGTGCCGCGCGCACCTGATGCTCTCCGCCTACGACGATGCCGTGCGCCGCGGCGAGCAGGCGCTCGACCTCGCCGCACGGCTCCGCGCCGTCGCGCCGCGGAGCGTCGCCGGGGTGCGCGCCCGCGCCCTCGCCGTGCTCGGCATCGTCGCGCGCCTGCACCGCCGCTACGACGCCGCCCTCGACCACCTGCGCCGGGCGATCGCCGCGGCGCGTGAGGCAGAGCTGCACGAGCTCGCCAACCGCTGCCTGTTCAACATCGGCGCGCTCCGCTTCGAGCAGGGCCAGATGGAGGCCGCGCTGGACGTCTACGCCGAGGTGCTCGCCGAGATGCGGGCGCTCGGGGACAGCTTCGGCGTAGCCCGGGTGCTGCACGCCCTGTCGCAGGTACAGCGCAACCGCGGCGACGCGGAGGCCTCGATCGCCCTGCTCGACGAGGCGTGTGCCATCAAGCGGCAGCTCGGAGACGCGCAGGGTCTCGCCGTCTCGGAGAACAGCAAGGCGATGGCGCTGCTCTCGATCGGCAGGGTGGCGGAGGCACGGGCGCTCTCCGAGCGGATCCTGGTCGAGACCGCCGACATCGGCGAGCGCTGGTTCCGCAGCCACTTCCTCGACACCCTCGCCATGATCGACCTGGTCACCGGAGACGTGGGTCGTGCTCGAACGCTGCTGCGCGACGCGCTCGCCCTTCCCGGCCTCACCGATCCGCGCATCCGCGCCCTGATCGCGATGCACCTGGCGCTGGCCGAGCTGGTCGAGGGCTCCGTCGAGCTTGCCGAGGCGCTGCTGCGCGAGGACGTGCCCGCCGAGCACGGGCCGGAGGTCGCCCTCGACCATCGGTTCCTGGCTGGCGCGCTGGCGCTGGCGCGGGGCGACGTCGCCGCGGTGCGGGACGCCGCCCGCGCCATGGCCGACCAGGTCGCAAGCTCCGGCTTCGCCCTGTACGCCCCGGTCGCCGCCGGGCTGGAGGCCGCGGCCTCCGACCCCCCGCCGCTGAGCGCCCTGCCTCGCGTGCTCTGGGTGATCAGCGAGGCCACCCTGGACCGTCGCCCTGGTCGAGGCGGCTGACGGCCTGGCGGGCGAGCCGCACCACCGCCGCGGCCGGGTCGTGCGCGCGCGAGCCGCTCAGCACCAGCTTGAGCACGCACTCGCCGCGGCGGGCCACGCACACCTGGCCGGCGCGCAGGTACCCCTCGTCGCCCACCCCTGGCACCGCCCGACCGAGCCGCCGTTCCAGGCGCACGGTGTGCGCGGCCAGCGGGCCGCCGATGGCGGTGAGGGTCAGCGAGCCGCGGCCGGCCGCCGGCCGCCACAGGCAGATCTGCATGGCGCTCGGTCGCGGGGTGAGGATGCAGATCGGTGGCCGCACCAGCTCACCCAGCGCGGCGATGACCTCGCCGGGACAGAGGAGGCGGCCGAGCTCCGGGCACGGCATGGCGCGCGGTCCTTCGGGGTGGGCTGCGACGCTGATGCGCTGTTGATAGCAAGCAACCGCCCCGCCGGTTGTGACATTTCTTGCCAACCCCCCGACCGAGCTGATTCCCGACCGAGCTGATTCCCGGCCGCGTTCCTGGATCCGCCACCTTGGTCCGGCTCCGGGCCGAGCTTGTTCGTTCGTGCGGAAAACCAGCATCTACCTGCCGGTTTACGATTGGCTGCGGTTACCGAGAGTGGCATAGAATGCCGGCAGCCAGGCGCGGCCTCCCGCCCTGCCTGGTGGGGACGCCGAGGCCGGCCGTCCCGGTGTGGCGCACCGGGGTCTGGCTGCTCGGTGCGAGCGACCGAAGGTCGAATCGAGGGAGTCGATGACCCAGTACTTCCAGGCGTACGGCACGCTGGCCGGGCTGCTCGTGCTGGCGGTCGGGTTCATCGCCCTCGCCTTCGGGGTCAACTGGGCGCTGCGGCCCAACCGCCCGAGCGCGGGCAAGCTCAGCACCTACGAGAGCGGCATGTCGCCGATCGGCACGGCCTGGTCCCAGACACAGATCCGCTACTACGTCTTCGCCTTCCTCTTCGTCATCTTCGACGTCGAGAGCGTCTTCCTCTTTCCTTGGGCGGTGGTGTTCTCCTCGCTCGGGGTGGCCGCGGTGTGGGAGATGGTGGTGTTCATCGCCGTCCTCGCCGTCGGTCTGCTCTATGCCTTTCGGAAGGGTGTCCTCAAATGGGTCTGATCGACACCGTCGAGTTGCCCCAGCCGATCAAGTTCATCTTCAACTGGGGGCGGAAGTACTCCCTCTGGGTGTTCAATTTCGGGCTGGCCTGCTGCGCGATCGAGTTCATCGCCACGTCCATGGCGCGGCACGACTTCATCCGCCTCGGCGTGATCCCGTTCGCCCACGGCCCCCGGCAGGCCGACCTGCTGGTGGTCTCGGGAACGCTGACCGACAAGATGGCCCCGGCGATCAAGCGCCTCTACGACGAGATGCCGGAGCCCAAGTACGTGATCTCCTTCGGCTCCTGCTCCAACTGCGGCGGCCCGTACTGGGACTCCTACTCGGTCACCAAGGGCGTCGACCAGATCATCCCGGTGGACGTCTACGTGCCCGGCTGCCCGCCGCGGCCGGAGGCCCTCCTGCACGGCATCGTCAAGCTGCAGGAGCGCATCGGCAAGGAGTCGCTGCGCGACCGCTACGCGCGCGGCGAGCTGGCGCCGATCGTGGTCGGCGGCGGCGACCCCGTGCCTGGGGCACCGGAGGACCTGATGTCCTCCGAGAGCACGCCGGTGGGCGCCTAGTGGACGCCGAGGCCCTGCGCGACCACCTGGTCGCGGAGCTTGGAGAGGACGCGGTCACACCCGAGATCTCGTTCGGTCTGCTGACGGTCACGGTCGCCGGCGGCGACTGGCGCCGCGTGGCCGAGCTCGTGCGCCGCGACATGGACCTCTCCTGCAACTTCTTCGACTTCCTCTGCGGCGTGGACGAGGAGGCGGCCGGCATCGGGGTGGTCCTGCACGTGTATTCCACCAGCCACCGGCATCACGTCCAGGTGCGCAGCGTGGTGCCGCGCGACGGTGGCCACCTGCCGACCGTGCACGACCTGTGGGCGGGCGCCGACTGGCACGAGCGTGAGACCGCCGAGCTGTTCGGCGTGGTCTTCGACGGCCACCCGAACCTGGCCAAGCTGCTCCTGCCGGAGGAGTTCGAGGGCTTCCCGCTGCGCAAGGAGTTCGCCCTGATGGCCAGGGAGGCCAAGATCTGGCCAGGGGGCAAGGAACCGGGGGAGTAGCACCGTGGCGATCGAGCAGCGAGGCGGGAACGGCGGCCCCCGGGGCGCCGGGGGCGACGCCGCCGTCGGGGGTGCCGCCTTCCAGGCGGCCGACGGCACAGGGGTCGGCATCATCCTCCGGGACAAGGCCGACCGTGCCCTGCACACCCAGGACATGACGCTCAACGTCGGCCCCCAGCACCCGGCCACCCACGGGGTGCTGCGGGTGCTGGTGACGCTCGACGGCGAGATGATCGAGGACGCGCAGCCGGTCATCGGCTACATGCACCGCGCCTTCGAGAAGCTCGCGGAGGCGCGTGACTACCGGCAGATCATCGCCCTGGTCAACCGGCACGACTGGGTCTCGTCCATCTGCAACGAGCTGGGCGTGGCCCTGATCGTCGAGAAGCAGATGGGGCTCGAGGTCCCGGAGCGGGCGACCTGGATCAGGATGCTGATGGCCGAGTGGACGCGGGTGCTCAACCACCTGATGTTCGTCGGCTCCTATCCGCTCGAGCTCGGTGCGATCACGCCGATGTTCTACGCCTTCCGCGAGCGGGAGGAGATCCAGGCGCTGATGGAGTGGATCACCGGCGGCAGGCTCCACCTCACCTACTGCCGTGTGGGCGGGCTCAAGCAGGACCTGCCGCGGGGCGCCATCCAGATGTCCCGGGACCTGGTCCCCAAGATCCGCGGGCGGCTGCGGGAGTACGAGGACCTGGTCCTCGGCAACGAGATCTTCATGGCCCGCACCAGGGGCGTCGGCCTGCTCCCGGCCGACGTGGCCTGCTCCTACGGTGTCTCCGGGGCGCTGCTGCAGGCCTCGGGCGTGCCCGAGGACTCCCGCAGGACCGAGCCGTACTGCTTCTACGACCAGGTCGACTTCGACGTGCCGACCGGCTCCAACGGCGACTGCTACGACCGCTTCCACATGCTGATCGCGCGGATGAGGGAGTCGCTGAGGATCATCGAGCAGGTCCACGACCGCATCCCGCCGGGGCCGGTCAACGTCAAGCTGCCGAAGATCGTGCGCGCGCCGGAGGGGCACGCCTACGTGCGCTGCGAGAACCCACTGGGTCAGCTCTCGTACTACATGGTCTCGCACAACGAGAAGACGCCCTGGCGGTTCAAGATGCGCACGCCCTCGTTCAACAACGTCTCGTCGCTGCCGTACCTGCTGAAGGGAACGCTGGTGCCCGACATGATCGCGGTGATGGGCTCAATGTTCTTCATCGTGGGGGACATCGATCGATGATCGACACCCTCAGGGACTGGCTCTCGCATTACTGGGTGCTGATGCCGGTCAAGGTCGTGGTGATCCTGCTCGTGTTCCTGACCGTCCCCTTGGTCGTGGGCTACCTGGAGCACAAGGTCATGGCCCACATGCAGGCGCGCCTCGGCCCCATGGAGGCGGGTCGCTTCCACGGCGTGCTGCAGCTGGTGGCCGACGGGATCAAGTTCGTCCAGAAGGAGAGCATCGTCCCCAAGGCCGCCGACAAGTGGGTGTTCGCGCTGGCGCCGGCGGTCGCGCTGGTCCCGACGATCCTGCTGTTCGGCTTCCTGCCCTACGGCCCGGACCTGGTCCCGATCCGCTCGGACGTGGGCCTGTTCGTGGTGCTGGCGCTCGGCAGCGTCAGCGTGATCGGCGTACTGATGGCGGCATGGTCGAGCGCGAACAAGTACTCGCTGATGGGGGGCGTCCGGGCGGCGGCGCAGCTGATCGCCTATGAGCTGCCGCTGGTGCTGGCCGCGGCGGCCGTGGCCATGCAGGCGGGCTCGGCCGACCTCGCGGTGATCGTCGAGCGCCAGGACACCGTCTGGAACATCGTCTACCCGTGGCATTGGTTCGCGTTCCTCATCTTCGGCGCGGCGGCGATCGCCGAGCTGACGCGGCCGCCGTTCGACATGCCGGTGGCCGACTCCGAGCTGGTGTTCGGCCACCTGACCGAGTACACCGGGCTGCGCTTCGCGTTCTTCCTGCTCACCGAGTACGCCGGGATCGTGGTGCAGTCGGCGGTCGCGGCGACGCTGTGGTTCGGCGGGTACAAGGGCTTCATCGTCCCGTCCGGCCCGTGGTGGCTGCTGCTCAAGGTCTTCGCGCTGTCGTTCGTGGTGATCTGGCTGCGCGCGACCTTCCCGCGGCTGCGGGAGGACCAGCTCCAGTCCTTCGCCTGGCTCCGCCTGGTGCCCGTGTCGCTCCTGCTCATCCTGGTCGTCGGCTTCGTGAAGGTGGGGTTCTAGATGCCAGCGCTCAAGGGGACCGGGCTGATCAAGGGGCTCGGCGTCACCTTCAGGACGATGTCGCGACGGGCCGCCACCGCGCAGTACCCGCACGTCCGGCCCAAGCTCCCGGCCCGCACCCGCGGCGTGATCGCCCTGGTCGAGGAGAACTGCACGGTCTGCATGCTCTGCTCGCGCGAGTGCCCGGACTGGTGCATCTACATCGACTCCCACAAAGAGGTCTCGGCGCCCAAGGAAGGCGGGCGCGCTCGCACCCGCAACGTGCTCGACCGCTTCGCGATCGACTTCGCGCTGTGCATGTACTGCGGGATCTGCGTCGAGGTCTGTCCCTTCGACGCGCTCTACTGGAGCCCGGAGTTCGAGTACGCGGAGCACGACCACGAGTCGCTGACCCACGAGAAGGAGCGCCTGCGCGAGTGGGCCTACACCGTGCCGCCGCCCGACCCGCTGGAGGAGGGCGCCGCCGAGCCGGCCGAGCTCGTCGCCGCCCGCAAGGCGCAGGAGGCCGCCGCCGCCAAGGGGGCCGCGGCCGCACCCGCCGCGGCCGCACCCGCCGCGGCCGCACCCGCCGCGGCCGCACCCGCCGCGGCCGCACCCGCCGCGGCCTCGGCCGCCGCTGAGCCGGCGGCTCCGCCCTCGCCGGCGAGGGCGCCGGACGTCCACGTCGAGCCCGGCATCGACCAGGAGACCTACGATCGGCTGATCGCGTCGGGCGAGCCGGAGCGGACCGCCCGGGCCAAGGCGAAGGCCGCCTACATGCGCAAGGCCAAGGCCGAGGCGCGCGCCAAGCTCGCCGCCGAGGAAGGTGGCGGGTCATGACCGGGCAGGAGGTCGCCTTCCTGATCCTGGCGGTCATCGGCGGGATCGGTGGCCTGCTCGTCGTGACCACCCGCAACATCGTCCACGCCGCGCTGTACCTGGTGATCGCGCTGGCCAGCGTGGCCGCGATCTACCTGCTGCTGGCCGCGCCGTTCATCGCGTTCGTGCAGGTGATCATCTACGTCGGCGCGATCGTGGTGCTGATCCTGTTCGGCATCATGCTCACGCGCGCGCCGGTGGGACGGCTGGTGCTGGACAACAGCGTGCGCGCCCGGGTCGGCGCGCTGGTGGTCGCCGCCGGCATGTTCGCCATGCTCACCTTCTTCCTGGTGAGGGCCTTCGGCGGGGAGCGGATCGTCAACCGCTCCGGCACGGCGACCGCGGCGCTGGGCACCTCGATATTCAGGAACTTCGTGCTGCCCTTCGAGGCCGTGAGCGTGCTGCTGCTCGCCGCCCTGGTCGGCGCCATCGTCCTCGCCCGCCGCGACTGACTGGAGGAGAGAGCCCCCGATGCGACTGCTCTACCCGCTGGTGTTCGCCGCCTTCCTGTTCAGCGCCGGAATCTACGGGGTGCTGGCGCGGCGCAACGCGGTGATGGTGCTGATGAGCATCGAGCTGATGCTCAACGCCGTCAACGTCAACCTGATCGCGTTCAACGCCTACCTCCAGGACAAGCTCCTCTCGGGCCAGGTGTTCGCGCTGTTCGTGATCGCCGTGGCCGCCGCCGAGGTGGGCATCGGGCTGGCAATCGTCCTGCTGATCTTCCGCAACCGGGAGACCGTCAACATCGACGAGGTGGACCTGCTCAGATGGTGATCCTGGCATGGCTCATCCCCGCCCTGCCGATGCTGGCATGGGCGGTCATCCTGCTCGCCGGCAAGCGCACGCCGGGCAAGGGCGCCCCGATCGGCATCCTGGCCATCGGGACCGGCTGGGTCCTGTCCATCGCCATCCTGGCCCGCGTGGTCGGCGGGGGGGAGTCCTTCCACGCGAGCACCACCTGGGCGCCCCTGTCGGCGGACCTGGTCATCCCGATCGGCATCCTCGTCGACGGGCTGGCCGCGGTGCTGCTGTTCGTGGTGACCACCATCTCGCTGCTGGTGCAGGTCTACTCGGTCTCGTACATGCGCGGCGACGAGCGCTACACCTTCTTCTTCGCCAAGCTGTCGCTGTTCACCTCGGGCATGCTCATCGTCGTGCTGGCCGACAACCTGCTCATGCTGCTGGTCGGCTGGGAGATCATGGGAGTCTGCTCGTACTTCCTGATCGGCCACTACTGGGAGGACCACGCCAACTCCCGCGCCGCTGTCAAGGCGTTCCTGACCACCCGCGTCGGCGACCTCGGTTTCATGGCCGGCATCTTCGTGCTGTTCTGGGCCACCCACAGCTTCGAGATCCCCGGGATCGTCGCGGCGGCCCACAGCGGCCGGCTCTCCAGCGGGACCATCACGCTCGGGGCCGTGCTGCTGTTCTGCGGCGCGATCGGCAAGTCGGGCCAGTTCCCACTGCACACCTGGCTCCCCGACGCCATGGCCGGCCCCACCCCGGTGTCGGCCCTGATCCACGCGGCCACCATGGTCGCCGCCGGCGTGTTCCTCGTGGCCCGGATGTACCCGGTGTTCGAGGCGTCGCCCGCCGCCCTCAACGAGGTCGCGCTGATCGGCAGTCTCACCATGCTGATCGCCGCGCTGCTCGCGCTGGTCCAGGACGACATCAAGCGGGTGCTGGCCTACTCGACGGTGTCCCAGCTCGCCTACATGATGGCCGGGCTCGGCGTCGGCGGGTACGGCGCCGGCATCTTCCACCTGTTCACCCACGCCTTCTTCAAGGCCCTGCTGTTCCTCGCCGCCGGCGCGATCATCCACTCGATCCACACCAACAACATGAGCGAGATGGGTGGCCTGCGGCGGGTCATGCCGTGGACCTTCGCCACGTTCACCATCGGCGCGCTGTCCCTGGCCGGCATCATCCCGCTCGCCGGGTTCTGGTCCAAGGACGAGATCCTGACCCAGGCGTGGAGGGTCGGCTTCGGTGGCGGGGCCGAGGGTGTGGCGACGTCGACCGGCGTCGCCCAGGTCGTCTTCGTGGTGGGCGTGCTCACCGCCTTCCTCACCGCGCTCTACGTGACCCGCATGCTGTGGCTCGCCTTCGGCGGCGCCTACCGCGGCCAGGGGCACCCGCACGAGGCCGACGGGATCATGCTGGCACCGCTGGCGGTGCTCGCCACCGGCTCGGTCGTGGCCGGCGTGGTCGGCTCACCGCTGGTGGGCACCGACAACATCGGCAAGTGGATCTCGACCGCGCTGCTGCCGAGCGAGGGCGCCGTCACGGTCAACTGGGGCCTGGTGGGATCCACCACGCTGGTGGCGCTGCTCGGGATCCTGGCCGGCTCCGCGCTGTACCGGCGCGGCCTGCCGGAACGGGAGTACCTGGCCCGGATCCCTCCGCTCTACACCCTGCTCGAGCACAAGTACTACCTCGACGACCTGTACGAGGGCGTCTTCGTGCGGGCGGTGACCGGCCAGCTCGCGCCCGCCACCTACTGGTTCGACCAGCGCGTGATCGACGGCATCGTCAACGGGTCGGCCCTGGCCACGCGCAGGCTGTCGCGCGGGCTGCGCTACGTGCAGAGCGGCCAGGCGCAGTGGTACGCGGCCGCGCTGTTCGTCGGCGTGGTCGGCATCGCGGTCGTGGTGACGCAGGTGATCGGCAGGTAGGTAACGGCCAACCCGGTGCCGCCACCCGGCGGCGCCCGACACAGGAGGAATGCTGAAGCCGTGGAGTGGTTCGACAGCTCGGCCCTGAGCCTGGCGGTCTTCCTGCCCCTGGCCGGCGCGATCGCGATCGCCCTGCTGCCAGCCAGAGCCAGCAGGGGCGTGGCGCTCGCGCTCACCTTCCTCCCGTTGCTGGTCGGCGCGGGGATGCTCGCCCGCTTCGACTACGAGGCGGGCAAGGCCATGCAGTTCGAGGTCAAGCGCTCCTGGATCGCCTCGGTGGGGGCCGGTTACCACCTGGGCGTCGACGGCATCGCCCTGCCGCTCCTGGTGCTCTCGCTGCTGCTGACGTTCCTCTGCGTGGTCTACTCCACGCGGGTCCTGCCCGAGCCCCGCAACCCCAAGGCCTTCCTGGCGCTGCTGCTGGCGCTCGAGACCGGGATGAACGGCACCTTCGCCGCCCTGGACCTGATCCTGTTCTTCGTGTTCTGGGAGCTGGTCCTCATCCCGATGTACTTCCTGATCGCAGTGTGGGGCGGCCCGCGGCGCGACTACGCCTCGTTGAAATTCATCCTCTTCACGCTGATCGGCTCGGTGATCATGCTGCTGGGCTTCCTGGCGCTCTGGTTCAAGAGCGGCCCGGACGCCGCCGGCCGCACCTTCGACATGCTCGCCCTGCAGGGCATGGGCGCCGCCCGTTTCGGCGGCACCTTCGGCACCATCGTCTTCGCCGCCATGGGCATCGGCTTCGCCGTCAAGGTGCCGATGTGGCCACTGCACACCTGGCTTCCAGACGCGCACACCGAGGCGCCAACGGTCGGTTCGGTGCTGCTGGCCGGCATCCTGCTGAAGATGGGCACCTATGCGTTCATCCGGATCGGCATCTCGATCCTGCCGCAGGCGGCCCACACCTGGGCGCCCACCATCGGGGTCCTCGGCGCCATCGCCATCATCTACGGATCGCTCTGCTGCCTGGCACAGCGCGACGTGAAGCGGCTGATCGCCTTCTCCTCGGTGGGGCACATGGGCTTCGTGATGCTCGGCATCGCGACCCTCACCCCCGTGGGGATCAACGCGGCCGTGTTCGGCATGGTCGCGCACGGCGTGATCACCGGAATGCTGTTCTTCCTCGCCGGCTCGATCCACGAGCGCTACCACACCCGCGACATCGTGGAGCTGGGTGGCGGTATGGCCAAGGCCACGCCGCGGCTCGCCGGCATCTTCACGCTGGCCTGCATCGCCTCGCTCGGCCTGCCCGGGCTGGGCGGCTTCTGGGGAGAGATCCTCGCCCTGCTGGCGGCGTGGAACCCGGCCGCCGGCCTCGACGTCGGGCTGTTCCGCACCCTGGCCGTCGTCGGGCTGGTCGGCACGCTGCTGACCGCCGGCTACTTCCTCTGGCTGCTGCAGCGGATCAACCTCGGCCGGCTGCCCGACCGCTGGAGCGGCAGGCCGCTGAGCGACGTGGCGGTGGTCGAGTACAGTGCCTGGACCCCGTTGATCCTGCTGACCGTCGCCCTCGGCTTCCTGCCGCGGATGATCCTGGGCGTCACCAACCCGGCCGTCGTCGGCTGGTTCGCCGACCTGTTCAAATAGAGGAGCCCAAAGGTGCCGATCGACTTCCACGCGATCCTGCCGGAGCTGCTGCTGGGCGGCACGGCGATCCTGGTGCTGATCGTGGACCTGTTCCTCGACGACCGGGCCAAGGTGGTCGACAACTACCTGGCCCTGGCGGGCACGGCGGCGGCCGCGATCGCGCTGGCGACACTGGTCGGCCAGGGCGACCGGAGCACCTTCGGCGGGTCGTTCGTGGTGGACAACTATGCGTTGCTCTTCAAGGGGCTGTTCCTCGGCTCGCTCGTCCTGGTCCTGCTCATGAGCGGCCGCTACATCGCCCAGGGCACGGTCTATCAGGGCGAGTTCTACTTCCTGGTGCTGTCGAGCTTCGTCGGCATGATGCTGATGCCGTCGTCGCGTGACCTGCTGATGCTGTTCCTGTCGCTCGAGATCGTCTCCGCCACCGGCTTCATCGCCGCCGGCTTCCGAAAGAGCGACGCCCGCGAGCCTGGTCTACGGCTTCACCGGCACGCTGAACCTGGCCCAGATCGCCGTGCGCATTCAGGCGATCGGCAATGAGCCGGCCGCGGTGATGGCGATGTTCCTGGTCATCACCGGCTTCGCCTTCAAGGTCTCGGCCGCGCCCTTCCACTTCTGGGCGCCGGACACCTATGAGGGCTCGCCGGTCCCGGTGGCCGCGTATCTGTCGGTCGCCTCCAAGGCTGCCGGCTTCGCCGGCCTGCTGCAGGTCACCTTCGTCGCCTTCCCCTCCTACTCGCGCTACTGGGCGCCCGCCTTCGCGGTGCTGGCGGCCTTCACCATGCTGATCGGCAACGTGGTCGCGCTGGCACAGACCAACATGGTCCGCCTGCTGGCCTACTCATCGGTGGCGCAGGCCGGCTACATGCTGGTGCCGTTCGCGGCCGGCTCCTCCAGCCCGGACGCCCGCGGCCAGGCGTTCCAGGCGGTGCTGATCTACCTGCTCATCTACGCCTTCACCAACCTCGGCGCGTTCGCGGTGGTGACCCTGCTCAGCCAGCGCCAACCGAGCAACCTGATCGCCGACTACGCCGGCCTCGGGCGGCGCTCCCCGGCCCTGGCCATCGCCATGAGCGTGTTCCTGCTGTCGCTGGCGGGCCTGCCACCGCTGGCTGGCTGGTACGCCAAGTTCGTGGTGTTCAAGGCCGCCATCAACGGCAACCACGCGAGCCTGTTCGCGCTCGCGGTCTTCATGGGCGTGATGACGGTCGTGGCCCTCTTCTACTACGTCACCATCGCCCACAGCATGTGGATCGGGAGGCCACCCGAAGAGGCCGGAGAAGCCGAAGCGGCCCCTGCCGAGCGCCTCACCCCCTCGCCGAGCCTTGGCCTGGCGATCGGCCTGGCCACCGCGGGTGTGGTCGTGCTCGGCATCCTGCCCAACCTGCTCGTCCAGTACGCCCCCATGTCCACCCTGGTCGCCAGCAGATGAGCTGACCGCTCCACCTGTCCTCGCGGGATCGGGGGCGGATGGGATGGGTCCCTCATTCGTCCAGGCGGGCGACGGCGCGCATCTTGTTCGCGGCGTCGAGCGCGGCCACCTTGTACGCCTCGGCCAGCGTGGGGTAGTTGAAGACCGCCTCGACCAGGTAGTCGACCGTGCCGCCGTTGCCCATCACG
>WNGF01000811.1_pt1 | contig 63478 bp, 64 predicted proteins | sample 5400641 | NCBI WGS metagenome assembly WNGF01 (sample SAMN13153371, study PRJNA577476) | soil metagenome | isolation source: 80 cm soil or saprolite under grassland replicate 2 | place: USA:California | collected 2016-06-15
AAAAACTTGCACAAGAGTGACAACAGCGGTAGGATAGGCGCAGTGCGATTATTATATCGGAAAGGAGGCAAGGCAATGCCACAGGTGCGCAAACTCGCACCCGAAGAGGTGCAGGAGCTGCAAAACAAGGGCAAAGGGCAGCGAAAGTTAGTGGAGGAACAGTACGATGCGATTTTACGTGACTTCAGTGCCGGTGAATATGGTGAGGCAGTGCTGGAGCCGGGGGAAAACCGGCTGACAGTCCGGAATCGCTTCAAGGCAGCAGCAACACGGCAAGGTCTTACGCTCGAATTTCGGCGTACGTCCGATAACCTGCTCCGCTTCAAAGTTGTCGAGAACGGCCATGCGGACGAGCAGCCATCAGCTGCGGAACCCGAGCCGGAACCGGCACCCGCAAAACGGAAGGGCGGGCGACCGAAAAAGCAGCCAGCATAGCGGCTATATCCCCCAAATGAGGTGGGCACCATGAGACTGACACTGACAAGGAACATGGGGATGCTCTTACTTGGCATCTGGCTTATCCTGACCGGTCTCGTGCAGATAGCCAGTATTCCCATTCCAGCGATAGGTACGCTTCTGGCACTGCTCGCTATTGCTGCTGGTGTTTTAATTCTGGTTGGTCGGTAAGCTGTCCCTCTGTATCCAATTCAAGCATGGCAACAGGCGCATGCGGTACCGCCACAAAGACAGCCGACCATGATTTCGATAGGGTGAGGTCACAGTTTCGCTGCTGCAGTACTACCAGCGGATAGGATGAAAGTACTAATTATTAACAAATTGTAATGGAGTATACTGATACAAACAGGCGGCGGCGCGGACCAATACAACGACCTACGCTTGTGCGGCGCCTTGAGTGCCCGTACACGTACGGTACCCGGCGCGCAGCGTTCGCCTGTATATGGCGATGATGCTCAGCTAGTTGAGTAACGCAACGTCGCGGGTGCTGGTGCGAGTCCAGCCGTCGCCACCATCAGGACAGCCGGCCAATTGGCCGGCTGTTTGCCTTCTTGAACAACCATAGTTTGTTTGGTGGAAACAATCAAGCTGGTGATAGTCGATGCCCTTTCCGCCGCTCAGTCGATCAGCACGAGCTGGCTCTGGCCGTGCGCATCCGATGATGCGAACATATTGCGTCGGAAGGCGTCCTTGTGGCTGAACGTTGTCGGCAGCCGGTCGAGGGCAGCGAGCAGAGGCGCGCGGTCTGCCCAGAGCCCGAGGAGCCGGTCGGCGATGGGGATCGGGAAGGCGGCCCGGAGCAGCGGATGCTGCCAGGTCGCCGGATCACACACCACATCCTGGACGAATGCGAACGCCTGCAGTAGGCCACGCATCGCGCCCGGCGGCCCGAGCCAGGGATAGGCGGGGAGTGGCCGCCCGGCGAGATAGGCGCCATTGAAGCGGCCCAGAGCGACTGCGGCATGGGCGTATTGCGCCAGGGGCCAGCGGGGTCCGTAGCGATCGCCGACCTCCTCCAGCCAGAGCCAGCACGACTCGTCGGCGCGCTCCTCGATGGCAAAGCAGCGTGGCGCAACGATACCGCCCGGCAGGTCGGCGAGCAGGCCGGATTCGTAGGCCAGCGCCTCGCGCTTCCAATCGATCGGATGGTCGATCGCGCGCGCGGCGGGGTTCCATGCGGCGGCGGCTGGGCGGATGACCTTCAGCATGATCGCCCACTGCACCAGTGCGCCGCGGTCATCGGCGGTCCCAGAGACGCGATAGACCCCGGCCGTCGCGGCGCCCGCGCTGGCGCCTGCCGGCCGCACCTGCCAGCGCTCGATCGCGATCGTATCACTCCCAAGCGCCGCGCAGACCGCACGCGTGAGCACGGCAGGGTCGAACGCAAGGGATGAGATGGCAGGTTCTGGCATGTCCATGGCCGGGAATTATACATCTGAATCGCTTGCGCTCCAATCGAAGATACCCAATGATTTATCTCCCACCACACGTGCGCGCTGGAAGACGCCCGGCACTGTCCAACACCGCCCGCACCTTACGTGGCAGGTAGATCGTCATGAACTGCTCGGTCGGCATCCCGATCAATTCGTTCGGAGTGCAGCCCAGCATGGCGGCCAATCGCGCGTTCGCGTCGAAGATGATATTGTTTTCACAGAACCCAATGCCCTCAAACGCCGCGTCGGCCAGCCGCGCGTAACGCTCCTCGCTCTCTTTGAGCTCCGCTTACGTTTCGACCAGTGAGAAAGCGACGGTAAAGGTGCTGCCTTGGCCTTCCGTACTCTGCACCACGATGTTGCCGCCATGCAGGCTCACAATCTCCTTGATGACATACAGGCCAATGCCTAGACCACTGATATGCTGTTCCTCCACATTCGTCGCGCGGAAGAATCGTTGGAATAAGCGCGGCAGCGCGGCCGGCGGAATACCAATGCCTTGATCGGTCACCGCGATCGCCACCTGCCCATCCCGCCGCACAACGTCGACCGTGATCGCCGCGTCTTCCGGGCTATACTTGGCCGCGTTTTGGATCAGGTTTTGGAGCACCTGCTCCAAACGTAGCGGATCGCCCTGGATCATCAGCGGCACATCCGGATATGTCAAGGCGAGCGGGCGATGCTCCAACGTCGGGCGCATTTCGTCCACCACCTGCCGAATGAGCGCACACATATCGAGCACGACCGGTTGGATAGTCAGTTGCCCCTGCTCGATCCGCGAGATATCCAGCAGCGATGTGATCAGTTTATTCAATCGGTCGGCCTGCGCAACGGCAATTCGCAGGGCGCGCTCTTCCCGCGCGGCCATGCTGCCCTCGCGCTGCGTACGCCGTTCCATCAGCTGGAGATTCCCGATCAGCGATGTCAGCGGAGTTTTCAGTTCGTGCGATGCCACCGAAAGAAACTGCTCGCGCACGCGTAAGGCCTCTTCCGCTTCACGCCGGGCAGCTTGCTCCGCGGCGTAGGCGTTCTCCAGGGCCTCAGCGGCGTGCTTCAGATCGGTAATATCGCGCTGGATACCCCACGCCCGCACGAGTAGCCCATCTCCGAAATTGCCGACGAGATTATTAAGGAAATAACGGGCATTCCCATAGCGATCGATCTCGTGTGATTCGGCATCGGTGAGCCGATAGTCGGCCTCAATAAAGGCCCGCAAATAGGCCAGATTCTGTGGATCCGAGCGCACAAGAAAATCGCCCAGGCGGGCGCCAATCAGCTCGCGCGCTTCGGAGAAACCGTACATACGGGCCATCGCATCGTTACATTCGGCTAAATAGGCATACTGGTAAAAAGCGTCGATTTGCTCATCGGCCGGAAGCCCTGGCGCGACCGGCTGCTCAAGTTCGAAGCACCAGATTCCCTCGGAACTTTGCCCGATGAACGCCCGATAGCGCTCATCGCTTTGGCGAATGGCCGCCTGCGCTTGGGCGCGTTCGGTCTCATCGCGAAAAACCAAGATCACGCGATTTACTTTCCCATCGCGGTCGCGTATTGGAGCGCCACTATCATCAACTGATCGCTCGGTGCCGTCGCGCGCAATCAGCAGCGAATGGTTTGCTAGCCCCACGATCGTTCCATCGCGCAACACGCGCGTCACCGGGCTCTCCACCGCTTGGCGCGTATCGGCATCGACAATCTGAAAGACCTGCGCCAGATCTTTACCCTGGACCTCATGGAACATCCAGCCAGTTAACGATTCGGCCACCGCGTTCATGAATATCACATGCGCTTGGGCATCGGTGACAATCACTGCATCGCCGATGCTGGCGAGCGTGACGCGCCACCACATATCCGCTCGCTGTCGCGCTACACTGAGCCAGCTAATCAGGACAGCGATCAGTGCAAAGATACCCAGCCGGACAACGTTACCCGCATCAAATGCAAACAGAATGTATGATGGAATGAAGAAATAATCGGCGAGAAAAATGGCGAGGATCGTTGCCAGTAATCCGGCTCGGAGGCCTCCATACCCTGCGCTCAGTGCTACTGCCGCAAAAAAGAAAATGAACGGGTTTGGCTCCACAACCGGGCGAAGCAGAAATGACAAGAGCAGTGCTACGGCAACAGATCCCACAGCAACACCATAGCGCAGCACTGATGGTCGGAGTGCAACCTGCGAGTGTGATGATCCCGATAGCACATTGCCCTCCATCAGTTGCTGATCACAGCTATTATAGTTCATATTGTACTTCATTCGTGTACGAGTGGTTCGCTCCTCGGTTGGACAGCCCCCAAACGCTGGACTATAATAGGCCACAGTGAACAATCAGCTATCCCGACCAATGCGGATCGAGGATGGAGGATAGAGGATGGCCGCCATCTTCTATCCTCCATCCTCTATCTTCATTTTATTCGTTATGTTAAGAGGAGTGATCTCATGTATCGCACCCACACGTGCGGTGAGCTGCGGCCCGAGCACGCCGGCCAAGAGACGCTGCTGGCCGGCTGGGTCCACCGCCGCCGTGACCACGGCCCGCTGATCTTTATCGATCTGCGCGACCGCTATGGCCTCACTCAGGTGGTCTTCGATTCCGCCACCGCCCCGGAGGCGCACGCCGTCGCCAGCCAGGCGCGCTCCGAGTATGTCGTGCAGGTGCGCGGCCTGGTCGGGCAGCGCCCGCCTGAGTCGCTCAACCCCGATCTGCCGACCGGCGGCGTCGAGGTGCGCGCCAGCGTTGCGACAGTGCTGAACCCGGCTAAGACCACGCCGATCTACATCAGTAAAGAGGGCGGCGAGGATGAGATGTTGCGGTTGAAATATCGCTATCTCGACCTGCGCCGCGAGCGCATGCAGAACAATTTGGTTCTGCGGCACCGTATGATTAAGTTCATCCGCGATTTCCTCGACCGCGAGGGCTTTCTCGAGATCGAGACGCCGATTTTGATTAAGTCGACCCCCGAGGGCGCGCGCGACTATCTGGTGCCCAGCCGGGTACACCCCGGCGAGTTCTACGCGCTGCCGCAGTCGCCCCAGCAGCTCAAGCAGCTGCTGATGGTGGCGGGGTACGATCGCTACTTCCAGATCGCGCGCTGCTTCCGCGACGAGGATCTGCGCGCCGACCGCCAGCCCGAGTTCACCCAGCTCGACATGGAGTTGAGCTTTGTCGACCAGGAAGATGTATTGAACCTGATCGAGCGTCTGTTCATCGAAATGGTCCGCGAGGTCGTGCCGCACAAGCGCCTGGCCGTGCCTTTCCCGCGCCTGACCTACGCCGAGGCCATGGAGCGCTACGGCTCCGACAAGCCCGACCTGCGCTACGATCTTGAGCTGATCAGCCTGGACGACGTGGTGGCGAATAGCCAGTTCGCGGTGTTCCGCAGCGCGCTGGAAAGCGGCGGCCAGGTCAAGGGCATGCGCGTGCCCGGCATTGGCGGCTACTCGCGCAAGCAGATCGACGAGCTTGTCGAGATCGCCAGGCAATCCGGCGCGAAGGGGTTACTGTGGGCATCGCTCCAGCAGGGCGCCGCGCCCGATCAGATTCGATCGAGCTTCGGCAAGCAGATGGCGCCCGAGGAGCTAAGCGCGATTGTCGAGCGGCTGGGCGGCCAACTCGACGACATGCTACTGATCGTCGCCGACGCGCCCAAGGTCGTCGCCGCCACGCTCGATAAGCTGCGCCGCGAGCTGGCAGCGCGGCTGAAGCTGGCCGACCCGAACCTGCTCTCGTTCGCCTGGATCGTCGACTTCCCGCTAGTCGAGTGGAACGAGGAAGAAAAGCGTTGGGACGCCGTCCATCACCCGTTCACCGCTCCCAGGGACGAAGACCTGGCGCTGATGGACAGCGACCCCGGCCGCGTGCGCGCCAAGGCCTACGACGTGATTCTGAACGGCTACGAGGCCGGCGGCGGGTCGATCCGTATTCACCAGCGCGATGTGCAGCAAAAGCTCTTCGACCTGCTGGGGATCAGCCGCGAGACCGCCCAGGCGCAGTTCGGCCATATGCTCGAGGCGTTTGAGTACGGCGCGCCGCCGCACGGCGGGATCGCCCCCGGCATCGATCGCCTGGCCATGCTGCTGGCCGACGAGAGCACCATCCGCGAAGTCATGGCCTTCCCCAAGACCCAGCAGGCCGTCGACCTGATGACCAGCGCGCCATCGCCGGTCGACGATCGCCAGCTCAAAGAACTGCACATCCGCCTAGCTTCCGAGGCCAAGGCCGCCACGAAAGACCTGCCGCATGGCGTCGACCCGCGCGAGATTGTGCCGAAAGATAATTAGGCCGGCGAAGGACAAACAGTATACCAAGTCTCAATCAAAGAATACGTCGATGCCGGCTTCGATCATGTATATATTCATCAGGTCGGCCCAGACCAGCAGGGCTTTTTCAACTTCTACCAGCGCGAGATTCTGCCGCACTTCAGATAATCTTCGTAGCGCAAAGAAAGAGGCCCGCTTTGCTCTTCAAGAGCGAGAAACGGGCCTCTTTCGGTTTGGGTCATGCTGAAGCGTTCTTGCTATTTCTGATACTTTCCCACACATGGTATGATTAGTAGGAAACCCGGTGGTGCCGAATAGATAATGCGAGGCAAGCATGAACAAGGTAGGGCTCCTTGGCCTAGGAATCATGGGCAATGGCATGGCCCAAAGTCTTCTCAAAGCAGGATTCCCGCTGACGGTGTATAACCGTACCCGTTCAAAAGCCGAGCCGCTCGCGTCAAAGGGCGCGCGCGTCGCGGCGACGCCGCGTGAGGCCGCGGCCAGCGCCGATATCGTGATCGCGATGGTTGGCGACGATGCGGCATCGCGCGCGATCTGGCTTGGCAATGATGGCGCCCTCGGCGGTGCGAAACCCGATACCATTGTGGTCGAGTGCAGCACGCTCTCGCTGGAGTGGGTGCGCGAGCTTGCCGGCCTGGCCGCGGCGCGTAATCTGGCCTTTCTTGATGCCCCGGTCACCGGCAGTAAAGACGCGGCTGAGGCGGGTGAACTGCGGCTGATGATCGGTGGCGATGCGGCCGTTCTTGAGCGCGCCCGCCCGGCGCTTGAGGCGGTCAGCAAGCGCATCGATCACTTCGGCCCGACTGGCGCTGGTGCAACGGTCAAATTAATCAATAACCTCATGGGCGGGGTCCAGGCGGTCGTGCTTGGTGAAGGGCTGGCGCTCGCCGAGCGTGCCGGCCTCGACATGGAACAAGTCGTTGCATTTATTATCAATGCTGCCCCTGGAAGCCCTTTGGTAAAGGGTAAAGCTGCGCGCATGGCTCACCACGATTATGAAGACACCCAGTTTGCGTTAAAGTGGATGCATAAGGATGCCACCTACGCCCTGCGCGCCGCCGATGAGTATGGCGTACCGATGCCAACCGTCGCCGCCGCTCGCGAGGTCTATCGCATCGCACGCAACCTGGGGCTCGATGATGCCGACTTCGCCGCAGTGATCGAGGCGGTGCGCCCGCAAACATAGTATCTACATCTTCCATTAGATGTAACACGAACAATCCTATGAAACAATCTTGTTTGTGCCGCATTGGTTTGATTGCGCTCACACTCGCGTTGGTGGCCTGCGGGGGTGCGCCCAACGGCCCGCCCGCGGCGGCGACGCCAGCGCCCGCCTCGGCGCTGGAAGCGCAGGCGGATGCCTACCTCGCGCCAATGACCCAGCGCGGCGATTTCAGCGGCGCGGTGCTGCTCGCGCGCGGCGGCGCGATCCAGTTCAGCCGTGGCTATGGCATGGCCAGCCTGGAATACGACATCCCTAACACACCGCAGACCAAATTTCGGGTCGCGTCGATCACCAAAACCTTCACCGCGCTGGCGATCATGCAGCTCCAGCAGCAGGGCAAGCTGAAGATCGACGATTCGATCTGCACCTATCTGCCCGATTGCCCGGCCGCCTGGCAACCGGCGACAATCGAACAGCTCCTGATCCACACATCGGGAATCCCCGATGCTCTGAATTGCCCTGGCTGCCCGCGACCGCCGATCCGCGCCTCGATGACGATTCCCGAGACGATTCAGACCGTCACGCGCTTCTATCAGGATGCGCCGCTGGTGACCGAGGCCGGCAGCACCTACAGCTACAGCAATCTTGGCTATGGCTTGCTGGGCTATATGATCGAAAAGGTGTCGGGCCAGCGTTATGAAGAATACCTCAAAGCCACGATATTCGGCCCGCTAGCAATGGCCAACACTGGCCAGGATCGCACTTCGCTGGTATTGAAGAATCGCGCCACCGGCTATGCGACGATCAACACGCTGGCCGATTACAACAATATCGATCTGGCGTACGCCGCCGGTGGGCTCTATACATCGGCCGAGGATCTGTATCGTTGGGATCAGGCGCTGTACACTGAAAAGCTGCTGCCCGCCAAGCTGCGCGACGCGCTATTCCAGCCGCGCGTGCACGTGGCCGACAGCGATGGCGAGTACGACTATGGCTATGGCTGGCATCTTTCCCAGCGCGCCGGGCATGCCGCAGTTTGGCACGGCGGGCTCTTGCCGGGCTTTCGCAGCATCCTGCTGCGCTATCCTGCCGAGCAGGCCACGGTGATCGTCTTGTGCAACATCGAGACGGTCGATATCGATACGGTCAGCAACAATCTGGCGGAGATGCTGTTCAGCGCGACATAGATTTCAACTTGAGTATATGCCAATTGCGTTCATATGCGCCTGGCACAATTTGCAATTTGCAATCTGCAATCTGCAATTGAGTGGCTACTGCACCGGCACCTTGAAGCGCGCGAGCTCCTGCTTGCCGCCGGCCGCGACGCGCACATCAAATTCCCAATCGCCGAGCATCGAGAAGAACTGGCCCTGGGCCTCGTACCGGCCATCGCCAAGTGGCCGCGCGGTCTGCTCGGGCGAGACCATGCCCATCGCCTCCATAACCGGCGCGATCACCACCTGATCGACCGGCGCCGCCTGGCCGGATTTATCCTGCACGGTAATCGTCGCGGTGTGCTGGTTGAAATCGACGCCGTCGAGGCTCAACTGAACGCGGTAGTTATCGGTATCAACTGTCTGCGCGAAGCCGCTGCCGCCGCATGCGACGAGCAACCCGCCGACCAGCAAGGCGCAGATCAAAAACAAGACCGGACGTCGCATGATGTTCCTTATCCTAATGCGTAAAACGTACTGCGTAAAAAGTGAAACTTACGAATTACGGATTACGTTTTACGAACTACTATTTCACTTCTACCTCGAGCGGCACTGTAACGATCTGCTCCGCGTGGCGGAACTGGCCCCAGATCTGGTAGCGCCCTGGCTGTGGGAAGGTGTAGACGAACTGAATATCTGGGCCGTAATTGACGCCGGTCTCCAGGATGCCGGATGGCGCCATCGGCCCGAACGCATGGATATGAGCGAAGATTGCGCCGTCGTCGCTGCGCGCGATCATATGGCCGCCCATGCCGAGCCAGGGCTGCAGATCGCCGACCGGCTTGCCGTCTTTGCTAAAGCTGAAGGTAAATGTCGCCTGTTTGCCGGCCTGTAGATTCGCGAGCGACGAACTCACCTGCACCTGCATATCGGCGACTTGGCGCCGCGCCCCCAGCGCCTGGAACTGCGCCGGCCGCCCAAAGCCGGTGCCACCGACGACAAAATCGCGGGCGATCACTTGCGTGCCGCTATCGCGCCGCTCGATTTCAGCATAGGCGGTGTAGCGGCCAGGTCGATCCGGCGTGATCGCAATCGCGAAACGCCCCGGCGCGACGCGCGGTGGGTGAATGTGACTATAGAACGCACCATCTGCGCTGATGACCACGAGATGCAGCAGCGATTCGTGGTGCGTGATCAGATCGTCGATTGGCAAACCGGTGGAGCCATCGCTCAGATCGAGCGTCATGGTCATCGGCTCGCCGGCTAGCGGCGCAGCGGGCGCGCTGTGAAGCGCGAGATTCGCATGAGGTCGGCCGAGCGTTACCGGCGTCGCACTCGCCGCCGCCTGCGCGTTCTGTATCGCGGCGCTGAACTGCTGAACGCCATAGATCGACGCGGCGATCAAGCAGGCGAACATGCCCTGGCCAATCAGCCAGTTCACCCATGCCGGCGCCGGCCGATCGCGCCGCTGCGCGATCACCGATACAATGATGTTGCTGATCATCAGGAGAACCAAGCCGCCAAGAGCAACGAAGAGGCCAATTGAGCCGGCCGCGAACGGCGCGGCCGCGATCGTGAACGGAATGCGCGCCACTCCAGCTCCTTTTGGACCCGCAACGCGCGCCTCCAGCTCCCAATCGCCCAGCCGGTCGATATCGAGCTGGGTGTAGTAGATACCCTGCGGCCCGGCGATGCCCTGCACCTGCGCAACCGGCGCGCCGTCGAACGACAGCCCGCGCGGTACTGCGCGGAACGAGAGCGTGGCGCCGCCGATATCGCTCTGCGGCAAAATATCAAGATACAGCGGCGCGGGCGCCGCCGATGGGATCTCGATCGTGATCGCCAGCTCGTACGGCCCAATCGCCTGTGTGAACGTCTGCGCCGGGCCGGCATGGCCCCCATGCGCCAGGGCCAAACCTGGCCCGCTTATCGCTACGACTACAATCAAGATCAACAGCGCGAATCGTATCATACGCTGAGACATATGCGCCTCCAAGGCTCAGTCTTGCGAATGGTATCATAGCATATCTGTGGCTGTTTCCATACCGGCCCAGGATGAGGGAATGATAAACATTTCGCATATCGCTTGACAACGCCTATCCGCCAGTGCTATGCTTCTAGACAAGGTTCCGCCTTTCAGCGATCCGTTTTACAATTTGGGAGCTGTGAAGGGCCAGGGTACCTGGCGCCGCCCTTGTGCCCCACCAAAGTTGGGCGCCGGCCCTCCGTTCGGCCCGCCATTACCCAAAATCACCAGCCGCATCACTCCTCCGGGCGGCACAACGATTGCCCTGGAGAGACCATCATCATGCTACATCTTAGACAAGGTCAGCGGCGTTCATTAATCGTCTCTGGCGTTCTGCTAAGCTATCTGCTTGCCAGCTTACCTAGCCGCGCTCAAGCGATCGTGCCGCCCGCCAACCGCCAACCGGCGACATTAAGTTCCACAACTGGTATCAGCGTCGACCCTAGTTCGCTCATACTCAGCGTTCCACTCGGCCACAGCGAGACGCATACCGTGACGATCACGAATGTCTCGCAGCAGACACTCGCGCCGGCGATCTACGAGGCGTATTCAGCCACGCCAAGTGTGCAGTCGCAGAGGATCATCCCGACCGATCTGCGCAGCGCTGGGCTGCCGCGGCAGTCCGACCGGCTCGACCTGCAGCTGATCGCGGATATCCAAGCTGCGCCCGACCATCGCACCGACTTCCTGATCTATCTGCGCGACCAGGCCGATCTGAGCGCGGCCTATCAGATCGGCGATTGGCACGCGCGCGGCGCATATGTCTATCGAAAACTCCACGACTTTGCCGAACAAAGTCAGCGCGGCCTGCGTGCTATGCTGGATGCTCGCCGGCTCAGTTATCGGCCACTCTGGATCGTCAATGCGGTACAGGCGCACGGGACCATGGATGATGCGATCGCGCTGGCCGGCCGCGGCGAGGTCGCGCTCGTACGGGCCAACCGCGTGGCCCAGCTGATCGCACCGCAATCGCCTGCGGTCGCCAGCAGCGACACACGCTGTAGCCCCGACGATCCGAGCAACCCAATCTGCTGGAATATTCGCCAGATCGGCGCGGATCGCGTCTGGCGCGATTTTGGAGTGACCGGACGCGGGGTCGTTGTCGCTAGTATGGACACTGGCGTGCGCTACACTCATCCCGCCTTAACCGCACACTATCGCGGGTACCTTGGGCCAGGTATGTATAACCATAACTACAACTGGTTCGACCCCAAAGGTATCTACTCCGAACCGATCGACTCCAACGGCCATGGCACACATACCACGGGTACTATGGCCGCCAGTGGCGATGGCACGCTCAATCAGCCAGCGGTGGGTGTCGCGCCTGGCGCGGAATGGATCGCCGCGCAAGGCTGCCTGAGTGCCACGTGCAGCGAAGCCGACCTGATCGAGTCGGCGCAATGGATGCTGGCGCCGACCGCACTGGATGGCGATCAGCCGCGACCAGATCTGCGGCCGATGATTATCAATAACTCGTGGGGCGGGGCAGGTGGCGATAATTGGTATGCCGGCTATGTGGCTGCATGGCGCGCCGCCGGCATGATTCCAGTATTCGCCGCCGGAAACAGCGGCAGCGCCTGTGGCTCAATCGGATCGCCTGGCGATTACGGCAATGTCCTGACGGTGGGCGCCACCGACCGGAACGACGCGATTGCCTCATTCAGCGCGCGGGGTCCCACCGCCGACGGTCGGCGCAAGCCCGACTTCGTCGCGCCGGGCACGTTGGATGGGGCCAGCTCGGGCATACTCTCAACCGGCGTAAGCGATAGCGCGCCATATTTCACGATCCAAGGCACCTCCATGGCCACACCGCACGTGTCGGGACTGATCGCCTTGCTCTTGTCGGCCAACCCGGCGCTGATCGGCGATTATGACGCGACATATGCCATCCTGAGAGAAACTGCGCGTGGGCTGAGTGATACACGCTGCGGCGGCTCAATTGGCACACCGAATAATATCTATGGCAATGGCCGAATCGACGCTTACGCCGCCGTCCAGCGCGCCCGCGTCGATGTGCCATGGCTGAATATTCGCCCGGCGAGCGGCACGATTGCGCCAAATGGCAGCGCCGGGATTGATATCGATCTCGACGCCGCGAAAGTGCCGGGCCCGGGCACATACTCCGCGCGTGTGCTGCTGTTTAGCTCCGACTTGGGCCAGCCACCCGAGACGATTCAGATCGCGCTGACGGTCACGCCCGGCGAGCAGCCGGCGATAATAACGGGACGAGTCGTGAGCGCGGAAACCGGCGCGCCGCTCGCAGCGCATATTGGCGTGCAGGGCGGGCAGCCGGTCGCGACTGACAGCACCGGCATCTATACGCTAACGCTCGCGGCAGGAACCTATGAACTGGTCGCCAGCGCGGCGGCATATTTCCCATCCCAGCGCATGATCTCGCTTGCCGCCAATCTCCATTTGGCCGATATCGCCCTGGCGCCCGACGCGCCGCATCTCACCGTCGCGAACACCGCGATCCCAGCCAGCCTCGCGATCGGCCAAACACGCACAATCAGCATCACGCTTGGCAATAGCGGGAGCCAGCCGGTGTACTATGCGCTGCGGGTGGCGCCCGACCAGTTCGCCGCGATACGGAGCGATGAATCTGGCGGGCCGGGCTATCACTGGATCGAGCTCCCGGCCAATGCAGGAGTTCTGCGGCTAAGCGACGACGGCTATGCCGAGAGCGTGCCGCTAGGCATGAGTTTTCCATTTTACGGCTATACCTTTACCGACACACTGGTCACGGCGAATGGCATGATCGCATTTAGCTCGCCAGCAATATCCGTTGTCGGAGTGTCATCCAGCTGTTTTCCCGACGATAGATTCTACTTCTACGAAATCGCGCCCTTTCGAACCGATCTCGATCCGTCAAGCGGGGGCAGAATCCGCTTTGGAGTGGTTGATGACAATACGACCTTCGTGCTAAGTTATGAGCAGGTGCCGCTGCATGGCGCGGCCACCGGCGCGACTTATACCTTCCAAGTGTTGTTGCATAACGATGGCCGGATCGTCTATCAATATAAAAATCTGGCCCTGCTGCCTTCCACTTTGGCGGTTGGGTTGCAGCGTGCGCCACTGGTGTATCAGAAACTCGCCTGCGGCAAATTCGCCGCACTGCACGACGGCCTCGCAATCGAGCTGCGGCCGCAGACCAGTACGCGGCAATGGCTGCATGTACCGGTCACAAGCGGTACGCTGCTGCCAGCGCACCAGCAAACGATCACCGCCACGCTGAATTGGACGTATCTGCAAACTCAGCTGCACCGTGGCCAGATTGAGATCAGCAGCAGCGATCCATTACGGTCGCCGATCATACTGCCAATCAGCATCGACATGCTTCCGCCACCGTATCGGCACTGGCTGCCGCGCGTGGCCCACGCATGATCGTGCTAATATACGCGGAGCTCTCGCAGAGCCACCAAAGTGGTATACTATGGTATGTATCCATTCCACCCACTCACTGTACATCTACCAATCGGCCTACTGCTCGGGAATGCCTTGCTGACGGCGATCTATCTACGGCGCGGTGAGCGAACGCTCGAGACCAGCGCATTTCATTGTTTGTGGTTGGGCTGGCTTGGCGCCCTGCTGGCGCTCGCCAGCGGCACGTTCGACGCGGTGCGCCAGCTGTTCGATGTGGCGCGCCCCCGCGACGATGCATTAGCATGGATCAACACGCATGCGCTCGTCGGCGCCGCAATCGTGGTTATCTACTGGCAAGCCTGGCAGATCCGGCGGCGCAACCCGACAATACTTGACGAATCTGGGGTACGGCGCGGTTACCTCGCCCGCTTAAGCCTGGGTGTCGTGTTGATCGTCGTCGACGGCTGGTTGGGCGGCCATCTCGTATATAGCCTACGACTCGGCGTAAACCCGTGACAAGATGACAAGATGACATTGCACATATAGAATGTCACCTTGTCATCTTATCATTGTACGGAGGGGAGCAATGCTTGGCGCGTTCATGTATTTCTGTCTCTGGCTGCCGCTGAATATTCTGCGGCGAATTTGGTGGAATTGGCACGTCGAGGGGATCGAAAATCTACCGCCGCGTGGGCAGGGTATGATTCTGGCAATCAACCATATCCATTGGACCGATATCCACATCCTCGGCGCCTCGCTCCCGCTCTCGCACCGGCCATGGTGGATCGCCAAGATCGAAATGTTTCTGAATCCGGTCGTGACCTGGTGGCTCAGGCAGATGCAGGTCATTCCGATCAAACGCGGCAAGCGCGACATGGCTGCGATGGAAGCCGCTGAAGAGGCGCTACGCGCCGGCGCGGTGCTTGTGATCTTCCCAGAGGGGCATCGCAGCCACACCGGTGGGTTGTTGGAAGGCCGTGGCGGTGCCGTTCGCTTAAGCGCGCGCACAGGCTGCCCAATTGTCCCCATGGCGGTCTGGGGTACCGAATCAGGATTGGCTGGCGCATTTGGGCGTAAGCCGATCCACCTACGCATTGGCAAAGCATTTTTCGCGCATACCAAAAATGGTAAGATCCCGTTCGATCGGATGAATGAGCTGACCAAGCAGATGATGCTCCATATTGCCGAGCTATTGCCGGAGCAATACTGGGGCTTCTACCGCGAACGCATGCTGCAACGGCTGGCGAGCGCAACGACCAACGCCGAGCACATGGTAAGTGCGGAGCGCGCCGAGTAGATCATATGGCACCATTATCTGAACTCTGCGCTCTTTTTCCTTCCGAGAAGGAAAACAATAACCGGCGCACCGCTTTGAGCAGCGCGCCGGTTGCCGGAGATCCAGTGGCGGCATTACCCGACCAGCTGGCTCTCTTCCGCCTCACCCAGAAGCTTGTCTGTCAGATACAAGGCCAAGCGCGTCGCTAGAGCGCTCAGAATCAGGCTTAGCACTCCATACACCAGCCGGCGCTTCATATCGTCGTTCATTGTAAGCACTTCCTCCGTTTCCTTAGCGCCGTCGACCACCGAAAATCAACGTCGCGAAATAGAGTAGCTGCATCACCGCTTGCGCGGCGCCCGCAACATATGTCAGCGCCGCGGCATTCAGCATCGAGCTGACGCCCTGGGCCTCCTGGGCGGTAACCAGGCCATTGCGCATCAGCATCTCGCGCGCGCGCGAGCTGGCATTCAGCTCGACCGGAAGCGTGACCAACGAAAAGACCACTGCCGCGCTCATCAGAATCAGGCCGACCAGCGCGATCGTGAAGCCAAACGTGCCGCCGCGCCCGGCCGCCGCGCCGAGCATAAGGCCGACAAATACCAGCAGCGTTCCTAAGCCCGAGCCAATATTGGCCGCGCCGACGATCCCGGAGCGCAACTGAAGCCAGAAATAGCCCTGCTTATCCTGCAGCGCGTGCCCCAGCTCATGAGCCACGACCGCCATTGCGGCGACCGACGGCGCCTGCGACGAGCCGGCCGAAAGGCGCATAATCTTGCCGCGCGGGTCGTAATGATCGGTCAGATCGCCAGGGATCATCTCGACTCCAACATAGTCGAGCCCCTCATTACGCATCAGCATGCGCGCGACATCGGCCCCAGTCAGCCCCTGAGCGTTCCGTACCTGCGCATACTTCCGGTATGTTGACGATACCTTCCACTGCGCGAACAGCGCGAGGGCGATCGCCGGCAGCATGAAGATCAAATAATTAAGATTGAAAAATAGGAACGGCATACGTTTCTCCTCGACGAACCACCAAACCGTGGCAGATCAATTATAGCACTACGTCGATCGCACAGGTATTAGAGTCGTGTTAGAACGCGCCGCTCCGCTGCTGTGCCGCGCTCGTTTGCTGCACCAGGTACGCCAATCCGCAGCAGCGCGTCGATTGTCGCCGCCAGCCGATCGCGCAGCCGGCGCACCGTCTCACGGCCGCGTCCCGAGGCGCACAGCATACCCACGAGCACGCCGAGCAGAAAAAAGCGCAGCCGCATTAGCTACCGCCACCGTTGCTCAACTGATCGTCGCCCGGCTGCTGTTTGATCAGCTCTTGCGCGGCGGTCTGAACTTTGGCGACCGTGTCGGTGGCCACCTGCTGGGCGCGCTGCACGGCGTCTTCGGCGCGGTTCTTCAGCTCGATGCCGCGCTCGGCCACCTGCTCACGCACATCGTGGCCGCTTTGCGGCGTTAGAAACACCGCCGCCGCCGCACCAACCACCGCGCCAAGAAACAGCCCGGCCAGAAATAGCATATCATCGTCGCGTTCGCTCATTTGACCTCCGATCATGCTTTAGCAAGCTCTATACCATTCACCAAGAGGGCTTACGTGGTCGCTACCGCGTGAGAGCTGTTGCACCGCTCCCGCGCCCCCGCCGCGTACGCTAACACTTATTGGGCTATTGTACCGCGCCAGCGATCCGCGTCAAGTTTGTTTCTGCATTGTAACTATCCTGCTCTACCATGCGAGCATCAGTTTGGATGCCCTGCTAGATGACGTATAATGAGCGCTATGCAAGTTCAATTCAGCCCAATACCCGACGACGACACGGCCGCCGCGATGCTGACCGCGATTGCGTGCTGGCTGGATTCTGTGTCAGCGACCGACGAGATCAATGAATCGCCCCGTTCGGCCTGGCGCGCGGCGGGCATACTGGCGGCACAGGGGCTGCCGCCGTCGCGCGGCGCCACGCCGCCGAAATGGTCGACTGCCGAGCGCACTCAGCGGGCGACACAGTGGAGTGCAGGGATTGTTGGAATGTGAAGATTCATAAGCGATCATAGTGCGTAGTGCGTAGTGTGTAGATAGATCATCGCCCACGCTACGCACTACGCACTACGCACTATCCTGGGAGCCTATGTTCGACACTGTTCTCGTTGCCAATCGCGGCGAAATCGCACTGCGGGTGATGCGCGCATGTAAAGAGCTCGGCCTACGCACGGTCGCAGTATATAGCGAAGCCGACCGCGATGCGCCGCATGTGTATTACGCCGATCAAGCATTTTTGATCGGCCCGCCGCCCGCGCCGCAAAGCTACCTCGACGGCGAGCCGTTCCCGCGCGCGTGCATCACCCCCGGCCTGGTCTTCGTCGGGCCGCCGGCCGAGGCGATGGATCGCCTCGGCGGCAAAATCGCCGCGCGGCGCGAAGCGACCGCGGCCGGCGTGCCAGTGGTACCGGGCACGCTGGAGCCGATCGAAGCGCCCGAGGTCGTGCGCTCGCTGGCCGAGGAGTTCGGCTACCCGATCGCGATCAAGGCGGTTGGCGGCGGCGGCGGGCGCGGCTTGCGCGTCGTGCGCGCGCCCGACGAGGTCGGGCCGGCATTCGAAAGCGCCCGCCGCGAGGCCGAGTCGGCTTTCAAAAATCCACAGCTGTATGTCGAAAAATATCTCGACGATCCGCGCCATATCGAAATCCAGGTGCTGGCCGATACGCATGGTACGATCGTTCATCTCGGCGAGCGCGATTGTTCGGTGCAGCGCCGCCATCAGAAGCTGATCGAGGAGTGCCCATCGGCGGTACTCACGCCCGAGCTGCGCGCCAGCATGGGTGCGGCGGCCGTGGCGCTGGCCAAATCGGTTGGCTATGTCGGGGCCGGTACGCTCGAGTTTCTGTTCCAGGATAACCAGTTCTTCTTTCTGGAGATGAACACGCGCATTCAGGTCGAGCATACTGTCACCGAGATGGTCACCGGCGTCGACCTGGTGCAGGCTCAGCTGCGAATCGCCCGCGGCGAAAAGTTGTGGTTTGACCAATCGCAGATACACTGGCGCGGCCACGCGATCGAGTGCCGGATCAACGCGGAGGATCCGGCCAACGCCTTCCGGCCGTCGCTCGGCACGCTGGAGGAATATACCGAGCCAACCGGCTATGGCGTGCGGATCGACAGCGGTGTGCGGCCCGGCTACAGCATCCCGCAATACTACGACTCGATGATCGCCAAGCTGGTGACTTGGGGCGCCGATCGCAGCGAGGCGCTCGGGCGCATGCGCCGCGCACTGGCCGACTATCGCATCGCCGGCCTTGCCACCACTATCCCGTTTCACCAACTCGCGCTGGCACACCCGGCGTTCGTCGATGGCCGGGCGACCGTGAACTTTATCCCGCGCTATCTCGCCGATCAACTCCAGCAGCTTGGGCGCACGCCGGCCGGGCCAGGCGCGGCGATTGCAAACGGCAACGCCGAACCCGCGCGCACCTTCGCGGTTGAGGTCAACGGCCGCCGTTTCGATGTGCGGGTCGCCGAGATCGGCGCGCCAGCCGAGCGGCCCGCGACCAACGGCGCGCGCCCAACCGCGCGGCGCGCCAGCGCACACCGCTCAGCCGTCGCCGATGGAGTAGTCAGCTCGATCCAGGGGGCGATTCTGACCGTCAAAGCCAGCGCCGGGCAGGCGGTCGAGGCCGGCCAGGTGCTGTTCATCATCGAGGCGATGAAGATGGAAAACGAGATCACCGCGCCACACGCCGGCACGCTCGCCGAGGTGCGCGCCCAGGTTGGGCAGGTGGTCGAGGCTGGGACCGTTCTGGCGACCTATAAGCGTGGTATAATCGGCGGCGATGACGACGGCTAAAAGGTTCTCCCCTAGATACCGAGGAGTATGAGTGCGATGACAATTCCGCGACATTCCGGCCGTATACGCGGCGTCTTATCGCCAGTCGTGACACCCTTCGATTCCGAGCTACGGCCTGATGGTGAGCGCCTTGCTCACCATTGCCGCTGGCTGCTAGAGCAGGGAGTCGGACTGGCCGTTTTTGGCACCACTTCCGAGGCAAACTCAATGTCGGTAGCGGAAAAGATCGCGCTCCTTGACACGCTGGTGGCGGCCGGGCTGCCACCCTCCCGCATGGTTCCGGGAACTGGATGCGCAGCCTTCACCGATACTGTCGAGCTCACTCGCCATGCCGTGCAACTGGGCTGCGCTGGCGTGCTGATGCTGCCCCCGTTTTACTACAAGGGCGTTTCAGATGAGGGGCTGTTTCGCAGCTACTCCGAGGTGATCGAGCGAGTCGGCGATGGCCAGTTGCGGATTTATCTGTATCACATCCCGCCAGTGGCGCAGGTGCCGATCAGCCTGCCGTTGATTGAGCGATTGCTGAAGGCGTACCCAGGCACGATCGCCGGTATCAAGGATAGTTCAGGCGACTGGAATAACACTCGCGCGATGCTCGAACAATTCCAGTCGCCCGAGTTCGACGTGTTCGCCGGCAACGAATCATTCCTACTTGCAACCTTGCGTAGCGGTGGCGCCGGCTGCATCACGGCGACGGCCAACGTCAATCCAGGGCCGCTTGCGCGCCTGGCGCGGAACTGGCAGCAATCGGACGCCGACGAGCAGCAGGCGGCATTGAACGCCGTTCGCGGCATGTTCCCGCGGTCGACGATGATACCAGCCCTCAAGGCAGCGATTGCCTACTATTCCAAAGACCCCGCCTGGGCGACGGTTCGGCCGCCGTTAGTGGAACTCGATGGCGCACAAACGAATGCTTTGCTGCAAGCGCTGCGCTCGATCGACTTTTCGATGCCCGGCCTGGGCGGGTGACAGTTAACGGCAGCCCAGATCGTCTTCCGATTCCGTGTATTGACAAGCTATCCTGTTTCGTGTATACTTCTGATGCGTAGCACACATCAGAAAGGTAACGTCCATGACCGTCGAGAATCGGCCGCTGCTGGAGGCTATTCGTATCATTGTGGGAGAAGCGGTCGCGCCTCTTACAACCCATGTCGGCGGGTTGACCGAGCGCGTGGGCGGGCTGTCCGTACAGGTCGACGGCCTGTCCGAGCGCGTCGATGGGCTGTCCGTACGGGTCGACGGCCTGTCCGAGCACGTCGATGGGCTGTCCGTACGATTTGACGGGCTGTCCGAGCGCGTCGACGGGCTATCGGTACGATTTGACGACTTGACCGAGCGATTTGACGGGCTGTCCGAGCGCGTCGATGGGCTATCCGTACGGGTCGATAACCAGTCGGCGCGAATGGATGGCTTGTTTGAGCATGTCGGCGGGTTAACAGTACAAACGGATGTCGTCATCGAACGAACCGAGCGGATCGAGGCCGAGCAGCGCGCACAGCGAGAAGTGCTCGAGAGCATGAATCTGCGACTCGCGACGCTCGAAGGCGTCAGCAGGCGGCTAGAAACCGAAATCGAGGCGATCGAGACGCGCACCGCTCAGACGTCGAGCGATATCCGCGATCTGCTCGACCAGCAGGACAAAGTGAACAAGGGACTGCGCACGCTCAGGCGCGAAGTTGAGTACGCGATCATGCAGATCGAGGTGCTCCAAGATAATCAACAAGCCTATCAACACTTGAAACAGCTGCAAGATCGCGTCGACAGCCTTGAGCGGCGCATGGCCAGGCTAGAGAGCCCCGAGGATACCCCATGAGCGACCAAGAATCGATCGATCCAACTGCGACGGACATCCCGGCAGCTTCCTATCCGGCGATGATCGAGACGCTTGCGTCGCTGCTCAGGCGCATGGAGCTGATTGAATCCGAGCAGCGCCAACAGGCCAAATCGATCGATCGCACGATCCGCCATTTTGGCGAGCTTTCCGCGCGCCTGGATGCACTGCACGGGACGGTGCTGCGCCTCGACGCATGGACTGAGATGCTCATCCGCGATGTTGATGGCGCGCGCAACATCGTGATCCAGGCGGAACATCAGATGCAGCAGGGTGTTGCCTCGATCAACGAGCGGCTGCTCGACCTCACCGCCGACATCCACAAACTGCACGTGATGCGTGAAGCGCCGGAGTATAAGATCAACGCGCTGCGAAGCGAGCTTGCCGCCGTCCAGCAACGCCTGGCAATGGCCGAAACCGCACCACCCGCACCAACAGAATGAACACCTCCCTTTCGATGGAAGCCGATCGCCCCGTCGCCCTGATTACCGGCGCATCGCGCGGGATCGGCGAGGCTACCGCGCGCGAGCTGGGGCGGCGCGGCTATGCGCTGGCGCTGGCGGCGCGCTCGGCCGGCCCGCTGGTCGCGCTCGCGGGCGAACTCGCCCGTGCCGGCACGCCGGCACTGCCAATTCCCACCGACATGCGCAGCTCTAGTGAGCTGCGCCGGCTCGCGGAGCTGGCGCTCGGCCACTTTGGTCGAGTCGATGCGCTGATCCACAACGCCGGGATCGGCGGCGCCGGCCCAGTCGCGCGCATGCCGCCCAACGCAGCCATAGTGACGATCGAAACCAACCTGCTCGCGCCGATCGAGCTGACGCGCGCGTTGCTGCCGCAGATGATCGAGCGCCGCCACGGCGCGATCATCTTCGTCGCTTCGGTCGCCGGCAGTATTGGGCTGCCCACCTCGGCGATCTACAGCGCGTCGAAGTTCGGGATGCGCGGCTTCGCCGATGGTTTGCGGCGCGAAGTGGCCCAGCGCGGCATTGGCGTTACGGTCGTGTCGCCCGGCTTTATCAGAACCGCAATGACCGCCGATAAGCGCTTCCCCATGCCCGGCCCCGCAATAGTGGCGCGGGCGATCGCCAGCGCCATCGAGCGACCACGCCGCGAGGTGTTTGTGCCTGGCTATTATCGGCTGCTCGTCCGAGCGGCGCAGCTCCTGCCTGGCCTCGCCGATCTTGCGCTCCAGCTGCGCGGGCGCTAAGCGCATTGGTTCCAGACCACGGCGCCAGGTATTGTACAGTACTCGCCCCTGATTATCGGCTAAGCGACGCAGATGCGCTCCGTTGACACGTCTTACAAAGCGCGGTATAGTACCATGGGTTCAGAACAAAGAGCAAAGAACAGAGAACAAGGTGAGCGATCTGTTGATATGTTCTTTGTTCCCTGTTCTTTGTTCTCTTGTTGTTTACGGTTCGCTATGGACGACCTGGAACTATCTACGGCGGAGCTGCCGGCAGCCATGCGAGCATGGTTCGATTCGCAGCCCGCCGTTGTCGTGTCGATCGAGCGGAGCGCCGAAGATCGCGTAATTGTGCGCCCACTGCCTGGCATCACACCCGATCTGCTGGCGCGCATACACGTGACTCTCGCTCAGTACCGTGAAGCGCTGATGAACCTAACATAGAATTGCAGATTGTAGATTGCAGATTGCAGATTGATATCGATGTAATCTGCAATCTGCAATCTACAATCTGCAATCCGGCAGATGAAGTATCTCACGCCCACCGACCTGATTGTGATCCACGAGCTGCTGTTGAACGAGTTCGGCGGGATGCGCGGAATTACTGAGGCGGGATTCGGTCGGCTCGACGCGGCGGCGGCGGCGCCGCGCGCAAGTATGTTTGGCGTAGATATCTACGCCGATCTCGCGGAAAAAGCGGCGGCGCTCTGCCAGGCAGTCGTACGAGCGCACCCGTTCTCCGATGGCAACAAGCGCGTCGCCTTGGTCGCGATCGACCTGTTTCTGGGGCAGAACGGCGCCCGATTACATGCCACGAACGACCAGGCCTATGCCACAATCATGGCGCTGGCCCGCGGCGAGATCGGGCACGCGGCATTGGCGGCGTGGGTGGAACGGCACATAGAATTGCAGATTGCAGATTGTAGATTGTGAGAATGTAACTGAAATCTACACGCCGCAATCTACAATTATGCAATGGTGTATCTCGAGCTCGAAGACATCCTGAATATCCGCGACCAGATTGCCGCCGCATATGCCGATCGCTTTGAGATCATGTCGCCAAACGGGCTCATGTCGGCCCTAGCGGCGCCACGGCGCTCGGCGTTTGGCGCCGAGGCGTTCCCAACCCTAGCCGATAAAGCCGGCGCACTGGTGTACGCACTGATCCAGAATCACCCGTTCTGGGATGGCAACAAACGCATCGCAACGGCAGCGCTGCGGCTGTTCCTAGCGCGAAACGACGCATGCCTGACTGCTGATGAATCGGCACTTAGAATGTTCACAACCACGATCGCGCGCGGCGAGCTGCGCGATGGACCGTTGGCCGACTGGGTCGGCAATCACATCGAGGACCGTGCGTGAGGCGTTAGAACGTTCCAACGCTCGAACGTTCGAATGTTCTAACGCATTATTTGGAGGAGTTTTCCATGTCCAAGAAGTGGGTTTACCTGTTCAGCGAAGGCAATGCCAGCATGCGCGATCTGCTAGGCGGCAAGGGTGCCGGCGTTGCTGAGATGACTCGTTCAGGCGTGCCAGTGCCGCCTGGCTTCACGATCACGACTGAAGCCTGCAATAGCTTTTACGATAACGGCAAGCAATTCCCGGCGGGTATGTGGGAACAAGTGCTTGAGGCGCTCAAGGATGTCGAGGCGAAAACCGGTAAAAAGTTCGGCGACCCGTCGAACCCGCTGCTTGTCTCAGTACGCTCCGGCGCTAAGTTCTCGATGCCGGGTATGATGGACACCGTGCTCAACCTGGGTCTCAACCCCCAGACACTGGAAGGCCTGGCAAAGCTCACGAGCAACCCGCGCTTCGCGGCCGACGCGTATCGCCGCTTTGTGCAGCTGTTTGGCAAGATCGTGCTGGGCGTGGACGGCGAGAAGCTCGAGCACGAAATGAATGTGGCCAAGGGCGATAGCCGCCAGGATACCGATCTTTCGGCCGACGAGCTGACCGCGATCGCCAATAAGTTCAAGGCGATTATCAAGCAGGACGCCGGAGTCGACTTCCCGAACGATCCGCTCGAGCAACTGCGCATGGCGATCGGCGCGGTGTTCAGCTCGTGGATGGGCCGCCGCGCGATCGACTACCGCCGGCTGAATAAGATTGCCGACAACCTCGGCACCGGCGTGAATGTCCAGGCGATGGTGTTCGGCAACATGGGCAGCGACAGCGCCACCGGCGTGGCCTTCAGCCGCAACCCTGCGACCGGCGAGGCTAAGCTGTATGGCGAATACCTGGTCAACGCCCAGGGCGAAGACGTGGTCGCTGGCGTGCGCACGCCACTGCCGATCGCCGCGCTTGAGAAGGACATGCCCGAGGTGTACGCTCAGTTTGCCGAGATTGCCCGCAAGCTCGAATTGCACTACAAAGAAGTCCAAGACGTGGAATTCACGATCGAGCGCGGCAAGCTGTGGATGCTCCAGACCCGCACCGGCAAGCGCACCGGCGCGGCGGCAGTCAAGATCGCGGTCGACTTGGTGCGCGAGGGCGTGATCGACGAGCAGACCGCGGTGCGCGACCGCGTCGAGCCGGTGGCGCTCGACCAGCTGCTGCACCCGACGATTGACCAGAAAGCTAAGGATGAGGCCAAGAAGGCCGGCGCGTATCTCACCACCGGCCTGCCGGCGTCGCCCGGCGCGGCCACCGGCACGGTGGTGTTCGACCCCGACGAGGCCGAGGAGCTGGCCAAGAGCGGCGCCAAGGTCATTCTGGTACGTACCGAGACCGCGCCAGAAGACTTCCATGGCATGGTCGCGGCGCAAGCTATTTTGACGGCCAGAGGGGGAATGACAAGCCATGCCGCTGTGGTAGCGCGCGGCATGGGCAAGCCATGCGTCGCCGGCGCTGGTGATATTCGGATCGACTATAAGTCGAGCGAGTTTACGGCCAATGGCAAAACCGTCAAGCACGGCGACTTCATTACGCTCGACGGCGGCACCGGCGAGGTGTTCGCGGGCCACCTGACGACCTCCGACCCCGAGCTGACCGGCGACTTCGCCGCCTACATGGAGTGGGCCGATAAGTATCGCAAGCTGGGCGTGCGCACCAACGCCGACACCCCGCACGACGCGCAGGTCGCCCGCCAGTTTGGCGCGCAGGGTATCGGTCTGTGCCGCACCGAGCACATGTTCTTCGAGGGCGACCGCATCGACGCCATGCGCGAGATGATCGTCGCCGAGACGCTGGACGAGCGCAAGGCCGCGCTGGCCAAGATCCTCCCGCTCCAGCAGAGCGACTTCGAGGGCATCTTCGAGGCAATGGACGGATTCCCGGTGACTATTCGCACGCTCGACCCGCCGCTGCATGAGTTTTTGCCACATGGCGACGAAGAGATCGACGACCTCGCTAAGAAAATGGGCATCTCGGCCCAGAAGCTCAAGTCCACAGTTGAGAATTTGCGCGAGGCTAACCCAATGCTCGGCTTCCGCGGCTGCCGCCTGGGCATTATCTACCCCGAGATCACCGAAATGCAGGCCCGCGCAATCTTCCAGGCCGCAGCGGCGGTCCAGCAGCGCGGCATCAAGGTGCATCCCGAGGTGATGATCCCGCTGGTCGGCGATCTTAGCGAGCTGAAGGTCCAGGCCGATCTGGTGCGCAAGGTCGCCGCCGAGGTGATCGAGCAGACCGGCCGGCCGATCGAGTACATGGTCGGCACCATGATCGAGCTGCCGCGGGCCGCGTTGACGGCAAACCGGATCGCCGAGGTGGCCGAATTCTTCTCGTTCGGCACCAACGACCTGACCCAGACGACCTTCGGCATGAGCCGAGACGACGCCGGGCGCTTCCTGCCGCTGTACGTGGAGCGCAAGCTGCTGAAGGACGACCCGTTCCAGGTGCTCGACCAGGAAGGTGTCGGCCAGTTGGTGCAGATGGGCACCGAGCGCGGTCGCTCGACCCGCGCGAACCTAAAGGTTGGCATCTGCGGCGAGCACGGCGGCGAGCCAAGCAGCGTGATGTTCTGCCACAAGATTGGCTTGAACTACGTCTCGTGTAGCCCGTACCGTGTGCCGATCGCGCGGCTGGCGGCGGCCCAGGCCGCGCTCGGCGAGGCCGCACGCGATAAGTAAGCATAGAAAAGAGATTGGACGCAAAGCTCCAGCTTTGCGTCCAATCTCTTTTTGTTGCCGCTGAATGGCAGGCTTATCCGACTACCTACCCCAACTATTGCGCTGCCACTCGTCGTGCACGCGCCGGTATACCGCCGCGGTCGAAACCGCAATCTCGCGCCAGTTGAAAAGGTCGGCCGCCACACGCAGAGCGTTCTGGGCCCTGGCGCGCGACCAGTCGGGGTGCTGGAGCGTATGCAGAATGCCCCAGGCTAACGAGCCAGGGTCGTTGGGGTGGACTGTCAAGCCAGTCTCGTGTAGTTTGACCACTTCAGTCAGACCGCCAGTCTCGGCTACCACCACCGGGCAGCATGCCGCCATCGCTTCCAGTGCGACAATACCAAACGGCTCGTACAGCGATGGGAATGTGGCTACATCGGCACAATGATACAGTTTGTCGCGGTGCTCATCGCTGATAAACCCGGCGAACAGCACCGATGAACTGATGCCAGCCGCCCAGGCCCGATGTTTCAGCGAATCGAGATACGCACCAGTGCCGGCGATCACCAGGCGGGCGCGTGGAAACGTTGCCAGCACTTGAGGCCAGGCATCAAGCAACACTTGCAGACCCTTCTCGTACACGATCCGTCCAACATAGTAGACCAACGGCTGGTCGTCGTCGACGAAGCGCCGCCGGAAGGCCAGCCGTTCGGCCATCGTAGCAAATGGATTTGGGCTGACATAGATGCCATTGAGCACGACATCGATCTTGTCGTGTGGCGCGCCAAAGTAGGCGTTGAGCTGTCCGGCCATAAAATGCGAACAGGCAATCAGCCGCCACGACTCGTACGTCAGCCACCACTCGATATGGTTGACCTGCGCGGCATGGCCATCACCAATATAGCCGCCCTGGCGACCACGCTCGGTGGCATGAATCGTCACCACCAACGGGCGGCGCCTGGCATGCTTGAGCGCGACACCGGCGTGCGCCGTGAGCCAATCGTGAGCATGGATGACATCTACATCGCCAAGCTCCCTTAAGAGCTTACGGGCCACCAATTCCATATTGCCGTTGGTATGCTGAACGAACGATGCAAAGCCGTACGATTCCATCGGCGCGGACTCAACTCGGTATACATGCACGCCATCGGCAGTAATTTCGCGCTCCGCTCCGCCTCGCAATAACGGCGTTACAACATGAAGTTCGATTCCCTGTTGGACCAGCGCAGGTGCTAGATCCATAATGTGCTTGCCCAGCCCGCCCACGACGTGCGGCGGGTATTCCCAGGACAAGATCAGGACGCGCATTCCCGCTCCTCTTCAGCTATGTCGTAGTTTGTTGAAACTACCGCGTGATTATATCATCGCCGTCTTCGTGGTACAAACGCAGAAAGCGCGGCTTCTATCAATACATGTGGCACTCATATACACTACACTGAGGAGCTTACCCAGCAGGTACCAGCACTCTGCGAACTTCCCGTACAAGCAGGACAGCATGTGATTGCGTACCACGATGTATGCCAATAAACGATGAATATTGTATGATTAGGTGGTCGATTACTACTTTAGTAAAGGATCGCAACATGGCCCAATCTCACCGCTTGGACGCACTGAGTCTGCCTACGCAGCCCGCAGCCCGGCCACGCATTGGCGCATATCTGGTGCTATTTGCCGGCGTGCTCATGGCCGCGTCGGCGTCGATCCTGATACGCCAGGCCCAGCAGCTTGGCATGCCTTCGCCCTTGATCGCGGCACTGCGGCTTGGCTTCGCGGCGCTCGTTTTGCTGCCGATTGCGCTGCTGCGCGCGCGCGCCGAGCTGCGTCAGCTCAGCGGGCGCGAGCTCGGGCTCGGCATCGGCGCGGGCGCATTTCTAGGAGCACACTTCTTTAGCTGGATTCTATCGCTCGAGTATACCTCGGTGGCGTCGTCGGTCGCGATGGTTACCACATCGCCACTCTGGCTTGCGCTGGCGGCCTGGCTGATGCGGGAGCGACTCTCGCCGCTGATATGGGTGGGGATATTCTTCACGATGCTTGGCAGCGTGGTGATCGGCTTTAGCGATAGCAGCGGCAGCAATGGAAGCAACGCATTGCTGGGCGATGCGCTGGCACTGCTGGGCGCGATCGCGATCGCCGGCTACTTCCTGATTGGGCGCACACTGCAGCGCCGCCTATCGACGCTGGCATATGTCTGGCTGGTCTATACTAGCGCGGCGGTGTTCTTGGCAATCGCTGCGCTAGCCGCCGGAGATGCCGGCAACCACGCTGGCGCCGGCAGCCTCGCTCGGCTGAACATCGTTACGATCTTGGGCTACCCGCTGCTTGCCTACCTGCTGACTCTTGGATTAGCGCTTGGCCCGCAACTGCTGGGTCACACCGCGTTGAATTGGTCGCTGCGTCACCTTTCGCCCACGTTCGTCGCGGTCGCCACACTTGGCGAGCCGATTGGTTCGGCGCTCTTGGCATTACTGATCTTTGGCCAGCAGTTCCAGCCGCTTCAGCTCCTCGGCTTCGTCGTCTTATTGGTGGGGATTCTCATCGCGGTTCGTGGGGAACAGAGGATAGAAGATGGAGGATAGAAGATAGAGAATGGCGCATCCTCTATCTTCTATCCTCATATCCTCGATCGTTATCTGGTGACCGTGTTGGCCTGCCTACGGCTCCATCGGCGCGGGGACTTCAGGCACGTTACGATGAGCTTTGCGGTAGGCGACGAATGCGGCGCGCAGGTCGCGGAACGCGCCTTTCGCCAGCGCATGAGCCTGCTGCATGTGGTTGTGGGCGTCCTGCAAGGTGGCGCGCGCTTGGTCGGCGTCGGTTACTTTGCCGTCGGTACCGAAACCGGCGTGGCTGTGGAGGGTGGACTTGGCCGCGTTCCATTCGGTGCGCGCCTGCTCGATCGTCGCGCGGAATGCCGCCAGCGCCTGATCGAGTGCGGCCGTGTTCTGCCCCTTGGCTTTCAATTTCGCAATCAACACATCGAACTTGGCGGCGAATAGGTCGGCTCGTGTCAAGCGCTCGCCCTGCACGCGCAACCGTAGCTGTTCGACGCGGTACATTTGGGCCAGCCGCACATTGGCGCGCGGCTTATCGGCGCCGCCCGCGGGCGCGGCCGCGGCGCGATCAAAGTTCATTCCGAGGGCAACTAACACGATCATCAGAGCCAGGATCCAGCGACTGAAGTGGTGAAATGCCATTGCGCCATGTCTCCTTGTGCTATATGGAGGCGCAACAATCGTCACGCCTCGTGCTATTTCGTTATACAAAATATACCGACTAGTTATGAAAAAGATGTGAAGTTGGCTGGCGCAATTGCTGGTACTTCGGTCCTCCTTAGACTCTGGCGGCAAACGCTTCCTGATCCAACTGCAAGAATGGTGTCAGCTGCTCGGCGGGTAACGGGCGACTAAAGAGGTAGCCTTGCGCCATTTGGCAGCCCTGGTTTGCTAAAAACGTGCGTTGCTCCTCAGTCTCCACACCCTCGGCGATTACTTGCAAGCGCAGGCTGTGAGCCATCGCAATAATCGTTTGTGCAATCGTCCAGTCATTGGCATCGGCGCTGCTGTGGCGCACAAATGCTCGATCGATCTTCACGACGTCGATCGGGAAGCGCTGCAGATAACTGAGCGAGGAATAGCCGGTTCCGAAGTCGTCGATTGCGATGCCGATCCCCAGCGACTTGAGCGTACGCAGCGTGTTGACGCTCGCATCGGCATGCTCCATGGTGTCGCTTTCGGTCAGTTCCAGTTCGAGGCACTGCGGATCAAACTCGGTTTCGGCTAAAATATCGGCTACGACGGTGGGCAGGCGGTGATGCTTAAACTGCCCAGCCGAAAGATTGACGGCCACCTTTAACCCGGTCGCTCCGGCAGTATGCCAGATCTTCCCCTGGCGGCACGCCTCTCGAAGGCCCCATTCGCCGATCGGCACAATCAAGCCGGTCTCCTCGGCAATTGGTATGAACTCGGCGGGAAGGATCAGACCACGCTCAGGATGTTGCCAACGGATCAGCGCCTCAACGCCAATGACCTGCCCTGAGTTCAGTTCAACCTGTGGCTGATAGTAGAGCACGAACTCCTCGCGTTCTAGCGCGTAGCGCAGATCGTGTTCCAGGCGCAATCGTGCCACCGCGGAGACGTGCATTGCCGGATCGAAGAGTACATACCTGGCACGACCACGAGCCTTCGCTTGGTACATTGCTGTATCAGCATCACGTAAGATCTCGTCGGGATGCTGATAGGAAAGCGTGGTGTTTAGTGCTACGCCAATACTTGTGCTTGTGAAGATGGCATGGCCCTGGATGATGAATGGCGCCGCCAACTCGTGTTGAATCCGTTCGGCAACAAGTTTTGCATCAGTCACGTCTGTGAGTAGGGTCAGGAGAATCGCGAATTCATCGCCGCCAAGTCGCGATACCGTGTCGATAGTGCGCAGGCAGTGCTGCAGCCGCCGCGCGATGCTGAGCAGCAATTCATCGCCGACCCGATGCCCAAGGCTGTCGTTGATATTTTTGAAGCGATCGAGGTCGAGAAACAAGATTGCGAACTGATAGGCCGGCTCGCGTTGCCCGCGCAAGAGCGCCTGGTCGAGCCGGTCCATAAATAAGGTCCGGTTGGGTAGATCGGTGAGCGAGTCGTACAAGGCGAGACGGATGAGTTGTTGCTCCGCATGTTTGCGCTCGCGAACCTGTACTCCGAGCGCCATATGGGCCTCATGCAGAATCTGATTATTTGTTTGCGCTTCATTCAGCAACTGCGTGAGCCGGATATGATGTTGCCACAGGAGCCACGAAATAAGCGGGGTGACGACTATGACTTCCAGATGCAAGATCGTCGCGAACGGGCTTGGCATCAGCGGAAAGATCTGGACTGTTTCCGAGAGTACGACCACGAGGCCGGTCACCAGCCAGGTCATAATAATAAAGAAACGCAGTGAACGCGTGTTGAGATAGGGTAATGCAAGCCCAACCGCCAGGAGCGGCACCAGTGTGGCAGCCGGCCCTGTATCGGGAACCAGAACAACACTGGCGACACTACATACCAACATGCCGAGACTGACAGTCAGAATAGTGCGGCTGGTTTTTTGGCGGCGAAGTTGCTGCCGCGCCCAGATCAGCAAGCTCACATAGAGGAAAATGAGCAGACTGTACCAGAGCAGCGGTTTGCTTTGCAACCAGATTGCCGCACTGAACACGGCAAAACCACACCCAATCAGAACACGGAGCATCCATCGCAGGAGGCCCTCCAATCGCTGGGCGTCACTCTGTGGGTCCAACGATAGCTGTAAGGGGGGAGACATGTCGTTCATCGCTCCTGTGTCATGATGTACATAGCCGTCCGTTCCTGATCGAAATCATCTTCTCATTTCTCGCTTCTTACTTGAGACTTCTGCTATGGCGGCCCTGAGTCTACCCGAAAGTGCAACTGTGCGGATGATCAAAATTGAAACGAACTCACCACAAGTTCGCATGTGCAGCATAGCTAGCGCGACTGGTACTAGGTATCACACGACTGTCGGCCTATTGACGTGCCGCCCAACTATTGCTACATTGATAAAAAGTTTAAAACTGGTTGAAATACTGGGCCGCTGGACTCCGACGCTCTCAGCATTCTTCTCTTGCCACGGTTGCCCGAGTATCCCACCACAGCATCGCACTGCTGCCTGGATACTGTTTCGGATTGTCTCCGAGACGCGGAGCCGATTGGCTGGTATGCTGTTGAGTCAGCGCAGACCGTGTCTGTGCGGACGAACGCATGCGGCGAGGCAGTTGCGTTGCCGAAGGAAAGGAAACGCTGATGCTCGCCGCCAAGCTTCCGCCGCTGTATTGCCCATTCCCGCCGACGCTCAGTCCATATGTCGAGGATGCCGAGCAGCATACGACCGCGTGGGTGCGGCATTTCAATTTGCTGCCCGACCCTACGGCGTTCCGCCGATTCTGCATGGCACAATTTGGCTCGCTCGCGGCCGCTACCCACCCGCATGCGTCCCGCGATGCACTGGATCTGATTGCCGATTGGTGCTCGTGGCTGTTTATCCTGGATGATCAATCTGATGAGTCGGGCCTGGGAGCGCGTCCTAACGAACTCGCGGCGTTGCATAGCCGCATGGTTGCGATCCTATGTGGTACGGTGCCGAGCACCAACGACCAACCATTGGCGCACGGATTATATGATCTGCGACAGCGAACATACAGTTACGGTAGCGCTATATGGATGCGGCGCTTTTCGGCGCATATCCAAGAGTATTTTGTCGCGGGAGTCTGGGAGGCGAGCAATCGGGCGCGCGGGAGCATCCCAGATGTGGCCAATTACGTAGCGATGCGGCCATACACAGGCGGGCTATTCGCCTACGTAGAGCTGCTGTGTGTGACGGCCGGCGTGGATCTGCCACCAAGAATACGCAAGCATCCAAACGTTCAGCAGCTGACTTGCCTGGCAAACAATGTCATCTGTTGGGCAAACGACATTCTCTCGTACGCGCGCGAGCAGGCGCAGGGCGATGTACATAATCTCGTGCTGGTGATGCAACATGAGCAACGGCTCACCCTCCAGCAGGCTATAGAGCAGGTGACGGAACGTCATGATGACGAGATGAAGGCGTTTCTGATCGCCCAAGCAGCATTGCCGCATTTCTCTCCGGCCGTCGCTGCGGATCTCGATCATTATGTCGAGCTTCTACGCTCCATGATTCGGGGTAGTTTCGATTGGGCCTATGCTACGGCCCGCCATGCCAGTATCGAGCGGGCTATGGCCGCGTAAGCACCATGTTCCAGGAGTGCTGGAGCCAGTACCACCACCACGGCGCCTCGATCCACCGACGCACGCGAATGCGGATGCGCTCACCGTGGCGCCCGAGGAGCGCAGCATGTTCGTGCGCCTGGCACGCCGGAACAAACATCATTTTGCCGCGCAATCGCCTTGATGCTGCAGCTGGATCTGACGATGCCGCAGCTCCGCACGGTGACTACCCTCCGGCGACTCGGCCGGGCGAATGGGCGGCAGCTGGCCGCCGCTCTCAGGGTCACGCCCGGGGCCGTCGTGGCCATCTGCGATCATCTCGAGAAACGCGAGTATGTGCGGCGGGTTACTGACACCCGCGATCGACGGATCACTTGGTTCGAACTGACCGAACAGGGAGCTGCCAGGCTCAAGGTTGCCTTGACGATTGACTCGACCATTGCGCGGTCACGCACGAAAGCCCTCATCTCCGGCCTCACGCAGAGCGAGCGGGAGGGGTTCATCAAGATTGCGGACGCCTTCGCGGACGCCTTGGGTTCGGTCCTCCAAGCAGAAACTCCGGACTCCGACGACCATGCGGACACAGAGTACCCATCGCGGCGTACGCCCGTGGAAGAGCTGACGACCACGGACCCCGGGGATGGTGTGTTTCAGTTCGCTGGTCCTCACAGTGGGGATTGGGCTCGAAGGTCTGGTCCTCCTCAGGCTGCGGCCAGACCTGGGGCTCACGCAGCCGATTCCGTGGGGGCTGATTCTTCTGCGGAGCTTCTCTTTTGTCCCGGCCGTGTTGCTGATGCTCACCGTGCAAACGTGGGTGGCGATCCGCTGGCGGAGCTTCACGGTGGCGATGGGTCTGGGGATCGGCAGCACCGTCGTTGGCATCATGTTGTTACGTTCGCTGAAGAACATTGCGAGCACGCCGTACAGCCCAATTCTGGCAAGCATCTTCCCGTGGTCGCTTCCATACGTCGTGCTGGCCCGCCAGGCGACAACGGATCTGCGGGAGACCGCGTTTCTCGCTGGGCTCCTTGGTGGTGTGGTCATCGCGGCCCTCGGCTGCTGGGACGTGGTCCGCCGCGATGTGGCCTGAGCCGGGCTCACGTGCTATCGCGCTACCTGTCGCTTTGTGATCCCGTCCAGTAAGTGAGCAGGGCCAAGGCAGTGTAAAAGCTTGAGAACAACATAGGGCCACCTAATAAGGGAGATTCATGGGCTAATCGCCAATTCGCTATAGCTCAAGCGCACGCTCGGCGACAATGATCCCATCTTCATCGGCGTAAAGGTAGTGTCCTGGCGTAAAGGTCAGGCCGGCAAAACTGACCGGCACGTCGCGCGCCCCAGCGCCGAGCTTGGCGCTGCGCAGCGGGTTGGTCGCCAGCGCCTTCACGCCGATCGCTAGCCGCGCAACCGTCGCCGAGTCGCGGATACAGCCATGGACGACCAGCCCAGCCCAGCCATTGCGCTGCGCCAGCGCCGCCAGCAGATCGCCAACCAGTGCACAGCCCAGCGACCCACCGCCATCGACCACCAGCACACGGCCGGCGCCTGACTCTTCGAGCGCGGCGCGCACCAGCACATTATCCTCGTACACCTGCACGGTGCTCACCGGCCCTTTGAAGGCCATGTTGCCGCCATAGTCTCTGAAGATTGGCGCAGCGACCCGCACATCGGCGGCATGCTCGTCGCATAGATCGGCCGTCTTGATCTGCATGGCATTACTCCATCAGATGCAAACCCTATCCCATTCGCACACGGGTGGTGATGAAATCGAGCACGATTCGCGCGGCCAGCAGCGCGGTAGTGCGCGCCGGCGTGTCGTACACCGGGTTCAGTTCGGCGATGTCGATCGCGGCGACGCGCGTCGCGACGGCGCGGACGAAATCGAGCACTTGCTGGCCGGTCAGACCTCCCGGCTCGGGCCAGCCAGTGCCGGGCGCCTCGCCGGGGTTGATCACATCCATGTCGATTGTGAGATAGATCGCGTCGGTGCCGTTGCGAGCCCATTCGAGCGCCTGCTCGGCGGCGTGCTGCGCACCCATCTCGACAAAGCGAGTTGCGCTGATCCGCTGTACCCCCAGCTCGCGCCCGATCTGGTACTGCTCGACGGTGGCATAGCCGCGCAGCCCAACCTGCACCAGATTCGCGGCGGCGAGCCGCTCGAGCTCGAGCGCGCGTCGCATCCCGCTGCTGCCCGAGAAACGCCCCTGCCGATCCGAGAAATCCATGAGGTCGCAATGCGCGTCGAGCTGGATGAGCCCGATCCGGCCGGCTACGGTGTCGTGCAGGGCCTTGACCGGCGGGAAGGTAATACCATGGTCGCCGCCGACAACCAGCGGGATGTAGCCCTCGGCCAGCGCACGCCGCACCGCCTGGTAGGTCTGCTCGACAGTCTGTTCGATGCTGTGGTAGCTCAGCGCGACATCGCCGTAATCAGCGACCTCGACCGCCGAAAGATTCACCACGCCGGCGTCGATGTCGGCCAGCCGCCCGTTTTGTAGCCGCCAGCTGAACACCCCCTTGAGCGCCTCGCGCAGCGCCTGCGGCCCAAAGCGCCCGCCGGGATTGCCCAGGCTCGTGGCGGCGTCGTGAGGCACGCCGATATAGGCGTAGCGCTGGGTGGGTGGCAGGGTCGGCTTCAGAAGGTAGTCCATGTCCATCCCCATAGCGTAATTGCAGATTGCAGACCTGTCCTGCCCTTCGACACACTCAGGAACCGCGCAGTCGAAGGATTGTAGATTGTACATTATATCTAGAGCCAATACGTTTCGTAAAACGCCGATTAACGATCTTCCGGGAAGGCAGCATGGTGCGTATGTGCGAAAAGACGCGAAAACAGGAGCCTTATTCGCGTATCTTCGCGCGCCTTCGCGGATTCTTGACTGACGCTCTAGGCATCGATCTGCGCGACGGTGTGCAGCGCAACCTTGATTGCGTTCTCGACCGCTTGGCCCTTCTGTTCGAGCACGACCTGTTCACTGGCAGTACGCTGCGCAATCACGCCGCAGACGCAGGCGGCCGCGAAGCCGTACACTCCAGCCATCTTGAACAGCGTACCCGACTCCATCTCGTAGTTCAGCACATTCAGGTGGCGGTACTCCTCGGTGATGCCGCGCAGCCAGCGCAGCAGGTGCGAGTTGGCCGACTCGCTGCGCTCCTGGCCCTCGTAAAACGTATCGACCGAGGCGGTGATGCCTAGATGGTACTCGACCTGTAGTTCGCGCGCGGCGTTGACTAATGCGACGGTCAGGAATGGGTCGGCGGCGGCGGGATACTCGGCCGGCGCGATATCGGCGGCGGCGCCTTGGCGGCATAACGCCGCGCGCGTGATCACAATGCTGCCCGGCAGCACATGCGACTGGATCGAGCCGCAGGTGCCGATCCGAATAATTTGGCGGACGCCGACCTGCACGAGCTCATTCACGACGATGCTGAGCGACGGCGCGCCCATGCCGCTGGTGCACGAAAGGATTGGGCGCCCGCTCGGCAGGGTGCCGACGTAGCTATTCAGGCCGCGATGTTCCGAGAGCATGTGTGCGTTCTGAAAATATGTATCCGCAATCAGCTTGGCACGATCGGGATCGCCGGAGAGCAGCGCGATCGTCGCCGGCTGGGCGCCCAGGTCGTCGCGGCCAAAGCCAATATGATACAGCGTGCCTGCTGAGGCCATAACACACCTCCACCTTCAGTCATGTGCTTGCGGCCCAATTGTACTACCTTTTGGGAGTCTGCTGGCTGCGCTTGAGATGTGCCGATTGCCTGGTGGTTTTTCAACCAACCATTGCGGAATAGACCGCGGATCGGCGCGGATGGAGCGGATGCGCGCGGATAGCTTCAGAAAGTAATCCGCACTGTGGCCGACCTCGAGGTTCAGGGCTGTGCGGCACCGGGTACCCTGCGGGTGTGGGTATCCGGTGCCAGGCGGGGATTGCGGGGGCCGAACTGCCCGCAGAATAGAGGGCGTATGAGCTACAGCCCGGCCACTGCCGGAATGATCTCACGGCCGAAGGTTTCCAGCGGCGCCAGTTCATGCACATTCGGCATATTGAAGATCGTGTGTTGAATCCCGACCTCGGCAAGCGAGCGGCACAGCGCGACGAGCTTCTCGGGCGTATCGGCGCCGGGCGCGAGGTTGACGGTGGCGAGCGAGGTGCGCTCGATTTCATCGTAGGGCCGCCCAACCGCCTCGCAGTGCCCTTTCAGCACATCAAGCTTCTGCCGCACGATATCATTACCCATGCGTGCGAACAGATTGCACGCGTCGGCGTACTGTGCCACCAGCCGCAATGTCTTCTGCTCGCCGCCGCCGCCGATCATGATTGGCGGATGTGGCTTGCTGAGCGCCGGCGGGCTATTCAGCGGATCGCCAAGCTGGTAATGCTTGCCGTTATATGGCGTGCGGTCGCCCCGCCACATCTGGTGCGCGATCTGCAGCGCCTCTTCGAGCTTCTCGAAACGCTCTTTCAAGGGGGGGAACGGCACGCCCAGCCCGCGCGACTCCTGCTCATTCCAGGCCGCGCCAATCCCCAGATAGGCTCGCCCGCCGGATACCACATCGAGTGTGGTGACGGTCTTGACCAGCAGGCCAGGGTGGCGATAGATCACGCCGGTCACCAGCGTGCCAAGTTTGACTCGCTTCGTGACACCAGCCAAGAAACTGAGTGCGGAATAGCCTTCGAGCATAGGCTCTTCCGGCGCGCCGATCATCCCGATCTGGAAAAAGTGATCCATGACCCAGAGACTGTAGAAACCAGCATCATCGGCCGTGCGACCTATCGCGGCCAGTCGCGCGCCGATCTCGGCCGCGCCGCCAGGCCAGCTAAAATTCGGAACCTGTAAGCCTACTCGCATAGTATTGCACTCCTTTTCGTAGTTAGTGCGCCGGTGCGGCCGGCGCATCGGCCGCGCGGCGCCCAGCCCATGCGAAGGGCCAGCCGGGCAACAGCGCACCCAGCCCAAGCGCGAGCAGTGCGGCGTAAAAGGTCAGTTGGTAGGTACGCTCAAAGCCGGCCACATTTTCCACACAGGCTTGCTGGCGAAGTGACGGATCAGCAACGGCCTGCCGTTCGGGTGGGCCGCCCGATGGCGCCGAAACGACAATCGCGCCGGCCGTCGAGGCTGGTTCGCATAGGCCAGGCTGCGGTGCATTGGATACGCGTTGGGCCTCTTGCGGCTGTGCTTGCGCCTGGCGCACTTCCGGCGAGAGCGTGCTCACCAGCACCGTCGCCAGCACCGCGACCCCAATCGCCTGCACGACCTGGCGGGTGCTATTGACTAGCGACGAACCGCGCGGCAGCAGGCGCTGTGGCACCACCGAGAGCGCGGTGACGAACGTGGTCTGGACTGTCAGCCCGCCGGCTAGGCCGCGCAGCGCCAACAGCACGAGAATCCAGCTGATCGGTGTGTCGGCTTGCAGCCGCGACAACTGCCAGGTATTCAACAGCAGTAGCCCATAGCCCACAATCAGCAGCGGCCGCGGCCCCGTGCGATCGTAGATCCGGCCGGCCAGCGGCATGCCGACAGCAAGCGCTCCAGCCAGCGGCAGCAGGATCAGCCCGGTCTCCAGCGCCGTACGGCCGCGCAGCGCCTGAAGGTACAGCGGCAGCAGGAATTCGGCCCCGAAGAGCGCGACGACGCTGACATAGCCGACGAGATTCGCGATCAGGAATGTGCGGCTCCTAAACAGCCGCAGATCCAGCATCGGCTCTTTCGCCACGAACAACTCGATCGCGGCGAAGGCGGCCACACCCACCGCGCCGATGCCAAACCAGGTCAGCACCGCAGGTGACGTCCAGCCACGCGCCTCTGCAATCGAGGCGCCATACAGTACGGCGCCAAAACCAACAATCGAGGTGAGCAGGCCGAGCAGGTCGAGCTGCGGCGTGCGCTCGCTGCGCCAGTCGAGCAGGAAGCGCGAGCCGAGCGTCACACCGAGCAGGCCAATTGGAACGTTGATAAAGAAGACCCAACGCCATAGATGCTGATCGATCAGCCAGCCGCCGAGGATGAGCCCCAGCGCCGGCGCCGTCGCGACCGCGATCCCGAAGAATCCCAGCGCCGTGCCCTGCTCGCGCGGCGGAAACGCGCGGAACAGTTGTGGGGCGCCAAGCGGAATCGCGATGCCGCCGCCAAGGCCTTGCAGTGTTCGCGCGGCGATCAGCAACCCGAGATTGGGCGCAACTCCGCACAGGATCGAGCCCAGAACAAACAGTGCAAGGCCACCGAGGTATATGCGCTTGATTCCAAAACGGTCGGCCAGAAAACCGGCTACTGGCGTGCTAATACCCAGCGCCAGGACGTAGACGCTGAGCACCCACTGCGAGTCGGCCAGGCTGGCGTCGAATTCGCGCCGCAAGGTCGGGAAGGCGACATTGACAACCGTGGTGTCGAGAAAGATCATGAAGAGCCCGAAGACTACCGAGATCAGCACTTTCCACTTCGGAGCAAGTAGGACCTTCCTTACAGGGGCATTTCCGATAGAACTACTCATGCAATGATTCCTATACGCCGACACACCGCCAGAGCGTAGGCTACGGGCGCCATTGCACCACCACACAGCTGAAGCGTCGTGCCGATCGCACGCTACGCTAGTGTAATTGCAATTAATCTACAAACCGTTCCGGCTCCAGCCAAAGCTCAATCAGCGTGATCACCAACATGCCAACCAGCCCGACCAGCAGGCCATAAATGACGATGCCGAGCAGATTCACCGGACGATTGGCGGCCACATCCAGGCGCCAAAGCCAAGCTATGGTGCCGCCCACCACGAGCGTCCAGACGGTCCAGAGCACGGCCTGAAGACTTTTATCTGCACGCTTCGTGCTATACATTTCGGCGTTTTTCTGGAGCATGACTTGCCTCCTCGATCATTCAGAGCGACCGACAGTATCAAGGGTTTGTGATTCTTTGTTAGGAGGTGCGGATAGCAAAGCTCTCCGCATCTACTCACTCCACCGCGAACTGGTTTTCGGGTGCCAAAGGCCGCCGAAAACTACCGGTAGATACACCGACAAAGGAGCCTTATTGCGAGTGGATGTAATAGAACGGCGATAGCGGAGCACGTGGCAGAGACGTTGACGTTAACGTCATAGTTTGGCTAAAAAATTTTAGCCCGAACGATTTCGCTCGATATACTGGCGAATACGTTCGATATTGGTTACGAGTTCGGCACGGAAGCGTTGGAGTGCGGCAATCTTCTCGTCGGTTTCGATCAGCGACGATTGCAGAATCTCGAGCACGCGCTGCTTGCCACGCACGCCGGTCGGATCGTCGCAATACAGCGGCAACACTTCGCCGATCTCTTCCAACGACAGACCAAGCTGCTTCAAGACTTCGATTTTCTGAAGCCGGCCCAGCTCGGTCTCGGTATAATACCGAAATCCTTGCCCTTCGCGCTGATTTGGGCCAAGCAGGCCCAGATCTTCGTAGTAGCGAATCGTTCGTGGAGTTACGCCAGCTTGTTCGGCGAACTCGCCGATGCGCATTTTGTCTTTCATGTTCTCAACAACCTTGACGTTAACGTCAGAGTTAGGATATACCTTTTTGCACGATTTGTCAAGAGGTTCGGGTGAGGATTTCGATCAGCGGCAGCGCATCGAGTGCTGGCAACACAAGATCGGCCGGCGGCAGCGTCAGCTGGCGGGTCACCGCGCCGGGAACAGCGACGCAGCGCATCCCGGCGGCGCGGGCGGCTAGAATACCGTTGGTCGAGTCCTCGAACACCAGGCAAGCTGCGGGCGGCACGCCCAGGTACGCGGCTGCGCTGAGAAACAGATCCGGCGCGGGCTTGGTCATAGCTACGTCGTCGGCGGTACGCACGCAAGCGAATGCCGGGCGAACCGCATGGCGCTCCAGCCAGCCCTCGACCCATGCGCGATCGCTGCTCGACGCGACCGCGCACGGCAGACCGAGCGCCCGGGCCTGCGCTAGAATCTCCACCACGCCGGGCAGCAACGGCTGCTCGGCGCTCAGTTCGGCTTTTAGCTGGCGGCGGTGCGCCATGTTGGCCACGCGATCGAGCGCGCGGCCCAGCAGCGATTCGAGGTGATCGAGCGCGTCGAAACCCTGGTTGGTGCCCAGCGCGCCCTGCCACAGATCGAGCGCCAGATCATGGCCGTACTCGCCATACAGCATCCACCAACTCTCAAACGCCGGGGTCTCGGTGTCGACCAATAGGCCGTCGAAGTCAAAAATGAGTGCCTGAATCATACCAATAGTATATATGACAGAGTCTGTCAAGTAGTTTGTGTAAATGGCCGCCCTCATGCAGTTCCATCGGGAACCGACCCGCAAATCGGCTCGCCAGTTGATTGCGGATGCGCGCCCAGTTCGGCATCGGTGCGGTCCATTTCCGCGTGATGTCGCGGTTCGCCAGGAACAGCAGCTTGCGTACCGCGTCGTCGGTCGGAAATGCGCCTTTGGTCTTGGTGACTTTGCGCAGTTGCCGGTTGTAGCCCTCGATGCTATTGGTCGTGTAGATCAGCCTGCGGATCTCGCCAGGGTACTCGAACATCGTCGCCAGATCCTCCCAGTTGCTCTCCCACGAACGCACTGCCATCGGATAGCGCTCACTCCAGCGCTCGGCCAGCTCCAGCAGTTTCATCTCTGCTGCCTCGCGCGTGGGCGCCTGATAGATCGTCTTCAGGTCGGTCGTGAAGGCCTTGCGATCCTTCCAAGACACATACGTCAGGCTTTGTCGCACCTGGTGGATCAGGCAGCGCTGGATCTGAGTGCGTGGGAAGACCGCCTGAATAGCATCCTTGAAGCCCGTCAACCCATCGATACAGGCGATGAAGATATCCTGCACGCCACGCGCCTGCAAATCACTGACCACACTCAGCCAGAAATTGGCTCCCTCCGCGCCATCACCAACCCCGTGGCCCAGCACATCGCGCTGTCCGTCCAGATCTACTCCCAGCAGGATATACACCGCGGTGTTCTGCACCTTGCCATCGCGTCGCAGCTTGAGGTGGATAGCATCCAAATAGACGATCGGATAGACCGCAGCCAGGGCGCGATTCTGCCAGCCCTCGACCAGCGACCAGACCTTGTCAGTGACCGTACTAATCGTGGCAGGCGACACCTCCACGCCATACGCCTCGTGCAGTGTGGCCTGAATGTCGCGCGCCGACATGCCCTTGGCATACAAGCCGATGATCTTGTCCTCCAATTCGTTGGTGCTGGTCTGATAGGCGTCCAGCAATGGCGACTGAAAGGTACTGTTGCGGTCGCGCGGCATCTGGATCGTGGTATCGCCAGTCGACGTGCGCAAGGTACGCGGGCGCTTGCCATTCCGGCTATTGCCCGAATTGCGTCCTTCTGGAGCGTGGCGCGGATAGCCGAGATGCGCGGTCAGCTCAGCCTCCAGCATCTGTTCGAGCGTGTCGGCAAACAAGCGGGCAAAGATGCCCTCCTTGCCTCCAGTCTGTCGTCGATACTTGTAGCGCGGGCCAGCTCTTGTTGGATGCGTTCAACCGACGGCAAGACAGACGTGGTCGATTGCTGAGTGTCAACCATGGTGGTACCCCTTTTCTATTCGTCCGGCGCGGTAGTATACCGCAAACCAGCTCTATTGGTGGCACACCATTTACACAATCTATTTTACACCCTCATATGACAAGGTGACATGGTGACAAGACGGACAACCGGCTCATTTCTGCGTTCGTCCGCGTCCCATGACCTCAACAGTGAACAGTTACCACCCCATATGCACTTGACATGGAGCACCTACTGCACTATAATCATACTAGACTGTACAGTATGATTAAGAAGAAAGGCAATCGATGAACTCGATCGCACCCACGCCGCGGGCCCAGGCCAAGCGCAACGCCATACATGCGGCCGCCCAAGGCCTCTTTCTGCGCAATGGCTTTGCCGGCACCAGTATGGATGCAATCGCGCTGGCCGCCAACGTCTCCAAACAGACCCTCTATCGCTATTACCAGAACAAGGAGGCGCTGTTTGTGGCCGTGTTAGAGCAGCTAGCGCTGGATCATCTCGCTGAGCCCGCCCTGCTCGCCGTGCGCGACACGCCGATGGGGAGTCGAGTGATGCTAGAGCAAGCCTTGATACTGTGGGCCCAGCAGTCGATCACGCACATCTTGCAGCCGGCGTATGTGGGGCTGCTGCGGCTGCTGATAGCGGAACTGCCGCGGTTTCCGCAGCTGGGCGCCCGCTTCTTTCAGGCTGTGCCGCAACAAGGCGGAGCCTTTCTCCGGGCACTCCTGGAGAGCGCTCGCAGCCACGGCGTGATTGCGGTCGATGATCTGGAGGCGGCCATTCGACTCCTGGCTGGCTCCTTACTCACGTATGTCTTCAGCCACGGGCTGCTGGCCGCGGATGGTGTCCAGCAGCCGCCCTCAGCAGAGCAGATCGCGGCCATCGTACAGCTGGCGCTTCATGGCATTGCCGAACCAAGCGCCGATGAAAGGAGATTGCGACATGCATCACCTACTCAACCAACCTGAGCGAGCGACCCACGAAGAGTCTCTGCCGCGCCGGGCACTGACTTCGCTCGGCCGCACGACGGCCCTGGCCTTGCTGGGTATCGCGCTGACCTACTTGTTCTTAGTCATATACATCTGGTGGACCGGTCGCGTTATTGTCTACCCGGTCCTGGCCTTCGTCATCGTAGCCATGGTAACTGCTGGGATCGTCGCTAGGGGAGCGCGCTGGGCGCCGGTGTTGGGCGCCCTCGTGGCGCTGGCGATTGCAGCGATCACGCTGGCGGAGCCGCTGGCGCCAGCCGCCCTGCTCCATCCGGGAGCCAGTCCGGTGCGCTTTGGCGGCCTCGTCATCGTGCTCGCCTGTGCGCTGGCCGCAATCACAGCTGGCGTCGTCGCGATGATCCAGGTCGCCTCGGGCGGGAAGCAGCGTTCCCCACACCAGATAGGATTCGCGCTCACCGGCCTGGCCGGCATAGTCGTAGGCATGATCGTCGTCGCCGGAATCGTCGCCGCGAATCCGCAGAGTAGCGCTGCACGCACGACCACGAACGGAATGCCGGCAGTGCATATGGCCGGCACTGACTTCCTGACCAACGTGGTGCTGGTTCCGAAAGGGGCCCAACTGCTGCTTGTGGATGACGATTCAGTCGAGCACATCATCGCGAACGGGGCCTGGCCGGCGAGCGGCCCGCCCCAAGCGCCCGCCGAGCCCGGCGCACCGACCGTGCGCAACCTCGACATTAAAGGTGGCACGGCGCAGATCGGACCGTTTCCCACCGCGGGCGTCTTTCACCTCTACTGCACGCTCCACCGCGGCATGAACCTGACCGCCGTGGTGCAGTAGCGAGCCGAGCAGAAAGGAAATACGACTATGGCAACACTGTCATCGCGCGCCGAGCAGCATGGAGCAACGCACCGAGCCGCACTACTGCCGCGCACAACCCGCGGTCTGCTGATCGCCGCGACTCTTCTGGGTGGCATCTTGGCCGGTGGCAACGTGAACCGCAACCTCGTCCACATGCCGGCCTGGCGCCAGGTCGGAGCGCTGGCCTGGGCGACCTTCAGCCGCCATGCGGATCTGGGTCTCAACGGGATGATCGTCTATCCGCTCGAAGGGATCGGCGGCGCGGTCCTCACCGTTGCCGCGGCGATCGCCTACCATTTCGACCGCAGCGCGCCGCGCAGCGCTGCCATCGCGATCTATGCCGCAGCAGGTCTGGTGGTCGGGGGCATGCTCGCCACCACCCAGGCGGCGCCGATCATGATGAGTGTGCGCCATCTCGGCGACGATCCGGTTGCATTGCAGCAGGCGTTCGACGGATTCGAGTTCTGGGGGCGAGTGCGGGGCATCTTCCAGGTCGCGGCTTTCGTTGCCAATCTCTGGTCGCTCGTCGCCGTATACAGGGCGACTGCGCCGGGTGCCCGCGCGTGATCGGGCGTGCCCGCACTGCCAGCGTGCTCTTTGCCGATACGCTGGTGGAGGTTTACTATGCAGACTGCACTCATAGCGCTCATCGTTTTGGGAGCGATTCCACACCTGTTGCTCGGCGGGATCGGTCTGGTCCGGCTCGCCGTGCAGTTCCCAGCGGTCGGGCGGCGGCTCGATCCGGTCGCGTTCGCGCACTGGGCGCGGGCCAGCGACCTGGGCAACGGCCTGTTCCTGTATCCGCTGCTTGGCATCGGTGGCCCCGTCGCGACGTGGGCTGCGCTCGCGGTGGCGGAGATCGGGCGCGCACCCGGTAGCGTCATGTTCCCGCTCATCATTGCAGCGGTGCTGGCCGTGCTGCACGTGCTGACGACGACGCAAGCCGCGCCCACGATGATGCGCATCGGCCGAGCCGAGGATCGCGCAGAGGTGCTCACACCGCTGATCGAGCGCTTCGCCTTTTGGTCGTGGCTGCGCTTCATCCTGCAGGTTCTGGACGGCGCCGCGCTCGTCTGGGCGTTGATTGCCATTCGGGCCGGCGCACCGCCCCTGGCGCCGGCGCTGCTCGCAATTGTGCTCGCCGCGATCGCGTGCCAATCGATCCTCGCCGGCGCCACACTGGATCAGCTCATCATCCAGCTGCCGGCGCGCCAGAAGGTCGGTACCGCGGCGTACGCCGCCTACCTGCGCGCCACCGACGCAGCCAACGGTCGCGTGCTCTACCCGATCGTCGGGGCGCTCAGCAACGCGACGACCATCGGTGCCTTCGTGCTCGCGCTATGGCTGCGTGCACCGCTGCGTGTGTCGGCGCTGCTTGGTGTGGCGGCGGCGAGCGGGGTAGCTGCATTTCTGGTCGCCCGACAAGCCATCCCGGTGGTGAGCCAGCTTGCGGCGACTGGCGCCGAGGATTCGGCAGGACCGCTGCTCGATCGCCTGGCCGGCAACACCCGGTCGCGCGCGCCATTCTTCTTCCTCGCGTTCGCCTGCCTGCTCGCGACGCTAGTCGCGCGGTAGTCCAGCAGGGTGCGCGACCGTGGGCACCGCGGCCTATAGCAGAGAGGTCCGGATGAAGAAATGTTTGGATAGCTTTTAGGAGGTGAACCGATGACAAGACAAGATCTGTGGTTTGTTCTTCTCGGAATCGCAACGACGGTCAACGGGCTGCTCGCGGGTGCGAGCCTCGACCAGTCGATCGAGCAACTCCCGGCTCGGCATCGCATCGGCATGCGTGCCTACCGCGCATATAGCCAGGCTTCACACATGGCCAACGGCAGATTCTGGCTCATCCCGCTGGGGATTGGCGGGGCCGGGCTGACACTCGCGGCGGCTATCTGGGCCGTGCTGCTCAATCCCCCGGCCAAGCGTTCCCTTCCAGTTTTCCTGGCCGGTGGGCTGGCGGTGGCGCACACCCTCTCCACGCTCAAGGCGGGCTCAATCAACTGGTCGCTGACGCCATGGCAGCCCGCCGAGCGGCAAGTAGCCGATGACGAGGTTGTCCTGGCCGATATCCTCGGGCGGTTCGAGCGCTGGCAGGCGCTAAGAGCGAGTCTGCAATTCCTCACATTCGCTGCCACGGTCTGGGCACTCACGATCAACAGCACGGAGGTTTCCTCGAGCTGACGCCGCGCGAGCCGCTGGCCGCCCGGCTGGGGTCGGCCAGTGGCTCAGTGGCCAGAGTGTTCCCTCATGACTTTATGTCAAACGAGCACCGCCTGGGGCAGCGCCAGCGACACGCGCGTGTAGGCACCGGGCTTGCTTTCAGTTGTGAGCGTGCCGCCGACCACAGCCATGAGCGCGCTGTGTAGGCCCAGACCCTGCCCGCTGCCCTGAGCCGCAATCGTCGCCGCGCCGATGCCCACGCCGTCGTCCTCGATCGTCATCTCCAGACCATTGCGGCACCCGACGGAGACCGCCAGATGCAGCGCGCGCGCTAAGTCGCCATCGCGGCCATACCGTGCGGCGTTGCGAACCACTTCCCGCGCGGCATAGAAAAAAACCTCGGCGGCCAGCGCCGGCACCTTATGCGCGGCCCGCTCGGCGGCGGGATCGACGTGCCAGCTCACACCGTCGAACGCGCTGGCGAACTCGCCGTCGATCGCTTGGCGCAGCGCCCCAATCATGCCTAAGCGCGCGACTTCAGGCGCTGCCGTGGCGGGCATGGCGTGCAACAGGTTGGCGATGTCGCGGTGAACGTCGGCCAACAGGGCTACAACCTCATTGCCATTGAGACTTGAGACTTGAGACTTGAGACTTGACGTGTCATCGCAAGCCTCTAGCCCCAAGTCTCTAGCCTCAAGCATCAGCATGGCGGTGTGCAGCCGCGGCAGCACATCGTCGTGCAACACGCGGCGCGTACGGCGATCGACCACCTGGCTTTCGGCCAGGCGCTGGCGCTGGAGTGCCGTGAGCCGGCGAGCCATCTCGGCGCTGGCGCGCGTGTCGATCAACCGTTCGCCGGTCGCGCGGGCGATCTCGATTTCTTCGTGGGTGTACAACCCACCGTCGCGCTTCTCGCCCAGCAGCAGCGCGCCGATCAGCCCGCGCTCGCTCCAGAGCGGCACACCCCAGACGGCGCCGCCGTATTGCGCGGCGTCAAGCCCAACACACAGCGTCTCTGGCGAGTCGAAGCGCGCGGCCAGTTCGTCCAGGTTCGTCAGAACGTTCGAACGTTCGAACGTTTGAACGTTTGAACGTTCGTCGGGGTAGGCTAACCGCGGCCCCACCAGCGGCGCGAGCGGGCCAAGCGCGGCCAGGTAGGCCATACGCGCCCCGAGAACATCTTCAGCCAGCACCCGCAGCGGTGCAGCAATATCCACCTCGGTCGGCGCCGATGGCCGCAACATGCGCTCGTACAGTTGCTGACTGGCGACGAACGGCCGCAGGTAGGCCATGCTGCGCTCGCGATCGACATACGAGCGCCAGCCGACCAGCGCGTAGAACAGCGTCATCAGCAGCGTGGCCAGCAACAGGCGATAGATCGGGTCGAGATCGCGCACCGCCGGCAAACTCAGACTCAAGCCCATTAGCGCGCCATATCCGGCTGCGAGCGCCAGGCTGCGGCGCCAGTAGCGGAACAGCCCGCCGCTTGGCAGCGCTTTGCCGGTGAAAATTTCGTATGAGACAATCGCCCGGCCAATCAGCACGATCGCCACCGCCAGCAGCGCGCAGATCAGCAGATCGAAGCCGACTAGCACAAACAGCGTACGGATGATACTCGGCCCTAACAGGCGGCTCTGCACGCGGCTGAGGAACACCCCAACGGCCACACCCAACGTCAGCGTCACAAGCAGAAGCACCAGCGATGCGGAGATCAGCCAAGGGCGGGCGCGGCGGCGCGCCTCATCGCCCATAAAACGCTCAGAGGCGGCTGGGTGGCGCAGCGCCGAGAGCGCCAGCAAGATGCATAAGGTGCTATAGATCGGGTAGATTAATACAACCACCGGCAAGCCGGCCAGCTGAAACACCGTGATTGGCGAATGGCTCACCACGTCGTCGTAGCTCGGCAGCGGGTTGGCGATCACCAGCGATAGCAGTGCGCCCAGCCCCAACACGCCGACGCTTGCGACCCACAGCCGATGCCGGCGAGTGCTCAGCACACCAGTGTACCAAGCCATCACCAGATACCAGAAGTATGGCGCGCCGACGACCGGCAGCCAACTGACGCGCCACCAAAACTCAGTATCGGGGTTGAAGCTGTCGAGCGAGTGGCTAACCACTGCCGAGTGGCCGGCGAAAAACAGACCGCCCAGAATCAGGCCGCCGCCAGCGATCAACGTGCCCCAGACCCGTCGCTCGGCATTCAGCAGCACCGTCAGACCCAGCCACAGGAACGCGATCATATTGAAGAACGACAGCGTGTTGATCGCCCATGTAACGGCGACGAAAAGATCGTAGGCCATAGCGGTGCATCACAAATCATACGGCGCCCAGGCGCCGCGCGCGTCGAAAATGTGCGGCGCGCCCTGATCATCCCACATAATCAGGCGGCCCTCGCGCACGATAATCGCGGCGCGGGTGCGCGCCACCTTTTCATCGGTGGCATTGTCGGCCAGGCCCCATGCGGCATAGATCTGCCCATTGGTGCGGCTGATGCTGCGCTTGTCGCGAAAGCCCAGCCGCACCGCGATCTGTTCGTTGCTCAGGCCTTGCGCCAGCATGCGCGCCACAACCTGTTCGTTCGGCTCCAGCAGCGCCATCGGCGCCTGCTCGTCTTTCTCGCGCACCTCTTGAACGCGCGACTCAATCTCAGGGTCGATAAAACTGCGCCCGGCGATGGCGTCGCGCAGCAACGGCGCGATCATCTGCGGCAACAGATAGTTTGATTTCCGTACATACGCGTAGTGGCTGAGAATGCCCGAGCGGCGAAACGCGCGATAGTATGCGTCGTCGTCCTGAATCGAGTAGAACACGACCGGCAGCCTTGGAAACTCGCGGCGGATCGCCACGGCTGCCTCGATGCCGTTCATCTGACCTTCCAGCTGCACATCCATCAGAATCGCGTCGGGCGGCGCGGCCAGGCAGTGCGCCAGCGCCTCTTCGCCGCTGCCGCAGTCGCCGGCCACTCGCACCGCGCCGGTGGCGTTCAGACCAGCTGCCAACGCCGGGCGCAGGCGTTCGTTGTCTTCGACGAGTAGAATGGTGATCATTGCATCTTAGGCATTCTCGACGAAAAAGCGAGCGAGGCATAGGGCGTAGTGCGTAGTCATAAACCTGCCAATACGGACTACGCACTACGCACTATTATCTATACACCAGGTGTACCAGAGATAGGGGCGCATGTCAAGCACTCAGGTGCCGTACGCACTGCTCTCGGAAGGTGGAAGCTCGGCCGCCGATCGCCTACACTAGATTGCAGATTGCAGATAGCAGATTAAATCGTATGCTGCCTAATGCAATCAAGCAGATATGGAAGGCCAAATAGTATGAAAGTCAAAATGATCCTACCGGCCCTGACCGAGGCGATCAGTCCGTACTGGCGGCCGATCAAGTATTCGCTGTTTCCGCCGTTGGGCTTGGCGACTCTGGCCGGTTACCTGGACGACGGCGACGACGTTACGATCCAGGACGAGCACGTCGAGCCACTGAACCTCGACGACCAGCCCGATCTGGTGGTGATCCAGGTCTATATCACCTCGGCCTATCGCGCCTATGCGCTGGCCGACTACTACCGCGCCAAAGGCGCGCATGTGTGCCTGGGCGGGCTGCACGTCACCTCGCTGCCGGACGAAGCCGCCGGCCATGCCGACACGATCTTTCTTGGCCCTGGCGAAGACACCTGGCCGGCGTTCCTGGCCGACTATCGCGCCGGAACTCCCGGCAGAGTGTATCGCTCGACGGCTCGCACGCTGGCTGGGCTGCCCAAAATCAGGCGCGATCTGATCAAGCGCCAGTTCTACCTGGTGCCGAACTCGATTGTCGTCTCGCGCGGCTGCCCGCATGTCTGCGATTTCTGCTATAAAGAAGCCTTCTTCCGCGGCGGCAAATCGTTTTATACGCAAGCCGTCGACGACGCGCTGGCCGAGATCGAGCGGCTGCCCGGCCGCCACCTGTACTTCCTCGACGATCACCTGTTTGGGAACGCGCGCTTCGCCGAGGCGCTGTTCGACGGGATGCGCGGGATGGGCCGGCTGTGGCAGGCCGCCGGCACAGTCAAGTCGGTTCTGCAGCCCGGTCTGCTTGAGAAGGCGGCGGCAAGCGGCCTCCGCAGCCTGTTCGTCGGCTTCGAGACGCTCAATCCCGCGAATCTGCGCGAGCAGCGCAAATACCAGAACCTCGACCGCGACTACAGCGCCGCGATTCGCCGGCTGCACGGCCTGGGAGTGATGGTCAACGGCAGCTTTGTATTCGGCATGGACGACGACGACGCCACCGCGTTTGACCGAACTGTCGACTGGGCGATTTCGCAGGGGATCGAGACGGCCACATTCCACATTCTGACGCCCTACCCAAGTACTGCGCTTTACGGGCGCATAGCCGAGCAGGGCCGGCTGCTGCATAGCCGCTGGGATTTGTACGACACGCGGCATGTGGTCTACCGGCCGGCCAGAATGAGCGCCGAGACATTGGAAGCCGGGTATTGGCGGGCTTACCACGATTTCTATCGCTGGAGTTCGATCTTCAAGGGCGCCTGGGCGAAAGACGGCTGGAGCGAACGGATGCGCCACGTCGCTTACGCTGGCGGGTGGAAGAAATTCGAGCCGATGTGGGACTGGATCATTCGCGCAAAGCGCGCCACTCGGATGCTGCCGGTGCTGGAGGCGGTCCTCGCCGGCTTCGGCACTCATACACCGCGGGAAAACCAGCCGATCACGCTCAAGACAGATGTCGAGCGCACAACTGTAGAGTTATAAAGCACGCTACTCATCGAACTATCACATTCTTGCAATAGCGCCGCACGACAAATCGTGCTACAGTACATCATCATACATCGCTGTCCACCGCACCCGCCACAAGAAAGTTTTGAGCAATGCGCCAACGTCTTTATCAATTCCATCGGTTCCTGGGGCAACACATGTTTTATGCCCTGCTGCTGACCAGCGCCCTGGCATGCGGCATCCTCGCCGCGCGTGTTGCACGGGTACACCGGCTTAGCTATGCCTTCCTGTTCTGGAATCTCGTTCTGGCCTGGACACCATATTGGTTGAGCCTGTGGGCCAGCGCCAGCCAGCATCGCCGACCGCGCGAATGGTGGCGGCTGATTGCGCCAGGCGCGCTCTGGCTGCTATTCTTCCCAAACGCGCCGTATATCGTCACCGATCTAGTGCACCTGCGCGAGCGACAGCCAGTGCCGCTGTGGTTCGATATTGGGCTGCTGGCGGCGTTTATGCTCAGCGGCTGCTTCCTGGCGGTCGTCTCGCTGCATATCATGCAGACACTCGTGCGGCGCCTGGCCGGCAGCCTGGCAAGCTGGCTGTTTGTCGGCATCGCGGTCGGGCTGAGCGGTCTGGGCGTGTACCTTGGCAGACTACAGCGCTGGAACAGCTGGGACATCGTGATCTATCCACGCGATGTACTGGGCGACGCGATCCGCCCGCTGCTCTACCCCGCGAGCCACTTGCATCCACTTGGCCTGAGCGCTCTGTTTGCGGCAATTTTGTTTATATGTTATGTCATGTATCTCACCGCGTATCAGAGCGGGCGTGCGGGGGCGCTGTCGGCGGAGCATGATTAATGGATCGTTTGCTATGCCTATCGTCATAGTGCGTAGTGCGTAGTGCGTAATCGGCATACTTACGCACTACGCACTACGGGCTAATATAATTCTCAACATCAATTACCTCACATTCTCTGCCCCTGATCTGCCCTCACACGGCCGCATTTGACCTCTTGACAACCCCAGGGCACCGTGCTACACTTGCGAAAAGCATATGAAAGGGTAGCAGGGTATGATCAAACGCGAACCGATCGATTCCAATGCGGTCTATTCCCGTGAAGAGGCCGCCGAGCTCTTAGGCGTCAGCCTAAGCACCGTAAAGCGGCTGATCGCCGCCGGCCAACTCATGGTCAGCCGGCCGGACAGTATCAGGCGGATTTTTATTAAAGGCTCAAGCATTCTACAGATGCTTGAAGAAACGACACTCGAGGTCAAGCGATAATGAGCAGCGCGTTACGCACAATAGCTGCGATTCATTTCTGGCAGCCGGTATGGGCGGCAAGCAGGCCTTGCGCGATGATATGCGGCTACCCGCAACATCTGCGCAATTACCACAGCCTCGCGAACGTCGAAGACTTGGGTAGCCACGCCACGGAGAAGCGCATGTAACTGGTTGGTGCCAGACACAGACCAATGCTCCTCCGAGGCGTGAAGTGAAAAGGCTTCACGCCTTTTCATTTGGCAAGATCAGCCAAGCATGTGCGCCAGAACAACGGCCCGATCGCCCAATGGCAGGGCGCCGATCGATATCGGCAATGGAGGTTCGAATCCTCCTCGGCCACCAGCGCGTAAAGCGTCGTTTTACGCAGCACGTACATGCAAGACGCATAGAAAAGAGGTGCCGCTATGAGCGTACTAACGCTGGCCCTGAACGAGCGTATTCGCCGCGACTACAGTGCCGAGGGAATGGAGGAACTGTTTCTGCGGCTCGACCTGCTGCACGACTTCGCCTCGGCGGGCCGGCTGGCCGACGCGACGCCGCTCAGCCACGCGGAACTGCGCGGCTGGCTCGAGGATATCATCTACACCGCCCGCGAGACGCTGCGCGAGATGGAGGGGACAAATGTACCTCAGCGATCTGCATTCAGATGCTGAACACACGCGCTGTGATTCATGCAGCCTTTAGCATTGGTGTGAGCGGCGAGAGCCATTCCTACGCTACGGTGGTAACAAGCATTGTGAGCGCGTCGCGGATCGCCTGCGCACGCGCTTCAGCTTGTTCCATGCTGAGCTGCAGCATGTCCATATTGGGATCAATCGGGCGATGAGGCGCCGCGTCGCCGTAATAGCGCGGCACGATATGGGCGTGTAAATGCGGTACAGCATTCCCAAGCAGCTGGAAGTTCATTTTGATCGGCTGGAATACGCGTTCCAAGGCCTGGGCCACCAGTGTCATATCCGCAAAGAACTGAAGATACTGTGTCCGCGGTAAATGGTATGGCTCTTGGACGTGCCGCTTGCAGATCAGCACGCAATAGCCGGGCACGAATTGATTGTTGGCCAGGCGCAGGCGGCTCATCGGCAGGTCGGTGATGGTGAAGCCATACTCATTGACTGGAATGACCGATTGAAGCTCTTGGCAGGCCGGGCAGGTCTCGCCCCGCACGAGGGCATCCCATTGCTCGTGCGGCATCCAAGTGTCTGGAGGCATCGACATATGCGTGATTCATCCTTTCCAGTAGAGCATCGCACAAACGACGGGAGCGCACGCATTGGACGACCTGTATCACCGGGCTAGTGTATGCTACATGAAGCACCGTGTCAATCGCTGATGCGTGAGCAACACTGATGAACGGCCTAACGACTTGGCGTTGATCGGCGCCACACCGATATACAGATATTGAAAGCATATGTCCTGCAATTACGCTAGCGCCGCCAGCGCCTGTGGCAGCGCCAGATCGACCCACTGGGCGTACATCTTGCCGGAGGGGTGCAGCCCGTCGCCGGCGATCAGCGCCTGATCGGCGGCGGCCGTGCGCGACTCGGCGGTGATATCGACGTAGCGCGCGCCGGCGCGCTCGGCCTCGGCCCGATTGATTGCATTGAAGGTGTCGATCTCCGCGGCGACTCGGCCCCGGTCGCGCCCGGCGGCGAACGGCGTAGCACCCCAATCGGGAATTGAGAGCACGATCACGCGCCCCGGCCGCCCACCCGTGAAACCGATCGCGCGCTGGAGCAGCGCCCGAAACTCCACCCGATACTCGGCGCTGTCGAGCCCGCGATACTGATTATTGACGCCAATCAGCAGCGAGACCAGATTGAACGGTCCGCTGGGCGCGGCCTGATCGATCGCGGCGGATAGCTCATCGGTGGTCCAGCCGGTGCGCCCGATGATCTGTGGCTCGCCGACCGCCAGACCGTGCTCGCGCAGCCGCGCGGCGAGCTGCACCGGCCAGCGCTGCTCCGCGCCGACGCTCTCGCCGATCGTATACGAGTCGCCCAGCGCCAGGTAGCGCAGAGCTCTGGCGCTACGAGAGGTCGGCGCATCCGCGGCATGGCAAGGCGCGATCGATTGGGCCAATAAACTGTTCATCTCTCTCATCTCCAACGCTCGGCCGCTTATTTTACCGGGCCCTTACTTCAAATCGAACTGCGTAAGCACAAATGCGTCCGGTTCGCCTGCGGCGACGGCGCCCGCAACTGTCGTCGTCAGCGCCAGACGTTGCCCGGTGGACTGATCGTACAGCCCAATCAGCAGGCGGTATCCGCCAGTTGGGGCATTCGGCGGCAGCGCGATCGGCAGATCGGTGCTGGCAAAGCGCCCTGGCGCCCACTGGCTGGTCGGGTAAGGCACGTCAAGTTGGGCGTAGCGCTGGTTGTCGGGTCCAATCAGGTGCGCAAACAGCCAATAGTCTTTGGGCGGCGGCGCGGATGCATCCCATACAAGAGTGAAATGCAGCGTCTGGCCGCGCTGCGCCGTGCCGCTCTGGTCGAACCCATACAGACGAATGCCGGGGCCAAACGTGGCCGGGCGGGCATGCGCGGCCTGCGCTGGCGCGCGGTAGATCCAGGCGAAATCGACGCCATGAATCCGCACGGTGTGCAGCGGCGCGACGCGCCCATAAAACTGCGCGAACACGCCAGCGGCCTGGCCGCCCTGCACCTGCGGGATGTAGACCACCAGATAACCGGTGCGGTCGCGCAGCTGATCGCCCTTAGGGAAATCGGCCTGCGCGCCGGAGCGCAGGTATGGCCGCAGCGAGCTGACCCGCAGCGCGACTGTTCGTACGCCGGCGATATCCGGCTGCAGGTTGAGCCAATCTGCGACTTGCTCCAGGCCTTCACCCCAGCCAATCGTAAAGGTCTGGGCGCCGGCGCGCGTGCCGCCGAGAACCTGGTTGAACGCCACGATGCTGTACGGGTGCCAATACGCGACATTGATAAGTGACAGCAAGCCGACAGCCGCGATCAGAATTTGAGTTTTGAGATTTGAGACTTGAGATTGGAGAGATCGAAAATCTGCAATCCGGATCAGCCCGGCGGCGGCCAGAATGTCGAGCGCGGGAAACGCCGGAACGATATAACGATCGAACTTCTTCGGGAACAGATCCATCGCGACAACGAAGAGAATAACAAAACCGGCCAAGCTGGCCAAATCGCGCCGCTCGGCGGTCGACCAATCGTGCCGCCAGGCCAGCGGCAGCAACAGCAGCCCCAGTAATGTCCATGGCGTCGTGCGCAGCGCCAGCGCGACCGGGTAGTACAACAGGCCCGGTGCATCGTCGACCTGGCCGAGAAAGAAGTTGCCAAGCTGGTGCGGCTGCGCACCCTCGATCGCGATACCAATCTGCACTTGCCGGTAGGCCTGCAGCGGGCTGACCCACAGCGCCGGCCAGAGCGCGAAGACCGTTGCGGCTGCAAGGCCCGCCCAAATGAGCAGCGGTACGACCACCGACCACCGACCACCGACCACCCTTCCAGATTGGCGGTCGTCCGTTGTCATTGCCAGCAGCGCTACCATGGCCACTGCCGGCAGCAAGATCAGCGCTGGCGACTTGCTTAGGAATGCCAGCCCGGCGCCGACGGCGGAGAGCAGTAGCCAGAGCCAGCCCCGCTGGTGGTTCCAATAATAACATGCCGCCAGGAGACTCAAGCTCATAAACGAAGCCGACAGCGCATCGGTATGCAGCAGTTTGCTGTAGCCGATCACAAAGGGATCGGCAGCCCACAACAGCGCCGCCAACAAAGCTAGTCCAGCCGGGAACATCTGCCGCAGCAGGCTGTAACCCAGTAGAATCACGACGACATGCGCCAACACAACCGGCAGCCGGATCAGCGCCAGCACCACTGGGAACGCATCGGAGTGAATCATTCCCCAGCCGAGCAGCGTGTGCCGCAGCACGATACCCGCCGCCCCAAGCCACATCGTCGTCACGCCGGGATGCGCGGTGATCGCCGTCGCCGCGTAGTCGCCCGACTGAATCGCTTTAAGAAAAATATCCGAGCGGGCCAGCCAGAAGTTCGCCTCGTCGTCGGTGATGAACTGGCCCAGGGCCAAGACGCGCGGTAAGACGGCGATCGCGCCGATCAGCAGGTAACTTGCGAGCGACCAGAGCTTGACTCGCTGGCGCGGCGTCGGCTGAGCCGCGCCGACTGGGTGCAGTGTCATGACTTCCTTCCATACCAGGAGGCAGATGCGCGAGCAGCGTAGAAGCAGATGCAGGCGCAGTCGAACTATTATAAAGCGTTTTGCTATCGTACGCGCTATATTGATGCGGTTATTCTGAACCTCCAATCGGTCATTATCGGCCACGGTATCCCGTTGTTTGTGCCATAGGAGTTTGAGCTGCGTTACGCCTGGAGGCGATCGAGCGTGTGCACAACGAGATTATCCAGCTGCATTACTGGGCACAGAAGCACACGGCGCGCTAGGCATAGTTCTTGCGGGGAATCCGGTTTACTGCCCCGCGCTCCACCGGTAGCAGCACGTAGGTAGCAAGAGGCGGCCAGAGTGACGGAGCGCGAGGCAGCGGAAGGGGCGCTGGCACCGGGCGGCTTGGTGGCTGTTCCGGTATCGAGCGTCAGCAAACAGCAGCGGATCCTACCAGAACCGCCACAAGGAGATAGATATGCAACTCAAGGATATCATGACGCGCGATGTCGAAGTCATTCACCCCGATATCATGCTCGAAGCGGCGGCCGCGAGGATGGACGCGCTCAACGTCGGATCCTTGCCGGTCTGCGACGGCGACCGGCTGCTCGGCGTCATCACCGACCGCGATATTGTCGTACGAGCAACTGCCGCGGGAAGCGACCCAAAGACGACCAGGGTCCGCGATGCGATGACCACGGACGTGATCTATGGCTATGACGATCAGGATGTCACGTCGGCCGCCCGGCTCATGGAGGAGAAGCAAATCCGCCGGCTGCCCGTCCTCAACCGCGGCAATCGGCTCGTTGGAATCGTCTCACTCGGCGACCTCGCGGTCGACACCGGCAATGAGCGACTGGCTGGCGAGGCGCTGAAGCAGATCTCCGAGCCGGCCGAACCGGAGCACTAGCAATGTTTACGCGAATCATGGTGCCGTCGGTTCCCCCGCCGAGGTCATCGTTGAATGGGCACGTGAATCAGGAGCCGACCTGATCGTCATGACCACGCATGGCCACGGCGGATTAGAGCGCCTGGTCTTCGGCAGTGTCGCCAACGCGGTACTGCGGAGCGCGCCCTGCCCGGTCGTGCTGGTGCGGGTGAGCGAGGCGGAATGAGATGACGGATGAGTTCATCCTCTTCTCAAGGCTCGCTGATGATACACTAGCCAACGCCACGGGAATTATCCATCTGCGCCGTAGCCACTGGATCTTGCGCCTGCCGGTGCAGTGCCTGCCGCCACAGCCCCGCTAGTACGGCGATTCCGATAAGGCTGATCAGCAGCGAGGCCACCGATATGCGCATGCCAAGCGGCAGCACCAGGTACAGAAGGCGGGGCAACCCATCCCAAAGGCCATGCAACAGGGCGACGAAGAGATAGGCCAGTATGACCGATCCGGTGATACGGAAATGGCTCGGTCCACTCTGCCGGAACAGGACGGCGCTTAGGATCGCCGTCCAGACGCCGTGGCCGAGCGGCGCAAGCACGCCCCGCACGACCGTCTCGGCAATCGACGCGCCAACAAAACCGCGGCTTGCGAGGAAGGCGGTGAAGGCATAGCCGGTGCTCTCGAGCGCCGCAAACCCCATGCCGACCGCCGCACCCAGCAGGAGACCGTCGATCTCAGCGTTGTGGCGTACCCGGCGCGCCAACAAGGCCACCGCCACAATCTTGCAGCCCTCTTCGATCAGGCCGGCAAGCAGCGCACCGCTCAAGGTCAGGCCCTGGTCGGGGTTCGATGGCAGAGGAATCAGCAGCGGTTCGAGCACCGAGGCCCCCAGCACCCCCAACACGCCGCCAATTGCGAAACTCTGCGCGATTGTCGCCGGCGATAGTGTACTCAAATGCTGACGATCGTAGAGAAAGGTGACGAAAACTACCGGCACCAGAAAGTTCCCGACTAGGATGACCGTCGGGTAGAGGTTGGGGTTGCCGGTCACGAACATCACAATCGTCGTGACGACAAACAGGCCCAGGCCGAGCAGCAGCACGCGCAGCCACCCCCACGGCGAATGCGGCGCAGGTTGGGCTGGTGGCAGCCCTATCTGCTGAGACATAGCGAGACTCCTTAGCTATTTCCGCGGACGGTCCGGGATCGTATTGCGACCGCCTCGGACTAGCACACCCGCATCTCCTGTGCCAGCAACCAGGGGATAACAGATGGCTACCATGGGTCGTCGTGCGATCAGGTGGTCGGCGGCTGCTCAGGCACCGGGTTGGTGACCGGCGAGCCCTGGTCCACGACACCGCTGACGGCCTGCTCCGCGCTGAGGAACTGGCCGCCCTGCCGTACGTGTGCCAGCAATCCGCCGCCCATCAGCACGCGCCGCTCGCGCGCCGAGAAGCGCGCCCGCAGCCGAATCTCCTGCCCGCGCTCCACGATCCGCGCAGTGACCTCTTCCCGCCCCTCGGCGAGCGCTCGTCGCAGGTCAGGCAGTTCCCAGGTGTCGCCCTCGCGAGCCAGTCGATAGTCATCGTCGTTGGCGAACGTCAGCGGGGGGATGCCCTGAGCGATCAGATTCCGCCGGTGGATGCGCGCGAAACTCTTGGCGATCACCGCCTGCACCCCGAGATACTTGGGCGCCAGCGCCGCGTGCTCGCGCGATGAGCCTTGGCCATAATTGTGCCCGCCGATGATCAGCCCGCCATGCCACTCGCGCGCCCGCGCGGCGAAGTGCGGATCGATGCGGCGGAACACGAAGGTCGCCATCGCCGCGATATTCGAGCGGAAGGCCATCACCTCGGCGCCATCCGGCGAAAGGTCGCCGGTCGAGATATCATCGCCGACAACAATCAACACCCGCCCAGTGAGTGTGTCTGGCAGCGGCGTCTGGGGTGGCGGTGGCTGGATGTTCGGCCCATGCGGAATCACGATTGTCGCGGCTTCCGCGGCGGGCGGTGGGACGAGAATCTGGCGGTCGTCGGCCAGCGGGTTGAACACCGGCGGCGGGAAGGTCGGTTCCGCTGGGCCGAGGTCGCGCGGGTCGGTGATCACTCCCCGCAGCGCGGTGGCGGCGGCCGTGGCCGGGCTGCACAGGTAAACCTGATCGTTCGGCGTGCCGCTCCGGCCGGGGAAGTTGCGGTTGAACGTGCGCACCGAGACCGCGCCGGAGGGTGGAGCCTGGCCCATGCCCACACAGGGCCCGCAGGCCGGCTCCAGCATGCGCGCCCCAGCGCGCACCAGGTCGCGATAAACGCCGGTCTGTGCGATCATGTCCAGGATCTGTCGCGAGCCGGGCGTCACCGTGAGCACCAGGTTGTCGGCAATCGTCGTGTCGCGCAGGATGGCGGCGACGATCGCCAGGTCGGCGTAGCCGGAGTTGACCGATGATCCCACGCAGACTTGCGCCACGGGTGTGCCGGCGACCTCGCGCACCGGCACGACGTTGCCGGGGCTTGAGGGTCTAGCGATCAGCGGCTCCAGCATATCCAACTCTATCGGCTCGTACTCGTCGTACGTTGCGCCGTCATCGGCAGCAAGCGCGACCCAGTCGTGGGGCCGCTGCTGCTCTGCAAGCCATTCGCGGGTGCGCTCGTCCGAGGGGAACACGGCCGTCGTCGCGCCCAGCTCGACGATCATGTTGCAGATCGTCGCGCGCTCAGTCACATCCAGCGTGGCAACACTCGCCCCGTAGAACTCGAAGATCCGGCCCAGGCCGTTGCGCACACCGCGGCGCCGCAGCAGCTCGAGGATCACATCCTTGGCCTGCACCCACGGACGCAGCCGGCCGCGCAGTTCGACACCAACGACCGTGGGAGTCTCAAACTCGAACGGCCGGCCGGCCATGCAGATCGCCACGTCCAGACCGCCGGCCCCGATCGCCAGCATGGCTAGCGCGCCGGAGGTGGTGGTATGGCTATCCGCCCCAATCAGGGTGGCGCCAGGGCGCGCGAATCGTTCGATGTGGATGTAGTGGCAGATGCCGTTGCCCGGGCGCGAGTAGACGAGGCCATGTTTGGCACAAAACGCCTGCAAGAAGCGGTGGTCGTCGGGGTTCTTGTAGTCGAGCTGGATCATGTTGTGGTCGACGTACTGCACCGCGAGCGGCACCGCGACACTCTCCAGGCCTAGCTCCGCGAACTGCAGCAGGGCCATCGTGCCCGTGGCGTCCTGCAAGAGCGTCTGGTCCACCCGCACGGCGATCTCCTGGCCCAGTCCCAGCGTGCCGCCGATTAGATGATTCTTGAGGATTTTCAATGTCAGCGCATCTGGCATCGCAGGGCACCTTTCATTCATGCGTGCGCTTGCGCGCTCATCAGGGTGGCTGCGACGTCGAGCGTCGCGCCGGTGATACCCAGGTTCCAGGCGGAACCCAGAAACAGCGCGGCCTTGGCCGCCACCTCGTCCAGCGATTCGACCGAGTCGCCTCCCCTGAAACGGATAACATTCAGCAGGACACCCGCTGCACCGCGCGGTAGACCGGGATCGTTCCCACGCTCTGCCGCATCAGGCGGGCAAATGAGAACGACTCGGCCCCAACCGCGCTCCTGCATCCCCGGCACGACAGTGCTCAGCAGTGGTACGGCCGCAGGTGCTGCCTCATCTGGGCCAAGCAGCGGGGCAGTATGCACGAGGACATCGATCTGGGCCCATTCGTGCTCGACGTAGCGCGCGACCGTCCAGGCGCCTTCTGACGAGCGGATGTCGCCGGGCGTCAGCAGGGCCCGCCCGCCAGCGGAGCGAATCGCATCCACGACGGCTTTGGCACCATGGATGTCGGCCCGATAGCTGACGGCGATCCAGGCACCTTCCGCCGCGAACAGCTGGGCTACGGTGCGCCCGACCCCCTGCGTCGCGCCGCTCACCAGCACCACACGGCGCTGCAGTCCGGTATCGATCATACTCGCGAACCTCCGGCTAGCGCCTCGACTCCATAGCGCCAATCCATGATTGCAATCTGAACGCCGCAAGAATCGCGCCACCTTCCGGCCATTAGCTTCTCGCCAGCGGTATGCATCAGCAAGCGGCCGCACCAGCATGTGCGCCAGCACTGCGACTCAGCAGCTTTTCCCTAGGGTCGTGGTGAATGCAATCGACGTCGAGCGATGGATGATGGTTGGCAAACACGCGTCTGCGTTCGTCGAGTGGCACACATATTGCGGCATCACACTGAGTGTGCGCGAGATGGGTAGGGTGCTGCAAGTAACCGAAGCACGAGAGGAGATCTACGATGGCGATTGCGACGACCAACCCAGCGACGGGCGAGCAGCTGCGCGCATTTGCAGCGCTCACCGATAACGAGATTGACGACAAGCTTCAGTGCGCGGCAGAGACCTTCCGCACCTATCGTAGCACGCGGTTTGCCGATCGCGCGCAGATGCTAACCCGTGCCGCCGATATCCTGGAGTCAGAAAAAGCGGCATTTGGCCGCACCATGACGATCGAGATGGGCAAGCCGCTCAAAGCGGCGATCGAGGAGGCCGCCAAGTGCGCTTGGGTCTGCCGCTACTACGCCGAGCACGCCGCGCGCTTTCTGGCCGACGAGGTCGTTGCGACCAACGCCGCGCGTAGCTATGTACGTTACCAGCCGCTCGGCCCCATCCTGGCGATCATGCCATGGAACTTCCCCTTCTGGCAGGTCTTTCGCTTCGCCGCGCCCGCGCTCATGGCCGGCAACGTCGGGCTGCTCAAGCACGCCTCGAACGTGCCGCAGTGCGCCCTGGCGATTGAGGATATCTTCCGCCGCGCCGGCTTCCCGGATGGCACCTTTCAAACGCTGCTGATCGGTTCGGAGCAGGTCGCACGCGTGCTCGACGACTCGCGCATTGTCGCGGCCACGCTCACCGGCAGCACGGGCGCCGGCAGTCATGTGGCGAGCGTGGCTGGGAAGCGGATTAAGAAGACCGTGTTGGAGCTCGGCGGCAGCGACCCGTTCATCGTCATGCCCAGCGCGGATCTCGACACGGCGGTGCAGACGGCCGTCAAGGCTCGCACAATTAACAATGGCCAGTCGTGCATCGCCGCCAAGCGCTTCATCATCGCCGAGCCGATCGCCAATGCGTTCGAGCAGCGCTTCGTGCAGGGAATGCGCGAACTGCGAGTCGGCGACCCGCTGGACGAATCGAACGACATCGGCCCACTGGCGATGGCGAGCATTGTCGAAGGAGTCGATCAGCAGGTGCGGCAACTGGTGGCGGCGGGCGCGCGCGTACTGGTCGGTGGCCAGCGGCTCGACGGCCCCGGCTACTACTATGCGCCGACGGCGCTGACCGATATCCCGACCGACTCACCGACCTATCGCGAGGAAATCTTTGGTCCCGTCGCGCTGCTGTTCCGCGCGGGCAATACAGACGAGGCCATCCGCCTGGCGAATGACACGCCCTTTGGACTCGCTTCAAGCGCGTGGACCAACGACGAGGGGGAGCGGCAGCGATTTATCGACGAGTTGCAGGCAGGGATGGTCTTCATCAACGGCATGGTCGCATCCGATCCGCGGCTCCCCTTTGGTGGCGTAAAGCACTCTGGTTACGGCCGCGAGCTCGGAGCGCATGGCATCCGCGAATTCGTGAATATCAAGACAGTCTGGATTCAAGAGGCCGGCGGACAGCACCACACCAGAACCGAGTAGCAGCCGAGTGGATGTGGCAGCGTATTAATGGCCCTTTTTGTGGCCTTTTTCCTTGTGCTGCTTCATCACCGTCCGTGCGGCGACTTCCTCAGCACGCTTGCCACCGACTTTCCGCACGATGATCTCGCCGCGATCGAGATCGATGTCTCCCCAGCGCAGCTCGGCGACCTCGGCAATCCGCAGGCCCGTATACAACATCACAAAGACTGCCCGGCGATTACGCGGCCACGTGACCTTGTGCGACTGATTCGGTTTGTCACAGGCTGCCAGGAGCAGGGCGATCTGCTCGCGCGTGAGTGGGTCCGGATCGGGCGGTTCTACCTTCGGGTGCTTCACCGCCAGTGCCACGTTTTCCGCCAGATAGCCCTTCGTCACGCACCAGGCACAGAACGCGCGCACCACGGTCAGCGCGTGGCGGACGGTGCTGTGCTCCAGACCACGTTTGTGCATGTGCAGCTTGTATGACTCGATCAGGTCGGCAGTGATCTGGTTGCAG
>WNGF01000387.1_pt1 | contig 63386 bp, 61 predicted proteins | sample 5400641 | NCBI WGS metagenome assembly WNGF01 (sample SAMN13153371, study PRJNA577476) | soil metagenome | isolation source: 80 cm soil or saprolite under grassland replicate 2 | place: USA:California | collected 2016-06-15
TTGCGAGCACCGTCGCCGCCATGGAGCGCGAGCTCGTGCACGAGAAGCACGTCATGCGCTACGCCAGCGCCGACGACTTCGGGCTGCCGGTGACCGCGTTCCTGATCTGCCGATTCTGGCTGATCGACGCGTTCTGGCTTCTCGGGCGGCGCGAGGAAGCGCGCGACCTGTTTCTCGACGCGCTCGATCACCGCAACCGATACGGTCTCTTGTCCGAGGACATCGACCCGCAAAGCGGCACGTTGTGGGGGAATTTCCCGCAGACCTACTCAATGGCAGGATTGATCCTGACCGCGATGCGGCTCTCCCGCAGCTGGGAGGATCGCTACTGGCGCGGCTGAATCGCCCGGCCAAGCCGGGCAAAACACCATTTGGCCGAGCACTTTCGCGGGGGTGGAGGCATTCGGCCCCGCCCGCGATCGTCGCTTCGCATTGAGCGCGATCCGCTTCACCTTCTCCTGTGCGCGCCGACTTCGTGGCCGTCCCCGCCGCCTGTCTCGGAGCAGGATCACGCCCGCACCCGCGTGATGAGACGATGCGCGCCGAGCGTGCGCGCCGGCTGTCCGTCCGTCATCGAATTGTGGAACCCGGTCGTCCGGAGCGAATTATTTGCGTTGGGGCGCTTTTCTCCCTCCCCGTAAAGCCGGCGTCCCGAAGGGTGGGGACGCTCTTGAAATCCAGGTTCACCAACATAGTTCGAGTCCAGACAGGGTCGGCAGTTCTCGCCTGCCAGCAAGAATAGGTGTCCCACGAGCCGGAGAGGCGATCGCCTCCCAGGCGAGCGGGCGCGTGCTCAGTGCCGTCGGCCGACCGCCGACCGCCGCATGACATCTGAACCGGGTGCCGGACATGAAGATCGCGCAGATCGCTCCGCTGTTCGAAAGCGTGCCTCCGCGGCTTTACGGAGGAACCGAACGGGTGGTGTCGTACCTGACCGAGGAGCTGGTCAACCAGGGACATCAGGTTACGCTGTTCGCGAGCGCAGATTCGGTCACGACGGCGGAACTTGTCGCGTGCTCGACCCGCGCCTTGCGGCTCGATGCTTCCGTGCGCGATCCGATCCCGCATTTCATGCTGATGCTCGACGAGGTTCGCGAACGCGCCGAGGAATTCGACGTGCTGCATTTTCACATCGATTACCTGCATTTCCCGCTGTTCCGGCCCGACGCGACCAGGATCCTCACGACCCTGCATGGACGCCAGGACCTGGCGGATCACAAGGGCTTTTACCTGCGCTTCGACGACATGCCGCTGGTCTCGATCTCGGACGCGCAACGCGCTCCGATCGGCCGTGCGAATTTCGTCGCGACGGTGCACCACGGCATCCCGCTCGACCTGCACCGCCCGAATTTAGGCGCGGGCGGGGGCGGCGGCTATCTCGCGTTCCTCGGCCGCATCTCACCGGAAAAACGCCCGGATCGGGCCATCGCGGTCGCACGCGCCACGGGCATGCCGCTCAAGATCGCCGCCAAGGTCGACAAGACGGACGAGGCTTATTTTCGCGAGACGATCGCTCCGCTGCTGGAAGGACCGCACGTGGAGTTCGTTGGCGAGATCAATGAGCGAGAGAAGAGCGAATTTCTCAGTGAGGCGGGAGCGCTGCTGTTCCCGGTCGATTGGCCCGAGCCCTTCGGGCTGGTGATGATCGAGGCGATGGCATGCGGGACGCCGGTGCTCGCGTTTCGCTGCGGATCGGTGCCCGAGATCGTCGAGGACGGCGTGACCGGCCGCATCGTCGAGACCATGGACGAGGCGCTCTGCGCCGTTCCGCAAGTTCTGGCGCTGGACCGACGCGCGGTGCGGCGGCGTTTCGAGGAGCGCTTCTCGGCCGCGCGCATGGCCCGGGACTATTTGCGGATCTATCGGTCGATGCTGCGCAAGCAGGACGCGCCGCAGGAGGATCTTGCAGAAGATTCGCTTGCCGAGCCGTCGCTGCTGTCGCCGATCAGCGACGCCAAGTACCGCGAAGGCGCTGAGAAACGCGCCGCGGATTTGGCTTGAGATTTTGCCGCGTCTTCACGACCGCTGCGGCCGATCGGCGGCCGCCGTCTCCGGTGCGCCGGGCTCGCGCGGGCTCTGCCGCCTGCTCAAGCACATCGCGCTGTTGACCAGCGCCATATGCGAGAATGCCTGGGGAAAATTGCCGACCAGGCGCTTTTCGCGCGCGTCGTATTCCTCGCTCAGGAGCCCGACGTCGTTGGCGAGCGCAATGAGCCGCTCGAACATCCGCTTTGCCTCCTCGACGCGCCCGGTCAGCGCATAGGCGTCGACCAGCCAGAAGCTGCATGCCAGAAACGCGCCTTCGCCCGGGGGTAGCCCGTCCTCGGTGACGCCGGTGTCGTAACGCAGCACCAGTCCGTCCACCAGGAGCTTGCGTTCGATCGCCGCGATCGTGCCGCGCACGCGCGGATCCTCCGGCGGCAGGAAGCCGAGCGCGGGAATCAGCAACAAGCTGGCGTCGAGATTGCGGGCACCGTAGCACTGGACGAAGCTGCCGAGCTCGCGGTCGAAGCCGTTGCGGCAGACGTCGTCGTGGATCTGCGCACACAACGCGCGCCAGCGATCGATCGGGCCTTCGAGCTGGAAGCATTCCGCGCTCTTGAGCGCGCGATCGAATGCCACCCAGGCCATGATTTTCGAATAGGTGAATTGCTGCCGACCCGAGCGCACCTCCCAGATGCTCTCGTCGGGCTCGCGCCAGATGGTTTCCAGATGCGCGAGCAGCTCCAGCTGCAATTCCCAGCCGGAGCGGGTCGCGCCCAAGCCGCCGATGCGCGCATGATGCAGCGCGTCGACGACTTCGCCGTAGACGTCGAGCTGCAGCTGCGTGTGCGCCGCATTGCCGATGCGGACCGGCTTCGAGCCCTCGTAGCCCGGCAACCACGGCACGATCCATTCCAGCAGCCGCCGTTCGCCGCCGATTCCATACATGGTCTGGACCTGGTCGGCGCTGCCGGCCACCGCGCGCAACAGCCACTCGCGCCACGCCCCCGCCTCGTCGTAATAGCCGGCATTCATGAACGCGAGCAGGGTCAAGGTGGCGTCGCGCAACCAGCAGAAGCGGTAGTCCCAATTGCGCTCACCGCCGAGCTGCTCCGGCAGCGAGGTCGTGACGGCCGCGACCGTCCCGCCGGTCGGCGCGTAGGTGAGCGCCTTGAGCGTGATCAGGGACCGATGGACGGTCTCGGATAGCGGGCCTGTCATGCGGCATTTCCGGCACCATTCCGTCCAGAAACGTTCGGTCTCGTCGAGAGCCGCCGCTGCATCGAGCGCTTCCGGGGCCGGGACATGCGAGGGCGCATAGGTCAACGTGAACGGCAGAGTCTGACCGGACGCAACGGTGAACTCGCCCACGGTCTTGAGATCCTCGCCACGGACGTCCACGGCGCTGCGCAACAGCACCATGTCGGGTCCGGCAATGGCCCGCAGCGTTCGCTCCTCGAGCCGCGTGACCCACGGAACGATGCTGCCGTAGTCGAACCGGAGCACCAGCTCGAAGCACATCGCAACACGTCCGCGCTCGCCCCTGACGATGCGCACGAGATGCGAATGGCTGCGCCGCAACGGCATGAAATCGATGACGGTGGCCGCGCCCTCCTCGGTCTCGAAACGGGTCTCGAGAATCAGCGTGCCCGGCCGATAGCGCCGGCTCACCCGCGCGCGGTCCTGCACGGGCCGCAGCAGCCAGCGGCCGTTGTCGCGGCTGCCGAGCACCGCGGCGAAACACGCATGAGAGTCGAAACGAGGCCAGCACAGCCAATCGATCGAGCCGTCGCGCGCGATCAGCGCCGCCGTCCCGCAATCGCCAACCAAGGCGTAATCTTCGATCCGCGAGGGCATGGTCTGCTTTCAAGCGAACTCGATTACGACCTTGATATCGTCGGGTCGATGCTCGAGCGCTTCGCGCCAGTGCCCGAGCGGCACGCGGCGAGAGATCAATCCGCCGAGCCAATCGCGATCGGCTTTGGCCAGTGCGGCGGCGGCGGCGCGATAATGCGCACGGTTGGCGTTCACCGTGCCGAACACCGCATGATTCTCCAGCACCATGGTACGATTGAGCCCCCCGGTGTCGAGCTCGACCAATCGACCGCCGGCAGAAACTCCGGTCAGGCACACCACGCCACACGCGGCCGAACGACCCAACACGGCAGATACCAGAGTCGGCGCGCCGGTGCATTCCATGATAACGTCCGGCGCCAACCCGTTGAGCGATTCCAGTGGTTCGGCGTGATAGGTCGCCCCGAGCGCCCGAACGAGCCTGGGCTTGGGACCTTCGCCGACGCGATCGAGCACGTGGACCTCGAGCCCGCGCTGCACGCCGAACAGCGCGGCCAGCAGCCCGATCGGGCCCGCGCCGGTGACGAGCAGGGTGCGGGGCTGCCACGTTCCGGTGCGATGGCCGACGCGCTCGACCTGATCCCATGCCTTGGCGAGAATGCTGGCGGGCTCGAGCAGAACGCCGAGCAAGTCGAGCGCCGGCTCCACCTTGACGGCGAACTCCGGCTCGAGCCGGTAGCGCTCCGCGCCGTAGCCGTGACGCTGCTTGATGCCGCGCTCGGTGTAGCGGCCGTTGCGGCACATATCCCATTCGCCCGCCGCGCAGGCCGGGCACGGCACCGGATCCGGTCGGCGCACGATGCCGACGACCCAATCGCCGCGCGCAAAGCCGGAATCGTGCGGCGCCTGCTCGACGATGCCGAGCGACTCGTGTCCCAGCACCAGCCGCTCCTCGCCGGGCGGCGCCCAGCCGTACTCGCCCGACACGATTTCGCGGTCGGTGCCGCACACCCCGAGCGCCCGCGCACGAATCAGCAGGGCGCCCTCCGCGAGCCGCGGCTCCGCAACTTGTTCCAATCGTGCCGAATTTGCCGTGCCGGGCCGGACGGTGATCGCGCGCATGAGGACCGTCTATTCTACGCGGGAACTCGCCGGAGGTTCCGGGGTAATAGCCCAGGGGACCGCATACCTATGCCTGCTTGGTCAACGCCGGGCCGGAGCGGCATCCATCTCGGGCTCCGAATGGATGCACGGCTCGCAGCGCCCAGCGCGAGCGGGAGAAATCCCGAGGTACCACATGAAACAAATCGGTCGCCGACGCTGGGCTATCGCGGAAGGTTATATCCCGTCGGAAAGCATGTTCTCGGATCGCGCGCTCGTTTCCCACGAGACTGCGTGCATCCTCAACCCGGGAGACCGGGACGCTCACATCTGCCTCACGCTGTTCTTCAAGGACCGCGAGCCGGTCGGGCCGTATCGACTGACGGTCTCGGCGCGGCGCACGCTGCATCTGCGTTTCAACGATCTGGAGGATCCGCAACCGGTTCCGCGCGATACCGACTATGCCTCGGTGTTCGAATCCGACGTTGCCATCGTGGTGCAACACACCCGGCTGGATTCGCGCAAAGCCGAGATCGCCCTGCTGTCCACGATGGCTTACGCCGAGGAATGATATCCGCCGGTCGGCAGCAGGACCGAGCAGTCGGCAGCAGCACCTCGCCGGAGGTCGCCGCTCCGCGGCGCTGCGTCCGGACCTACGATCGCGATCGGATCAAACGGAGGTCCGCTCAGGCCCGCGAGGGCTGCCTCTCCCCCGAGCTGAGCGCGGCCGCGATCTCGCGTTTGTTGAGGATCGTGCCGTCGTCGCCCTCGATCAGCAGCGCCACGCCACCATGATCATTGACGTGCTGCGCCCAACCGAGCGCGTCATCGAGTGCGGCGTATTCCTTGAACAGCCAGCGGTCCTTCTCGAGCGGAGACACGGATTCGGAGCCGCGCGGGCCGCTGTAAACCCGATACCGCATGATGATCTCCTCCTTCGCATGGTCCCTGGAGCCGTCGGGGCGGATGGACGAGATTGGCAACGCCGCACCGCCGCGTCGGTTCCCGCATGCTCGTGCCGCACGCTCGGGAGCATGCACATGCATGCTGATGCTGATACCGAAACGGAATGGCGGATCGGTGGTAATTAGACACGTCGAGGCCGCCAGTCTTCGCCGCAGCGCCACCGGAACCATGCCGCGGGCGGTCGGTTGCTCCAGCAAGAAGACACTCCGACCGCGCAATCCGAGCACGCTCATGTCGACGATATCGACCCGCCACGATTTTCATCTCGATCACCCGATCGGTTGGCGCCGCTATCTCTATTCGACCAACCACAAGGACATCGGAACCATGTACCTGGTGCTCGCGCTCGGCGCCGGGCTGATCGGCGCCGCGTTCTCGGTCGTGATCCGAGCCGAGCTGCAGGAGCCGGGGCCGCAGATCCTGCAGAACCCGCACACCTACGACGTACTGGTGACCGCGCATGGTCTGACCATGATCTTCTTCGTGCTGATGCCGGCGCTGATCGGCGGCTTCGGCAACTGGTTCGTGCCGCTGATGATCGGCGCGCCGGACATGGCGTTCCCGCGCATGAACAACATCTCGTTCTGGCTGCTGCCCGCGTCGTTCTCGCTGCTGATCGCCTCGATCTTCTTCGAAGGGGAGCCGGGCGCCGGCGGCGCTGGAACCGGATGGACGCTCTACGCCCCGCTGTCGACCACCGGGCACCCCGGCCCTGCGGTGGATTTCGTCATCCTGTCGATCCATATCGCCGGCGCCTCCTCCATTCTGGGCGCGATCAATTTCATCACCACCATCTTCAACATGCGCGCACCCGGGATGACCATGCACAAAATGCCGCTGTTCGTGTGGTCGATCCTGGTCACCGCGGGGCTGCTGCTGCTCGTGCTTCCCGTGCTCGCCGGCGCCATCACCATGCTGCTGACCGACCGCAATTTCGGCACTACCTTCTTCAGCCCCGAAGGCGGCGGCGATCCGCTGCTGTTCCAACCTTTGTTCTGGTTCTTCGGCCACCCGGAGGTCTACGTGATGATCTTGCCGGGCTTCGGCATCATCAGCCAGGTCGTGGCGACTTTCAGCCGCAAGCCGGTGTTCGGCTATCTCGGCATGGTCTACGCGATCCTGGCCATCGGCGCGATCGGCATGGTGGTGTGGGCGCACCACATGTACACGGTCGGCATCTCGACGGCGAGCCAAGTCTATTTCGCCGTCGCCAGCATGGTCATCGCGGTGCCGACGGGCGTCAAGGTGTTCTCATGGATCGCCACCATGTGGCGCGGCTCGGTCGAGTTCAAGACGCCGATGCTGTGGGCGATCGGCTTCATTTTTCTGTTCACCATCGGCGGCGTCACCGGCGTGGTGCTGGCCAATCCCGGCGTCGACCGCCTGCTGCAGGATACCTATTACGTGGTGGCGCATTTCCATTACGTGCTCTCGCTCGGCGCGGTGTTCGCGATCTTCGCGGGCTGGTACTATTGGTTCCCGAAGATGACCGGCTACCGCTACGACGAAACGCTCGGCAAGCTGCATTTCTGGCTCACCTTCGTCGGCGTGAACGTCACGTTCTTTCCGCAGCATTTTTTGGGGCTCGCCGGCATGCCGCGCCGCATCGTCGATTACCCCGTCGCATTCGCCGGCTGGAACTACATCTCCTCGATCGGCGCTTATGTTTCGATCGCCGGGCTGATGGTGTTTCTCGTCAATATCGCGCTCGCGTTCGCGCGCAAGGAAAGCGCCGGCGCCGATCCGTGGGGCGTCGGAGCGACCACGCTCGAATGGACGCTGCCTTCGCCGCCGCCGTTCCATCAGTTCGAGACCCTGCCGCACATCGACAGGCACGCGGCCTGACGCGAGCATCACCCGCCGGCGAGCCGCTTGGTTTCCCGCGCGGCCGAGGCGTCCGGCGCGGCGGCTTCCATCGCGCTGCGCGCCGCCGCGCTCAGGTCGACGTCGGCGCGATGCCGCGGCAGTGCTGCCGGGTGCTCGTCGCGCAGAAACGCCAACAGCTTCTCGCGAACCTCGTTGCGCAGATCCCCGAGCGCCCCGGCGCTTTTCGCACTGACGAGAGCCCGCACCACGATCGTCGCCTCCTTGGCGTCGGCGACCTGCAAATTGGCGACGCGGCGGTCCCATAGCGACGACGACGAGACGATGGCTTTGAGCTTTTCCCGGATGCGATCGACCGGCGCCGCATAGTCGAGATGGAGGTCGACGGTTCCGATCAGCTCCGGGTTCTGACGTGTCCAATTCTGAAACGGTTTTTCGATGAAATAGCTCAGCGGCACGATCAGGCGGCGCTGGTCCCAGACGCGGACCACGACATAGGCCGCGGCGATCTCCTCGATCCAGCCGAATTCATTCTCGACGATAACCGCATCTTCGAGCCGGATCGGCTGGGTCATGGCGATCTGCACGCCGGCGATCAGATTGCTCAACACCGGCCGCGCGGCGAGCCCGACGGCGAGCCCGACCACGCCTGCCGACGCGAACAGGCTCACGCCGTACTGGCGAACCGATTCGAACGTCACCAGCGCGGCAGCGAGCGTGATCACGAACACCAGAGTATCGGCCGAACGCTGCAGGATGCGCACCTGGGTGATGTGCTTGCGGGCCAGCAGGTTGTCCGCAGTGTCGAGCTGGAAGCGCTGCAGATAGGTTTCGGCGGCGAGATGCACGGCGATGATCGCGAACCAGCCGACCAGCAGGATGAAAGCGATCAGCAGCAGGTGGCCGATCGAAGCGCCAGCGGCGGGGTCGAACGGCGCCGCCTGCAACGCGCCGCTCATGACGAAGACAACGAGCGCGAGCCGGGTCGCCGCGCTCGTCCGCACCAGCAGGGCTCCGAGGAAGAAGTGACGTGTTCCCACGACGCGGCGCACGATTGCCATCAGCACAACGTGCGCCAACAGCGCCGCGATCGCGGAAGCAACCAAGACCAGGATTCCGGCAAGCCAGCCGGGCGCCCACGCCAGAAGTGACTGCGATTGCGACCAGATCGTCCGAAGGTCGAGCATGCTACGGCTCCCGTTTGCGACCAGCAGGACGGGCTCCGCGATAGCACCGAATCAAAGATTTGACACGCCTATGGTGATCCTTTGCGCCGCAATTCGCCTGCTGCTCGGATGCTTCGGCAGTACAACGTCAGCACCTCGCCGCATGTCGCGCGCCGGCCAGCAAGCGGCTTGCCTCGGCGAGCCGCCGCTCGAGGCGACCGTGCAAGGGCCCGCGCCAGGCCGCCGATGCGAGCTCCCGGCGCCAGCTTTCGATCGCCGCCAGCTTCGCTTCGCTCGGCACCAGCCGGCTCGCAAGCAGGCGATTCACGAGAGCGTCGGTGAGCATCGGCGCAAGCCTCCGGTGTAGTGCACAAAAAAGTACCCCGGCCGGGCTGGACCGAACCGACCGGGGCTATGCCGAGCGGTGTGGGGACAGGGGGCTGGGGGACCCGCCCGGCACGACCTGAAAAGGCACGAACGGAGCTTCCGTTCCGACCTGCTGCGCTTTGTCGCGGGCGGGGAGTGCACGCAAAACTCCGCGACGCGGGCCACTTGACCGGGCCAGCTCAACGGCTGATCGGAGACAGGCTCACCGGCGCCAAGCCGCTGAACCCGAGCTGGCTCGCGGCAGCGGGCGTCAGATCGATGATCCTCCCGCGGGTGAACGGACCCCGGTCATTGATCCGCACCACCACGCTGCGGCCGTTGCGCCGATGGGTAACGCGCACTTTCGTGCCGAACGGGAGCGAGCGATGCGCCGCGGTCAGTCCGCTGGGATTGGAATGCTCTCCGCTGGAGGTTCTCCCGCCGCGGTAGGAATAGACGGCCGCGATCCCGCTTTGCTCAGCCAACACTTCGTCGATCCCGAACGACAGCACAGCCAGAATGGCTGCCAACAGCACGCCTCGACGCATGATAATCCTGCCCCCGTGAATGAGCTGGGTTGAGGCGCAAACCGGGCAAATCGGTCGGTGTTCCGCCGTTGGATCGCGATTCGCCGAAGGGATGGCTGGTATTTACGTGCGGCATATCTCGCGATCCAGGAACAGAGCGGAACGCCGGGCGTTCTCCGGTCCAATCGTGGGGAACCCTCGATGCATAGACATTCCGCGGCGTTTCCACGCACGCATGCGGCGACGATGGGCGCGCTGAGAACGTCGACGCGCCCGATCGCGGCTGCGGACTAGGCCGCCGCAATCGGCTGACCGATGCCCGTCCATCCCGCACGGTTCAGCTGGACGCGACCGCTGCGCTGCTTCGCAAGCCGCGCGGCGTGCGGGTGGCTGCTCTTGTTCGCCGCCTCCTCGGCATGGGGCGCCGAGCCGGCGACCACGTCATCCAGCGCTTCGGAAGTCGTCTTTCTCGCCGAAGTCGTTCTGCTGCTTCTCATCGGCCGCCTGCTCGGAGAGGCGATGCAGCGCATCGGCCAGCCGGCGGTGATCGGTCAGCTTGTGGCCGGCATTCTGCTCGGTCCGTCGGTGTTCGGCGTGATCTGGCCGGAGGCGCAGCACGCGATCTTTCCGGCCAGCGGCGCGCAGAAGAGCATGATCGATGCGGTCTCGCAGCTCGGCATCCTCATGCTGCTGCTGCTCACCGGAATGGAAATCGACCTGCGCCTGGTCAGGAAGGTCGGCCGCGCGGCCGCAAGCGTTTCGCTCGCCGGCATCTCGCTGCCGTTCCTGTGCGGATTTGCACTGGGGGAATTCCTGCCCGATGCCATGCTGCCCAAGCCCGACCAGCGGTTGATCACGTCGCTGTTTCTCGGCACTGCACTGTCGATCTCCTCCATCAAGATCGTCGCCATGGTCGTGCGCGAGATGAACTTCATGCGCCGCAACGTCGGCCAGATCATCGTGGCCTCGGCGATCATCGACGACTCGATCGGGTGGATCATTATTGCCATCACCTTCGGCCTGGCGGAGCACGGTGCCATCGATTTAGGAACGCTCGCCCGCAGCGTGCTCGGAACGGCGCTGTTCCTCACCCTGAGCCTGACTGTCGGACGACGCATCGTGTCCAGTCTGATCCGCTGGACCAACGACAATTTCGTCAGCGAAGTCCCGGTCCTCACCGCCATCCTGGTGATCATGGGCGCAATGGCGCTCACCACGCACCTGCTGGGCGTTCACACCGTGCTCGGCGCGTTCGTGGCGGGAATCCTGGTGGGCGAATCGCCGATCCTGACGCGCCACATCGGCGAACAGTTGCGCGGGCTGATTACCGCGCTGTTCGCGCCGGTATTCTTCGGGCTGGCAGGACTCGGCACCGATCTGTCGGTCCTGAGGGACCCGTCTCTGGTCTGGCTGATGCTGGGACTGATCGTGATCGCCAGTGCCGGCAAGTTCGGGGGCGCGTTCGTCGGCGGCAGGCTCGGCGGGCTGACGTTTCGCGAGTCGCTGGCGCTCGGGTGCGGAATGAACGCGCGGGGTCAGACCGAAGTCATCATCGCGACCATCGGCCTGTCGCTGGGCATGCTCAGCCACAGCCTGTTCACCCTGATCGTCGCCATGGCGGTGGTCACCACCACCGCGATGCCGCCGACGTTACGGTGGGCGCTCGGCCGATTGCCGCTCGGCGAGGAAGAGAGGCGGCGGCTCGAGCGGGAGGAATCCGAGGCCAAAGGCTTCGTCTCGAACATGGAACGCCTGCTGATCACGATCGACGAAAGCGCCAACGGCAAATTCGCATCGCGCCTCGCCGGGCTCATCGCCGGGTCCAAGGGAATGCCCGCCACTGTCATTCATGCGCAGCCTGCCGACGGCTCCGCACCAAAACAGTCCGGTCACGTCAGCAGCGAGCATGCAATTCAAGTCGCCGCCGAGGCGGCACGGGTGATGGAGGCCGAGCAGGAAAGCGGCGCGCCGGCAAAGGTGAGCGTGATCACGCGAACCGGCGACGCGCCGGCGGAGGAAACCGTCGCCAGCGAAGCGCGCAAGGGCTACGACCTGTTGGTCATCGGCATCGAGAACGTCGCCCGCAACGCCGAGTTTCACGAAAACGTCAACCGGATCGCGGCGGAATTTGAAGGCCCCTTGGCCATCGTCGCCGCCCGCGGCATCCATGTCGAGCGGCCGTTACAAAGCGCGCTGAACATCCTGGTCCCGGTCACCGGAACCGAGGCCTCGCGCCGGGCCGCCGAGATCGGGATCACCATTGCCCAAGCGGTGGGGGCGCCGGTGACCGCGCTGTACGTTTCCACCGGAAGATCCAGGAAGGCGGCGCGAAGTCTTCGCAACGCTCTGCGCTCGCGCCGGCAGCACGAGGCGATCCTCAGAGACGTGGTGGAGATGGCCGAGCGCTACAACATCGATGTTCGAACCGACGTTGAAATCGACGTTGCGGCCGATGACGCGATCCTGAGGCATGCGAACGCCAACCGCAACACCCTGATCGTGATGGGGGTCAACCGTCGCCCCGGCGATACGCTGTTTTTCGGCAACGTGGCGGCTGCCGTTCTGGAGAAATCGCGGCGTTCGATCCTGTTCGTGTCGAGCGCCGGCTCGATCGGCTCGGCGCAGTCGTCGGCGGGCACGCAGGCTGGCAGGCCGGCACGCGCGACGGCCAAATGACCCTACCCGGCCCGAAACCGACGCGCAGCCATGACGACGCCGCAGATCTCCGAAAATCCTAGCCCCGCAAGCCTGCAAGCGTCGCCGGGCGTTCATTTTCGGCGATACAGCGGCTCGGCATGCGCGAAAGCGATGGCAACGTCAGGGGGCTGAACGCCGAATCGCAGCCGGGGGGCAGCTTCGGGCGCTCCGGCGCGCGGGCAGGGACTTCGATCGGCACCGGGTTGACGGTGCTGCGCCCGCTATCCCGGATGGTGATTTCGGGGAGAACCACGTCCTTGGCAACCAAGGTGGCGTTGCTCACGGGGTCGGTACGGAACAGGACGCGGCCCTCGCGATCCCGGTAGACGACCGCCGTATTGCGCAAGCCGACCACCTCCACCGCGGTAATCGCCGGTCCCTGCCTTGCCGCCGCACGGGCGGGCATCAGCCGATCGGACTTATGGGCGCGGTCGACGGCGTTCACCGCAATCCCGGGGCCCCCGAGCCAATCGGTCACCGCCGATCCGATGGAGGGCATTGCCAGATGATCGACCATCAGCACGGCGGCAAGCCCGCCGGCAACGTAGGGAGCCAAACCGTACATGGGATTTCTCGATTGTGCTTGAAACCCCTCCCCCGATGTGTCCGGCGACAAAACGCGGCCGGCAAGCATTGGTTCCCTTGGATTTCAGTGAAATCAGACGACGCGCGTGCCGCCCTCGGCCGGCGGCGAAAGTCGGCTGGCCGGAATCATGATCTTGCAGCGCACACCCTGGGCGGCGAACGCCAGGTCAACCCGGGCGTCCAGCGAGCGCGGCAGGTTGCCTTCGATGACCAAGGTGCCGAAGCCGCGGCGCGCCGGCGGGCCGACGTCCGGGCCGCCGCTCTCGGCCCATAGCAGCTCCACGGCCTCCCCGTCGCTTTGCGGCACGCGCCGCCAGGCGATCGAGACCCGGCCGTTCGGGACCGAGAGCGCGCCGAATTTCTCCGCATTGCTCGCAAGCTCATGCAGCGCCAGCCCGAGGCTCTGCGCGACGTCGGGCTTCAACAACACGCCATCGCCGGCAATGAGGACCTGGGGCGTGGTGCGATCGAGATAGGAACCGAGCTGGGAACGAACGAGCTCGTCCAGCGACACGCCGTGCCAGCTCTCCTGGATCAGGAGATCGTGCGAGGTCGCCAGCGCCTGCAGCCGAGCGCCGAACTGGTCCAGGAAAGCTTCGATGGAACCCGCATGCCGCGCGGTCTGCCGCGCCATCGCCTGGATCACCGCGAGCAGGTTCTTGGAGCGATGAGTGAGCTCGCGCAACAACAGGCGCAGGTGGTCCTCTCCCCTGCGGCGCTCGGTGATGTCGACGGCCGCGCAAGTCAGGCCGACCACGGCTCCGGCGGAATCCAGCAGCGGCTCGACGTGAAAGTCGTACCACAGTGCCGTCGGGCCCGTGCCGATGCTCACCTCGGCGTCGGCCGGCAGTCCGCTGTCGAGGGCTCGGCGCTTCAATGCGAGGATTTCCTCGCGACTTTCCGGCGGGAGAATGTCCTCGTCCGTGCGGCCGACGATGTCGCCGAGCTGCAGTCCGAGCATCGGCTCGGTGATGGCTATGTAGCGCAAGTTACGGTCCTGGGAAGAGACGTAGACCTTGGAGCCGCGTAGCGCGGTTTTGAACCGCGCCGTGACCAGGCCAAGATCCTTGGTGCGTTCCGCGACTCGGCCCTCCAGATCCCGGCGCGCGATTTCCAGCTCCAGCAAGGTGGATTCGTGGGCCGCGACCTCGCTGCGCAGCCGTTCGTTGGATTCGTGCAGCTGGCGACCCGATGGCAGTCGCAGCAGATTGGGCAGCAGCGGCACCATTGCGATGATCGCGGCCGCGAAGAAGATCGCCGCCGCGGCCTTGCTAAGCACCAGCATTCCGGCGACGGGACGCCAGACCGAGACCGCATCCGCGAGCTGGACGATGGCGCTGAGCGCAAGGAAACCACCGATCAGATACGCCAGGAGCCGATGGTCGCGGACGAGGTCGGGGCGGCGGCGAAAAAACCAGATCAGCGCGGCGAGAATGCCAAGATAGCCTGCGGCGAGGATCAGGTCGGCGGCGATCTGCGGAACGAGACTCTCCGGCCGTCGTAGCATATCGCCTTCGAGCGGGGTTCCACCGTCGGGCCCAAACAACCAATCCAAAACGGCGCTCATCAGCAAGCCTCGAGCCCTCGGAGAGGATCAGATCGCATGCTCGCTACGAGATGCAAATACCGCAACGATTCGACGTCCGACAGTACAGGCTGGCCGGGCGAGCTCGCGCTCCAAGTCCAATGCCGGACCACTCACGCAATCAAGGTCTCCCAAAGGAAACGCAGAAGCGAATCGAATCGTTTCCGTTACGAATCGATGTCCGAGCCGGAGGACAGGCCGCCCGACACGGTGCGCGGACCAGCCCCGGAACCTATTTTTCATTGGACGCTTATAGATACGACCGGCCGCATCCCCCTCCCCTCGTGCTCGGCCGGCCATCCTGGACGTAGCCGGATTTTTGCCGGCTACGTCCTACTTTTGTGTGCGCCGCGATGGCGCCAGCCCAAGCAGGAGACGACGATGAACTGGGATCGAGTTGAAGGAAACTGGAAGCAAATGAAAGGCAAAGTGCAGCAGCAATGGGGCAAGCTCACCAATGACGATCTCAATCTGGTCGAAGGCAAGCGCACCGAGCTCGTCGGCCGGATCCAGGAGCGTTACGGCATACAGCGGGATGAAGCCGAGCGGCAAATCGACAGCTGGTTGCGAAATCTGACCTGAGCCGATCGTCATGAGCAATGAGCCGTGCCGCCGGCTGGCGCCTGCATAAGCTCGCGTTATGAGCAAACAAATATAGGCACGGTCCCGCGAGATTTGTGCGCGGGCGAACCGGGGCAAGTCGCAGCGCAACATGAGGTTTGTCGCGCGGAGCGGCCGGCCAGAGATCTGGGCGAGGGTGCGTCAGTTTGGTTCGGAAGCAAACCAAACTTGGACCCACCGCATTGTCCGATCATGAAAAACTACGACTTGGACGACAGGCTGGTCGAGCACACGCGGCGTCTCGTCGAGCTCGCCCGACGCCAGCGCGTTGAGCTTGAAACCGACCTGAAGCAGGCAAGGGGAATGATCCAGCGCTCGCGGGACCTGCTGAGCAAACTGCGAATATGGCCAAAAACCAACGATGGGGACGGCTAGGGCCTGACCCGTTGCTCACTCACGTCCGGCAGGCGGCGGCGTGCCTGCGGGACGCGCGCGGGCGTTGCCGGGGCGCCGCTCAGGCGGTCGCCCGACGTTCGCGTGGCTTGGCTTTGCGCTCGAAAAACAAGGCCTGGCTGATCACGGCGGAGACCGTGGCGGGCTGGAACGGCTTGGCAATCAGGAAAGCCGGTTCGGGGCGCTCGCCGGTGAGGAAGCGTTCGGGATAGGCGGTCACGAAGATGACGGGCACCTGGACGGATTGGATCAGCTCGTTCACCGCGTCGAGACCTGAGCTGCCGTCGGCAAGCTTGATGTCCGCAAGAATGAGGCCGGGACGCTTTGCCTTGGCGAGCGTGACCGCTTCGGTATGGGTGCGAGCCACTCCGACGGTGCGGTGGCCCAGACTTTCGACCAGGCCTTCGAGATCCATGGCGATGAAGGTCTCGTCCTCGATGATGAGCACATCGGTGGCGATCTCGGCCGCCAGCTCGCGGCCGGACTCTTCGACCAGCGCCCGCAGCGTCGGCACATCCGTGTCCAGAACCAGCGCGGCATCGTCCTCGGAAAAGCCTTCGAGCGCGATCAGCAGGAACGCTTGGCGTGCACGCGGCGTGATGTGAGCGAGCCGCTGTTCCACCGGCAGGCCTTGCTCCGCCGGCTCGACGGCGCCATTGACGCCGACCGAATTCCATATCTTGGTAAACAACCGATAGAGTGCTACCCGGGCGCCGATGGCCTTCTCGAGGACCGAGGGATCTTCGATCAAGGCTTCGAGCGTGGCCGCCACATAGGCATCGCCGGAACTCTGGTTGCCGGTCAGGGCCCGGGCGTAACGGCGAAGGTAGGGCAGATGCTGAGCGACTGCTTGCGATGTGGACACGAAACCCTCCCGAAACTGGCCGAGCTGCCGGGCCAACGCAGGCCTTGGAATAAAGTTCCGATAGCCGGGAACCAATCGGCACCGTGGGCGTTCGGGGTTGACGTATGGGGACCCCGCGGAGCGACTGTCATATCACAGTATTATAGGGCGGGTGGCGAGGATTGAAATGAAGAATCCGAAAATGGCGCGGCCGGAGGCGCGGATGCAGGACGGGGCCGTCCCGGCCGAACCCAGCCTCGGGCGGGACATTCAGAGCAAAATCGGCCAACAGCTGCGGGCCATGTACGACGAAGTGGTCAGCCAGGGCGTTCCGGCGCGTTTTGTCGATCTCCTGGACCGTCTCGAAAAGCGGGACGACAGAAGCTCATAACGGCCGGCAAAGGACCAGCTCGTGAATCTCGATCCATCGGTGCGTGAGGCCGTCCTGGCGGCGGTTCCGAATCTGCGGGCGTTCGCCATCTCGCTCAGCGGGAATGTCGACCGCGCCGACGACCTCGTGCAGGAAACCCTGTTGCGCGCCCTCGCCAATATCGACTCGTTCCAGCGCGGCACCAACATGTCGGCGTGGCTGTTCACCATTCTACGCAATCTGTTTCGCTCCGAATATCGCAAGCGCCGGCGTGAAGTCGAAGATACCGACGGCAGCTATGCCGAACGATTGAAGTCGCAACCGGAGCAAACCGGAAGAGTGGAATTCATGGAGTTCCGCGCTGCGCTCGCCAAGCTGCCGGCCGATCAACGCGAAGCCCTCATCCTCGTGGGTGCATCCGGATTTTCCTACGAGGAAGCCGCCGAGATCTGCGATTGTGCCGTGGGCACCATCAAGAGCCGCGTCAATCGCGCGCGCGGTCGGCTCGCCGAGCTGCTCTCGATCGAGAGCATGGATGACTTCGGCCCGGATCTGGCGACCCGGGCCATCCTCGCCGGAAACGATCAAGCGTAGCGCGGTGGTGAAGGGGCGCAGCGATGTCGCGTCGCTTCGAATGCGTCCCCGGGGCCGGTGACGGCTGACGGTTGAATGATCGCAACCGGATCGGACGCCGGAAACGTCTCCTCCAAGCCTCGTTCCAGCGCGCGCTCGCGCGCACGCCGATTCTCGTCGTCGATCCGTTCGACCTTGGATCGACGCGAGGCCGATGACTTGAATTGCGGGACCAATTGCGGGACCGAACTCATCGCTGATCTTCGCCGATACCGCGAAGCTTGTGTCTTCGCGAGAACGACAGCCGGATCGCGATCAATGCAATCCGAGCATGCTGTCGATCGACCGGATCTCCGCCGGGCGGTTCAGCGCCGAGTGCGCCACCACCACGGAATGCAGCGCGCCGTCGAGCGATCTTCGCCAGAATGCCAGAAAATCCTGCAGGATCGGGAGGTCCGGCCAAGTATCGTACTCCTGCCATACATAAGATTGCAGCAGCCACGGGTGATCCGGCCGGCGATACAGAATATGCGCAGTAGTCAATCCAAAGCCCGCAAGTTGACGACGACAGCTTTCGGAGATCATCGCTCGTTGCTCCATTACGCGCGACGTAATCCAGATGATCGCCTCCCTCCGACGTCTGATCATCTGTCGCGCACTCGGCAGCATTAACTCGAAACGAGCGTCACCAGTTCCAGAAGTTGCTTCCGGCGCGACGCAGGACTTCACCGGTCGAGCAAGCATCGGCCGGAACTATTGGGATCATTGCGCGTTGGTCCACGCCGATATGGTTCGCCTCGAGCGGGCCAGCTGGAACTCATGGCCGCTGGAGATCCCATATGGCTGTCCCACGACTGGCATCGGCTTCGGCGGACGCTGCTGCCGGCACGCGCGCCGGCGTTGTTGCGCGCCAGGCCAACAAGTCCTTGCGCCGCCCCACGAAGGCCCAGCGGGAGGCCTCCGGCGGCCGTTCGAAATCCGGCACGGCCGACCCGAGTCGGCAAACGCGGAACGTGAAAGCGATCGAAGAAATTCTGCTCGACAACGACCTCTCAAGTTCAAGACAGAGACCGCGCGCGAATCGGTCGCGAGGTGCGAGCGAAAATCGGCCAGCGGCTGCGAGCCATGTACGCGGCATGGATCAAGCAAGAGCTTCCCGAAAATCTGCGCGGACTGATCCGGCGCCGGAGCGTGCCGCAGCAGCGGCAATGAACGGCGCATGGGCGCACGAAGCGATCCTGGCCGAAGTCCCCAAGCTGCGCGCGTTCGCGATTTCGTTATGCGGAAATTTGGACCAGGCGGACGATTTCGTGCAGGAGACGCTGCTGCGGGCCTGGGCTCATATCGACCAGTTCCAACGCGGGACCAACATGGCCGCTTGGCTGTTCACGATCTTGCGCAATAGCCTGCGCTCCAACTACCGCAAGTACCGGCGTGAGATCGAAGACGCGGACGGCAGCTACGCCGAAAGGATGATCACGCATCCCGAACAGAACGGACGGCTCGAATTCGAGGAACTGCGCGGCGCGTTGGCCAAATTGCCTTCAGACCAACGCGAGACCCTGATCCTCGTGGTCGCTTCCGGCGCCTCCTACGAGGAGGCCGCGGAAATCTGCGGATGCCGCGTCGGCACGATCAAAAGTCGAGTGCACCGGGCCCGTGCCCGGCTGGCGCAGATGCTGGCGATCGACAGCGTGGACGATTTCGCGCCGGATCGAACCACCCAGTCGGTGCTGCGGGGCGCGCTCGGGTGAGGCGCCCGGGCCGAGGATTCGTGCCCCACCCGGCCCCTGAAAGAAAATCGAATCGGGCCCGGAACCCGTCCCAACATCGAGCGTTCTACCTGTGCCGGGCGGGTTCCCCCCATCCCCCGTCCCCCCGCCGCCCGGCACAGCCCTGGTCGGTTCCAGCGTGAACCGGCCGGGGCTTTGTTTTTTGCGAGACCCGGCTAAGTCCCTGGCACGTCTCCAAATCGGCTCTCAAAGGAGCAGCATGCCGCCAGTTGCGGATCCCTCCGGTCGACCCGATCCTCTCGATTTACGGGCTTTGCCGGCGAATGGGCGCGGTCGAATTTCGTCCGCAGCCGCCGGGCATCGGCAATGACGATGATGTGATCACATCGCCCACTGCGCCGGTTGCGCGCGTTCGTGCGACCTCGCGAACTGGTGCCGCTCGCAGTCGTGCTCGGCGGGCTGGTTTGCGGCGTCGATCTACCGCACATGGTGCCGTTCGGGCTTGGGCCGGGGAACGTCCGTGCGACCGCAACTCGATCCGGGCGTAGCGATCCTCGTCTTGGTGCACGACGGGTTTCGCCGGCGCGGGGGGCTTGCTGCGCCCGGCCCGGCGCCTGCCGAGGGCGCGATTTGGACCTCCAGGCCGGGAACCGGAACCAGCCATCGGGGTTTAGCCGCCATATTGATCGGTCTCCGGGAGGGCTCCATGCGCATCACTTGGATTACGGCCGCGGTTCTCGCGGCGGGCTTGAGCGCGCTTTCCGTACCGGCTCTCTATGCGGATAGCACCAGCGAAGGCCAGTCGGCCCGCATCGCCGGCGTGCCGGAAGCCGGCGAGACCAGCACGGACGATACTTGGAAGACCGTGCTGCCCCATCAGGATGTTCAGGCAGTGCTGGGGAAAGAGATCCGCAGCAGCGCCGGCGAGCACATGGGCCGCGTCGTCGACGTGCTGGTGGATCAGACCGGGCACGTGCGAGCCGCCGTGATCGATTTCGGCGGGTTCTTGGGCGTGGGAAACCGCAAGGTAGTGGTCGACTGGGCCGCGCTGCATTTTGCTCCTGCCGATCAGCAGGACCGCATTTCGCTCGACCTCACCCGAAATCAAGTCAAACAGGCCCCCGAATATAAACCCGGCAAGCCCGTCGTCGTGCTGGGAGCATTGGGGCCGGGCCTCTAAGGCGGAATCTGCGGCAGGCCGCCGGTGCACAGGCTCGATGCCGGCGGGGCCAAGGACCACGCCACGCCGAAGCCTCCGCCCCCGCCCCGCCGCGGCCCCGTCCCATCGCGCGCCAGCGAGCGCGGGCTCGACTGGTTCGTGTTCTTCCTGGCGGATGTGCAGACCGGATTCGGGCCGTTCGTCTCGGTCTATTTGACCACGCAGGCTTGGACCCAGGTCGACATCGGCTTGGTGCTCACGGCGGGCGGTCTGGTCGCGCTGGCGGGCCAAATGCCCGGCGGCGCAATCGTGGACGCGGCCCGCTCCGAGCGGGTCGTGGCCGCGTGCGGCGTCATTGCGATTGCGGCGAGCGCGATCTCGCTGGCGGCATGGCCTATCTTCCTGCTGGTTCTGCTCGGGCGGATCTTGCATGCCGTCGCGAGCTGCGTGCTGGGTCCCGCCATCGCGGCGATCAGCCTCGGGCTGGTCGGCCATGCCGGCATCGGCGAGCGGCTCGGGCGCAACGCCCGCTTCGCCTCGGTCGGAACCGGGCTTGCCGCCGCCGCCATGGGCGCGATCGGGCATCTGACTTCCAGTCAGTACGTCTTCTTCGCCACCGCGGCGCTGATCGTGCCCACCCTCATCGCGTTGTTCCAGATTCGTCCCGGCGAAATCGATCCGGAACGAGCGCACGGCGGCAAGCACGGCATGGGGCTTCGCAAGCTCGGCGAGGGACTCTTGTCCCTCCTCGGGAACCGCCCGCTGATGATCCTGGCGGCCTGCGCCCTGCTCTTTCACCTCGCCAACGCCGCGATGCTGCCGCTGATGGGAAGCCTGCTCACGATGCGGTCGAGCGATTTGGCGACCGCGTTGATCGGCGCGTGCATCGTCGTGCCGCAGCTCGTCGTCGCGGCGTTCGCGCCGTGGGTCGGACGGCACGCCGAACAATGGGGACGTCGGCCGCTGCTGCTGCTGGGCTTCGCCGCGTTGCCGCTTCGGGGCGCGCTGTTCGCCGTCGTAGCCGATCCCTATCTCGTGGTAACGGTACAGCTGCTCGACGGCATTTCCGCCGCGGTGCTCGGCGTGCTGGTCCCGCTCGTCGTCGCCGACGTGACCCGCGGTACTGGCCGCTTCAATTTGGCGCAGGGGATCGTCGGCAGCGCCGTCGGGGTCGGAGCTTCGCTCAGCACGACGCTCGCCGGCTACATGAGCGATTACCTGGGCAGCGGCGCGGCCTTCTTGGGGCTCGCCGGCCTGGGGCTCGCTGGCTTGGTGCTGGTCTGGGCGTTGTTGCCGGAGACGCGGCCGAACGCGGTGGATTGACGGCGTTTTCGGACTGTCCGCTCAGGCCCTGGAGCGCGTCGCGGCGGCGCTTTCAGTGCAGCCCCTGCACGGCCACCAGCTTGGGGCGCGGCGCCGCCTCCTCCATCAGGCTGCGGTAGACCGCAAGGTAATCGATTGCCATGCGGCGGGCGGTGAATCGCTCCTCGAAACGCTTGCGCACCCCCTCCCGGGACAATTGGGACAGTCGGTTGACCGCGCCGATGGCGCTCGTCTCGTCTTCGACGACGAAGCCCGTCAGACCGTCTTCGATGATTTCCGAGACGGATCCGCGATTGAAGCCGATGACCGGCGTTCCGCACGCCAAGGCCTCAATCATGACCAGACCGAACGGTTCCGGCCAATTGATCGGCATGATCAAGCCGATCGCGCCGCTGAGGAACTCGGCTTTTTCCCGGTCGCTGATCTCGCCAATATATTCGATGAAGGGCAGGCTCAGCAGCGGTCGAATCTCCGTCTCGAAATAATCGATGTCCACCCGGTCGACCTTGGCGGCGATTTTCAGCGGTATCTCGCAACGGGCGGCGATGCGGATAGCGCGATCGACCCGTTTTTCCGGAGCTATGCGGCCAAGGAAGGCCAGGTAGCTGGGTTTTACGGGTCGGGGGCGCAGTAGATCCTCCGGCAGGCCGTGATGAACCGTGCGGACCCATCGGGCTTGCGGCACCGGCCGGCGTTGAGCATTGGAAATCGAGATCACCGGAATCGATGAAAACGTCGTGAAAACCGGTTGATGCTCCGGCAGATCGAGCCGCCCGTGCAGCGTCGTCACGAACGGGGTCGGCTGACGCGAGAACAGCGAGAACGGATAGTAGTCCAGGTGAAAGTGCAGAAAATCGAATTCTGCGGTGCGTTGGCGTACGCGTTCGAGCATCATCATGTGCAACGCATTGGGATCGCGGATCGAGCCGTCCAGGCGCAACGCCTTCGGCCACATCGGCTCCAGCGTGCCCGAAGTAATCGAATCTCCGCTGGCAAATAACGTCACGTCATGGCCGAGCGCGACCAGTTCCTCCGTCAACCAGTGAACCACGCGCTCGGTACCGCCATAAAGCTTCGGCGGCACGGCTTCGGTCAGTGGCGCTACCTGGGCGATGTGCATCAAAAAGCCTCCTGTCGCACGGCAAGGGCAGTCTTCGAGCCACTCGGTCACGGACGAGAAGGGTTGCCCCCCACGCATGTCTAACCGGGTGACGCCGCGAAAGTTCCGACAACCAACCTCGCGGGTGTGACGTTGAGGCGCAACCAACCCGGCAGTGTGGCGTTGAGACTGGATAGCTCGACCGGGCTGTGGGCTTCTTCGCAGGGCCCCCGGATCCAACGTCGGCGCGCACGTGACGGAGTCGGGGTACGATGCAATCGCTCTGCGCTTACGCTCATCGGCCGGTGGCCTTTTTCCTGCGCTACATTCACTTGCGGCCGGTCTCGCACTCGGTGATCCTGGCCGCGGTGCTCGCCGCGGTGATGTGCTCGGTGAGCACGCAGTACGGCGTCAAGTTCCTGGTGGACACGCTGTCCGGCAGAGGCGGCGGCTCACAGAACATATGGGTCGCGTTCGCGCTGCTGCTCTCCCTGATCGCGGCTGACAACCTGCTGTGGCGCCTGGCGAGCTGGATCGCGAGCTACACGTTCGTGGCGGTCACCGGCGACATCCGCAGCGATCTGTTCCGGCACCTCACCGGACACGCGCCGAGCTATTTCACCGAGCGCCTGCCCGGAATGCTCACGAGCCGCATCACCGCGACCTCCAATGCCGTGTTCACGGTGGAGAACATGTTCATCTGGAACGTGCTGCCGCCGTGCGTGGCGACCGCGGGCGCGATCATGTTCCTCGCCACGGTGAGCTGGCAGATGGCCGCCGGGCTGACGCTGATCGCGGCCGTTCTCGTGCTGGCGATGTTCCGCCTCGCGGCTGCCGGCAGGCCGCTGCACCACGACTTTGCCGACAAAGCCGCGGCGGTCGACGGCGAGATGGTGGACGTCGTCGGCAACATGCCGCTGGTGTGGGCGTTCGGCGGGCTCAAGCGCGAATACCGCAGATTCGACGCTACGGTGGGGCGCGAAATGGGCGCGCGGCGGCGCAGCCTGCTCTATCTGGAGAAGGTACGCCTATTTCATGCGGTGATCACCGTGGTGCTGACGGTGGCTCTGGTGGCCTGGGCGCTCGTGCTGTGGGAGCGCGGGAGCGCGACCACCGGAGAGGTCGTGCTGGTCTGCACGCTGGGCCTGTCGATCCTGCATGCCACCCGAGACCTGGCGGTAGCCCTGGTGGATGTGACCCAGCACATGGCCCGGCTCTCCGAAGCGCTCGCGACGCTGCTGGTGCCGCACGAGCTGCGCGACGACCCGCAGGCGACGCCATTGGTTCACAAAGGCGCCGACGTCACGTTCGAGAACGTCGGATTCAAATATCCGGACGGCCGCAAGGTGTTCGAGAATTTCAGCCTCGCGCTGCAGCGCGGTCAGCGCGTGGGCTTGGTGGGACCCTCCGGCAGCGGAAAATCGACGTTGTTCACGCTGCTGCAGCGGCTCTACGACGTGCAGCGCGGACGCGTCCTGCTCGACGGCCAGGACATTTCGCGGGTCACCCAGGAGAGCCTGCGCGAGGCGATCGCGGTCGTGCCCCAGGATATCTCGCTATTCCATCGCTCGATCCTGGAGAATATCCGCTACGGCCGGCAGGACGCATCGGACCAGGAGGTGATGAACGCGGCGATCGCGGCGCGCTGCGACACCTTCATCGAGGCGCTGCCGAACGGGCCGGCAACCATCGTCGGAGACCGCGGCGTGAAGCTCTCCGGCGGGCAGCGGCAGCGCATTGCCATAGCGCGCGCTTTCCTGAAAGACGCGCCGCTCCTGCTGCTCGACGAGGCAACATCGGCGCTGGACAGCGAGTCGGAGGAGGCGATCCGCGAGGCGCTGGATCGCCTGATGCGCGGCCGCACCGTGATCGCCATCGCGCATCGGCTGTCCACCTTGCGCAATTTCGAAAGAATCGTCGTGCTGATGGCGGGCAAAGTCGTCCAGGACGGGCCGCCGGAGAAGCTGATGCGGGGAGACGGCGTCTATCGCGAATTGGTGAGGCGCGAGGTGTTGCGTCTGCCGCGTCAGGCTGCTTAATACCGCGGCACCAGGGCTACTGAGTCGGTGACGGCTGAGTCGGTGACGGCGCGACGCGCGAAAATTCGGTTCCTCCACGGGCATACGGCGGCGTTCGCAGCGTTCCTCTGCCATATCCATGGCCGGCGGCGTTCTCGCGTCGGATGTGCTCGAGCCAGATCCGCGAAGCTTGAGGGGAGGAGATGTCCACCGAAACTGCCGCCAAGGCAAACCTAGCGCTCGTCGAAGCCGTCGCCGAGGATCCGTTCTACATCCCCGCCACCGCGCTCACGTCGCGGCCGCGCCGGATCCTGAAGCATGGCGACAGTTTCGTCGTGCTCGACAGCCACGGCGATATCGGCGCGACGGCGGGAGGCACCGACGGGCTGTTCCATTGCGACACCCGCTTCCTGTCGAATCTCGAGTTGCGCGTCCAAGGCATGGCGCCGCTGCTGCTGGGCTCGACCATGCGCGACGACAACACCGTTTTCAGCGTCGATCTGACCAATCCGGATATTTATGAAAACGATCGCATTGTATTGGAGAAGGACACGCTCCACATCGTCCGCACCACCTTTCTTTGGCACGCGACCGCTTATCAACGGCTCGGCATAAAGAACCACGGCGACCGCCCGATCTCCATCCACCTGGCCGTCGGCTTCGGAAACGATTTCGCCGATCTGTTCGAAGTGCGCGGCAAGCGCCGCCAGCGCCGCGGCAAATCTCGATGCCTTGCCGTCGATGCGGGCGAGGTTTTGCTGCACTACAAGGGTCTCGACAACGAGCTGCGGAGCACCCGCGTGCTGTTCGATCCGGCGCCGACGCGGCTCTCCGACCGCGCGGCTTCGTATCGGCTCACCCTCGGCTCCAAGCACAGCTTGGCGATCTTCGTGAGGGTCGAATGCAATCCTGCGAAGGTCAGCAGACGCCCACGGTTCTTCCCGGCAATGGTCGCCAGCCATCGCGCGCTCAAAGCAGCGACCCGACACAGCGCGACAATTCAAACTTCGAACGACGTCTTCAATGAGGTCCTGTGCCGGGCGATGGCCGATCTTTACATGCTGATCACCGATACGCCGCAAGGACCTTATCCCTATGCCGGCATTCCCTGGTATTCGACCACGTTCGGCCGAGACGGCTTGATCACCGCGCTGGAGATGCTGTGGATCGACCCCGCGATCGCGCGTGGGGTCCTGCGGCGGCTTGCCGCGTATCAGGCCAAGCGCGACGACCCCGACAACGACGCGCAGCCGGGCAAGATTCTGCACGAGATGCGCGGCGGCGAGATGGCCGCCCTGCGCGAAGTGCCGTTCGGGCTCTATTACGGCAGCGTCGACTCGACCCCGCTGTTCGTGCTGCTCGCCGGGCTGTACGCCGAGCGCACCGGAGATCTCGAGACCCTGCGCGAGTTGTGGCCGGCGATCGAAGCCGCGCTGGCGTGGATCGACGGCCCGGGAGATCTCGATGGCGACGGCTTCGTCGAGTATTACCGCGCGACCGAGCAGGGGCTTGCCAATCAGGGCTGGAAAGATTCGTATGACGCCGTGTTCCATGCCGACGGCCGGCTCGCGGAAGGACCGATCGCCCTCGCCGAGGTGCAAGGCTACGTTTACGCCGCCAAATATCTCGCCGCCGAATGCGCGAGGCGATTGGGGAATCTGGATAAGGCCGCGGCGCTCGAAGCGCAGGCGGCGCGGCTTCAGAAAAAATTCGAGGCGGCATTCTGGCGCCCGGACCTGGAGACCTATGCGCTGGCGCTCGACGGCTCGAAGCAGCCGTGCGAGGTGTACAGCTCGAACGCCGGACAGCTGCTGTTCACCGGCATCGTTCGGCCCGACCGCGCCATCAAGGTGGCGGAAGGACTGCTGCGTCCGCAATTCTTCTCCGGCTGGGGCATTCGCACGGTGTCCACCGGGGAGCGCCGCTACAACCCGATGTCCTATCACAATGGATCGATCTGGCCGCACGACAATGCGCTGATCGCGCTCGGGTTCGGCCGCTATGAGCTCAAGAGCGGCGTCGCGCAGGTATTCACCGCGCTGTTCGAGGCGGCCGCCTATATGGATCTGCGGCGCTTGCCCGAACTGTTTTGCGGGTTCCAGCGGCGGCGCGGGCGCGGCCCCACGCTCTATCCCGTCGCCTGTTCGCCGCAGGCGTGGGCGGGCGGCGCGCCGTTCCTGATGCTGCAGGCCTCGCTCGGCCTCGAGTTCGACGTTGCCCGAAACGAGATCCGCCTGCGCAATCCTTGCCTGCCGTCGTTTCTGCAGGAGGTCGCGCTCTCGAACCTCAGGCTCGGAGATTCCAGCGTCGACCTCGCCGTCCATCGGGAAACCGACGGCAGGGTGTCGCTCCGCGTCAACCGCAAATCCGGCAATGTCCAAATAGGTCTGGTCTGAAGCCCGCGGCTCGCTCGCGCGGCTTATCTTTAGCTCGATCGACTCAATTGCCGGCTCGGCACGCGGCGCCGCGGCGGGTCGGCGGCCCCCAATCGATATCCAAGACATCGCGGCCGAATCAACGGCTGCCGCCGGTCTGCGGCCGAGCCTCGATGATCGCCGGTGCGGATCGGCGCACCGGGATCGTTTGATCGATGATTAAATCGAGATTGAAGTTGTGAACTTCCGGACCCGGTCGATCCAATTGCTGATTCCTGCCATGATTGCGCCAAAAATGCCGCCTTAGGGTCAATTTGCAGCCATGGTGCTCCGGGGATATTCCTGCAAATCCGCATGGCAGGAGGGCGCAATGATCGGCGTTCGCTTCGGTGCTGTGTGCACAGTTCTGGTTGGAGGCATGCTGGTCTCATCCGCCGCTCCCGCGGTTCAGGCCTGCGACCAACGTTTTCCGCGGACCTGCAAGCCGGCAGCTGCGCAAACCAACCGGGAAGCGCCAAAGGCAACGAGCACCCAACGCGCTGCAACGGCCTCTCGTTCGCGCCGCACGGCGCGGCATCGTCCCAGCGTCAGACACGCCCAGTCGGCAAGGCCGGCTCGGCACGCGGCGGAAACCAGTGTCGCGCCATCGGTCGTGCCGCAAGAGAGCTCGCCCGCGGCGCGGCGCTTCAGCGAGTTCGTGAGCCCGCGGTTGCTGGCGGGCAATCCGGTCGAGGAACTGCGCAAGCCCAGAATGAACGTATCGGAATTCTCCGGCCAAACTGCCTATCCTCTGGTCGACGGCATCGATCGGGAAGCGAGCGGCTCGGGCGGCCCGGCCGCGAACCCGGAACGCCCGGCCGTGCGCAACGCGGTGGACGAGGTCGTTCCGGTCGAAGTCGCTCCGGCTGCCGATCCGCAATCGCCTGCGATCGCTCGCGCTGAGACCAGCGCCCAAGTATCGACCAGCGCCGTCAGCCGCGCCGGCGAGCGAGATTCCTCCGAGGGTTCCACCTCCTGGGTTCGCATCGTGTTTCTCACTTGGGGCGGCCTTCTTACGTTGGGATCGGCATTGCGGCTGTTGATCGGCTAACGGGCGAAAACCGCAACGACTTGCGGCTTGACCTTCGTCACGCGATTCGACCGCCTGCCTGTCAGCTTGGTTTGCCGCCAACTTGGCTCGCCCCGCACGCCGACGTGCGTCTACGGCATGCAAGCAGGATGCCGAAATCGGCCTTGACGACTTCAAATGTTCCCCAAAGCAAGCATTTGATGTTTTTGCCTCGAACTGCAGCGGGCGGCGTGGCTGCGGTGTGCACATGTCCCTTGTCGATCCGCCGCATCCAGCAATGCTGAAGAACCGCGGTCATTGTATTGTCCGGCTTCGGAACCTATCGAAGCTCGCATGGAACCTATCGAAGCTTGCATAAAGCAAATTCTCGGGACATGATGCTTGTTCTTGTTTGACCGCCGTAAGCGGTGATAAGCTCAAATTTGCGTTTCAACTCAGATCGGAGATTTCCCGTGGCCAAGAAGCGAGCAAAGCGGCGAGGATGGACGAGCAAAGACGTTCGCGAGCTGAAGTCGATGGCGCGCGCACGCACGCCTGCACGCGAGATCGGGCGAAAGCTCGGCCGGACCGAGGGAGCCGTACGGCAAAAAGCCTATGCGGAGGGAGTGTCCTTCAATTCCAGGACTCGTGCCCGCCGCAAGCGCAGAAAGTGATGGCGAGCAACAAGCCCGCTGTGGATGTCGGGCTTGTTTGTTTGGCAGCCGCCGGCCATTTGCAAGGCTCGTTGCGCCGTGACCCGCGGTGAAAGCGGCGTGTCGCGCGTCCTTCCCGTTCAAACCCGGAAACGCAGCGCTCGGCTGCGAAGCGGTGCCGGCCGTGATGGCGAACGAGACGCCGCAGGGCGGCGCGTCGCCAGCGAGCGCTCGGGATCAGCAAGCATAGATCGGCTCGAGCAGATCGCCTGCGGAGCTTTGCCCAATGGGCGACGACATTGCTTTCGACAAAAGCTTTGACCTAGCGGCGGGCCAGGTCGAGGAGATCATGCCGGGCCTGCGTCGGCTGCTGGCCGACAATCCGAGCCCGTTCACGTTCAAAGGCACCGTGAGCTACATCATTGGGCGCGGCCGGGTTGCGATCCTCGATCCGGGGCCCGAAGACGACCAGCACATAACGCGGCTGCTCGACGCCGTCCGCGGCGAGACGGTGACGCACGTGTTCGTGACTCACACGCATCGCGACCATTCCCCGGCCGCGGCCCCGATCAAGGCGGCGACCGGCGCCACGGTCGTGGCCGAAGGCCCGCATCGCGCCGCGCGAGCGTTACAGCTCGGCGAAAGTCAGCGGCTAGAGGCCAGCGCCGATCTCGCGTTCCGGCCCGACCTCGCCGTTCCCGATGGAGAAAGCGTGACCGGCGCCGGATGGACCTTAGAGGCCGTCGCGACCCCGGGCCATACCGCCAACCACATGGCATATGCCTATAAGGAAGGCCGCCTGCTGTTCTCCGGCGACCATGTGATGGCATGGTCGACGCCCGTGGTGGCGCCTCCGGACGGCGCCATGGGCGACTACATGGCATCCTTGCACAAGCTCGCCGCGCGCCCGGAGACCACGTACTTTCCGGGGCATGGCGGCGCGGTTCGCGACGCTCCTCTTTTCGTTCAGCATTACATTCGACACCGACAGGCGCGCGAAGCCTCGATTTTGCGTCGGCTCGCCAAAGGTACGGCCGATATCCCGACGATCGTGCGGGCGGTCTATATCGGACTCGATCCGCGCCTCGTCGGCGCGGCCGGGCTCTCGGTGCTCGCGCATCTCGAGGATCTGTTTGCGCGCGGGCTGGTTGCGACGGACGGCGAACCCTCGCTCCGAGGCGTCTATCGTCTGGTCGGCGCCTGAGCTTTCTTTGGCGGCGGGGCCTTGGCCGGAGCGGCTTTTTTGGTCTTCTGCTCCTCGGTTCCGGCGGCGTCGTCGATGTCCTCGATGAGGGCGCGAACCCGGGAGGCATTGGCGCCGAGATCGCTGCGGCCGTAGCGCGAAGCCGAACGGATGTCGACGCGCGCCCCTTCCCGGGCGGGGCGGATGCGCAGGGCGACATCGTCACGAAACCCCATGATCGGCGTGCGCGCCACCGCCTCGATCAGGCCGTCGCGGCGTCCAGGCTGCGGCGGGCGCGCGTCGACGATGCGCCACTTGCGCCGGGTGATCACCGCGAGCGCGGCATCGTAGGCTTCCTGCGGAGTCACATTGAGCAGCAGCGGCTCGATGTCCGGATAGGCGCCACGCTGCAACTCGGCCGCGCGCAGGCCGGCATAGGTGATTGGATTGGACTCGCGTGAGCGCAGCCGCGCGATCGCCTCGAAGCGAGGCGGATCGATCGGGTCGGTGGTGACGTCGTTGATGACCGGCAGGCGATAGGCGCGCGTGCCGAGATAAGCCGGATAGGCCAAGATCCCGATCCCGATCAGCAGCGCCAGGATCGCATGGCCGCCCCCCCTCAGACCCTCCCTCCAGATCACGATGAAGGCGCCCAACGCCAGCAGGATCGCGACGAGCGCCAGAGCCAGCGCGCCGCCGAACGTCGCCAGGGCCGGCACCAGCTCCAACAGCCCCGAGCGCACGATCGTGACCGCCAGCAGCACCACCGGAATCGAGAACACGGCGACCCGCCGCGACCAAACCGCGAGTCGGGACAGCGGCTCCTCGGGAAGGCGCGAGCGGATCATGAGCGGCACGCCGCGACAGCGAACCGGATCCGAGCCGAACCGGCTTTGCGTCGAGCCATCCGCTCATTCCGCCGCGGCTGCGGTGGGCAGCACGTAATCGCCGAACCGCTCGCGCAGCGTGATCTTCTGGATCTTGCCGGTGGCCGTATGGGGGATCTCGTCGACGAAAACCACGTCGTCCGGCATCCACCATTTGGCGATCTTGCCTTCCAAAAACGCCAGGATTTCCGACTTGTCGGACGATTGGCCCGGCTTGAGCACGATGATGAGCAGCGGCCGCTCGTCCCATTTGGGATGTTTGACGCCGATCACCGCCGCCTCCGCCACCTTGGGATGCGCGATCGCCAAATTCTCCAGATCGATCGAGGAGATCCATTCGCCGCCCGACTTGATGATATCCTTGGAGCGGTCGGTGATCTGCATGTATCCGTAACTGTCGATCGTGGCGACGTCGCCGGTGTCGAAAAAACCGTCCGCATCGAGGATCTCGCCGCCCTCGCCCTTGAAATACGCCTTGGCGACGGCGGGGCCGCGAACCTTGAGACGACCGAAGGTCTTGCCGTTCCAGGGTAGCTCTCGACCGGCGTCGTTGGTGATCTTCATCTCGACGGTGAACGGCGTGTGGCCCTGCTTCTGCTGGATGTCGAGCCGGGTTTCGCCGGAAAGATCCGCGTAGGCGGGCTTGAGCGTGCACACGGTGCCCAGCGGGCTCATCTCCGTCATGCCCCAGGCATGAAATACTTCGACGCCGTAGATGTCCTGGAACTTGCGCGTCATCTCCCGCGGGCAGGCGGACCCGCCGATCACCACTTTCTTCAGATACGGCAGCTTGGCGCCGGTCGCCTCGAGGTGCTGGAGCAGCATGAGCCACACCGTGGGAACCGCCGCGGTGCAGCTGACCCGGTATCGATCCAGAAGTTGATAGATGGATTCCCCATCGAGCTTGGGACCGGGCATGACCATCGCGGCGCCCGTCATGGGCGCGCTCAATGCCAGCGACCAGCCATTGGCATGGAACATGGGAACCACCGGCATGACGATTTCGCGCGAGGAAAGCCCGATGCAATCCAGGGATATCGCCGTCATCGAATGCAGGACATTCGAGCGGTGCGAATAGACGACGCCCTTGGGATTTCCCGTCGTGCCCGACGTGTAGCACATGCCGGCGGCGGTATTTTCGTCGAACTTGGCCCAGGTGAAATCGCCGTCGACCTCCGCGATCCAATCCTCGTAGGCCACCGCGTTGCGCAAGGCAGTCTTCGGCATATGGGCGGCATCGGTCAAAATCACGTAGCGCTCGACCGACTCGAGCCGATCCGCGAGCTTCTCCAGCAGCGGCACGAAGCTGAGATCCGTCATCATCACCCGGTCTTCGGCGTGATTGACGATCCAGACGATCTGATCGGTGAACAAGCGCGGATTGACTGTGTGATAGCTCGCGCCGATGCCGACAATGCCGTACCACGCCTCGAGGTGCCGCCACGTATTCCAGGCGAGCGTCGCCACGCGATCGCCCATCCCGATGCCGTCGCGGGCGAGCCGCTGCGCCACCCGCAGCGCCCGGGCCCGCACCTGCGGGTAGGTCGTGGCGTGGATCTCGCCCTCGACCGAACGCGAGATTACTTGCCGGTCGGCATGGTTGATGGCGGCGTGGTCGATGACCCGATGGCACAGCAGCGGCCAATCCTGCATCAATCCCAGCATGATGTTTCCTCCCAAGGGGCGGCCTGTTCCCGTCTCCATGGTACGGGTGAACGGCTCCGGGGCAAGACTTGCCGGCGGGGCCGAGCCGGCGACCCGCGCGAGTATAGCGCAAGCACCTCGCGAGGAGGCGCGCGAGGTGCCGCATCGGCAGCGAAAGCCTTGGCGATTGCTCCCATCGTAGTCTCGTGCTTCGTTCGGGTGCGGCCACAATAGCCGGCTGCCATCCGCATAGAAGATCGCACCATGCTCAGCAACCTCGCCGTTCGCGACATCGAGACGTTGGTTCACCCCTACACCAATCTCGCGCTGTTTCGCGAGAGCGGGCCGCTGGTCATCGAGCGGGGAAAAGGCGTATTCGTCTATGACAACCGCGGCAAGGCCTATCTCGAAGGCATGGCGGGGCTATGGTGCACGGCGCTCGGCTACGGCAATGAAGAGCTGGTCGAGGCCGCCGCCGCCCAGATGCGCAAGCTTTCCTTCGGCCACCTGTTCACCGGGAAGAGCCACGACCCGGCGATCGAGCTGGCGGAACGGCTGAAGGAAATCGCGCCGGTTCCGACCTCCAAGGTATTCTTCTGCGCTTCCGGCTCGGAGGCCAACGATACCCAGATCAAGCTCGTCTGGTACATGAACAACGCGCTCGGTCGGCCGAAGAAAAAGAAGATCGTCAGTCGCATCAAGGCCTACCACGGCGTCACGATCGCGGCCGCTTCGCTCACCGGCCTGCCCAACAATCATGCGGATTTCGACTTGCCGATTCCCGGCATCCTTCACGCCGGCTGCCCGCATCACTATCGCTTCGCCGCCGATGGCGAGAGCGAGGAGGAATTCGCCGTCCGACTGGCGGACGAGCTCGATCACCTGATCGTGCGCGAGGATCCGGAAACCGTGGCGGCATTCATCGCCGAACCGGTCATGGGCGCCGGCGGGGTGATCGTCCCGCCGCAGAGCTATTTCGAAAACATAGCGGCGGTCTGCGCCAAACACGACGTCTACATGATTGCCGACGAGGTGATCTGCGGGTTCGGGCGCCTGGGGACGCTGTTCGGATCGCAGGCGCTCGGCTTCCGCCCGGACGGCATCTCGCTCGCCAAGGCCTTGTCCTCGGGATACGTGCCGATCGCCGCCGTGCTGGTTCCCGAACGCATGTACGAAGCGTTGCTGACCGAAAGCCGCAAGATCGGCACGTTCGGACACGGCTTCACCTACTCCGGACATCCGGTCGCCGCCGCCGTGGCACTCAAGACGCTGGAGATCTATGCCCGCGATCACATGATCGAGCAGGCCGCGGCGAAGGCGCCGCAATTCCAAGCCCGGTTGCGCGCGCTCGGCGAGCATCCCCTGGTCGGAGAAGCGCGCGGCATCGGGTTGATCGGCGGGGTCGAGCTGGTCGCGGACAGGCGGACGAAGCGGGCATTCGAGCCGGCTTGCGGCGTGGGAGCACGCTGCGTGCGCTTCGCCGAGGAAAACGGGCTGATCGTTCGATCGATCGCGGGCGACGTGGTGTCGATCTGTCCGCCGCTCATCATTCAGCCGCAGGAGATCGATGAGCTGTTCGATCGCCTCACCCGGGCACTCGATCGGACGCTCGATTGGGCAAAAACCGAGAGGCTGCTCGCAGCCTGAACGAGCGCTGCGGGTCCGAGCTCAGCTGTTGGGGCTGTCGTGGTAGGCGACGCGCGGGCTATCGCCGGGTGCGAGCGGGGAATCTCCGTGCCCCGGCGCGAGCACGACCACCGGCGCACCGACCTTCACCCGATTGTAGAGATCGATCACGTCCTCGTTGGTCATGCGGATGCAGCCCGACGAGATGGCATGGCCGATATATTCCGGCTGATTCGTGCCGTGGATCCGGTAGAGCGTGTCCCTGCCGCCTTCGTAAAGATACAACGCGCGCGCCCCCATCGGGTTGTGCGGGCCGGGGCTGACAAAATCCGGAATATTGGCGAGGCGGTGCTTGATCTGGGCAGTGGGCGTCCACGACGGCCATTCCTCCATGCGGCCGATCTTGGCCACGCCCGACCATGCGAGCGCCTCCTCGCCTACGGTAACGCCGTAGCGGATCGCCTTGCCTTGCGGCAGCACATAATAGAGGAACCGATTGTCGCTATCGATGACGACCGTGCCGGGGGCTTCCTTGCGGTGATAGCCGACGAAATGCCGCTGATAGGTTTCGGGAATCGCCGCCTGTGCATAGGGCGCATTGGCCAGCAATTGCCGGTCCCTCGGCTTCAAATTGGCATCCGAGGCCGGAGCCAGCGTCGATTCCACACATCCGCCGAGCCCCAAGCCGATCAAGCCCAGGAGAACGAAAACAACCCCAACCCCACGCCCCATCATGGTTTTCCGTGTCCCCCTTTGACCGAGATCAAGGCGACGACCTTTCGGTGGGTTTTGTTAACTGAAATGAGGTCGCCATGCCAGATCCCCCGGGACTTCTTCCGCATCGCGTCCAGAACTGTTGCAAGAATGCCGCACTCCCGGCAGTCATTCGCGCACGTAGCAGCCTGACATAGCGGAGGTAAAGAACGCTTTAGCTTACGTTTCCTATCATTTCGTCGGCGTCCCGAAGGGCACCGAAACGGCACCACTGAAGCACACAGAAAAATCCCAGAATGCGGCTTTTTTCGTGCCCATTTCCGCCCCAGTCGCCACGCACCAAGCCCGCGGACAGTCGGGGCCCAAGCACAACCGGAGGAAAGCCATGAGCAAAGAACGTCCGACGCCCCGCCATGACCCGACCGACCTCGGCGCGCGTTATGGGGAAATCGGCATCTCGGCCGTTGCCGCAGCAGTCCGCTACCAGGGCGACGCCCGAAACCCAGCCTACGCTCCGGCCGTACCGGATCCCGGCGCGCAGCCCAAGATCGCCGAGCAAGAGACCTCGTAGGCGGGCGGGCGCAATCCACGGCGCTGTCAGCTGGGGGCATCACACCTCAGTTCCATCAGGCATCCGCTGCCCACCAGGCCCGCGGCGCGATTTTCCTGGCGTGATCCTGCCCGTATTCGGCGTGGCCCGCGGATCAGACGTGTTGGCCGCCATTGATGTGAATCTCGGCCCCGTTCAGGTACGACGAAGTCTCCGTGCACAGCACGTAAATGATCTTCGCGACCTCATCCGGCGTGCCGAGCCGATGCAGGGGAATTTGCGCGACGATCTTCTCGGTCCCGGGGGACAGGATCGCGGTGTCGATCTCGCCGGGCGCGATGGCATTGACGCGGATCCCCTGCGCGCCGAAGTCGTATGCCATCTCACGGGTCAAGGCAGCGAGCGCCGCCTTCGAGGTGGCATAGGCGGCACCCGCGAACGGATGCACCCGCGAGCCGGCGATCGAAGTCACGTTGACGACCGATCCCTTGCTCGCCTTGAGCTCCTCGATCAGGCCTCGTGCGAGCATGATCGGCGCGAAGAAATTCACCCGGAATACCTGGTTCCATACCTCCAGCGTCGTATCGATCGAGCCCAGGCGAGAGCTGCCATCGGCCTTGGGCGAGATGGCGGCATTGTTGACCAGCGCATGCAGTTGACCGTGCTCGAGCCGACGCTTGATCTCGGCGATGGCGACCGTGGTGCTGTCCGGATTCGCCAGATCGACCTGGATGTGATCCTCGGGACCGGCTTCCCAGGGGCATTCCTCCGGGAATGGGTGGCGCGAGCAGGTGATGACCCGCCAGCCGGCGCTGGAGAATCGCTTCACCGTCGCGTGGCCGATGCCGCGGCTCGCGCCGGTCAACAGCAAGGTGCGGCGGGGTGTGTTCGGCATGCGGGTCTCATATGGTGCCGCAGTATCTTCAGGGATAGAGCAATGCCTTGCTCCACGGCGCGGCCGGTCCGCTCCGGCGGAATTCCAGGCGATCGTGAAGCCGGAACGGCCGCTCGCACCAGAACTCGATGACGAGCGGCACGACGCGAAAGCCGGTCCAATTGGGAGGGCGGGGAATGACGCCGATGTTGAACTTGGCGGTGTAGAGCGCCACCGCCTTTTCGAATGCGTGGCGGCTCTCGAGCGGGGCGGACTGCTTGCTCGCCCAGGCGCCGATCTGGGCCAACCGCGGCCGGGTCGCGAAATAGGCGTCGGCTTCCGCATCCTCGACCCTCTCGGCCGCGCCGCGCAGACGCACCTGGCGCGCCAAGGACTTCCAGTAGAAAACCAGCGCGGCCTTGCGATTGGAGTCGAGTTCCCGCCCTTTTTGGCTGTCAGTGTTGGTATAGAAAACCAAGCCACGGTGGTCGAAACCCTTGAGCAGCACCATCCGAACATTGGGAAGCCCGTCGGCGTCGACGCTCGCCACCGCCATCGCGTTGGGGTCCGCGGGCTCCGACTGCGTCGCCTCCTCGAGCCAGGCCGCGAGCAGGGCGAACGGATCGTCCGCGGCCATGAAATCACCGGACGTTAACCAAGCCGGGCGTTCTATCGTCTGCGACATTCCGCGGAGCATCCCTGGGGCCGGCCCGTGACCGCACGAGCGTTGCTCGAGCCTCGTTATAGTCGAAGGCCGAGCCTATGGCATCGATCCGCGCGAGGGACCAGCTTCGCGTTGGCTCTCGCACTGGGGCTGGCGGCCGGGGACTGCAGCTACAAGCTCGGATCCCTGTTCAAGGACAAGGAAGCGGAGAATCCCGGCTATACGGCCACCACGCCTCCCGGCGCGCGGACGGACCCCGGCAAGGCGCAAGCGGCCGGACTGCCCTCGGAAGGCGACTTGGCGTTCGCCAGGGCGGCCGCCTCCGAGGCCCTGACCCGGGGCGGCAAGGACGTGAGCGTGCCATGGGAAAATCCCGGGACGGGAGCGCGCGGGACCGTCACGCCGCTGCCATCGACTTCTAATCAGGATGGCGTTCCCTGCCGGGACTTTCTCGTGAGCTATGTGCACGAGGCGAACGAGTTGTGGCTCCAGGGGGAAGCGTGCCGCATGCAGGACGGCAAATGGGACGTCCGCAACCTGCGACCCTGGAAGCGTTCCTGAGCACGGGTCGGTAGCGCCGCTCGTCGAGCGGCGCAGCGGATCGACGCCGTGCGCATCATGTTGCGGCGCCCGCGAATCGCCCCCACATTGAAGCCGAACGGGGGCTGAAGCCTCGCTTTCCCGGGAAATCGGAGAGAATTGGATGCGCGACCCCTATGAGGTCCTGGGGGTGCAAAAGTCGGCGAGTTCGGAGGACATCAAGCGAGCCTTCCGGCGGCTGGCGAAAAAGCTGCATCCCGACGCCAACAAGGACGCGAAAGCGGCCGCAAAGTTTGCCGAGCTCAACTCCGCCTACGAGCTGCTGGGCGACGAGAAGAAGCGCAAGGCGTTCGACCGCGGCGAGATCGATGCCGAAGGCAAGCCGCGGTTCCACGGTTTCGAACCCGCCGGAGCCGGGCGCGGGCCGGGCGGGTTCGGGCGCGAAGGCCATTTCGAGACGTTCACCTGGGGGCCCGAGGGGTTTCGCCGCTCGACGGGCCGCGGCGGCGGGTTCGGCCGGTTCGAAGATATTCTCGGCGATATGTTCGGGAGCACCGCCGCCGGTTCGGGGCGATGGCGGTCAGCCGGCGTCGAGGTGGAGGATTTCGACGCGCTCCAGCGCGGCCAGGATATTGCGGCCGCGTTGACGATCACGCTCGAGGAGGCCGCGAGCGGCGCCACCAAGCGCATGCGGCTGCCGACTGGCAAGGACGTCGACGTCAGGATCCCGGCCGGATTGATCGACGGCCGGCAGATCCGACTGAAAGGCCAGGGCTTGCCTGGGCATGGCGGGCCCGCCGGCGACGCCTTGATCAGCGTCACGATCGCCCCGCATCCGCTGTTCAAGATCGAGGGCGCGAACCTGCGTCTCGATCTTCCCATCACGCTCTACGAGGCGGTCTTGGGAACCAAGGCTCGCGTTCCCACCCTCGACGGCACCGTGGAACTGGCGATCCCGCCGGGCATCAACGCCGGCCGGACCTTCCGGCTCAAGGGCAAGGGCCTGCCGATCCGAGGCGGCCGCGGCGATCTCTTCGTCACCACGCGGATCGTGCTTCCCGAGAAGAGCGATCCCGAGCTCGAGGAGATGATGCGGCGTTGGCGCGAGACCAAACCCTACGATCCGCGCAAGGCAATGCGGTGAGAGACCGAGACCGTATGGCCGGCCCACCCTCTTTCGCGGCGCTTCGTTCATAAAACTCGCGAGGAAAACCAGAGGCTTGCCTCATTCCATTTTACAAACGGAACACCTTTCGATTGCAAATACAAGACGCTGTAACTTTAGTGCCCGGAATGGATCGTCACCGGCATCGATAGCGGCGACGACCCGGACCAGCCCGGGCGCGGCAGCTGTCCGTCTCCGGTCAGCTGCGGCCTTTGCCCGTACCCCGGTTTTCGAGCTGGTCGTAGGCCGATTGCGCGATCTTGCGCAGCCGGTCGCGGTCAGCCGGCCCGCTCATCACATAGGCCTTGTTGTCGTCGACCCAGTAGAACGCCGCGATCTGGCCGGCGTCGCGGTAGCGCAGCGCAGTCTCCGGCGCATCCCAGCGCGCGCAGTAGAGCGTGAAGCGCTCGCCCGAGGAGCCCTCGTACATCAGGAATCCGGCGGCTCCGCTCGGTCCCGGCAGCAACCGGCCGCCGACCAGCTTGAGCCCGATCGCGCCGAGATCGGGCGCGCGCAGATCGTAGCCGAGCCGCTTCGAGAGCCATTGCACCAAGTGCGCGGACTCCGCACCCGGCACCTCGACCGGATGCCGAACTTCGACGACATAAAGCTTGTGCGCGTCGATGGCGTCCGTGGTCAGCGTCTTGCCGAGCACGGCTCCGCCCTCGACCGCGTCGTGTCCGAACCAGCCCAATAGACCGCCGATGAGAAACGCGGCGATCGCCGCGGCCACGGCCGACCGCGTCCAGCGGCGCTCGAGACGGCGTAGGCGCGCGAGGTCGAGCCGCGCGGGAACCGGCTCGAGCGCGATGCCGCCGTAGCGCGCCTTGATCAGCTCGGCTTGCGCCCGCCAGGCGTTCACGAGGGCGGCATGCTCCGGATGCGCGGCGAGCCAGGCCTCCACCGCCGCCTGCCGATCCGCCGGCAGCTCGCCGTCGATATAGGCATGGAGCTCGTCTTCGGTGACGGGCGATTCACGATCCATCATTGGTCCTCATTCATTTCACGCGGCGGAGCGCGGGGCGCTCCCCGTCGAGATAGGATTTGATCTGCGCGCGCGCGCGCGCGAGGCGCGACATCACCGTGCCGATCGGCACGCCTTGCACTTCGGCCACCTCGCGATAGCTCAACCCCTCCAGCACGACGAGGAGCAGCGCGGAGCGCTGGTCCTCGACGAGCGCCGCGAGCGCCCGCTCGATGTCGCGTCCGCCGGCCTCGGGACCCGCCATCTGCGGCGCGTCGGCGTCGCCCAGCGGCGAAAGCGCGGGCCGCCGCGCCAGCGAGCGCAGCCGGTTGCGGTTGAGGTTGGTCAGAATGGTATAGAGCCAGCTGCGCACGTCGCCTCCATGAAACAAATGCTGCGAGCGCAGCGCCCGCACCAACGTATCCTGGACGAGGTCGTCGGCGATCTCCGCATCGCGGGTGAGCGCGCGCGCGTAGCGGCGCAGCGCAGGGATCGTCGCCTCGAGATCCTTCGCGAACGCGCTCAATCCGCCTCTCCTCGACCCGCGCGGCATCGTCGCGACGACCAGGCAGCGGCCCAGCCGAGGATCCGCTCGCAGGACCCTCGGCGCGGCGCCATCGCTGCATGGTGAAGAACACCCGAGGATTCCCGGTATTCCCGCGGCCGGCAGGCTGGGCCGGCCGTGCTTGAAGGGCCGGGAACGCTGTGCCATAGGAGGCCGACCCGCAGATTCCGCGTTCGATGCAGGAACCGCGGAGATTCTGCGTTCCATGTAAGCGGCAGGATGGCATTCGTCGAGCCGGATCCGGCGCGATCGCCATCCCGGCATCGCTGCGCGAGGCGCGTCATGGTCGAAGCCGGCGGTCTGCTGCGGGGCAAGCGCGGATTGATCCTGGGCGTCGCCAACAACCGGTCGCTCGCCTGGGGCATCGCCAAGGCCGCGCGGGCGCACGGCGCGGAGCTGGCTTTCACCTACCAGGGCGAGGCGCTCAAGAAGCGCGTCGAGCCGCTCGCGGCCGAGGTCGGCGGGCTCGTCGCCGGCCATTGCGACGTCACCGAGGAGGCCTCTCTCGACCGCGTCTTCGCGGCGCTTGCCGAGGCCTGGGGCTCGCTCGATTTCCTCGTGCACGCGATCGCCTTCTCCGACAAGGGCGAGCTCGACGGACGCTACATCGATACGTCGCCCGACAATTTCAACAAGACCCTGCAGATCAGCTGTTATTCCTTCACGGCGGTCGCACGGCGCGCCGAGAAGCTGATGCGAAGCGGCGGCTCGATGCTCACGCTGACCTATTACGGCGCCGAGAAATGGATCCCGCATTACAACGTCATGGGCGTCGCCAAGGCGGCGCTGGAGGCTTCGGTGCGCTATCTCGCCGCCGACCTCGGCGCGAGCAACATTCGCGTCAACGCGATTTCGGCGGGCCCGATCAGGACGCTGGCCGCCTCCGGCATCGGCGACTTCCGCTACATCCTGAAATGGAACGAGCTCAATTCGCCGTTGCGGCGCACGGTGTCGATCGACGAAGTCGGCGAGACGGCGGTCTATCTGCTCTCCGACATGTCCCGCGCCGTCACCGGCGAGATCCATCACGTCGACGCCGGTTACCACATCGTCGGCATGAAGCATCCCGAGGCGCCCGACATCAGCGCCGTCCAGGATTAGCGCATTTCCGATCTAACCGAATCGCTACGATACGGTTTGTCCGACCCGCATACTCGCGTCCCCTCTCCCCTTGCGGGAGAGGGTGGCGCCGAACGAAGTGAGGCGCCGGGTGAGTGGTAGCTTGCAAATTCCGAGGAAAATCAACAACCCCTCACCCGCCTCGCTGCCTTCGGCAGCTCGGCACCCTCTCCCACAAGGGGCGAGGGAAAGCGCGTTTGCGGCTCAGGCAACCCGTGTTGTCGCGATTGAGTTTCACCGCAACTTGCTCTAGCGGCGCGCCTCCGGTCATGTCCAAGCCCCTGCTCTATTACGTCCGCCACGGCGAGACCGATTGGAACCTGGCCGGGCGGCTGCAGGGCCGTTGCGACACCTCGCTCAATGCGCGCGGAAAGAAGCAGGCGGTTCGCTGCGGAGAGATCCTGCACGACCGCTTCGCCCGCGACGGCCGAAATCCCGCCACGTTCGACTATGTCGCAAGCCCGCTCCTGCGCGCGCGGGAAACCATGGAGGGAATGCGCGAGCCGCTCGGGCTGTCGCCGACGGCGTATGGGATCGACCCGCGGCTTGCCGAGATGAGTTTCGGCGATTGGGAGGGGCTCACGCTCGCCGAAGTTGCGATGCGCGACCCGGAGCGGCTTGCCGCGCGCGAGCGCGACAAATGGGCGTTCGTGCCGCCCAACGGAGAGAGCTATCAGCAACTGTCGGTCCGCGCGGGCGAATGGTACGAAGCGTTGCGCCGCGACAGCGTCGTCGCCGCGCATGGCGGCACGATGCGCGCGCTCCTGGTCCACCTCGGCATCGAGCCGCCGGAAAGCGCGCCGCGCCTGAGCGTCGAGCAGGGCGTGGTTTATCTGCTTGCGCCGGGAAACGTACAGGTGCTTTCCGCGCCGGCTCCCGCACAGGCGCGCGCGGTGATTTGAGCGGGAAGCCGCCGACTCACTGAGAGTTCACTTCCGCTCTTCAGGAAATGGCAAATGGCAACCATGCCTACAGCGGCTATTTGACCCCGGCAGTGCCGCAAGCTACGACACGGGCGAGGCGCAACCGCCATGTCGTTCAACACGTTCGGCCATCTGTTCCGCGTCACGACCTTCGGCGAGAGCCACGGGCCGGCGATCGGCTGCGTCGTCGACGGCTGCCCGCCCGGCATCGCGCTCGCCGCCGCCGAGATCCAAATATTTCTCGACAAGCGCCGGCCGGGACAGTCGCGGTTCACGAGCCAGCGGCGCGAGGCCGACGCCGTGCGCATTCTCTCCGGCGTGCTGCCCGACGAGGCGGGCGGGCGCGAGGTGACGACCGGCGCGCCGATTGCGCTTCTCATCGAGAACGTCGACCAGCGCTCCAAGGATTACGCCGAAATCCGCGATCTCTACCGGCCCGGCCACGCCGACATCACCTATGATCTCAAATACGGCTTGCGCGATCATCGCGGCGGCGGCCGCGCCTCGGCGCGCGAGACCGCGACCCGCGTCGCCGCCGGAGCGATCGCGCGAAAGATCGTGCCGGGATTGAGCGTGCGCGGCGCGCTGGTGCAGATGGGAACCCACCGGATCGAGCGGGCGCGCTGGGACTGGAACGAGGTCGAGCGCAACCCGTTCTTCTGCCCCGACGCCAAGCAGGTGGAATTCTTCGCCGATTATCTCGACGGCGTGCGCAAGCAGGGTTCCTCCGTCGGCGCCGTGATCGAGGTCGTCGCCGAGGGCGTTCCGGCGGGGCTCGGCGCGCCGGTCTACGGCAAGCTCGACGCCGACCTCGCCGCGGCCCTGATGGGCATCAATGCGGTCAAGGGCGTCGAGATCGGCGACGGATTCTTGGCCGCGGAATTGACCGGCGAGGAGAACGCAGACGAGATCCGCATGGGCAACGATGCGAGGCCGCGGTTCTTGTCGAACCACGCCGGCGGCATCCTCGGCGGCATCTCGACCGGCCAGCCGATCGTCGCGCGGTTCGCGGTGAAGCCGACCTCCTCGATCTTGACTCCGCGCCGCACCGTCGACCGCTACGGCCGCGAGACCGAGATCGTCACCAAGGGGCGCCACGATCCGTGCGTGGGCATCCGCGCGGTGCCGATCGGGGAGGCGATGGTTGCCTGCGTCATCGCCGATCATTATCTGCGCCACCGCGGCCAGGTCGGCGCGCCGCCGGCATGGCCGTTTCCGGCGCCTTGAACACGTCAGCTCCGCCAGGAGGCCGGCATTGACCGACAGCCACGAGCGCGTCAGTGCGGTGATCGACGCCTTCGCGCGCGGCGAGCTCATCATCGTCACCGACGACGACGATCGCGAGAACGAAGGCGATCTGTTCGTGGCGGCCTCGCTGTGCACGCCCGAGAAGATGGCGTTCGTCATCCGCAACACCTCGGGCATCGTCTGCGCGCCGCTCACGGTCGAGGTCGCCAAACGCCTCCACCTCGATCCCATGGTCGCCGCCAACGATGCGCCGCTCGGGACCGCGTTCACGGTCTCGGTCGACTTTCGCCATGGGCTCACGACCGGGATCTCCGCCGAGGAGCGCGCCAATACCGTGCGTGCGCTCGCCAACGGCAACGTCGGCGCCAACGATTTCGTCCGGCCGGGCCACGTGTTCCCGCTCATCGCCAAGGAAGGCGGCGTGCTGATGCGCTCCGGCCATACCGAAGCCTGCGTCGACCTGTGCCGGCTCGCCGGCGTGCCGCCGGTCGGCGTGCTCGCCGAGCTGATGAACGACGACGGCGCGGTGATGCGCGGGCCGCAGGTCGCGGCCTTCGCCGAGCGCCACGGCTTGCAGACGATTTCGGTCGCGGATCTGATCGCCTATCGCCAGGCCCGCGACAAGCTGATCGAGCGGGTCGCGGAATTCGAGGTCCGTTCCGAGATCGGCCCGCTCAAGGGCTACGCCTATGTCACGCCATTCGACGAAGTGCACCACATGGCGTTCGTCTACGGCCGGATCGGCGCGGGCCGCAACGTGCTCGCGCGACTGCATCGCGCCGACGTGGTCGGCGACGTGATCGGCGGCGCCAAGCCCATCCACGCGGCGTTGCAGCGGTTCAAGCGCGAGGGCTCGGGCGTCATCGTCTATCTGCGCGACGGCGCCGCCGGCGTGCCGACGACGGCGATCCCGCAGGAATCGAGCGCGGCGGAGGCCGCCCGCAGCCGGCAATGGCGCGAGGTCGGACTGGGCGCCCAGATCCTCAAAGACCTCGGCATCTCCTCGATCCGGCTGTTGTCCTCGAGCCACCGCATCTACGTCGGCCTCGCCGGCTTCGGCATCGAGATCGTCTCGACCGAGGCGCTGGAGGGCTAGACCGAGCCCGCCTCACCGCACGAGCCGCGCCGCGATCTCGACGTGCGGCGTGTAGCGGAACTGATCGACCGGCGTCACCGCCTCGAGCCGATAGCCGCCGTCGAGGAGAACGCGCGCGTCGCGGGCGAACGTCGCCGCATTGCAAGACACGGCGATGACGACCGGGACGTGGGAGCGCGCGAGCTTTTGCGCCTGCGCCAGCGCGCCCTGCCGCGGCGGATCGAACACCACGGCGTCGAACCGGCCGAGCTCCGGCTCGGCGAACGGCCGGCGGAAGAGGTCGCGCCGCTCGGTCGCGACCGGCTTGAGCCCAGGCGTGGATTTGGCGGCCTCGCTCAGCGCCGCGAGCGCGGCGGCATCGGAATCCGCGGCCGTGACCCGGGCGCGTTCCGCGAGACGCAGCGCGAACGGGCCGATCCCGCAAAACAGATCGGCGATGTTGCGGGCCCCGGCGGCATGGGCGCGGACGAGCCGGGCGAGCGTGGCCTCGCCTTCCGCCGTCGCCTGCAGGAACGCGCCGGGCGGCAAGGCGACCGCGGCCTTGCCCATGCGCACCGCCGGGACCGCGCGCTGCGCGGCAAGCTCGCCATGGCGGGTCAGGCGCGCGAGCCGATGCGCCTCCGCGGCCTGGGCGAGCCGCATCATCATCTCCGCCGGCAGGGCTCCCGAGCCGCGCAGATCCACATCGAGCCCCCCTGCGGTCGCCGTCACCTGGATGTCGAGCGGCTTGCCCTTTTGCTCGACGATTTCCGCAAGGTCCCAGGCGGCGTCGATCGCGCCATCGAGCGCCGGCGCGAGCACCGGGCAGCGGTCGATATCCACGATGCGATGACTGCGGCTCGCCGCAAATCCGACCTCGAGAATGCCGTGGCCGCGCCAGCGGGCATGGAACACGGCGCGCCGCCGCCCCTCCCCGTGCGCGTCGATGACATCGCCGACCGCAGCTTTCAGCCCGGCCTGCGCCAATGCCTCCACCACGAGGCCGCGCTTCCACGTGCGATAGCTCGCGAGACTCCAATGCTGGACGGCGCAGCCGCCGCAGGTGCCGAAATGCGGGCAGATCGGGGCAACGCGGTCGGGACTAGGCACATTCACGGCCAGCATGCGCCGCCGGTCGGGATGACCCGGCACCGCCTCGACCTCGACGGTTTCTCCGGGCAGGGCGTAGGGCACATAGACGGCCTGGTCGCGGATTTCGGCTACTCCGTCGCCGCGATGGCCCATCCTGGCGATCGCCAGCCGCTCAGTCACGCCGCGCCCCGAGCAGGAACTCGCGATTGCCTTCGCGGCCGAGCACCGGCGACGGCAGGAGACCCGCGACCTTCCAGCCGAGCGAGGCGACGAGATCGACGATTTTCTCGCAGACGCGCGCCTGGACCGCGGCATCGCGGACGATCCCCTTTTTGACGCTCGCCCGCCCGGCCTCGAACTGCGGCTTGATCAGCGCAACGAGCGCGGCGGGGGATCGCGCGAGCCGCAGCGCACCGGGAAGCACCCGCTCGAGCGAGATGAAGCTCACGTCGACGACGATGAGATCCGGCGGCTCCGGGAGGCGCCGCGGATCGAGCGCGCGGATGTCGGTCTGCCCGAGCGAGATCACCTCGGGCCGTTGGCGCAGCCGCGCGTCGAGCTGATCGCGGCCGACGTCGAGCGCATAGACGAGCCTTGCTCCACGGGAGAGCAGCACATCGGTGAATCCGCCGGTCGAGGCGCCGACGTCGAGGCACACGCGGCCGCGCGGATCGATGCGGAAGTGATCGAGCGCCGCCGCGAGCTTTGGCCCGCCGCGCGACACCCAGGGGTGCGCGGCGCGCGCGGAGAGTTCCGCATCGACCGGGAGTTCGTCCGAAGCTTTTTGGACCAAGTTTGCGTTGGCGGTGACGAGCCCGGCCGCGATGGCGGCCTGGGCCTTGGCGCGGCTCGAGAACAGGCCGCGCTCGACGAGCAGGCGATCGGCGCGCAGGCGGGCGCTCATGCCGCTCCAATAACAACGCGGCACGCCGGCGACCAGCGAAGGATTCGTTCCCGCGCGCGCTCCGGCCCGCGGCGCCGGCTGCGAGCCTAAAGCCCGGCTTTGCCGGCGCTAGCCAAAGAATGCCGTGTAAATGCCGAAGCCCACCGTCGTGCTCAGCACGGCTTCGAGCGCGCTGAATTGCAGTACTCCGAATTCGGCCCCCACATAGGGAAACAGCATGCGGCCCAGCGGAAACACGACGCTCACCACGAGCGCGACACAGGCCACGCGCGCGGCGAGCTTCAACAAGTTTTGGTTCATCTGCCCCCCTCTCCTCGGTATCCCGACCTTCTTGGCCCTACCGTGACCGGCGCGGCAGCGACGCACGCGGCATTCTTTATACAAAACTGCCGCGAATCCAAGCGTGTTGCAAAAAAATCGCGGCCCGGCCCGACCCATTCTGGTTCCGGAAACGGTTCAGCCGACGTCGAGCGGCTCGGTGCCGGTCGGCTTGCCGGAGCTGTCGAGCGTGATCTTCTCGACCCGGGCTTCGGCCTGGCGCAACAGCTCCTCGCAGCGACGCTTGAGGGCCTCGCCGCGCTCGTAGATCGCCACCGATTCCTCGAGCGCGACATCGCCGCGCTCGAGCTTCTGCACGATCGATTCGAGCTCGGCGAGCGCCTTCTCGAACGAGAGCTGCGGCACGTCGGCGTTGTCGGCCATCGGCTCATTCCCAATTTTCGATGCTGCGTCTTATACTCGGCGCCGGCATCCCGGCCAAGCGAGCTCACGCCCGCATCAGCGCGGTGACATGCGCGGCTACCGAGCGCGCTAGGCCTTCGAGGTCGTAGCCGCCTTCGAGCACCGACACCACGCGGCCGTCGGCGCTCGCATCGGCGACCTCCAGGATCTTTCGCGTCGCCCAGCCGAAATCCGCCTCGGACAGGTTGAGGTTCGCAAGCGGGTCGCGCATGTGCGCGTCGAAGCCGGCGGAGATCACGATGAAGTCCGGCCGAAACTCGTGCAGCCGGGGAAGAATGGCGGTCTCGAAGGCTTCGCGGAACTGCGGCCCGCCGTCGCCCGCCCGCAGCGGCGCGTTGACGATGTTGTCGTGCTCGCCGCGCTCGGAGGTCGAGCCGGTGCCGGGATAGAGCGGCATCTCGTGGGTCGAGCAATACATCACGGTCGGATCGGCCCAGAAGATCGCCTGGGAGCCGTTGCCGTGGTGCACGTCGAAATCGACGATGGCCGCGCGCTCGGCGCCGTGGCGGCGCTGGGCGTGGCGCGCGGCGATCGCCGCGTTGTTGAACAGGCAGAAGCCCATCGGCACCGCGGGTTCCGCATGATGCCCGGGCGGGCGAATCGCCACGAAGGCGTTCGCGGCCTTCCTGGTCATCACCTCGTCGACCGCAAGCGTCGCACCGCCGACCGCGCGCGTTGCCGCTTCGAAGCTGCCGGGCGACATCGAGGTGTCGGCATCGAGGCGCACCAGCCCGTCCTGCGGCACCGCGTCGCGAATCTGCTCGATGTATTCCTGCGGATGACACAGCGCGACGATTTCCAGCGCCGCGCGCGGCGCATGCTCGCGCGCCAGCGGCATGAAGCGCTCGTGCTCGAGCACGCGCTCGATCGCGCGCAGCCGGTCCGGACGCTCCGGATGGCCGAGCGGCGTCAGATGCTCGAGGCAGGCGTTATGGGTGACGAGCAGGGTCGACATGCCGCTCAAATCCTCGCCGCCAGGCTGACGCCCGCCGGCGGCGTGCTGTCGTCCGGCACGAAGAAATCCGGCGCCGCGGCTCGCTCGGATCGACGCGGTAGCCTTCGAAGTCGGTGATTCCCTCGCCGGCCAGGAAGGTGTCGTCGATCAGGAAATTTCCCGAAAAGCCGCGGGCGGATTTGAGAAAGATCCGATAGGCGGCGTCGGCGAGAATGTCGGCGCTGCGCGACCTTCGCATCAGCATGTCGCCGCCCAGGAGATTCTGGATCGCCGCGGTGGCGATCGTGGTGCGCGGCCACAGCGCGTTGACGGCAATCCCCTTGGGTCTGAGCTCGCCGGCCAATCCGAGCACCACGAGGCTCATGCCGTATTTGGCCATCGAATAGGCGGTGTGCGGCGCGAACCATTTCTCCTGGATGTCGAGCGGCGGGGAGAGCGTCAGGATGTGCGGGTTCGCCGCCCGCTGGAGATGCGGGATCGCGTATTTGGAGACCATGTAGGTGCCGCGCGCGTTGATCTGGTGCATGAGATCGAAACGGCGCATGTCGGTCTCGGCAATTCCGGTGAGCTGGATGGCGCTGGCGTTGTTGACGACGATGTCGAGCGAGCCGAACGTCGCGGCGGTCTTGTCGATCGCATTCTTGACCGCCTGCTCGTCGCGCACGTCGACCACGAGCGGCAGGGCGCGGCCTCCGGCCTGCTCGACTTCCGTGGCCGCGGTGTAGATCGTGCCCGGGAGCTTGGGATGCGGCGCCTCGGTCTTGGCCGCAATCGCGATGTTGGCGCCGTCGCGCGCGGCCTTGAGCGCGATCGCGAGCCCGATGCCCCGCGAGGCGCCGGTGATGAACAACGTCTTGCCCTGCAGCGTCGCCATCGCGTGAGCTCCTGTGCGCCGGGATCAGCCGGCGAGCGCCGCTGGCGCGGCAAGGATCGCGTCGGCGCCGCCGATCACCTCGCGCTCGAGGCCGCCGCTCGCGATCGCCATGTGCTCGGCGAAGAACCGCGCGATGCCCAGCCGGCCGGCGACGTCGTTGCCGCGATCGCTCCGCATCGCCGCCAACGCTTCCTCGGCGAGCGCGCAGCCGCCGGCGGCGACCGCGAACAGCCGCAGATAGGGCGTCGCGCCGGCGAGCGCTGCTTCCGGCCGGCCAGCGAGCTCGGCGAGCAGCCAGTCGGTGGCGCGGTCGAGGCTGTCGATCGCCTCGCCTAAACGCTCCGCGGTCGCGCCGAGTGCGGGATCGTTGACGGCGCGGACGCCCGCGACCGTGCCGCGCAGCTCTTGCAGGAACGCGTGCACCGCCGCCCCGCCCGACAGCGGCAATTTGCGGGTGACGAGATCGATCGCCTGGATGCCGTTGGTGCCTTCGTAGATCGCCGCAATCCTCGCGTCGCGATAATGCTGGGCGGCGCCGGTCTCCTCGATGAAGCCCATGCCGCCGTGGACCTGAATGCCGAGCGAGGCGACCTCGATGCCGATGTCGGTCGAGAACGCCTTTGCGACGGGGGTCAAGAGCGAAGCGCGCTCCTGCGCGCGCTCGCGCGCGCCCGCGTCCCGCTCCCGGTGCGAGCGGTCGATCGCGGCGGCGGTCATGTAGCAGATCGCCCGCGAGGCCCGCGTAGAGGCGCGCATCAGCAGCAGCATGCGCTTGACGTCGGGATGCGTGAGGATCGGGCTCATGCCGGGGCCTGCCGCCTCCGGCGCCCGCCCCTGGCGGCGCTCGCGCGCGTAGGCGAGCGCCTGCTGGGTCGCGCGCTCGGCGATCGCGACGCCCTCGAGCCCGACGCCCAGCCGGGCATTGTTCATCATGGTGAACATGCAGGCTAGTCCGCGGTTCTCCTCGCCGACCAGAAAGCCGGTGGCACCGCTGCCATCGCCGTACACCATGGTGCAGGTCGGCGAGCCGTGGATCCCGAGCTTGTGCTCGACCGAATGACAGCGCACGTCGTTCTTCGCGCCCAGCGTGCCGTCGAGATTGACCAGATATTTCGGAACGAGGAACAGCGAGATGCCGCGGGTGCCGGGCGGCGCATCGGGAAGGCGCGCCAGCACGAAATGCACGATGTTGTCGGTGAGATCGTGCTCGCCGTAGGTGATGAAGATTTTCTGGCCGGTGATGCGATAGCTGCCGTCCGCCCTGCGTTCGGCCTTGGTGCGCAACGCCGAGAGATCCGAGCCCGCCTGCGGCTCGGTGAGCTGCATCGTCCCCATCCACTCGCCGGACACGAGCTTGGGCAGATAGGTCTGCTTGAGCGCTTCGGCGCCGTGGGCGGCAAGCGCTTCGGCGGCTCCCATGGTCAGCAGCGGGCCGAGCCCGAACGCCATTGCGGCGGAATGCCACATCTCCAGGCAAGCGGCGTTGATCAGGTGCGGCAGGCCTTGCCCGCCCCAATCGGTCGACGCGGCGAGCCCGTTCCAGCCGGCCGCGCTCCAGGCCGTGTAGGCCTCCTTCCAGCCGGGCGGCATTTTCACCGCGCCGTTCTCGAGCGGCGTGCCGTGGACGTCGCCGACGCGGTTGAGCGGCGCGATCACGTCGGTCGCGAATTTGCCCGCCTCTTCGAGCACCGCGTCGACGAGGTCCTCGGTCAGATCGCCGTAGAGACCCTCGTCGAGGGCGCGCTTGAGCCCCGCCGCATGCTTAAGCGTGAAGGCGATGTCGCCGACCGGCGCCTGGTAGGTCATGGTCATGTTCCGGAGCGAGGGATCGTTCCGGATTTAGCAGTTCGGCGCGGCGGAGTCTCGGGCCGCGGCCGTTTTCGCCGGCGCGGCGAAGTCGGCTTGCATGTTGCGATCCTTCTGCTCTAGCTCGGCCTTCCTCGACCGGAGCCTCAAGATGGCTGTCGATCTGGCGACCCGGGTGATGCGAGTCGAGCCTGCCGCGGCCGTAGCCGCAGCGCGCGCGCTCGCCGAGGGTCGGCTCGTCGCGTTTCCGACCGAGACCGTCTACGGCCTGGGCGCCGACGCCGGCAACGCCAGGGCGGTGGCGCGGCTCTTCGCCGCCAAAGGTCGGCCGAAATTCAATCCGCTGATCTCGCACGTTGCGGACCTCGCCACCGCCCGCCGGCTTGCCCGTTTCGATGCGGCAGCGGAACGAATCGCTGCCGCGTTCTGGCCGGGGCCGCTCACGCTCGTGCTGCCGAAGCGGAGCGATTGCCCGGTATCGGAGCTCGCCACCGCGGGGCTCGACACCATCGCGGTGCGCGTCCCGGACCATCCGGTCGCTCGCGATATCCTGGCGGCGTTTGCCGGGCCCGTGGTCGCGCCTTCGGCCAATCGATCCGGCCACGTCTCGCCGACCACCGCCGCGCATGTGCTCGCGGATCTCGGCGGCCGGGTCGACCTCCTCATCGATGGCGGACCGACGCAGGTCGGCATCGAATCCACGATCGTTGCCTGCCTCGACCAGACGGCTTTGCTGCTGCGTCCGGGTGGGCTGCCCCGCAGCAGGATCGAGGCGGTGCTGGGATTCGCACTGGCGGATCCGCCGCAAACCGATGCGGCAGATGCGCCGGTGGCGCCCGGGATGCTGGGCTCGCATTACGCGCCGAACACCCAGCTGCGGCTCGACGCCCGCTCAGTCGAGCCGGGCGAGGCGCTGCTCGCCTTCGGCCCGGCGCTCGCCTCCGGCGCCGAGCACGCCGCGGCGGTGCTCAACCTCTCGCCCGCCGGCGATCTCGTCGAAGCGGCCGCGAATTTGTTCTCGCATCTGCGCGCACTCGATTGCGCGGGCGTTGCGAGGATCGCCGTGATGCCGATTCCTCATGCCGACATCGGCGAGGCGATCAACGATCGCCTCGTCCGCGCGGCGGCACCCCGCAATCAGAGACTCGACTGAAACCCGACATGTCCACTCACCCGGCGGCAGTGCCATCGCCCGCGCTCCTGGCGCGGTTCGCCGCCATCGTCGGGGAAAAATACGCCGTCACCGATGCGACCGCGCAGGCGCCGTACCTCGTCGAGATGCGCGGGCTCTATCACGGCCGCAGCCCGCTGGTGCTGCGGCCCGGCACGCCCGCCGAGGTCGCGGCGATCCTGCGACTGGCCGACGAGACCAGGACGGCGATCGTCCCCCAAGGCGGCAACACCGGACTTGTCGGCGGCCAAATCCCGCTCGCGGGCGAAATCGTGCTCTCGCTCACCCGGCTCGACCGCATCCGCGAGGTCGACCCGATCTCGAACACCATGACGTGCGAGGCCGGGGTCGTGCTCGCCAACGCGCAAGCCGCGGCCGCGGCGGCCGAGCGGCTGTTTCCGCTGTCGCTCGCCGCGGAAGGCAGCTGCACGATCGGCGGCAATCTCGCCACCAACGCCGGCGGCACCGCGGTGCTTGCCTACGGCAATGCCCGCGAGCTCATGCTCGGGCTCGAAGTGGTGTTGGCCGACGGCCGGATCTGGAACGGCCTGAGCAAGCTCAAGAAGGACAACACCGGCTACGATCTCAAGCAGCTGTTCGTCGGCGCAGAGGGCACGCTCGGGGTCATCACCGCGGCGGTGCTCAAATTGTTTCCGCGCCCGCGGGCGGTCGAGACGGCGTTCGTCGGCGTGGCTTCGCCGCGCGCCGCGCTGGCCCTGCTCAACTTGGCCAAGGAGCGCGCCGGCGGCGCGGTGACGAGCTTCGAGCTCATGTCGCGCATCGCGGTCGAGTTCGCGCTGCGCCACGGCGCGGGAACTCGCGACCCGCTCGGCGCCCCGCACCCCTGGTACGTGCTGGTCGAACTCTCGTCGGCGGCGCGCGACGGCTTGCGGGAAAATCTCGAGGAACTGCTGGCGGCGGCCGCCGAGCGCGGGCTCGTCGCCGATGCGGCGATCGCCGCCAGCATCGAGCAGGCGCAATCGTTCTGGCACTTGCGCAATCTGATCAGCGAGACGCAGCGTCCCGAGGGCGGCTCGATCAAGCATGACGTCTCGGTTCCGGTCGCGGCGGTGCCGGAGTTCATCGAGGCGGCGAGCGCGGCGGTCGAAAATTTGATTCCCGGCTGCCGTCCGGTGCCGTTCGGGCACCTCGGCGACGGCAACGTGCATTTCAACGTGAGCCAGCCGATCGGCGCCGACAAGGCGGAATTTCTCGCGCAATGGGGTGCCGTGAACGCCCGCGTGCACGAGATCGTCGGAAAATTCCACGGCTCGATCTCGGCCGAGCACGGCATCGGCCGGCTCAAGCGCGATCTTCTGCCGCACGTGAAGGATCCGGTCACGCTCGACCTGATGCGCGCACTCAAGCACACGCTCGATCCCAACGGCATCCTCAATCCGGGCAAGGTGCTGTGAAGCCCTCACATCGATCCGGATCCGACCCGAGAGCCTATCCGGACCGGCCATTCCTGGCGGTGAGCGCCGTCGTGGTACGCGACGGGCGCGTCCTCGTGGTGCGGCGCGCGCGCCCGCCGGCGCTGGGCCGCTACACGCTCCCGGGCGGGGTCGTGGAGTGCGGCGAGACCCTCATCGAAGCCATCCGGCGCGAAGTCGAGGAAGAGACCGCGATCGCCATCGAGCCGATCGATATCGCGGCCTATCGCGAGGTGATCGCCCGCGACGATGAAAATCGGCCCAAGCGCCATTTCGTCATCGTCGTGTTCGTGGCGCGCTGGCGCGCCCATGAGGCCAAGCCCAACGAGGAGATCGCGGAAGCGCGCTGGATCAAGCCCGAGGAACTCGAGGCATTGCCGACGACGGACGGGCTTGCCGCGATCGTCGCCCGCGCGCTCGAGCGGCTCCAGGCCTGATGCGGCCCGGACCGGCAACCCGGCTTGCGATCGGCAAATTGCCGGCGCATATCTGCGGCGTCATGATCGACAGCAGATTCCTCCGCGCCGTAGTGCTGGCCGTCGTCGTTGCGGCGACGGGCTGCGTCGCGCGCGCCGCGGAAGGCGGACCGCCGCCCTATCAGGCCGACCTGCAGCGGCTCGCCGAGATCCTCGGCGCGCTGCACTATCTGCGCAACATCTGCGGCGCCAACGAGGGCCAGACCTGGCGAAACGAAATGCAGGCTCTCATCGAAGCCGAAGCGCCGCCGGGTGAGCGGCGCGACCGGCTGGTGGCGAGCTTCAATCGCGGCTATCGCGGATTCCAGCAGACGTATCGCAGCTGCACCCCGGCCGCCGATCTCGCGATCCGACGCTATCTCGACGAGGGCGCGAGAATCTCCCGCGACATCACCGCGCGGTTCGCCAATTGACATCGGCGGGCGCGATGCCGCGGGCGAACTCGACGCACGTCGGCATTAACCTTCCCCAAAGGTGCGGACTAGGTCGCGGCGGCGCACATGCTAACCTGCGGATCGGGACGGCCGCGGGCGGGCGCCGCTCGCGGAGTGCTCTGCCGCGATGGAATCGGAGCAGTCGCGTCGCGGAAATCGAGGCCTGCTCACCCGGGGCTCCATGAGCACCGGTCATTCGAGGGTGCATGATGAGCATGGGGATGCGTCTGACGGGTTGCGACCCGGTTCCCGATCACGAACAGAAAAAGCGCGCGCTCGGCTATCTGTGGGAAGCCTGGGCCGAAGCCCGCCTCGACGGGGTCGATGAGGATTGTCTGGCGCAAGCCTCGTTGTTCACGGCGCTCGCGGAGCTCGTGTCGACCTACGGCGAGGATGCCGCCGCGCGCTATGCCGAAGGCCTGCCGGCCCGGATCCGCAACGGCGAATTTTCCGTCGATCTGCGGCGCCAGTAACCGCCCGCTCGCCTCCCCTGCAGCTCGAGCCCGCGACCTTGCCGGACACGGGTGCGCCGGCTTCAATGCGGCTCGGCATGACCGGTCTGTTCCGCATCGTTCCCATCCTGCTCGTGCTCGTGCTTTGGCCCCATGAGCCGGGCGCGCAGACGCCCGCACCCGGTCCCAAGAGCGGCCGGATCGAGCGGCCGGGCACGACTCAACCTGCCCCGATCCCCGAGATCCTCCGCGATCTCTCGCGGCTTCCGCCTCGCGCCGCGCGCATGCGCGAGCGCATGCTGGACGCGGCCCGCACCGGCGATCTCGACAAGCTGCTGATCGTGATGCAGTCGAACGAGACCCTGCCGGTGTTCTCGTTCGGCAATGAAAAGGATCCGGTCGCGTACTGGAAGACGATCTACCCGGATTCCCACGGGCTCGAGATTCTCTCGATCCTGATCCAGGTGCTGGAAACCGGCTTCGTCCATATCCACAAAGGCACACCGCAGGAAATGTACGTGTGGCCGTATTTCGCCCACGTGCCGCTGAAACAGCTCACGCCGGAGCAAAGGGTCGAGCTGTTCCGGATCGCCACCGGATCCGACTACAAGAAGATGAGGGAGTTCGGCGCCTATATCTTCTACCGGGTCGGCATCGCGCCGGACGGCACTTGGCATTTCTTCGTCGCGGGCGATTGAGAATTCGCACGACGGACGACGGATTGCAGGGCGGGTCGAGCGCAGCGAAACCCACCGAGACGCGAAATGGTGGGTCGCGCTTCGCTTGACCCACCCTGTCAGGCCTCCGCCTCTTGAGGCGCGCGGGCGAGCGACTTAGGTTCGGGCCATGAACATGCGGGCTGCACTGCTTCCCGACCGCGGCGTCGTCAAAGTCGCCGGCGAGAACGTGCGCGGGTTCCTCAACGGGCTGCTGACCTCGGATCTCACCAAGGTGGCGCCGGGAGCGCCGCGCTACGCAGCGCTGCTGACGCCGCAGGGAAAGATCATCGTCGACTGCATCGTCGTCGAGGCGCCGGCCAAGGACGGCGGCGGGTTTTTTCTCGATTGCGCGCGGGCCCGCGCCACGGCGCTCGTCGACCGCCTGAATTTCTATAAATTGCGCGCCAAGCTCCTGGTTGAGGACCTTTCGGAAACTCTCGGCGTGATGGCGGCGTGGGACGGCAGCGGCGCCACCGGCTGCGGTCTTGCCTATCCCGACCCGCGGCTTGCGGCGCTCGGCATGCGCATCATGCTGCCGCCCCATCTGGCCGAGCAAGCTGCGCGCGAGCTCGGCGCCGAGCTCGCCGACGCCGGCGAATACGAAGCGCATCGCATCGCGCTCGGCGTGCCGCGCGGCGACGCCGATTTCTCCTACGAGGACGCGTTTCCGCACGAGGCCGATCTCGACCAGTTCGCCGGTGTCGATTTCGACAAGGGCTGCTACGTCGGCCAGGAGGTGGTCTCGCGCATCGAGCATCGCGCCCGCGCGCGTACGCGGGTGGTCCCGGTCACCTATGAGGGCCCCGCGCCCGACGCGGGGGCGGCGGTGATGGCCGGCGGAAAAATGGTCGGCACGATGGGGTCCTCCGCGGCGGGCCGGGCGCTCGCGAGCCTGCGCATCGACCGCGTCGAGGCGGCGCTCGCGGAAGGCGCGAGCCTTCAGGCTGGCGGCGTGCCGATTCGTCTGGCGAAACCGAGCTGGGCACGCTTCGCGTTCCCGGGCGAAGCGAGCGAAGCGCCGGCGCAGCCATGACGGCCGTGCGCCCACCACCGCATCCGGACGGCCTACGGCGCTGTCCATGGCCCAAGCAGGATGCCCTCTACGTCGCCTATCACGACGAGGAATGGGGCGTGCCGGAATTCGACGACCGCGCGCTCTACGAGAAGCTCGTGCTCGACGGCTTTCAGGCCGGCCTGTCCTGGATCACCATCCTGCGCAAGCGCGAGAATTTCCGGCGCGCGTTCGATGATTTCGAGCCGGAGAAAATCGCGCGCTACGGAGAGGCGAAAGTCGCGAAGCTGATGGCCGACGCCGGCATCGTGCGCAATCGCGCGAAGATCGAGGGCGCGGTCCTATCGGCGCGCGCCTATCTCGAGGCCATGGACAAGGGCCCGGGATTCTCGGCGCTGCTGTGGAATTTTCTCGACGGCCGGCCGAAGCAGAACCGGTTCCGATCGGTGTCGCAAGTGCCCGCGGAGAGCAAGTTGTCCAAACAAATGTCCGCGGAGCTCGTGCGGCGCGGCTTCAAGTTCGTGGGCCCCACCATCGTCTACGCCTTCATGCAGGCGACCGGCATGGTCAACGACCATCTGGTCACGTGCCACCGCCATGTGGAATGCGCCAGGCTGGCCCATGGCTGAGCTGCAGGCTCGCTTGTTACTTCCCCCCTTGTGGGGGAAGTCGCTTGGCGCGCAGAGCGCGCGAAGCGGGAGGGGGGTACAAGAAGGCTCACTGAACCGCTGCCCCCCTCTCCATCCCTCCCCCACAAGGGGGGAGGGATGCGCTTGTCTCGCGCTCTCGATCAAACAATGGACGAGAGCCGGGCTCGGAACATGACTGCGCGCAAGATCACTCCCAAGCAGATGGCAGCCGCTCCGCGCGCCTGGCAGCGCATGCTCTCAGGCCGCAGGCTCGATCTGCTGGACCCGTCGCCGCTCGACGTCGAGATCGAGGACATCGCCCATGGACTGGCCAGGGTCGCCCGCTGGAACGGGCAGACGCGCGGCGCGCATATTTTCTCCGTCGGCCAGCATGCGCTGCTGGTCGAGTGCATCGCGCGGCAACACGAGCCCAATCTCGACCGCCGCCTGCGGCTTGCCGTGCTGCTGCACGACGCGCCCGAATACGTGATCGGCGACATGATCACGCCGTTCAAGGCGGTGATCGGGGATTCCTATCGGGCGGTGGAAGCCCGCCTCCATGCGGCGGTCCGGATCCGGTTCGGGCTTCCTCCTGAACTGCCACGAGAGGTGCAGCGGCTGATCAAGACCGCGGACCGAACGGCCGCCTATCTCGAGGCGACGCGCCTTGCCGGGTTCGAGGCCGCCGAGGCGCGGCGCTTCTTCGGGCGCCCGCCTGCGCTCGCGCCCTCGGTCGAGCGCGAGTACCTGACCGCATGGCCCGCCAACACGGTCGAGGCCCGGTTCTTGAAGCGATTTCGCGAACTCGCGGCGGAATGAAGCGCCGGCGAGGTCCATACTGCGGCCCCCCTGCCCCGCCGCTGCAGTGCAGTTGGACGCATCGCGATCCGGCGCGAGCCGGTATATATGCAGCCCAGGAATCGCCAAGGCAGGATCATGATTCACGTTTGCTCGCTGGCGCGGCTGCATCCCACCGTGGAGAGCACCGGAGCCCGCCACGTCGTTACCCTGCTCAGGGATATCCACCTGGTCAGCCGGCCGAGCACGATCGCGCTCGACAATCATCTCGTGCTGGCGATGGACGACATCAGCATCCCGCTCGAAGGCTATTCCGCGCCGGCCGACGAGCATGTCACCGAGCTGGTGAAATTCCTGCGCGGATGGGATCGGCGGGCGCCGCTGGTCATGCATTGCTACGCCGGGATCAGCCGGTCGACGGCGGGCGCCTACGTGGCGGTGTGCGCGCTCAATCCGCAGCGCGACGAGGCGACGATCGCCAAGGAGTTGCGCAGGGCTTCACCCACGGCCAGCCCGAACACCCGGATCGTGGAGCTGGCCGACCGCCTGCTCGGCCGGCGCGGCCGCATGATCCGCGCCGTCGAGGCGATCGGCCGCGGCATCGAGGCGTTCGAGGCCCATCCCTTCCGGCTCGAGCTGGAGTGACGTCCGCACCGCTAGCTCAGCGCGGTGCCGGCATTGCTAGCGGCTGTTCGAGGCGGCGAGTTCCGGCTGGATCGAGCGCGGCAGCGAGTTCCTGACCAATTCGGCGCGCCCGGTCCGGCGCGTGAACTGACAAGACGCGAAGCCGAGCCCGGAAATGGCGCCGCGAAAGCTCTGGCCGTCGGTACGATAGAGATCGAAGCAGGTCTCCATCCCGCCCATCGCGCCGCAAACCGCCTCACCTCGCACCCGCAGCGTTCCGGGCGGCAGCGTCACATAACGCGCGCCGCTGGCGCCTCCGAAGCGGACGATCCCCGATACCGATCCGTCGGGATGCACCCGGCCCGTACCCGACGTGCCTTCGAAGCAATTGAACGAGAACAGCTTGCCGATGACGAAATGGCGCGCCTCGTCGGCATTCATCGAACCGGCGAATGCCGGCACCGCCGCCAGCACGCCGGCCAGTACAATCGCGACACGCATGAGCATTGGGAACAACCCCCTGTTAACCATGGAGCCGGACCGATCATGCCCCACGATCGTGGACAAATCCTGAATGGGTTTACCCGATTTTCACCACAATTCGCCCCCGCACCCGACCGGCCAGAATAGCGCTCGCCGCGTCGGGCACGCCGTCGAGGCCGATTTCGGTCGTCAGCGCCGCGAGCTTGCCGCGATCGAGAGCGGAGGCCAAGCGCTTCCAGGCTTCCCGGCGCAGCACCTGCGGACACATGACCGAATCGATGCCGAGCAACGAGACGGCGCGGAGAATGAACGGGGCGACCGAGGACGGCAAATCCATTCCGCCGGCCAATCCGCATGCCGCCACCGCGCCGCCGTAGCGCGTCATGGACAGCACATTGGCGAGCGTGGTCGAGCCGACGCTGTCGATGCCGCCCGCCCAGCGCTCCTTGGCGAGCGGTCTCGGCGTCCCGGTCAGCTCCGCGCGCTCGATGATCTCGGCTGCGCCCAGCCCCTGGAGATATTCGGCTTCCTGCGGGCGCCCCGTGGAAGCCACGACGTGATAGCCGAGCTTGCCGAGCACCGCGGCCGCCACCGAACCGACCCCGCCCGCGGCTCCGGTCACCACGACCGGCCCGCGGGCCGGCACGATGCCGTGCCGCTCGAGCGCCAGCACCGCGAGCATCGCGGTATATCCGGCCGTGCCGATCGCCATCGCTTCGCGCCCGGTCATTCCCGGCGGCAGCGGCACCAGCCATTCGCCCTTGACCCGCGCTTTGGCGGCATGGCCGCCGAGATGCGTCTCGCCCACGCCCCAGCCGTTGAGGATGACGGCATCGCCCGGCTTCCACGCCGGGCTCGTCGAGCTTTCGACCACGCCGGCGAAATCGATGCCGGGAATCATGGGAAAGCGCCGCACCACCGGCGCCTTGCCGGTGAGCGCAAGCCCGTCCTTGTAGTTGACGGTCGACCACTCGATCCGGACCGTGACGTCGCCGTCCATCAGGTCCTTCTCGTCGAAGTCGACGAGCGCGACGCGCTGGCCCGGTTCGGCCTTGTCGATGCGGATCGCCTTGAACGACAAGATGCGCTCCTCGCCGGAGGGTCGATGCGACGGCAAAGTGGCCCGGACGCGCGTTGCGCGCAAGGGCCGGCGCGGCATTGCGGCGCGGGTTACGCAGCGGCCGGGAGCGGGCGCGCGACCGGCTTCTCCACGATCGGCAGATTGATCAGCGCCGAGAGCACGCCGAACAGGACCGCAAGCCACCACACCACGTCATAGGATCCGGTGCGCTCGAACAGAATTCCGCCGAGCCACACGCCCAGGAAACCGCCGACCTGGTGCGAGAAGAACGCGAAGCCGAACAGCATGGCGAGCCAGCGCGTGCCGAACATCAGCGCGACCAGCGCCGAAGTCGGCGGCACGGTCGAGAGCCACAGCAGGCCCATCGCGGCGCCGAAGGCAAGCGTCGCCGGCGTGCTCGGCGGCAGCACGACGAATGCCACGATCGCCAGCGCGCGGGCGAAATAGATCGCGGAGAGCAGGTACGGCTTCGACATGCGATTGCCGAGCCAGCCGGCGGCGAGCGAGCCGAGGATGTTGAAGATGCCGATCACGGCGAGGGTCCAGCCGCCGACCTGAGCGGACAATCCGCGGTCGACCAGATAGGCCGGCAGATGCACAGTGATGAAGGCGAGCTGGAAACCGCAGGTGAAGAAGCCGAGCACCAGCAGTACGTAGCTGCGGTGGCCGAACGCCTCGGCGAGCGATTGCCTGATCGATTGCGACGGCACGTCGCCGAGCGCCGTGGTCGCGCCCGCGCGCGGCGTCGCGAGCACCAGCGCGAGCGGCAGGATCAGCAGCATGAGCGCCGCGAAGATCACGAGCGTGGTCTGCCAGCCGTACAGATCGATCAACAGCACGCCGAGCGGCGAGAACAGGAATTGCCCGAGCGAGCCGGCGGCGGTGCCGGCGCCGAGCGAGAGCGAGCGCCAGGATTCCGGCACCAGCTTGCCGAAGGCGGCGAGCACGATGTTGAACGAGCAGCCGGAGAGCCCGAACCCGATCAGCACGCCGGCGGAAAGATCGAGCAGGCCGGGGGTGCTCGCTTTCGCCATCAAGGCAAGCCCGAGCGCATAGAGGATGGCGCCGGCGCTGATCACCCGCACCGTGCCGAAGCGATCGGCGACGGCGCCCGCGAACGGCTGGCCGATGCCCCACAGCAGGTTCTGGATCGCGAGCGCGAGCGCGAACACGTCGCGTCCCCAGCCGTTCGCTTCCGACCAGGGTTTGAGAAAGAAGCCGAGGGTCGACCTCGGCCCGAAGGTCAGGATCGCGATCAGGCAGCCGCAGATGAGGATCACGGCCGGCGTGCGCCAGGCGAGCTGCGCGCCGCGGGAGGCGGGGAAAGCGGTCATGCCGGTTCTCGTCGGGCCTTCTCGGTTTGCGGGGCGGAACCTAGCAAACCGCGCCGGGCCTCGACACTGAAAGGTTCTGATGGGGGCCATGAGTTTCGTGAATGGCGGAGGCCCTTCCCCGGACGCGGCGCAGCGCGCCGGCGGTGCGCCGCTGATCCGGGGTCCATGCAGCTTTGGTGCGCCGTTGGCTACAATGAATACGTTGGGATGGACGGCCCCGACGGCATCGATTGTGCCAGAATGAGGTCGTTGAAGATCTCAAACGAGGGAGCCGCCCGTGGGTCCCGGTTCAGCAGCGCACCACTTCGTGCTGCGCTGCGCCCGGGACACGCCTCACAATTTCGTTGCGGCCTCGGCGGTGGTCTGCGCGCTGCCCCAGGTCGGCTTATCGGCGCCGTCGCCCCACTTGCGCGGCCGGTAGAACGTGTGCACGCCCAACTTGTAGAGCTTGTGCATGGTGCGCACCCACCACGGACGCACCCAATAGGCGTGGTAATGCGTCGCCTTGCCGACCTCCGGCAGCCACAGCCTGCCGTCGAGCGTCGCGGTGGCGATGCGCTTGGCGCGCTCCATGGCGTCGGGCTCGTGGATCGTCTTCGACCTGCCGTCGCACGCGAAGGTGAACTGACAGGCGAGATGGCGGTGCGCATTCTGGTAGACGACGCCGCAGACATCGTTTGGATAATACCCGGAGAACACCCGGTTCATGACCACCTGCGCGACCGCGATCTGGCCGCGCACGCTCTCGCCGCGGGCTTCGAAATAGATGGCGTTGGCCAGGCACTTCTCGGCTTTGGCTCGCGTCTTGTCTTCGAGCCCGAGCCGCTCGGCCGGGCTCTTGGGCCGCCGTCCCTCCCCGGTCACCTCGCCCTTGCCGGCGATGGTGACGCCGCTGTCGGCCTTCGGATCGGCGTTGCTCGGCGTGAGCGCCGAAAGTTTGATGTCGCTGTCCGCCGGACGCCGCGGCGGCATCAGGATCGGCTCTTCGCCCTGCGCCCACGGCTCGATCGCGCCGAGCCGTGTTCCCATCGAACCGCCGAAGAACACCTGCGCGGTGTGCGTGCTCGGGTCGGGATCCGCCGCCGCGTCGAGGATCGACAGGTCCGGACCGCCCGGGTCCTCGAGCGATGCGCCCGGATGGCCCAATGCGGCGTCGGGTTCGGGCCCGGGCGAGGCCTCTTCCTGGGGCAGCGGCGGAGCGTTGAGCGCCGCCTGGAGCTCATCGGGCAGTGGCTCGGTCCGGGCCGCCTCCTCGGCCGGCTGCGGCTGCGGACGCGCGCTCGGCACCAGCAGATCGCCCTTGTGCGAGCGATCGACCTCCGGAAAAACGATCGGATCGGGGTCGGGCATTTCCCGGAGGCTGACGGGGCGGATCGCGCCGGTGATCTCGCCGTCTCGGGTTTCGAATTTGGCCAGCCGGAACTCCGCCGGGTCGGGCATTGCGGTGCCGAGCGGCCGAGGCATGCTGAACATGCTGGCGTGAATCGTGCCGAACGGCGAGGCGATCAGATGCTGGCGCCAATGCGCCGCGACCTGCGGCTGCTGCGCGACGAGCGAGCCGAGGTCTTGATAGCCGGCCGAAGTCGGGGTGAGCAGAAAGATGAGAATGGCGAGCGCAATAGGAGCGAAGCCGCCATAGGGCCTGGTCTGCAGGGCGACCATTCACTCACCGCGCAAGGCTTGAGCGAGGCAGCGGCCGGCGCATGACGGGCTCCGACAATTGGCGTGCCGGCGTTTGCCGACCATCAACCCTTCTGCCGGATTAACCTTGCGATCGTGTTAATTTTGCGCCGCGATTCGGGCTTCTCTCGGCGCTTTCCACAG